>MKWU01002717.1_pt1 | contig 25384 bp, 20 predicted proteins | sample 809101 | NCBI WGS metagenome assembly MKWU01 (sample SAMN05860141, study PRJNA318959) | sponge metagenome | host: Aplysina aerophoba | place: Slovenia: Piran, Adriatic Sea, Gulf of Piran | collected 2013-05-07 | reverse complement strand
TCAGGGTCAGCGTGAGGGTCTCCCCGCCGTCGTCCTCCGAGTCGTCCGTGATGGGCACCGAGACGGTCTTGCTGGTGTCGCCCGGCTGGAAGGTCAGCGTGCCGCTGGTCGCGGTGTAGTCCGAGCCAGCCGTCGCAGTGCCGTCTGCCGTGGCGTAGTCCACCGTCACGGTCGCGGTCGCGGCCGGATCGAGCGTCACGACGAAGTCCAGCGCGGTGTCCTCTTCCTCGCTCGCCTCCGCGTCCGCCACCGACAGTTCACTCGGCTCGGTGTTGCGGATCGTGCCTGTCGCCTCGGCATCGCCGAGATCCGCCCCGGAAGCGCTGCTCAGGGTCAGCGTGAGGGTCTCCCCGCCGTCGTCCTCCGAGTCGTCCGTGATGGGCACCGAGACGGTCTTGCTGGTGTCGCCCGGCTGGAAGGTCAGCGTGCCGCTGGTCGCGGTGTAGTCCGAGCCCGCCGTCGCGGTGCCGTCCGCCGTGGCGTAGTCCACCGTCACGGTCGCAGTTGCGGCCGGATCGAGCGTCACGATGAAGTCCAGCGTGGAATCGTCTTCCTCGCTCGCCTCCGCGTCCGCCACCGACAGCTCGCTCGGCTCGGTGTTGCGGATCGTGCCCGTCGCCTCGGCATCGCCGAGGTCCGCCCCGGAAGCGCTGCTCAGGGTCAGCGTGAGGGTCTCCCCGCCGTCGTCCTCCGAGTCGTCCGTGATGGGCACCGAGACGGTCTTGCTGGTGTCGCCCGGCTGGAAGGTCAGCGTGCCGCTGGTCGCGGTGTAGTCCGAGCCCGCCGTCGCGGTGCCGTCCGCCGTGGCGTAGTCCACCGTCACGGTCGCGGTCGCGGCCGGATCGAGCGTCACGATGAAGTCCAGCGTGGTGTCGTCTTCCTCGCTCGCCTCCGCGTCCGCCACCGACAGCTCGCTCCGATCCGAGATCGGGACCGTGGCGGCACTGGTCAGCGATTCCTCGGTCCCGCCGCCATCGGTGAATGTCACGCGCACCTTGATGGTCTTGCCCGAGTCCGCCGCAGCCAGCGTGTAGGCTGAATTCGTCGCGCCCTCGATTTCCGTATCGGCGCTGCCGTCGTTCGACACCCACTGATAAGCGAATGTAGCGTCGGCGATCCCATCCGCATCCGCGATTTCCGCGACCGCCACCGTCAGCGTCTCGCCGACCTGCGGCGTGCCGGAGATGGTGGGAAGTCCTGTCGGCGCCGTGTTAGCCGGCGCCACCACCGGGCCGCCCCGCGCTATGCGCACTGGAATCGTCTCGCCGTCCGCCCACGCGATGTCGACATCCGTCCAACTGAAGGACGAGTCGCTCCCCCTATCCGGAAACGCCACGACCACGTCGCCCATGTACAGCGACAAGCCCGTGGTGTCCCCAATCGCCGTTGTGAAGGCCAGATGAAGTTTCCGGTCGCCCGTGTGGTACCACAGCCACTTCGCCTCAAGGTCCTCGGTGCCGCCTACGTTCGAGAACTTGTCCGCACCCCACGCGCCGATGGAGCCGTTCCCGAAGTCCACCACCGCCATGTCCGCTGACCACAGCGGGCCCGTAGTTACCGCCTCGTCGTCCCGGATCGTGCCTACGGCCTCGCCGTCTGCGATCTCCGCCCCGGAAGCGTTGCTCAAGGTCAGCGTGAGGGTCTCGCGGCCGTCATCCGTCGAGTCGTCCGTGATGGGCACGGAGACTGTCTTGCTCGCCTCGCCTGGCTGGAAGGTCAGCGTGCCGCTCGTGGCGGTGTAGTCGGCGCCCGCCGTCGCGGTGCTGTCCGCCGTGGCGTAGTCCACCGTCACGGTCGCAGTCGCGGCCGGGTCGAGTGTCACGACGAAGTCCAGCGTGGAGTCCTCTTCCTCGGTCGCCTCGGTGTCCGCCACGGACAGCTTGCTTGGCTCGGTGTTGCGGATCGTACCGGTCGCTACCGCATCGCCGAGATCCGCCCCGGAGGCGCTGCTCAGGGTCAGCGTGAGGGTCTCCCCGCCGTCGTCCTCCGAGTCGTCCGTGATGGGCACCGAGACCGTCTTGCTGGTGTCGCCTGGCTGGAAGGTCAGCGTGCCGCTGGTCGCGGTGTAGTCGGCGCCCGCCGTTGCGGTGCCGTCCGCCGTGGCGTAGTCCACCGTCACGGTCGCAGTCGCGGCCGGGTCGAGTGTCACGACGAAGTCCAGCGTGGAGTCCTCTTCCTCGGTCGCCTCGGTGTCCGCCACGGACAGCTTGCTTGGCTCGGTGTTGCGGATCGTGCCCGTCGCCGCAGCGTCGTCGAGATCTGCACCGGAGGCGCTGCTCAGGGTCAGCGTGAGGGTCTCCCCGCCGTCGTCCTCCGAGTCGTCCGTGATGGGCACGGAGACCGTCTTGCTGGTGTCGCCTGGCTGAAAGGTGAGGGTGCCGCTGGTCGCGGTGTAGTCCGAGCCCGCGCTCGCAGTGCCATCTGCCGTGGCGTAGTCCACCGTCACGGTCGCGGTCGCGGCCGGGTCGAGCGTGACGACGAAGTCCAGCGTGGTGTCCTCTTCCTCGCTCGCCTCGGCGTCGGCGACCGACAGCTCGCTTCGCCCCGCCACCGGATCCGTTGCCGCGCTGACGAGCGTCTCTTCGTGCCCCCCGCCGTCGGTGAAGGTGACCTTCACCTTGATGGTCTTGCCTGCGTCGCCGTCCACCAGCGTGTAAGTGGAGCTGGTAGCTCCCTCGATGTCCGCATCGGTGCCGTTGTTGGCAATCCACTGGTAGCTGTAGGTGGCGTCGTCCAACCCGTCGCCGTCGGCAATGCCTGACGTAGCTGCCGTCAGGACCTGTCCCACCTGCGGGGTCCCGCTGATGGTTGGCGCGCCTGTGGCCGGGGTGTTGAGCAAAGCGGTTACCGATGCCTGGGCGTCCCGGATCGTCCCGACCCCGCCGCCGCCGTTCTGAGCGCTGACCGGGTTCGTCAGGTAGAGGAGGAACGTCTCGCCGTCGTCCTCCACCTCGTCGGCGAGGATCGGCACGGACACCGTCTTGGTGATCTCTCCAGGCTCGAAGCGCAGAGTGCCGTTCGTAGAGGTGTAGTCCGAACTCGACTCGGCCGTGTACTCGATGCCGATGTTCGTGGTCCTGTAATCTACGGTCACCCTGACGGTCTCGGCCGGGTCGAGCGTCACGACAAAGTCCATCGTCGGGTCCACGCCCTCGGTCGCCTCGGCGTCGGCCACCGACAACACGCTCGCGTCCGCCGGCGGGTCCTCCTCGCTGTTCCGGATCGTCCCGATCCCGTCCCCGATCTTCGGCAGGACGTAGTCCTTGCTGCCGTCCTGGAGCTTCATGTAGTTGATGACGAGCTCCATCGTCTCCCCGTCGTCCTCTACCCGGTCGTCTAGGACCTTTACGGTCACCGTCTTGCTCGACTGACCGGCCGAATAGTTCAGCGTTCCGCTCGTCCCAATGAAGTCCAGCTCTTGCTTGGCCGTGATCCCTTGGGTGAGGTATCGCAGCTCCACCGAACTTCCGCTCGCCACCGGCGGGCTGACCGTTACCTCGAAGCGCAGGTCCCTAGTAGCAGGTTGAATATCACCCTCGCGCGCCACCGCGTTGGATACCGACACGAACCTCTCCCCGCTCACCTTGATCTTCATGGCGCTTCCGGTGGCCGTCCACGTGCTCGTACCCGTCGCCCGGCGGTATCCGCCGTCGGCGATGCTCGAGCCCGACACGCCGCCCGAATCCTCGCCGTTGCTGTCGGTCAGCGCCACGCTGGCCGTCGAGGTCGTGGACAATGACGTAACGACGACGAAATAGGTGGTGTTCGGCTCCAGGGTCCTCTGTGACATCCGCGAGTGCAGAGTTGCTCCCATCGGCGCGAACTTGTTCACGCCGACGGCCGGGGTCGTCGCGATGATCCCTGACCCCCCTCCTATCGCCAGCATCGCCAAACCAATGCCAGGCCGCCCGCTCGACGTGGCGCTGTACAGATAGGCGTACACCTGTTCCCTGGCATTGCCTGCTGCCGTGAAGTCCACCCTGATGTTGTTCAGCAGGAACTGCTGCGAACCTGTCGTGAATGCCTGGGCGTAGGCGTAGTCCTTCAGCGCATTTCCGGTCGAGGCCGACGTCTGGCCGAGGTTGCTCGCCAGCTGGTGGGTCTGCGCCTTTGGCACCGGGATCATCTGGGCCCGGGAGGGCGCCGGGACCATCGCGAGGAGGAACGCTCCCAGCGCAATCGGCAGCGACGCCTGGCGGGCGGCAGCGACGATGCGTCGCCCCAGGGCAATGCCCGCGGACGCGGCGACGCAGGGCTCAACGGCGGTGACAGGGTCTGTCGAGTCCTGCGCAAGGGCCCCGGAATCAGCCGCGCCGTGGGCACCAGCGCTGTGCCGCCACGCCGGCCTGGCCTGCGGTGGCAGGCAGGCGGTCAGCTTGGCGGGCTTTGTTGGTGCTGAAGGTTGAGCGGCAAGGGGAACCTGGCCCTCTGCCACGGCGGTGAGGTGAACGAACGGATGCATGGATTTCTCCTTTCTTAGTCCTGTGAAATTCGGGCAAGAGGGCCCGAGCAGGCGGTCCCAACCTTCAGGTGGCGGGGGTGCCAGAAGAGCTTGTTGCCGCCGGTTGGTCGCGGCATGCAGGGGAAGGCCGAGAAGACGCCGGGAGACGCAAGGCTTTCGGGGAGCGAGGCTGGCGGTGCGGCTAGGCGCGCGCAGGTCAAGCGGAGTAGCGAACCGACTTGGCCGTCACCATTGCTCCGATTGAGGGTGACGACGCGGCGACTTTCATCGGAAAATCCCACTTGGTCCAAGCGCAGCGAGACCTTCATCTGTGCTCTTTCAGCGATGGCAGCTTCCAAAGCAGCCCTCGCGGACGACATGTATGCACGCACTCGAAAGCTCCCAGGCGGAACTTGGGAAAACCGGACACTGCCCAGACTTGACGTTGGTGCCCGCTGGTATCGGGTCCGGCGGTGCAGCCGAGAGCCGCGTGGGTCACGCTCGCGACCACCGGTGAAGTCAATTGGCGTCAATTCATGGAGAATTGACCTCATCGGCTGCCGGAACCGGCCCGATATTCCGGTTCCAGCGGGGAGGGCGAGCGGCAGCGGCGGTGCCCGCAGGCATGCTCGCCTTGCCAATCCTGGCCAGCCCGTTGGCACCATCGGGCCGCGTGCGGCCTGTCCGCCTGCTCCGCGCTCCCCGGGCGCGGCAAACAGGGCAACACCGAGCCGGTCGTTCCCGGTTTGCTCCCGCATCGCCCGTGCTAGCGACGCTTGGGTGGTCCCGTCCCCCGTGCGCCGCCACTCTAGACCTGTCCGCTGTCGAGGAGAACGGGGATTTTTTCCAGCGGTGGATCGGAAGGTGGCTTCGCTACAGGCTGGGCATGGAGCTTCCGTTTAGGAGTTGCCGTGATTGTGTCGAGAACTCGGACTGCTCGGTCCGGGCCGCGAATCGTGGGTGAGCGACAAATCTGTGAAACCCACGCGGCGGCCCGGTCTTTTCGGTAGCTTTCAAAGCGATTGGAGAGTTGCGCGCAGCGGAGGGCCAGGATCGCATTGGCTCCGTCCACGGTCCAGAAAATCCCCGAGCGAATCGTGGGGTTGTGGCATGTCTCACCGAACTGTGGTACGATTCAGCCGTAAAAAGTGGTCGTTGTTTCGGCTGACCAGCGAAAATGTGCATTCAAGGAGTCAAAGCCCACGCCGGGCGCGTACTGGCGGCGACTGGCGCAATCCTCGGTCGAGCAGCGGAGGAGACGAGCTGATGGTTGTGAGAATGAAGGACTTGGACCACTCGCTCGCAAGCCGTTCAACAGGCCCGGCGACAGGGTTGTCCGCCAGCAGGCAAATTCCACAAGGGCCAATTCTCCATGAATTGACTCGACCATAAACTAGTCTCCCCATCTGTCTGATCCTTCTTGTCCGCCTGACGGGATCGCTCCGCGCCATCCCCCCCGCCACTGCTCGACGGATCCATTTCCGCCAGCAGCGGGTCCAGCCGGTTCGCGGCGCGCACGACACGCGTGAGGCGGTCGCGCCGGCGCCGGTCCCACGGCGCGTAGTGACGCTCCGTCGTCTGAATGGAGCTGTGTCCTAGCAGCGAGCTCACATCCTCGATGGAAACGCCAGCCGTCAGCAACGCTACCGCGAACGTGTCGCGCAACCGGTGCGGGTGAAAGCCCTCGACCCCGGCACGCGCCGCCACAGCGCCGAGGCGCGTTCTCCAGCGCTTCGCGATCGTGACGCGCTGCCCCTTCCCTGACCACCAGAAGTAATCCGGATTCGGGCCGCGAATCGAACGGATCGCCCGGACGACGATGTGCGGCAGGTCCACCATGACCAGTTCCCCGGTCTTGGCCCGCCGCAAGGTCAGCTCGGTCCCGACAACCGCTTCCCTGCTCAAGGTCACCGCGTCACCGATGGCCAGGCCCGAGTAGCGCATCAGCAGGATCAGCCCGCGCTCCTTAAGTTGCTGTCCGCAGGCTCTAAGCAATGCCCGCATCTCGCGGACCGTGAGCGGCATCGTCGGAGATGAGTCGCTCCGCGGCGGACGCACTGTTGCCAGCGGCGAGCGGGGCACCCAGCCCCGTTCCACCGCGAACAGGAAGAACTTCTTGATCTGGGCCAACCGCTGGCGTGTCGTCGACGGGCGGCAGGTCCATTCCTTGATCCAATGCCGGATTGCCCGGTCGTCCAGGTCCGCAAGGTATGACACGCCGCTCTTGGTTGCCCAGCGCGCGAGGGACCGGAATACTGTCTCGTATCCCTGGATCGTCCCTTGCGCGCGGTTGCGGAACCGGAGCTCTTCGTCGAGGAACGTGGAGCAAGCCTCCCTGATCGTCATCAGATTCGCCTCCTTGATTTGGTGAGGGTCGCGTTGCTGCCTAATCGGGCCATGCTCCCATCGCGTTTGACCGGGCTGGACTGCATCGCGTTACGCACTGGTTGCCTTGCAACCGCTGGCACTAGTCCTTGCAGGGCCCCACGGGGCTCTCGCCCGCCATTCCGGGGAATTGCCTCGTTGAAGCGGCACGGTGGCCGCTGGAGCCCCCCACAATCGAGGCCCTGGCCGGTCTCCCTGCCGCAACCGGGGCTGGACGATGCGGAGTTCCGGCAGGCCTTGCCGGGGGGGCATACCGGACCATGGCTGCGGCCTCGTCACCACGGGCCTGTCCGTCTGGGTCCCTTCGCGGCGCCCCGCCGAGGCCCGCCCCTCGGCCCGGCAGCTCGGGCCCAACCGGAATCCCGTCAGTACTCCACGCAAATGTGCTGGGTGTCCGCTCACTGGTGACGCTCGCGCAAGCCCTGTGGCCTACGTTGCTTTACATGGATTTTACACTCAGATTCTGGCTCCCCCTTTGGGAGTGGATAAGTCCCTGTCCATCAATGACCTATGCCGTGTTGTCGGTCACATAGCGGAACTTGAGAGTACATGTCCAGTGGCCCTCCGCGGACGAGTGGCGCTCGCCGTCGCACCGCACGGCGCAAACGACCGGCGCGGGTGCCGGATTGTTCGGACAATGTCCGAACCGCTGGTAGGAGTCCGTATCAGTTCCCTCGGCGCTTCACCCTGACAGGACTGGTCGGAGACCCTGCCATTTCGGGGTTCGTTGCAACGGGAACGATGGAGGGACTGGACTCTGGACGGCACGCCCAGTCAGTTCATTGGCCGATTCCCGCCAGAACCGGGTCCGAGCGGTTGGCTTTTTGGACGATCCGCATGAGGCGCTCGCGCCGGCGCCTGTCCCAGGGAGCGTAGTACCGTTCCGTAGTCTGTATGGAGCTATGGCCGAGCAATGTGCTCACGTCCTCCATGGCAACGCCCTGGCCCAGCAGCGACACGGCAAACGTGTCCCGCAACCGGTGCGGGCGGAATCCCGCAACGCCGGCCCGGTCGGCGATGGCACCGAGGCGTGCTCTCCAATACTTTGCCCGGGTGACAGGCTTGCCCTTGCCTGACCACCAGAAGTAGTCTGGGTTCGGCCCCGGGATCGACGCCATGGCTCCCCCGACCGCGTCCGGCAGGGCAACAGTCCCCAGTTCGCCCCCCCTTGCGCGCCGCCGGGGCACGGCCGCGCACGCGCGCGTCCGGCAGGTCAACAGTCACCAGTTCGCCGCTCTTGGCGCGTCGCAGGGTCAGGGCAGTTCCGGCGACCGCTGCCCTGCGCAGGGTCACGGCATCGCCGATTGCGAGGCCCGAATATCGCATCAGCAGGATCAGCGCCCGCTCCCTCGGCTGGTCCTCCGAGGCTGTCAGCAGTGCTTGCACCTCGGACGCCGTGAGGGGCATCGTCGGAATCGAGTCGCTCCTGGGGAGCCGCAGTGTCGACAGCAGCGCCCGGGTCGCCCAGCCGCTTTCGGCGGTGAAGCGGAAGAACGACTTCATCTGGATCAGGCGTTGGCGGGCCGTCGACGGCCGACAACTCCAGCTCCCGATCCACGCCCGGACCGCATGCTCCTCCAGGTCCTCAAGTACCGACAGTCCGTTCGCATCGGCCCAGCGAGAGAGCGACCACAAGACCGTCTGGTACCCCTGGATGGTTCCTTCCCGGAGGTTGCGAACGCGCGCTTCCTGGTCAAGGAAGATGGAGCAGGCCTCACGAATCGTCATCTTGGGTGGCCGGCGTTTCTTCGCCGCACTAGAAGCTCTAAGCTGCTACACAAAATGGTTTTCTGACCGTGCTGCCGCTGGGTCTCCGAGCGGCTGGGTCAGCGACATCGATCAGATCAGGAATTGGCCTGCATCACTGCGTCATCCGGTCGGAATCTGCGGCAACACCGCGACATCTTGGTTCTCCGACGCTGGTCTCTTGCGCCGTCCGTCCCCGCACGGAGCGGCCGTGGTTTGCCGGACGGCAGCCGAATGCTCGTGATTCGGCAGGGCACCGTCCAACCCATGGATTGCTGTGGGATTCTGGCGAGGCCCCCACTCTTCCAGCGTCCCGGACCATTGGGCTCGCCGCTGCCCTGAGGTTTGGCGGTACCCACCCGCAAGTTCACTGACGCCAAGGCCAACGTCTCTAGAAGCGCATTTGTGGGCCCGCCCTGTCCCTACCAAAATTGGTGGTTTCGGAAGCAAGACGGCGGGTTCCAACCAAACAACCCGCCGAGAACATTGTGCCGTTACCCGAACTCGGCTACCGACAGCACCAGCCGTACCAAGTCCACCTGCCTGGAGATGAGCAGTTTCTGGTAGATCTGCTTGAGGTGCCAATAGACCGAGCCCGTCGTGTGTTGCGTGGCTTCGGCGATGTCGCGCACGCTCTCGCCCTCTGCCAGCCGAACCGCAACCCGGCTCTCCGCCGGCGTTAGACCGAGAATCGCGCTCACCAAGTCGGGATCGACACGAAGGGTGCGCCCCGGCTCGACAATCAACACCACGGCGGCGACATGACGCGCTCCGTAATCCGGTTGTGGGGTACCGACGGGTTTGATATGCACCACGAACGCCGGCGATACGGACGAGCCGCTGAGCACCATCGACCCACTGACCGGGACCGGCCCGGAGGACGGTAACGCATCGGCCACCAGCTGATCGAGGCGGAACTGGTCGGCTCGCTCTCGGGCACGGAGCACTCCATCCTTGTCCGACAACACATCGCCGTGCAACAGGATGCGACGGGCGCGGTCGTTGACCGCCACAATATGCCCGCGCCGGTCCAGGTGGACGACACCGATCCGAGGGTTATCGAGCAGGGCGGTCACGGTCGTGTCCCGGGCCTCGGCGCGGACCAGCGCCTGCCGAACGCGAACGAATTGCCGAATGTGGGTCAACAGCCCTCGGACCATCGTTATCTGTGAAGACCCCCAGCCATTCGAGGACACGGGATCACCGAGGGCCCAGCCAATGTGGGAGTCGTCCGGCCCATCCAGACGCACGGTCAAGCCGGCCTGCAACCGGGCCCGAGGCAACATCTCGTTATAGGTCTGAGAGATCTTCAACTCCTCGGCCGTATACATGTCGCTGATACGCACCAGCCGGCTATCGGGCAGTTGCTGCAGGCGCGGTATGAGTTCGTTGATCGGATGGTAGACCCTGAGGTACTCCCCCTCCAGATCTTCGCGGCGCTGCCCTCGGTTGAAGTGCCCGACGAAGAGCACTCGGGCATCGTCCTTCGGGCCTTCGCCGACCATGAGGGTATTCCCCGTGATGCCACAGGCCTCGTCAATCAGGGCCGAGGTGGCCTGCCAATGAACATCGTTGAGCATGGCGTCGTACAGCGACGCCAGGATCTTCTCGAAAGCGTCTTGGTCGCTCACGAGGGTTCCCCCCTCGGCAACGTCAGGACGAACAGCCGAAGAGCACGCGCCGCACGCACGGCACGCTGGCCAAGATTCTGATTCCGCCGAACGCGGATGCTCGTTTCGGAGGGAAAGAATGCTCGTTCCAATCCAGAGTGAATGGCTCCGTCGGTGAGTGAACACCCCGGAGCGCAGCGAGGTCGACAGCCCCAGATTGCCGTACCGCTTGCGCCTCCGCCGTGCCGATCCCGCTCTTTCGGGAACGAATTGTCATGCCGCAGTACGAAATCCAATTGCTAACCCCTCTCGCTTCGATCTGGACGTGAAAAATGCGGCTATGCCAAAGATGTGGCCGGGTCGGCGTAATCACCTCAGATCGACACCGAAGAATGGCTCGCTCCCGCCCCGTGTCCCGCATAAGATCCACTCCTCTCCAGCCGGAAGGCCTGAAGGAGGCCGAAGAGAGGAGTCTAAGAGATTGAAATTATAGCCCCTTACGAGAGGTCATCTCAATTTACGAGGAGGTTGACCATGCAACCCGCTGCGGGCCGCTCTCGGGAGCTCGGTGGGTGTGGCGGCGTGGGGTTGTGGCAGTACACGCCTCTGGCCAGACGAGCGAATCCGGGCTCGCCTCGGAGGTGGTGCGCCCGACCTGCATTGAACCTCTGCTTAAGGGCCATTCAATCGTCCTTTGAACACCCCTCGACGTGTAAGGCAACAGTTGAAACGCGGCCAGCCCCAGCCCCACGGGGTCCCACGGTTCAAGTACAGAAAGAGGATTGTCAGGTCACCTCCGTCGAGCTAGTTCCCTCCTGACCACGTTCCGCATCGATAGGCTAGTCCTCCTACAATCCTTGGAGAAAATGCGAGTGCAATGAAGAAGGACCAGAACAGCCACTCGTACGGGCTTAGAAACGCGAGAATTCCAATCACAACAAACCCGACCATCAAGACGTTTCTCACAAACCCCGTTGGAAACAATGGACTCACCAGCATCCCGGAGATGATGGCTATCTGCTCTTCAGCCCTTTCTCTCTCTTCAGCACTGGAACCCTCGGCACTAAGGATCAGTTGATGAAGATCCAGCGCTATCAAGAGTGTGTCCCGTTCTTTCTTGGGCATGTAGAATCTCATTTCAGTTCCCCGTGTGCGAACAATGGATTTGCCCTTGGGTCAATCGCGAGCTGTTGCAATCAGTCTAGCCGCGTTCTGGCTGCTTACTAGAGTTGGCGTAGCTCGTCGAGGAAATGTCGTCGGGCGAGCCGGTCGTCCTCCGAACCTTCCCCCTCGCCAGATCACCCTCTGCCACCCATCGGCTGGCGAGAGTAACCGTCACCCCTCCGCCAACGCTGACCGCATCACCGATCACGCCATCGTCCGTGCCGACACGCACCCTGCCCGCGCCTCCAAAGACTTCCAGCCCGCCAGTCTGGGCCGGGAGGGAGACAGGCAGCAGCAACACGACAGTGGCGCGCAGGATCGCAATACGAGTCATGAGTCCCGCCGCTACAAACGGAAGAGAGCTGGCATGTGCGGCAGGAAGGCGGCCAGACCCAACCACAGGCCAGCGGCCGTGATCAGGATCAATGGCAAGAGCACCGCGATGAGCCAGACTATGATCGCGGTGCCCGTTGTGATCCGGGCCAGGTCGCGGATCACAACGACATTCAGCACGACCACGTAGATGGGCCACACGAGGGAACCGAGGATCGGGACGATCCCCACGGCTGAGGGGGCCGTGGTATACAGGAGCGCACGGAACCAAAAGGGGTACGGTGGCACTTCGTGTGCGAAGAGGCGCGAGATCAAGCAAAAGAGCCCCGCGTTGACCGCAACGAAAAGGATTGAAAGCGGGATCACAACGACGACAATCGGCAGGAACAACAGGCAAGCCGCGGCGTTTGCCGCGACCAGTACGACGAACCCTTGCTTCGTGCTGTTCGGGTCCGACGCGATCTCATCCGAAACCCCGGATTCGAGCTTCAGCATGGCGACGACGCGAGCCCACGTCGTCCTTCCCCTCGCTTCGCGTCCGACCTCGCGACGCACATCCTCCCGATACCGCTGCTCTTCCGCGGAGTGAATCTCTTCGGATCGGATTTTCTCCTTTTCGGCATCGCTCAGCACGTTGCCTGACGGGGTCCGCGACCCGGCATCGGACTCCTGCGCCGCGTCGCCAAGGCCTTCGCGTTCTTCGCTCACGTCAAGCCCTCCTGACTCTCAAGCTGACACACCGCTCAAGACCGTCTGCCGAGGCCGCCCTATTCTGCCACATCGGATTTCCCGCGTTGACCCCCGCTTGCGGCGGATGGCTCGGCCCGAGTGGAAGGGGGGAGGGTTGGAAGGGTCCCACGTGTGCGGGCCGGGGAGACACGCCGCCGGAGAACGGGGCCCCGGCTTTCGCACAGCCCCGTGGCGATTGAACCGTCGAGAATTCCACAATTGACTGGTCGAAACATACAGTGGTCGAGATGTATACAGCGACGTGAATCGCACAGAAGGGCGGAACGAGGAACACCACGCTCGCGGCATTGTCATAAGTTCCTGCTTGTCGGTGACCATAGTTCTGTGAAGTGCTTGTATCAAGGTCACCGGTTCCCGCCTGAGATCATTCGCCACGCCGTGTGGCTGTACCACTGATTCACCCTCAGCTTCCGCGATGTCGAAGACCTGCTCGCCGAGCGCGGCGCACCGCCTCCTACGAAGCAATCCGCTTGTGGTGTCGCAAGTTCTGCCCCGCGTATGCGCACAACCTGCGGCGCCGACAAGGCCGGCTAGGCGATGTCTGGCACTTGGATGAGGTGTTCATCAGGATTCGCGGGGAACGCTACTACCTCTGGAGAGCGGTGGGCCAGGACGGCGACGTCCTGGACATCTTGGTGACGCGCCGTCGGAACGCGAGAGCCGCCAAGCGCTTCTTCCGCAAGCTCCGTAAGGGGCAGGGTGGATCGCCATCGCAGCTGGTCACCGACAAGCTGGAAAGCTATGCGGCCGCCCGCAGAGACCTCGGGCTGACGGCAGCCCATCGAACCGGACGGTACGAGAACAACCGGGCCGAGGTTTCCCACCAGCACAGCCGGGGGCGGGAACGCCACATGCGGCGCTTCAAGTCGGCCGGGCAGGCGCAGCGATTTCTGGTGGTCCATGCGGCCCTTGGCAACGCATTCCGGGTCGCCTGTCATCGCCTCCAGGCAAGACACTATCGACTGTGCCGTGAGCAGGCCTTCCACGCTTGGGACTTGGCGACGTGCGGTAGCTGAAGAGCAGTACACACATCGATTTTCGGATCAGAACCGCTTCTGTCCCCGTAGACTTGACAACGCCTTTGGAGTGCTGTCACCTGCAGACGATTCCTGAATCTTCTCGCGGGACAAAGGATTGTTGGCCCTTGGAACGGCACTTCATAGGGCGTATGGTGGGAGAAGCCGTTCCGCCAAGGTTTACCGAATTAGACGGGAAGGCGATTCGCGGCGTCTTGGATGACAACTGGCCGCTCGCACCGATATCGAGCTTCGATGCTCGTTGTGAACGAGCAAGGGACAGAGTTGGTCCTGGTGCCGTCTGAGTGTAGAGGCGAGTGCGCCGCGTGACAGATTCGGCGGCATGGCCGCCTTGCGACAGTCGGCTGACGGACTTCACCTGGCGCGGTGGGTGCTCCGCAACTTAACAAGTGGGCAGCTTCACTCGACCAGAGCGCTTTCTCAGAGTGTCGAAGCATGCAGTATCGATCTAGTGCGTTAGGAAATTGAAAAAGGTCGAGACTGAGGTCTAGAAGGAACGGCGCCGCGACGGGCGCTGTCGAGAAGCGCTGAGGTCCGGAATCAGCGAGGCGTGCTTCGAGTTGGGCCAATAACCCTAGGGCCGAAAAACGGTCACGGGCGGGACGGCATATCCAGCGCGTTCCAACCGCAGCACGTGGCGCAGAGAGGTGTCCCAGATCGCGAGATGACAAGGCTCGCACGAGCGGCTGAAGCGGTCCCGGGCGGGCGCAACTCTTGAGCCGATCGGCAGCGGATCAAGAGTCCGATGGAGGCTGGGAAACAATGTCCAGTCGCGGTCCGTAGTGACTAGCGTGACGCGAACTGCCGGAATGATATTGATGTATGCGATCTCAGCATCTGTCCTGCCAGCGCAGTTTATGGACCTATCCTCATTCGCGGGCGGTTGAAACTGCTACATGGACCGTCGCGGTGCCGAGGGGAATGGCGAATCATTAGCCAGGCAATGCAGTTCGCCGGACGCCGGCCTGACAATCAGGCGGACCAGCTCTCACGGAGCGGTACTGGCACCCTTGCATCCGCGCATGCACGAAACGTCGATGAAGGTGATGGCAGGAGTCACGTTCTGGGTGGACGGCGGGGAAATGATGCGGTACGGACCTCGTGACGATATCGCGGGACTGACAGAGATCCGATTGCTGCCGGAACTAGCAGCTGCTCTCAAGGCAGGTCTCAAGGCCAGGATTCAAGTCTTCAGCGGCCGTGGCACCTATTTTGAGTACACGGCCAGCCTGACCGGATTCACGAAGGCCTACGACTACATCCAGCGCCCGTTCCGGCAATAGTTGGGACGACGTACCTTGAGCCAAGGGCCTGCCGGTCTACCGGTCACTCGGAATCGGCAGAAGCATGTCATGGAAGCAATCTGGTAGGGCAGGTAACCGAGCATTATTGTGGGACGCTATGAGGGGCAAATCGCTGATCTATTCCTCTAACATACTGATAAACAGGAACTTGAACCAGAAAACTGGCGTCCCAGCGCGCCTCGCACGGATCGTGCGGGACGCCCACCAGCGGAACCCGCTGCTTTCGGAGCTGTACGGGGATCCCGGCCAGGAACTCGGCGGGGGATGCAACGGCAGCCCCGGCCCGAGCGGCCAGATTCGATTCGAGCGTGCAAGTCCATGATTTCAGGGGATATATGGCCTATCCGCCGTAGCCCGCCCATAGTTTCCGCGGGGCAGTGCCCATGCGGCTTCGTGATTGCCAAGGAGGTTGCACATGGAAGTCACGATCCGCCGCCGCCGAGAGGTCGAGCGGCTCACCCGGTTGAGCAAGGCGAGCATGTATCGCGAGATGCGTACCGAGACGTTCCCGTTGCAGCTCAAACTTGGCGAGAGAGCGGTCGCTTGGCGTGCGCACGAAATCCACGAGTGGATTGCGAGTCGTCCGCGGGCGCTGGGCTGGGTCCAAGCGCAGTAACCAGAGCGTGTCCGCCGTTGCCGCCAATCGAGGGGGCCGCCGCTCGACGACTAGCTAGCTTGGCGAGGTGCGGGATGTTGCCATCTGGAGTGGTTTGCGCTGGTTTGGTCGCGCTTTCTCGCCACCGAATATTCCGCGATTCTCGGCCACGATTCGCTGCGGGTCCGCTGCGATGCTGTGCCGACTTTAGCCGTGCCGCAGAAGACAAGAGGCTCGGCACTGCGGAGCCCTGCCAGCGCCCGAGCCGGAGCGCCCTTCTCGAAGGTGTCGGACTTGACCGAGCGTCGAAGGCTCGTCCGGAACGATACCGCCGCGCGGCGCCGCCACCCGGAAGGCGCTCGGCGCGGACTTCCGAATCCGCATCCTCACAGACCACCACCACGTCCAGAACCTGCCTGCCGACCCCGCCGCCGACGTCCTCTTGACCTGGGACGCGGCCTGCGCCGCGCCGGAGGACCGCGTGCTGGCCATCAACGAAGCGGTCCGGCCAGTCTGCTCGCCCGCCTACGCCGCCGAGCACGAGCGGACCTTGGCCGGACCGGTCGCCGGCTGGAGCGGGCTCACCTTTCTCGGCCTGCTCCGGCCCAACGAGGGCTGGACGAGCTGGGAGGACTGGTTCTCGGCCGCCGGATCCCCGGCCGGGACGCCGCGCCGGCTCGGCCTCGACAGCTACAGCTACATGCTGGAATCCACCGCTGTCGGGAACGACATCGCGCTCGGCTCGCGGTACTTCATCGATCGACAGCTGGAAGCCGGCGCGCTGGTCGCTCTCGGCGACGAGTTCGTCGAGTTCGACCGGGCCTACTACGGCGTGCTCACTGAGAAGGGACGCCGCAAACCGCTCGCGTGCAGGTGCCTCGCGTTCTTCGCATGGTCCGAATTGCCTGCCATGCCGCCAACAGGGATACAGTCCTCGCTTGCCGCCTGGTCCGCCTCGGACTGGAAACCCGGCTCCCTCGCCAGGCACTTTCGCCGGCCGCCCGGCGCGGGCGGAGCAAGGCAGGGGCCAACAGTCCAGTTCCACCTCCGAGAGTTCGCCGGGCCGTGCCCCGCCGCCAGCGATGAGTTCCGGCGGGCCGTGCTAGTCTTGATCTCCCTTGCGAGGATGCCGTCGTGCTCGTGACAACCGTTTCGTTCCTGGGCTTTACCGTGCTGGTCGCGGTGATCTCCTATCTCTACACGCGGCGCGACCGGATGACGACCTGGGACGCGTACTTCCTTGGAGGCCGCAGCCTGACGGCCTGGGTCATCGCCGGTTCGCTGATGCTCACCAACCTGTCAACCGAGCACCTGATCGGCCTGAACGGCGACGCCTTCAACCACACCATCGCCGTGACCGCCTGGGAGACGACCGCGGCGATCGCGATGGTCGCCACCGCGCTCTTCTTCCTGCCCCGCTATCTGCGCATGAGCCTGTCGACGATTCCGGAGTACCTTGCCGCCCGCTACGACAAGACCACCGGCGTGATCGCGGCGAGCGTGTTCCTGTTCTCGTACGTGCTCGCGATCCTGCCCGTCGTGCTGCTGTCCGGGGCCACCGGGATCGACAGCCTGTTCGGCCTGCAGGAGGCCTTCGGCCTCAGCCAAGTGCAGGTGACCTGGCTGCTCGTCTGGGGCGTGGGAACGCTGGGCTCGCTCTACGCGATCCTGGGAGGCCTCAAGGCGGTCGCGATCTCGGACACCATCAATGGCGTCGGGTTCCTGATCGCGGGCCTGCTGGTCCCCCTGCTGGCGCTGATCCAGATCGGAGACGGGAATCCTTGGGCCGGGCTGGGGACCGTGTATGTGGAGGAGCGTCCGAAGTTCGACATCACGGGCGACGAGCCGGGCTCGTTCCTGCCGTTCGGCGCCCTGTTCACAGGCATGGTCGTCAACCAGGTCTTCGCCTGGTGCACCGGCCAGCAGTTCATCCAGCGCGGCCTGGGGGCGAGGAATCTGAAGGAGGGCCAGAAGGGCGTGCTGATCGCGGCCTGCTTCAAGCTGGTGGGCCCGCTCGTGGTCGTGCTGCCGGGCGTGATCGCGTACCACATGTTCAAGGACACGCTGGGTCCCGAGGACTACCTGCTGGCGTATCCGACGCTGGTCAAGGCGGTGCTGCCGGACTGGCTGAGCGGATTCTTCGCCGCGGTCATGGTGGGCGCCGTGCTGAGCACCTTCAACAGCGTGCTGAACTCGTCGGCCACGCTGTTCTGCCGCGACATCTACGGGGCGGTCATGCGGCCGGATGCCTCCCCGCGCCAGTTCGTCCATGCGGGCCGCGCGTGCAGCATCGTCCTGGCGCTGGCCGCGATGCTCGTCGCGCCGCTGATCGACACCTCCGGCAGCCTGTACAACTACCTGCAGAAGATCAACGCGGCGTTCTTCGGTCCGATGCTGGCCGTGATCCTGCTGGGCATGCTCTCGACGCGGGTCTCGGCGTTCTCGGCGAAGGCGGGCCTTGTGGGCGGCCCGGTCCTGTTCTCCCTGCTGGTCTTCTCGTTTGACGACCCGGTGCAGTCGTTCCTGCAGGGCCTTCTTGGCACCAGTGATGAGATCCACTTCCTGCATTTCCTCGCGATCGTCTTCGTCGTGGTGGCCGCGTTCATGCTGGTCTCTGCCAGGCTCCGTCCTGCCCGAGGCCGTCAGGCGGAGGCTGGGCCGGCACCGGTCGACATGACGCCTTGGAAGCACGCGAGAGCCATGGGGGTCTTCGTGAGCGCCTGCTCGATCGGCTGCTATGTCCTGCTGGCGCAGTGAGCGGGCCTGACCCGGAGCGCCAGGCCGGCTGCCTGCCGCAACTCCTTGCCAGTATGCATCGCCAAGTTGCAGCGGCCACGGATCTTGGTGTCCCGGACTCGCGCCCTGAGGGTGGGCTGTCAGGCGGGCCCGCAACCGATTTTCCGGATTGAGTCCTCAGGCATCCCCTCGGTTGCGACCTCTCCTTGCAACCTGGACTTGTTCCGGCACGCTATACCCGCTCTGATCGGCGACCTGGCGCCTGGCGGGTGCAACTCCCGTTTGCTGCCACGCGTGGCTCTCCGGCTGTCTCTGCCACTGACCCACCACCCTCTATTGGCGCCTGCACGCGGATCTTGTGGAAGAACGGGGCTGGGGATGCAGCGGCCGGCCCTCCACCCGGCCCGGTCGACCAGATTCAGCTCGAGTGCGCAAGTCCATGATTTCAGGCCATATACTGGCTTCCGGCAGTAGCCTTCTCATCGATTCCGCGGGTTGGTCTTCATGCGGATTCGCAGTCATCCAGTCACCATAGAGGTCGCTGACCGAAGCAGGGATCCTCTGCCGCCGAGAGGTCGAGCCGCTCACCCGATTGAGCAGGTCGAGCATCTATCCCCGGATTTGGACCGGGACGAGCCAGAGGATTATGCGCAATAGTCTCATTCAGAGCCATCAACAATTCTCCACGATCAGCCCGTACTGCGAGCATGAATTGCAAGACCGGAACAGCCACAAGCACTGAATCGAAGCCTGCGGAACCGACAGGGTTGGACGGCTCCCCGCATCCACCCGCAACACCGCAACCGACGTACCAAGTTCCTAAGGCAATGCCGAGCCCTGCCGGAACGCCTCCCCGGTGGGCAAGCACTCGATTCCGGTGGCCGCGTGCCTTGCGAGGCACGAAGCAGATCGCCGACTGGAGAAACGCTTTCCGGGTTCCCCAAACGAACGCGATTGAAGGAGTAGGTGTGCCAAGAGTTCGATCACGCACCGCTGCGGCGGTGTGATAAGGGAGTAGTATGGCTCGACCGCTGACGAAGACCAAAGTGGGAGGCGAGCTGTATACGCGTCCGAAAGCAGTCGAAGCACAGATCGACGAGGCCGTCCGCCTCTCACGATTCGACTTGGAGCCCCGTCTCTTAATCACCGATCGCAATGCTCCCGGCTATCTGCGCTCCGAATGTCTCGTCCATCTTGTTCGACGGGGACGGCGGTCTGACGACCAGCAGCTGATGAACTCCGTTTTGCCAGTCTTGCTTCGGCGGTGCGAATCGAATCTATTGGTTAAGGTCCCGGACGGTGGGATACCGGACGCTGCGAGCCTCAGGCAACGAATCCTAGATGACCTGGTGGATCTTTTCGTGACAGACGGAACGGGCGAGCTACCGGACGAGCTCGATTTCTACGAATGTCGGTTCAACCTTGCGTTCAGGGCCCTACGCATCGATGCGGTTCGTCGAGATGCGCGGCGGCGGAAACATAGCATTCCTACGGTCGAGTTGCTGCCATCCGGGGCGGCAAGTGAGCCGGACGCTTACGAGGATTCGTTCGCCCAAATGTCGGACGCATTCAAGACTCTGCCAACGCAGGAGTGGAATGCTATGTGGGGACCGTTCGTTGAGGCGATCAATGCTCTGCCGGCCGATGAGCGCGACGCCGTCATCCTTGTCCATGTCCTCGGGTACAAGGTAGAGTCCGAGGATCCCGAGGAGGACACGGCCGCGACGCGCCGCAACTGCACGGGACGAACGATTCGCAATCGGCTCACACGGGCCGCGGCGAAGCTCTCCCGGTTTAAGGAGTACCTATGAAACAGACTCTCTGCACAAGCCCGCGCGCATTGCGGGAAGGCCAGTATGCCCTGTCCACAGAGCGGGACGTGCCGGACGCGAAGCTGTTGGACGACGTCGTTCGCCGGTATCCCGAATTCGGAGAAGAGCTCACTGGATTTGCGATCGCTATTGCGATTGACGCCCTGCAAGGTGAGCGCGTCGTCGAAGATTCGGAAGGGTCGATCGATCCGAATGCCGTCAGCCCGGCGGTCAGCCGCGCGATGAGCCATTTCCAAAACCGACTTCATTCTGCGACGGCGGGTGCGGCTGAGGCGCGGAGCGCACCTGCGGATGTCGCCGATGCGCCCAACCCTTTCTTGGGTTTGCCGCGTAACGAATTCCGCGCTTTCGCCGCACGGTTGAACGCGAATGGCGTCTTCGTGGGGAAGCTGCGTGACCGCCAGATCGACCCGGCTACCATGACGCCAGGTTTTCAAAGACTGGTGGCAGACGAGCTGAAAGTGCCGCTCGATGTGGTGGAGGCGCACTGCGCTGCGCACCCGGTAGCCCCAACTAGGCAGTTATTCAAAGCGGAGGGCAAGCCGTCAACAGGGGCACAACAGAGCTTCGAGGAGGCGGTGAGAAGCTCGGGGTTGACCCGGGCGCAGCAGGAGTTTCTGTTGGAGCTCTAATCTCATGGATCCCTTCGAATCGATCCGTTCCAAGGCATTGGCACTTCATGAGGAGTTGCTCTCGGAAGGACTAGACCCGTTCGATCCGCTCGCTCTTGTCGAAGCTGCCATAAGGCGCCGCGACCTGGAACTCGTATGGTTGCCGCAAGGTGATCCGGCCCTGAAGGGCGCGCGGGCTCTCTACGATGACCAGGGCGGAACGATCTGCTGCGAAGAGGAGGGCGATCGAGCAAACCGAGCGCTACTCGTCGCGCACGAACTTGGGCATTCCGAGCTTCACACTGGCTCCGTGACTTGCGCCGAATCTGATATCGATCCCTCCCGGAGCACCGAGGCTGCGCCAGTTGGTCTACAGCGGGTCGAGGATTACGGTGCACGCGAGCGGCGCGAACTACAGGCCAACGTTTACGCGCGCGAGCTTCTGCTCCCGCGCGCCTTTGTGCGCGAGCTACACCTCAAGCAGAATCTGACCGCCACATCGATAGCCGACCGAATGAAATTTCCCGTGGCGCTGGTTTGGCAACAAATGTTCGACGCATTGCTCCTGCCGCCGATGGTGGTCGACAGTGAGTCAACACCGGAGCTACCGCCCTCGCGCAAGCCCGATCCGTCCCAAGAACGCGCTGCGGCACACCGTGGCCAGGCCTTTCAGTTACAGGCAGGGCCTGGAACCGGTAAAACGCGAACGCTGGTTAAACGCGTACTCTCACTGCTGGCCGAAGGCATCGATCCAGCTGCGATCCTCATTCTGACGTTCTCCAATCGTGCTGCCGGCGAGCTGTCGGAACGACTGGCGGCGGGTGCCCAAGAGGCGTTGCCAAGACTCTGGATCGGAACATTTCACGCATTCGGTCTCGATCTCGTGCGACGTTACCACGACAAGCTCGAACTCGCGCCGAACCCCTCGCTTTTTGACCGTAGTGACGCGATTGAAGTCCTGGAGGACATATTGCCCACCTTGCCGTTGGTCCACTACCGCAACCTCTGGGATCCGGCAATCGTGCTAAGGGACATCGTCGGTGCGATCTCTCGTGCGAAGGATGAAATGGTCGGGCCGGAGCGCTATCGAGCGCTGGCGGAGGCGATGGAAGCGGAAGCGGCTGATCGTGATATGGACGCGAAGATCGCCGCGGCGAAGTGCCTTGAAATCGCGGACATTTACGACCTCTATGAATCGGCACTGCGCAAACATGGCGGCGTGGACTTTGGCGACCTGATCATGCGTCCTGCGCGTTTGTTGGAAAACGATGAAGCCGTGCGCATTGGTGTCCAGCTTCGCCACCGGCACGTGCTCGTCGACGAGTATCAGGACGTGAACCTGGCCAGCGCGCGTCTGCTGAAGGCGGTGGCGGGCAGTGGCGAGCGGCTTTGGGTCGTCGGCGATGCGCGACAGTCGATCTATCGCTTTCGCGGTGCTTCCTCCCAAAACATGGTCCGTTTCGGCTCCGACTATCCCGGCGCAGCAACGGATCAGCTGGCCGTCAACTATCGTTCGATTGAGCAGATCGTGCATAGTTTTGTCGCGGTGGCGCCGCATATGGGCGCGTCAAACGGCATGCTGACCCTCGATCTGGAGGCCGATCGCGGCGCAGGGCCTAACTGTCCGGAGATTCGTCGTTTCGAAACGCTGGATGATGAAGCCGAGGGTTTGGCGGCGAGTATCCGTCAACTTGAGGGAGCCGGGGTGCGGCTTCGCGACCAGGCGGTCCTGTGTCGGACCAACCGGCGGCTGAACGAGATTGCCTCGGCGTTTGAGGTCCGGGGCATTCCTGTCCTTCACCTTGGCAGCTTATTCGAGCGGGAAGAGGTACGCGACCTGTTGGCCGTTCTTAGCCTGGCCGCTGACCCCTTCGGGGACGCAGTGGTTAGGGTTGGCGCGATGCCGCGATATGGTCTGACGCTCCAGGACGTGCACTGTGTGAGCCGATTCCTTCGGTCCCTTCACAAACCGGCATTGGCAGGACTCGCAGAGGTGGTGAATGCCCCCGGCCTGTCGACATCGGGGCGGGAAGGCATCGAGCGCCTGGCCGCCGATCTGAAGGGTCTGTGCTCAAGTGCAAGCGCCTGGGCGTTTCTCGCATTCTTTCTCCTCGATCATACGGACCTGGCCAAGGAGCTAGGCCGTGCCACGTCCGTGCCGGAGCGCATGCGTGCTGTGGCAGTCTGGCAATTCCTCAACTTTGTGCGCGAGCAAAGCCCGGTGGGGGCGGGACTTCCGATCCAGCGCACCCTTGATCGGGTGCGCCAGCTGGTGTTGCTGGCCGAGGAACGCGACCTGCGACAAGTCCCGGCTGTGGCACTGCATCTCGATGCCGTTCGGTTGATGACGGTCCACGGCAGCAAGGGGCTTGAATTCGAAGCTGTGCACGTCCCTGGATTGACGGTCGCGAGTTTCCCGAGTTCCAACCGCGGCGAGCGTTGCCCGCCGCCTAGGGGCATGATCGATGGATCTGGGAATGCTTCGCCAAAGGACCAGGCGAAGCGCGCACATGATGACGAGGAACAATGCCTGTTCTTCGTGGCGTTATCGCGCGCCCGGACACACCTCCGTCTCTACCATGCGCAAAGGCAGCAAAATGGAAACAGGCGCCGCCCGTCGTCATTTCTGAGCTGGCTCCCCGCAGGGCATGTCCGCGAGGTGACCAACCCGCCGAAGCTTGCGCTTCCCACATACGCCCCGCGGCTGCAGCCAATCCCGATCACTTGGCCATCGGATTGGGCGGTGACGGATAGCCGTCTGGGCTCGTACGAGAAATGTCCGCGACGCTTCTTTTACACGCATGTTCTGGGGTTGGGCGGCGCCCGCAAGCCCACGGCGTTCTCACTCACGCATGATTGTCTCTACGAATTGCTGCGCTGGCTTGGCGATACCCGGCGCATGGGCGAACCTAGCTTAGACGAGGCAGAAGCCGCCTTCGAGGCCATCTGGAACGCACGCGGGCCGACCGATCATGCCTTCGCTGCCGATTACCGCAGACTCGCGTCTCGGCTGATCGCGGCGTTGGTCAAGGCGGGGGCTGGGTATAGGTTCCGCGATGCGCAACCCATTGCCATCGACCTTCCCAACGGGCGGGTACTCGTGGAGCCAAATGAATTGGCGGAAATGTCGGATGGCACTGTAGTCATCCGCCGGGTTCGTACGGGCTATAAGCGGAGCGACGAGTACGACCGGCTGGAATATACCCTTTACCACCTTGCGGCCCAGAGTCTGGATGGCGGCGGCGCCGTAGTGCAGGCGCTGCACTTGACCGACGAGACCTCAGAGCCCGTCGAGATCAGCCCGACCAAGCTCGGCAACCGACGAAGTAAGAGCGATACGATGTTGGCCCGTATGGCCTCCGGCGAGTTTCCGCCAAAGGTGGACGCCGTGACCTGTCCGCGGTGTCCTCACTTCTTCATTTGCCCCTCCGCGCCAAACGGGCCGCTTCAGCTCGATGGATTTCATTCGGAGTAACCTTTCCGGGTCCTTGCTCCGCTGGCGATCAAGTGAGTAAGGGACGAAGCCGGGCAATCCCGCCTCGCAGTTCGACCCGGGAGAGCAAAGCCATGAAATCAATTGATCTTTTTTGTCAGGGCGAAGGCGTCCGCGAGATCGTGCATATCGAACTCGCCCTGGACGCGACCTTCGCTGTCCTCAAGTCCCGACTCACCGAAAAGTACCGCATTCCCGACGATGCGCTGTTGTTCATTGAGGATAAAGACGACCCGATTGACGAGAGCGTCCTCGTCAAGGACCACGCAACCGCCACGGGCCTGAAGGTCCACATCCACCGCTGCCGGCACATCAAAGTGACCGTGACGTTCAACGACAAGACGGTGGAGTGCCACTTCGCGCCGAGTGCCACGGTCGCGCGGGTGAAGCGCTGGGCGGCCGAAAAGGAGTTTGGCATGTCTGAGGAGGAGGCCGGAGAGCACGTACTGCAGATCGCGGGTACGCATGACCGGCCGGCACCTGGCACGCACATCGGCGTACTGACCAACGACAAGGCTGGCAGCCTGTCCTTCGATCTAGTCCCGGACGAGCGGGTCAATGGCGCATGCAAGGGTGTTGCGTGACCGGCCCAGATCAACGGGCTTTTGAGGCGGACGTGGCGAAGGCCGCGTTCCGCCTCGCACAGGCGGAGGGCCGCTGGCGGCTAATCAGCGTGGCGTGGCCCTTCGCGTTCATCGGCGTGGTTGCCAAGGACGTCCGGGAATACGTGCTTCGCTTGAACTGCGCCGGTTACCCACAGGCGGCACCGACCGGCGGCCCATGGGACATGAAGGCCAACAAGGTTCTCGCGTTCGATCTGTGGCCGCGGGGCCAAGGCGGTCGTGTCACGGCTGTCTTCCGCACCGACTGGAAGAACGGAACCGCTCTCTACCTGCCTTGTGATCGCGAAAGCCTCGTCGGTCACGACAACTGGCGTCGGGAGATGCCATCGAAGATCTGGCGTCCCTCCGTCGGAATCGGCCAGTATCTGGAACTCGTCCATGAACTTCTTCAATCGCGTGACTATGCGGCGCCTCTTCGCTCCGCGACATGAGCTGTCGTGCTCCTGGTTTCTGTGGCGCCGCCTGAAGGCGAAGCTGCGTGAACGTGGCCGCCGTGGCCGCCGTGGCCGCCGCGAGAGTGGGGCGTTCTTGCTTGGACATCGCGAAGGCGGCAGCGCTCGGATCGTGTCCTTCGTGCTCTATGATGATCTCGATCCGCACGCGCTCGACACCGGCATCGTCCGGTTCGATGGGCGCTACTTCAGCGATCTCTGGGCGATCTGCAAATCACGCGGTCTGACGGTTGTGGCCGACGTCCACGTACATCCAGACGGGTCGGGCCAGA
>MKWU01002716.1_pt1 | contig 25387 bp, 24 predicted proteins | sample 809101 | NCBI WGS metagenome assembly MKWU01 (sample SAMN05860141, study PRJNA318959) | sponge metagenome | host: Aplysina aerophoba | place: Slovenia: Piran, Adriatic Sea, Gulf of Piran | collected 2013-05-07 | reverse complement strand
AGGTGGCGGCGGGGGTGGGAAACCCAAGGGAAGAGGCACGTTCGGGCGGTTTTCGCGTTCTCGGGGTTCGGTGGCGTGGAGGTGTAGCCCGCTCTTATGTGACGAACTTCCGACTCGGGACACTAGGGGGGTGGATGGAAAACGGGTTCTTGGTCGGCCAGCAGTCCGCTGACCAGGTAGTTTGCCATCGGACGACTGGCCAGCAGGGAGTTTCCCACCACCCTCCTAGGGCGTTGCCGGCATCCCGCTGGCCTCCCGCCTCGGACCACCCGTCTCGGTCCCCGAGAGGGATGTTGTTCAGCCCGCTACCTGGAAGATGACCAGCGGATTGTTCTCCGGGTCGCTCAGTTCCACGTAACGACCCCATTGCCTGTTGACGAACTGGCCCACCTGGATGCCGCGTGCCATCAAACCGTCTCGGGTGGCGTCGAGGTCGTCCACTTGGAAGGCAGCACGCACGGACCCGCCTAATGACGTCGGAAGCTCTGCCGGGTGGACCGATCGGTCGAAGATCTCCACTCCCGGACCTCCGGCGTCGAGGAAGACGAAGTCCACCCCCTCGGTGTATTCGGGTCCGGGGTTGATCGCGATCACCTCCAAGCCGAGGCGGTCGCGGTAGAAGGCGAGCATCGTCTCGAAGTCGTCCGCGTAGATCAGTACCGCGCCCAGATTCACTTCCTCCTCCTTTGGTCAGCAAGCAATCCCGGTCAGACCGCGAAGATCCTCCGGGGGTTCTTAACCAGCATGTCGTCGATCTGGTCCTCGGTCACCCCCAACTCGCGCAGCTGCGGCACGATCTCCTTGAGGATGTAGGCATACCCCTTGCCTCCGTACTCCACGAAGTGGATCTTCAGGCAGTTGTCGTGGGCCAGCATCAACTGGTTGCTGTAACCGTCGGCGCACATCTGGGCCAGGGTCTCGACCCGTTCCCGGTCGGAGATCCAGTGGTCACCGCCGAACAGCAGGTGGGAGTCGTTCCACGGCGTTCCCCGGAACAGGTCGTAATCGATCGACACGCCTCGATCCATCACCGACTCGTGATACTTGTAGTCGGGGCAACTGCCATCCATATGGCTCATGTACACCTTGTCGAGGTTGGCGCCCTCCTCCTCGAGGATATCGATGTAGCGGTGGGCCTCCTTCCTGAAGACCATCGGGTGGACGGTGAGAGGAACCCCCGTGGCTGCCTGGGCTCTCCCCCCGGCACGGAGAACCTTCTCCTCCTGGGGGTGAAGGGGCTCGCACATGCCCAACTCGCCGATGACGCCTGCCCGGATGTCGGTCCCCTGGATACCCACCTCGATGTCGGTGATCAGCATCTCGGCCAACTCGCCGACCGAGGCCGTCGCGTGCCCCGGCGGGTGGGACGGGGCGATGTACCAGCCGGTCGACGCCACCACATTGAGCCCGGTGGCCCGGCTCGCCTCCGCCAAAGCGTCCGGCCACCAACCCGGTATCTTGCCGCTCACGTCGATGATGCTCTGCCCGCCGGCATCGGCATACATCTGCAGCTCCCGGATCGCCACATCGAGTTCCGTCATATTCAGGTTGTCGCGAGAGATGTAGGGCCGCTCGGCCAGAATCTCGTAGGCATCCCGGGTTACCGGCGTCTCGGCCAGAGCCTGTACCTCGGGCGGGTCGTCGGGACCTGGGGGCTCCCAGAACAGGTCGCCGCTGTCGATGATTATGTGCTCGTGGCTGAGGGTGACCCCGAGATCCTCCGGCGGGATCTCCCCCAAGACGGTGCGGACCATACCCATCTTCAACTCCTCTCCGGCTAATGGCCTGCCTTCGGCAAACAGTCGCTTGGCATTCGCAGGCAGACCATTAGAAGTCCGCTCCTGCCCGGTGGAGTGCGTCGATTAGCTCGGCCCGCTGGTCCTGGAAGGCGGTGCTGGTGCGGAGTGACTCCTCCCTCGGGTGAGGGAACGGGACATCACTCTGGTGGAAGAGTCGACCTGGCCCCGTGGACATCACGAAGACCCGCTCGCTCAGGTATAGGGCTTCTTCGACGTCGTGGGTGACGAACAGCACCGTGGCCCGCGAGTCCTCCCAGATCTTCAGGAACTCGGCTTGGAGGCGGGTCTTGGTCATCGCGTCCAGCGAGGCGAAAGGCTCGTCCATGAGCAGAACATCCGGTTCTGCAGCCAGGGCTCTGGCAACGTCCACCCGCTTGCGCATGCCCCCGGACAGTTGGTACGGGTACGCATCCTCCCGTCCGGTTAGCCCCACCAAATCGATGAAACCCTGCGCCTTCCTGCGCCGTTCGTTCTTCTCGACCCCCTTGACCCTCAGGCCGTACTCGACGTTCTGGACCACCGTATACCAGGGGAACACCGCGTCGTCCTGGAACACCATGCTCCGGTCCGGACCCGGTGCGGTGACGGGAATACCGTCCCGGCTGATGGTTCCGCTCGTCGGAGCCAGGAGACCGGCCACCAGGTTGAGCAGGGTCGATTTGCCACACCCGCTCGGACCGAGCAGCGAGACGAAGTCGCCCTCCGAGAGCCGGAAGGAGATGTTGTCCAGAACGTGCAGGTCATCGAAGTAGATGGAGAGATCCTGTATGTCCAGCTTGGCCACGCCGTTGATGCTCGCGTCCATCGTCATCCTTGTCCTCCCGTAATTAGGCAACCTAACCCCGTTATGCGGGTCGGCGCAACAGGTTGCTTCCCCGAATTCAACCTGTTCCCCTCATCTTCCGGCGGGTGGAGGCCGTAGCTGCGGTGTCCACAACCAGATCCTGGTCAAGGATGACCCCATGGCACTCACCGGCCGCTTCCGGCCCTACTTTGCCGTTCCTGACATCGTCGGCCACCCGCCGCGGGTCCCGTTGCAGCGGGTCACCCCAGCCGCCGCCGCCCGCCTGGACGTGGTGGTACAACTCTCCGGCGGCCAGACCGTCGCTGAACATGGGCGGCAAGGCCTGCTCCTCGCCGGACAGCCGGTGCACGGTGTTGCTGGAGAACCCGCCCGGCCGGCCGCCCATCAGGCCGAAGGGAGGATGGCGCTGGCGGTCGGAGCGGATCAGCAGGGAGGTAGGTACCAGCGGCCGCCACGACTTCTCGATGCCCAGACCTCCGCGGTGGAGGCCTACGCCTCCGCTGTCCGGTACCAGGCCGTAGCGCTCGATGACGATCGGGAACTCTGCCTCGGCCACCTCGATCGGGACGTTGGCCGCGGTCGCGATGGGATTGCTGAGCCCATCGTTGCCGTCGTTCTGGGGCGTCGCCCCCCAGGTGCCCACCAGCAACTCGAAGTAGACGAACGGCTCGCCGTCGTCGTGATGACCACCGAGGATCACAACCGTGTTGCCCCCCTCCCCGGCAGCGGGTACGCGTTCCGGCACCAGTTGTGCCAAGGCTCCGTTGATCGCGTCGAAGGCGCGGAAACCGGTGACGCCCCGCATCGAGTTGGCGGCCGGGTAGACCGCATGGGTGACCGTGCCGGGTTTCGTCACGATCCGAACGGGGCGAAAGGCCCCCGCAGTGTTGGGGAACTCCGATGCAGCCGCCGACATGACGCAGTGGTAGGCCGTCGCCATGATGAACGACCGGGTGGCGTTCAACGATCCTCTGACCATGGGGTCCGAGTCCGAGAGGTCGACCTCCACCTCGTCCCCGTCGATCGTCACCTTCACGCTGATGGCAACATCGCGGCTCTCGATCCCGTCGGAATCCATGTAGTCCGTGAAGCTGGCCGTGCCGTCGGGCCAAGACGAGATCTCCCGGCGCATCAGGACCTCGGTGTAGTCGATCAGCCCATCCATCAACTCGGCGAGGCGGTCTGTCCCGTAGCGCTCGGCCATGCCCTGCAACGCCCGTTCCCCGACCGAGCAGGCCGCCACCTGGGCACCGAGATCCCCGAACAGCATGTGGGGCACCCGAACGTTGGCCCTGATCAGCGCGTGGACCTCCTCCACCGGCCGGCCCTGCTTGTACAGGTGCATCCAGGGGATCCGGAGACCGTCCTGGAACACCTCGGTGTTGTCGGTCGCCGAACTACCGAGCAGCCGGCCGCCGATGTCGCCGTGATGGGCGGTGGCGACTCCGTAGCCGATCAGGCTGTCCTCGTAGTAGACCGGCTTGATGACGAAGACATCCGGCAGGTGCATCCCGCCGTCGAACGGATCGTTCATTATGAAGATGTCGCCGGGCTGCATCCTGTGCTGGAAGCGGGCCAGCAGGGCCTCGACCGCAGTCGGCACCGCTCCGAGGTGGAAGGGAATGGTGACCGCCTGGGCAACAGTCTGAGCGTCGGGTCCCAGTAGGGCGGCTGAGAAGTCCATGGCGTCCCGTACCACGGTGGAGTGAGCGGTCCGGAAGATGGTGGTTGCCATCTCGTCGGCCGCCGAGGCCAGAGCGTTCGCCACTATCTGGCGGGTAACGACATCGGTATGTTCCACTGCGACCTTGCCGACCTCCTGGCGGGCCAGGAACAGGGCTCCCGAGCGGTGGCAACCGGCACTCCAGCCGGGAGGAATCACGATCGTGGTGTCGTACTCGTCGATGAGGAGCGGTCCCGCCATCCCGTCGGGGCCCACGTCCTTCCTCCGCTTCAGGACCGGAGCGTCCAGGTACCCATCGGCCAGGGCGAAGAGAGCGGGGCGGCAGCCGTCAGGTCGTCCGGCGTGCTGGTCGCGGTCGGCAAGGTCCTCCCCCTCGGATACGCGCCGGGTTCGAGGCAGGGGTCCGAGGGCGGCGAGGCGGACCGCCCGCACCTGGATCGGGTCGTCCGGATCCTTTCGGACACCGTACAGCTGCTCGTGGCGGTCCTCGAAGTCCTCGACGAGATCCGCCAGCACGGCCTTGGTCATCTCGGTGTGGGGAATCGTCACCTCGATGTCGAAGCTCTGGCCCTTGTAGCGCACGTCGGCCGACCTGACCCATTCCGCGACGTCGCCGGATACGCTCGACCCGAGCGCCGCCTCCAGCTCGTCGAACAGTCGGAATACGGTGGTGACACCCGAGGGGTCGCGGGCGTCGAGTTCGCAGAAACGAACGTCGTGGTATTCGGGGCGGGCGTAGAGGAGGCCGGCCGCCGAGAACACCCCGGCGTTGGGAGGTACCACCACTGTGTCGATACCCAACTCCGTTGCCAGGCTGGCGGCGTGAATCGGCCCCGCCCCACCGAAGGCGATTAGGGCGAACTCCCTGGGATCGCGTCCCCGTTCCGACGACACGGCCCGAAGAGCGCGCATCATGCGGGCGTTGGCGAGATCATGGACACCCCGGGCGACCTCCTCCATCGGAATGCCGAGTGCGTCGGAAGCCGTCTGCAAGCCCCGTCGGGCCAGTCCGGGCGATATCGAAACTGCGTCCCCGGCGAGGGGCCCGGACCTGACGTAGCCGAGCACGACGTTGGCGTCGGTCACTGTCGGGGAGTCACCTCCGAGGCCGTAGCAGGCGGGACCGGGGACCGCTCCGGCGCTGTGGGGACCCACTTGCAGGCCTCCAGCCGTGTCGACCCAGGCGATGCTCCCCCCACCGGCTCCGACCTCGGCGATATCGATACTCGGAACCCTCAGCAACTCGCCGGAGCCACGCAGAAGCCTCGTTCCCACCGACAGGTCGGCGCCCACCTCGTACTCCCTGCTTAGGGTCACCCGACCCTCCTCGATGAGTGACGCCTTGGCGGTGGTTCCGCCCATGTCGAAGGAGATGGCGTTCCCGATGCCCAGTTCCCTGGCCAACCCCTGTGCGGCCACCACCCCCGCAGCTGGACCCGATTCAAGGGCGTACACAGGTCGGTGGGCCGCGTCTGCAGCGGTCATGGCGCCACCCGAGGACTGCATGATCAGGACCGGCGCGTCCACGCTGATTCCCTCGAGACCGTCCACGAGATCGCGCACGTAGGAGCCCATGATCGGGATGACGTAAGCGTTCAGAGCGGTGGTGGCCGACCGTTCGTACTCGTTTTGCTCCCGCAGGACCTCGCTGGAAAGCACGATATGGACGCCGGGTAGTTCCCGCCTCAGTATCAGGGCCACCTGTTCCTCATGGGCTGGGTACTTGTGGGCGTGCAGAAGGCACACCGCCACCGCTTCCACCTGCTCTTCGCGTAGCCGGGCCGCGACCCGGGCCACTTCCGCCTCATCGACCGGGCGGTGGGCCGTTCCGTCGGCCAGCATGCGTTCGCCGATCTCGAACCGGAGGCGCCGCTCGACTATGGGCGTGGGTTTGCGCCAGAAAGGGTTGTAGAGGTGCGGCATCCTCACCCGGCGCAGTTCCAGCACGTCGCGGAAACCCCCCGTAGTCACCAGTGCGAGGTGGGCGCCTTTCCGCTCCAGAATGGCGTTGGTCGCCACCGTGGTCCCGTGGACGACCTCCTGGACGCGGCGGAGGGTCGGCCCCGGCGAGTCCCCGAGCAGAGCGTCGATAGCGACGGTGACAGCTTTGTCGTAGGAGGGAGGGGTGGACAGTACCTTGCGGGTGGTGGTCCGGCCGTCGGGTCCCTCGACGATGACGTCCGTGAACGTACCGCCTACGTCGGCCCCCACCCGGCTATCCACGGCGATCCCACCCCCCTCGAAGGAATGCCATGCGCAGAGTGGCCGTCACCGGGAACCGAGCATCTCACCGACCATGCTGACGGAGCCCGTAGCCCGCGGACTCCACCGGGTGAAACGCTTGGCGGCGAACCGCAACAGGAAGTCGCTCAGTATCGCCAATGCGGCGAAGATGAAGACGATCACGAGTATCCCGGCGTTATCCAGGTACCGGCTCCTGCCGATCATCAACCAGCCCAACCCGACGCCGGCGCCCATGAACTCGGCCGCCACCACGAGACCCCACGACACCACCACCGCCAGCCGGAAGCCGGCCATCATGTGGGGCAGGATGGCGGGAACAACAACCGTCCGGTAAATGTGGAAACGCGAGGCCCCGGCAGTCAAGGAGGCTCGAACGTAGATGTGGGGCACGTTGCGGACCGCCTCTGTGACCTGGATGGTGAGGATCAGGAACACCCCGAAGGCGATCAGAGCGACCCCGGTCGAAGGGTCGGAACCGAACCACAGGAGGAACAGCGGGAGGAGTGCCAGCAACGGGGTGGGACGGATGGCGTCCAGCGTGAACTCCAGCAGGTCCCGCATCAAGCGGCTGTACCCGAAGGCGAGCCCGACCACCAGACCCGGAGGAGCACCGATCGCCAACCCGAGCAGCACCATGCGAGTGCTGACCCAGGTTGCCTCGTAAACACCGTCGGCGAAGGGAACCCTTTTCCCGGCCAGGTAGTGGAACCCGGTACTGAAGACTTCAACCAGCCTCTGCGGCGGGGGCAGGTACTCCGACCCTATCCAACCGGCATTGGTGACCACCCACCAGACGATCAGCAAACCTATCGGGATCAGCAGAGCCCGGATGATCGAACGGAACCGGGTACCGCCGAGAACCTTCTGGTCTCCGAGCACTACCCCGGGCCGGGCCGTCGTCGCACGCCGACGCATCAGTTTCATCAGCCGCTCACCTCGTTCCCAGGACTTCAGCGACCAGGCCACCGCCACCGGATCGCTGTGCCCACTTGATGGTTCGCTTGATCAAGGCTCTCAGCAGGAAGTCGGAACCGATCGCCAGCAAAGCGAAGAGGATCACCATGGCAATGATGCGGGCGGAGTCGAGGTTGACCAGGCCGGCCAGCATCAGGTAGCCGAGTCCCTGGACGGATCCCATGAACTCGGCAGCCACATCCAGCCCCCATGCGGCCATCACGGCCAGCCGGAGGCCCGCCAGTATGTGAGGGATGATCGACGGCACCACCACCGTCCGGTAGATATGGAACCGGGACGCCCCGGCCGTCAGGGCCGCTTGAACATGTATGTGCAGAACGTTGCGGACCGCCTCGGTGGTCTGGATGGTAAGGACCAGCATCACCCCCAGCGTCACCAGAGCGATCTGAGGACGCATCCCGATCCCGAACCAGAGCAGGAACAGAGGGATCAAAGCAAAGATCGGAACTACTCGCAGGCCGTCGAACGAGAACTCCAGCAGGTCCCTCGCCCACCGGCTGTAGCCGAACACCAGACCGAAGCCGAGGCCTGCCAACCCACCGACAACTATGCCGGTCACCACCATCTGCAACGTGATCCAGAAGGCCCCGGGAATCAGGTCCCAGATCGCCCACCACACGGAGAACAGCTTCTGCGGCGTCGGAAGGAGGATGGGCTTCACCAGACCGAGGTTGGTGATGACGGTCCAGATCACGAACGCGAGCACGGGGAGGAATAGCGCCCTTACGATCCGGCTGGAACGTCCCGGCTTTCGTAGCCAGTCGAGGGCCCGATCCGTTATGCCGCCGCGGAGCGATCCTCCGACTCGGCTCCCGTCCGGTCCGCCCATTCCGTGTCCCTCACCTCGATGTTCCAGCCCTGCCCCCGTGCAGGATACACAGCACAACAACGGGCGGACGCCAGACATGACGCCACTCCGGCCGATGCCGCGTTGATAACCTGGCTTACAATGGCCATAGGCCACCAAGGAGGGTCAGCATGCGGACTCGAACGTTGCCGGTGCTATTTGCAGCGGCCGCAATTCTCCTCACCGCGTGCGGCGGCGACGGAGAAGACGGCAACGAAGGTGGCGGTGCTGCGGAGTCGGAGACAACCGTTTCCACCTTCGGGCAGTTTGCCGATCGGGCCGAATTGCCCACCGTCGTCTACGACGGGCAGACGTGCACTTATATCGGCCCCGAGACCGTCGATCCCGGCCCCGTGCGGATGACACTGGACAACCGGAGCGGCATCCGGGCCCGTATCGATATCCTTCGGTTCCCCGAGGGCAAGACATTCGAAGACCTGGCCGCCTACGTCGAGAGCGGTGAGGCAGCCACCAACCAGGACTCCCCGGACTGGGTCGACCAGACTAGGAAGATCCGCGCTCCAGCCAACCAGTTGATGGGGGCAAACCGCACCCTGTTCGACAACACCTACGGCATCCTCTGCTACATAGGGGAAACGGAACCCTTCGAGATCCAGGCGGTCGCCACCTTTGAGGTGTTGGAGGGCTAGTGGCCACCGGCTGCTGAGGACAGCGGTCAGCGAACAGCTACTTCCACCGAGCCGACGCTGTTCCACCTCACCATTCGAGCACACGCGTGCCCACTGGAAGGGTCTCAGGTAGCCCCCGTGATGAACAGTTCTGGGTCCTTCGGGGCGCTCTAGCCCATACCGGACCGCGGAATGATCGGCAGTACGAGGTGGCTGCGATATTCCGTATCGTGGAAGAGGGTCTGATGGGCTGGCTGGAAACCGGTCTCGTGGCCGACTTCGCCTCCCAGGTTGGTGTTGCGGTCGAAGCGGGGAAAGTTGCTGCTCGACACCTCGAGGCGGATCCGGTGCCCGGCCTTGAATACCCACGAGGTCTCCCACAGGTCGATCCGGTACTCGTAGATCTGTCCCGGCTCGATCAGGGAGGGGGACTGGCGGCTCTCCCGGCACCTCGCCCTTACGATCCCTTCCGTCACGTTCACGGCCCGGCCATCAGGCAGCACATCCACGAGCGTGGCTGTGAAGTCCGTGTCGGGCGCCGACGAAGCCGCGAACAGGACAGCCGTCACCCGTCCCGTGCACTCGAGATCGGATGCGAGGAGATCGCCGGTGTAGACCAGCACATCGGACCGGTCCTCAACCGTCGACCGGTCACGAGGCCCGCTCTGGTCCACGTAGGCCACTTGGCCTCCCATCGTGGGGACCGGATCGGAAGGGTCGTACCGGTATCCGTCAGGCGGTTCGCCGGAGGTCGCCGGGTCCCAAGCGAGGGTTCCATCCCCCTGCCTGGTGTTGGCTGAACCACCACTGTGGAGGAACATCGGGCGGTACTCGGTTCGCGCCGGAGGCCACTCGTACTCCCCACGCCAGACGTTGTCCCCGCACACGAAGAGTTGCAGTGGGGCCTCATCGTCCACCCCGGTGGCGATTCCTTTGAGGCGCTGGTCGTACCAGTGGCGGTGCAGGTCGAATATGTCGAGTTCGGCGTCCGGCCCGAAATGGACGTCCTGGCCCCAGTCGGCCACCCCGATGCGGGTGTGTGTCCAGGGACCACACATGATCTTGGTCTTGGCGCGCGCCTCCGGCTCCGCGTAGCGAGTCCAGTTCTCGAACGCCTCGAACATGTGGCGGACAGTGCAGTCCCACCATCCGGTCAGGAAGTAGGCCGGCGCCCCGATCGTCCCGTACCGGCCGTTCACGATCCGCTTCTGCCAGTAGTCGTCGTAGGTGTTGTGCTCTAGGAGTTCCTTCCAGATCTTCGCGTCGTCGTATTCGTCGAACGCCGAGTAGAGCGGCATGCGCTCGTATAGATACGAGAGGTCACCAGGGGAATCGCCGGCCTTGCCACCCCCCACGCCCATCGTTCCGGCAGGGAGGCCGGCCAGCATGGCCATCCCCTGCGCGTGGCTGGTGCGCCGCCCGATCTGGAGGAAGTGGCTGGCCTGCTGGAGCAGGAATGCCCCTTGCTGCCAGAACAGGTCGAAGCCGTCCGGCGTCGCCCCGATCGGAAGTATGGCCTTGAGTCCCTTCGAGGCCAGCGGGGCGGGATGCATCTGGGTGAATCCCAGGTACGAGATTCCGAACATACCTACATTCCCGTCGCACCAGGGTTGGCGGATCAGCCACTCCACCGTGTCGTGACCGTCCTCGTCCTGTACGTACACTTCCCACTCACCGTCGGAGTCGTAGCGGCCGCGGCAGTCCTGGATGACAACCGCATATCCGCCTTCCATGAAGCGTTCCCCCCAACCCACATAACCGGCCGGGCGGGCTCCATCCGTTTCCGGATAGCTCTCCTTGCTGTAGATGGTGCGAGTGAGCAGGACGGGAAAGCGATCTCCGTCAGGTGGGAGATAGACATCTGCTGATAGGCGGGTTCCGTCCCGCATCGGAACCCGTACATCGAACATGATCCTCTGCCGCATGATGATCTCCCGTACTACCTGGCAGTCGAGGCCGAATCCCCCGTGCGGGGGCAATCAGCACCGGAAACGTCTCTCCTACCTGTTGACACACCGAACCTCGCTAAGCATCATAAGCCCAAGCGGGCGGAGATCGACGAGCCAAAGGCGCACGCGGGCCGCCCATACAAAGGGAGGAAATATGCGAAATCGCTGGTGGAAAGGAACACTGCTTCTAGCCATCCTTGCGATGTTGACGGTCGCCTGCGGTGACGCCGAGGAGGAAGCCCCCGCGACCACTCAAGCCCCGCAGACGACCACCACGGCGGCGGCCATGGTCGAAGAGGAACCCATGGAAGAAGAATCCATGGAAGAGACCATGGAAGAAGAGATGGAAGAACCCATGGAAGAGGATATGGGCATCGACCTGAGTGTTCCACCCGATGAGCCGAAGGGCGGGGTCATCCGCATAGGCGCCACCCCCTCCTACGACGACCGCCTCTGGTCCTATGCGGCATCGATCGGGATGGACGCGCGGATCGGTCTCGACCTGGAGATCATCCCGTTCGTGAGCATCCCCTACACGCAGTTGCAGACCGACGAGATCGACATGCTCTTCTCGTGCCAGATCTGCTACGGGACGATTATCGAGGAGTTCCCCGAGTACCGGAACTACCTGATCACCAACCAGTACCAGGGCTTCGTGCTCATCGGACGAGCAGGCGAGACGGTGGTCTACGAGGAGGCGCTCGAACGGCTGGGCGACGAGGAAGCCGCCAAGGCGGAACTGGCAGAGTCCTTCCGGGGCAAGGAGTTCGTCAAGACCGAGGGATTCCCCACCACTTTCGAACGTGGGCTGCTGGAGAACATCGGTCTGACCTTCGATCCCGACGACCCGGAGAGCCAGGATGTGGCCTTCAAGTACTACCCGAGCATGGAGGCGATGAACTTCGGTTATCTGAGCGGCGAGGCGGACTACTACACGGGCAACCTCTCCGCCCAGGCCAGGATGCTCTACTCCGAGGAACTGGCCGGTGAGTATGTTGTGGCGGCGCCGCTCGAGTTGTTCGGTGCTTCGGCCATCCTTTACTCGACCGAGGGTGTGCGGGCCGACTGGCTCGAGGAGAACCCTGAGACCGTGCTGCGCTCCCTTGCGATCTGGTACCGGGCGTCTCGCTACCTGGACGAGTATCCCGAGATCGTGGGTGAGTTCGTCGGCGAGGAGGCCAAGGATCAGACGGGCGGCACCAGCCTCGGCGGCCTCGTGACCTCCCGGATCATGACCGAACTCAACTACTTCCCGCTCCTCGCCGACGCCAAGGACTACATGTTCACGCCCGGCGAGCTCACCTACTTCGGAAACGTGGTAGCCGACAGTTTCGAGTCGGGACGCGAGGAGGGCTACATCGCCGAAGGCGTGGAGTGGCAGGACTACGAGGTCCAGGAAGTCTGGTTCAACCGCCTGCTCGAACGCCAAGACCTGGTGGACTGGATCAACGCACCGCTGGGTACCGGCACCGGCCCCGGCGGCGACGTACCGCAGGGCTAGGACTCCAGAGCAACTCGAATCAAGTGTGGCTCCCGGTCAATCCGGGAGCCACACTTCTTCGCCAAGGGTTCGATCCGTGTGGGCCGGTTGTCTATCCGACCAGGCCAAGGAACACGCACACCAACGGTGGTACGCATCGCTTTGCATGGCATGAAGCTGCTGTTCCTGTTACACACACCAAAGACAGCGCATACCGCTGCCGTCTCCGCTGTAGGCAAACAGGACCTCTCGGTATGGCGTTCCTATCAGCGACGCTCCAGGGAGAACGCCGTCAGTACCCTCGAGCGTCGACGGGCCAAACGCCTTCCACCCCACCGTTGCGAACGCAGATGATGTGGTCGTAGAGGTTGACGGTCGGATCGCAGTTGACCGGTATCAGGCGGACCTGATGACCGAGGGCGGGTAATGGACCTCCGACTGGGGCCAGAACACCGTGCTCGTCAGCAAACCGTTCGTATGAAGCCCGGCCACCCTTCACCATCGGGAGGCCGTTTCCAAGTGAGATGGCCTTGAGGCCGGCATCGATGATCGCTATGCCCGGACGACGGCTCATCACCGTGGCGAGAACGTGGAGGCTCACCTCGAAATCGCGGAACGGCCCTCCCAGCCGGTCACGGTTGGCCAGGTAGTCGGCGTCCATGAACACGTAAGTTCCCGGCTGGATCTCGTTGTAGACCCCGGAGGCCGCCTCGAGGTCGTACGTCCCGGTCCCACCGCCGGTGACCACCTCGCAGCGGATACCGTGGGTAGCCAGCAGGTCGACCGACTCCTTCACCAGCGCGGTGTTCCGCTCTGTGGCGGCTTGACGGGAAGGATGATCCCTTATGTGTTGGGCTACCCCGTTGTAGGCCTGGATCCCTACGAAACGGAGGGACGAAGTCGATTCCACCCGCTGGGCCAACTGGAGGAAGGGTTCCCCCGGAGGCACCCCGGCCCGGTATGGGGCGGTGTTCATCTCCACCATCACGCCGACCGACGAACCGGCCCGGCGGACCGCACGACCCAGATCGTCGACGTTTCCGGCATCGTCCACGCAGACGGTGATGGTGGCCTTCCGGGCCAGGTCGGCCAGGCGGCGGAGCTTCCCGGTCCCGACCACTTCGTTGGCCACGACGACGTCCCGGATACCGCCCTCCACCATGGCCTCGGCCTCCGAGACGGTCTGCACGCAGATTCCAACCGCACCACGCTCCAACTGCATGCGGGCGATGGTGACGCTCTTATGTGTCTTGACGTGGGGACGCAGTGCTACACCGGCCGACCGTGCCGCGGAGGCCATCCGGTCGAGGTTCCGCTCCAGCGCGTCGAGGTCCACCACCAGAGCCGGCGTATCCAGGTCGGCCTCGGCCAGGCCGGGTGATGGCAGCCCGGCTCGGGTCATCGGTCGCGGAAGGTCGGTCAGCCCTCGCCGACCCCGTACAGCCGGGCCGCGTTGTCGCCCAGGTAGGCGTCGATGTCCTCATCGGTCAGTTCCGGCAACCCCGGAGCGATGTTCAGTTCCTTGGCCAGCCTCGGGAAGGACTTGGTGTACGGCACGTCCTCCCGGCAATCGAAGTTGTCGGTGCCCCACAGGCACTTGTCCAGCACCATGAAGTGCTTCGCATACTTGAGGAACCGCACGTTCGTCTCGAGTGGTTGCAGGAAGCCCCACCAGCCGGTACCGGCGTACATGTTGGGGTTCTTGAGCATCATCATCACGACTTCTTCGTAGTAGTTCTCGCCGGCGTGTACGACGATCAGCTTCAGTTCGGGAACGCGCACCGCAACGTCGTCCAAGAGGATGGGATGTTGCAAAGCCAGCCGCCCGAACCCGGACCAGCCGGTGTGGATCTGGATGATCATCCCTAACTCGGCCGCCTTCTCGTAGATCGGCATCAGGCGTTCGTCGTTCAGAGCCATGTCGTAGCTGGGCGCAGGGGTCATCTTCATGCCAACACCGCCCATAGCGGTGATCTCCTCCATCTCCCGGAGGGATTTGACCCCACCGAGAAGGTCGACGCTCCCCATCGGGATAAGCCGGTCAGGAAATTTGGCACACTCAGAGATCACCCACTCGGTCGGCACATGGGTGTTGAGACGGGGCACCTTCACCGAGTGGCAGACCGCCATGTCGACCCCCGCCTCGTCCATGATCTCCACCATCTGCTCGGCGTTGATGCCCTTGGTGAGCCCGGTCTTGGTACCGAGCCCCCGGGCGGCCCAGCCCGCCCTGTACATGGCGTCGTCCATGATGTCCTGGTCACCCCAATGCTCCGGCTTCGAAAGCCAGACGTGTGTGTCGATGATCATCCGGGCCTCTCCATCCTTGCCCTGTAACGTCTACCCATCACCGTACACCCGCATCGGCCGACCCGCCACCACCAGCAGGGCTCCCGCTACCGTTTGAGGGGTGACACGTAGGCCAGGACCTGTGGCTACGTATCGATCGCGACCCGTACGGAGGCGAGATGAGTGCCATACAGCAAGTGCGGGCCGGCGTGTCGGTCATGATCGACGTGATGGTGCCGATGCGGGACGGCGTCGACCTGTCCGCCGACGTATACCTCCCACCCGGCAACGGTCCCTTCCCTACGCTTCTATGCCGCACGATCTACGGGAAGCAGAGCGGCGAGATCTGCACCGATCTGGCCTACCTCCAGGAATGGGTGCCCCGTTTCCTCGCCGGCGGCTACGCGGCGGTCATGCAGGACTGCCGGGGCCGGTACGACTCGGGTGGTGACTTCGTCCCCTACGTCAACGAGGCGGCCGACGGCGCCGACACCCTCGCCTGGCTCGTTGCCCAGCCCTGGTGCGACGGAAACATTGGGGCCTTCGGCCAGTCCTATGTGGCTTTCACCCAGTTGCAGGTCGCCCTTTCGGGCCATCCCTCCCTCAAGGGAATCCTGCCGGTGGGAAACCAGGAGGACAACTTCGGCTACTTCCTGATGGACGGGGGCGTGCTCCAGCTGCAGAACTTCGTGTGGGGCATCAACAGTGGGCGGCGCACGATGAACTGCACCAGCTTCGAGTTCCTCGACGTCGAGGCCCTCTACCGTCACATGCCGTTGCGCGAGGCGGTGTCGGGCATCTTCCGGCCCGCCTACTGGAAGTTCCTGGACCATCCCACCTTCGACGATTCGTGGCAGACCTACGGCCTCAAGGACAAGTACGGGATGATCCAGGCCCCCGCCCATTTCGTCACCGGCTGGTACGACAACCTGTCCAGGGAGGTTGTCAAGACCTACGCGGGCCTCAAGCAGGGGGGCGGGACGGCGGAGGCGCGGGACCTGACCCGCATCATCATCGGGCCGTGGTCCCACGACCTCGACCGGGCCGACCGTAACGGCGACATCGATCTGGGACCGGGCGGCGAATTCGACCTTCCCGGCCTCCATCTCGATTGGTACGACCGCCGGCTGAAGGGGATCGACAGAGGCATTGATGACCGGCCGCCGGTCAGGATCTACGTGATGGGCGACGCGGAGTGGCGGGACGAGAACGAGTGGCCACTCGCCCGCACCGAGTACCGCCCTCTCTACCTTCACAGCGGCGGCGACGCGCGGTCGGCAAGCGGCAACGGCAGCCTCTCCGTCGATCCTCCGGCAAGAGAGCCTGCCGATCGGTTCGTCTACGACCCCGCTGACCCCGTACCCACGCTCGGCGGATGCGATGTCATCCTCGACAACGCCGGCCCAAAGGACAGGGCGCAACTCCAGCGGCGGCGGGACATCCTGGTCTTCACGGGCGATCCACTCGACCGTGACCTGGAGGTCACCGGTCCGGTGACGATGACCCTCTACGCCGCCGGCTCGGCACCCGATACGGACTTCACCGCCACCCTTTGCGATGTCCATCCGGACGGCCGGGCGATCATCGTGTGCGAGGGAATCCGCCGGGCTCGTTACCGCGACTCGGTCACCGACCCGACCTTGATGACGCCCGGCGTCCCGTACCGGTTCACCATCGACATGTGGCAGACCAGCCAGGTCTTCAAGGCCGGCCACCGGCTCCGGGTGGAGGTGTCGAGCAGCAACTTCCCGCGTTTCGACCGCAATCCCAACATGGGCGGTGAGTTGTGGAACGAGACCTCCATGCAACCGGCAAACCAGACGGTGTTCCACGACCGGGACCGGCCCAGCCACGTGCTCCTTCCCGTCATCCCCCGTTGAAGGTTCTCCGACTCGCTCCATGGATCCTGCTGGTGGCCCTCCTGTCGTACGGGTGCCACGGGCCGGTTACCGAGGATGCCGATCTCCAGGAGCAACCCACCACCACCGCCAAAGTCCAGGAGCAACCCACCACCACCGCGAAAGTCGAGGAGTGCTCCTGGTGTCCGGCTCCCGATCCGTCCGGGACCACCAGCGACCACCAGCCGGCCTCCTCGCCACTTGGTCTGATGGATCAGCTGGCGTCGGAGGTCGGAGGAACCGCCTTTGCAGAGATCCGCGAGGACCAGTTGCTCTTCGACATACGCTCCGTCTGCGAAACCTGGAAGGGCGCCACGTCTTTGGAGGACGCGTCAGCACGGGCATCCCTGGCCCGCTCGGAACTGCTCGGCGTGTCCGAGTCGGAACCTGGACTGGCTGCCTACACGAGACTCCTGCACACGAGCGCCGAGCGTCGCTGCCTCCGCGATCCGACGGCCTGAACGAGAAGGTCAGGCCGGCGCCCCGTAGCCTCCCCCACCAGGGGTGGCGATCTCGAACACATCTCCCGGTCCTACTTCGGCCTGCGAGTTGCCTGCCATCTCCTCGACCCGGCGGACGGCGCCGTCGCCACCCGAGTACCTGACCCTCTCCTGACCTGGAAGCTGACCAGGCGGACGGAGAACCGCCACTCCAGCACTCACCTACGCCGACGCGCTCGTCCGCTGGTTCCAACTCCTATGCCTAGCCGGCACCCGCCCAACCGGAGCCAGACCGAAGACGCTGCGCTGGTACGTATGGCACACCCCAACCCGGCTCATACGCCACGCCCGACAAACCACCATCCGCATCCCCCACCTGGCCCACCGCCCACCTCCTACACCAAGCCCACCAACACATCAACGCCCTCACCTAAACCCAAACCACCCCCACCAGCACCCACGACCGTAGCCCACCCCACAGACCACACCCATCACCCCCACCCACCGCCACAACCCCCAACCAGCCAACCCATGAAGAATCAGGGTTAGTAGTGAGTCAAATCCGTTGACATGCCTGGAAATGGGCCTGGTCGCTCACCGAGCGACACCGGGCAGTATGGCCCTGGCGTTGTCTCCGAGCACCATCCGGCCGGCTTGTTCGGCCTCCGCCTCGGTCCACTCCAGGTCGGCAGAGAGATCGCTCAGCACGAGTGCCAGATGTTTCCGCATCCGGTGTGCGCTGTAGCCGAGCCATTCGGCCGATGCGTAGGAATCGCTGCCGTAGAGCACCTTGTGCGCAGGAGCTATGGACAGAATGGTGCTCAGAATCGAATTGAGGCGCCCCGGTATCCGCATCGTGTGGGACAGGTCGACGTACACGTTGGGAAACTGCCAGGCCATGTAGGCGGCGTTCTCGTGGTACGGGGCCCCGGCATGGAGCATGACGAACGTCGTTCCGTTCGAAGCCGGGTCCGAGAAAAGGGAGAACAAGCGTGCCGGATCCGCGGCGTGCAGGTTCTGGTTGGGCGAGTACTGGGCCCCGGTGTGAATCAACTGCAGCAGGCCGAGATCGCCGGCGCGGGCGACGATGTGGCGGATCACGAAGTCCTCGTATGCCCGCGCCGCGCGCCCGGCCGCCTCGTCGTAGATCCCGACACGCCCGTACAGGAACGACTCTTTCACGTCGGCCGGGGGCGTCGCCGCTACCTGGCGCAGCCCGGAAGCGGCTTCATCGGCGGTGGGCCTCGAGACGTCGAGCGCGCGGTAGTAGCCCATCAGGTTCTTGAACCCGACGCACCCTTGCGCCACGGCACTGTCGATCGACTCGTCGACCCACCTGATGGCGTCGTCGAGCGAAGTGATGCCGCTCTCGATCACGGCAAGTGGAGAGAGCAACGGGGTGATTCCGTAGATCCACACATAACGGTCGTCCGGGAATCCGGCGGCCCCGTCACGCAACTCGCCGAGCAGGTCGAGCACGACGAGGTCGATACGCTCCCGGTCGAGCACCGATTCCAGATACATGCTGAAGCCCTGCTCCATCGTGGCAGAGAGCGTTTCGTCGATCTCCACGACATCGGGTTCGCATCCCAGGGCCCCGGCCACGTACCTGATCAGCATGCGGTACTGCGAGTTGAGCGGGTGGGCCCATTGCGCCATGCCGCGCTCGTAGTCGGGGGCCGGTTCAAGATCGTCCCAGCGATATGACGTGCCCGGCGTGCCGTGGAAGAGGTTCAGTTGCGCGGTCACGTCGCGCCGGATCAGCTCGCCCACACCGATCTGGAGCGACATGTGGGCATGGAAATCGACTACGCCGGCGTCGGTGAGGTCGATCATCCTGCGAACTGGTAGACCTGTAGCCGGTTTCCTTCGGGGTCGGACAGGACGAAGTACGTCCCCCAGTCGCGGGTCTCGGTATCGCCCATCGCGTCGAGGCGGTCCCTTTCCGTTGCCAGATCGGCCACTTCCAGCCCGATGTGCACCCGCCCTGCCTCATCGTCCGTGATGCCGGAGCCGTGGGTGGCGCGATCGAATATCCCGAGCGCTGCTCGGTCCGACGTCAGGAATGCGAAGTCGACCAACGGCTGGTAACCGGCTCCGGGGTCTATGTCGGCAACATCCAGGCCTACGGTGTCGCGATAGAACTCGAGTGCCGTGTCGAAATCGTCGACGTAGAGCATGACCGCGCCGGTCTTCATCATCTCAACCCTCAGACGGCGAAGATCCGCTTCGGGTTCTCCACCAGGATATCGTTCAACCGATCTTCGGCGACCCCGGCCTCGCGCAGCATCGGAACCACCTCGGTCAGAGTGTACACCCATCCCTTGCCGCCGTGCTCGGCGAAGTGCACCTTGAGACAGTGGTCGTGCGCAATCATGACCTGCTTGCTGTAGCCGTCTGCGCACAACCGGGCGAGCGTCTCTACCCGCTCCTGGTCCGAGACCCAGTGGTCTCGTCCGAAGATGAGGTGCGACTCGTTCCACGGTGAGTCCCGGAGTGGCTCCTCAATGCTCGGACCCGGTCGGAACGGGCGTTCATCCAGGTCGTTACCGAAGCCTATGTCCGTGGGGTATCGACCCGCCGAGTGGAGGGTACTCGTGGAGACGCTCGGTGTTACGTCGTTGTCGAAGTCCCACGTTTCAGAGATGGCCAAAGACCTCGACGAGATGGACGCTGATTTCCGGGACCGGCCCCTCGATGCCGGCCCGTACACCTATGTGGGCCGACGCGTTGACGATGAAGGTCCGTGGCCGCATCGTCAACATCGCCTGCCTCCTCGCTGTGGGCGTCAACTCAGAGGGCCACCGTGAGATCCTCGGACTCGATCTGGCCAACACAGAGGACGGCGCGGCTGGCTCGCCTTCTTCCGTCCCTGGTCGCCCGTGGACTCTCTGGAGTGCAGCTGGTGATCTCCGACGACCACACCGGCCTCGTCGACACCATAGAGATCACTATGGCCGGTGCTTCGTGGCAACGATGCCGAACCCATTACCTGGCCAACCTATTGACCAAGGTGCCCAAAAGCTCCGGGTCGATGGTCGCCACCACGGTGCGCACCATATTCGCCCAACCCGACCCGGATCAGGTGTGGGCCCAGCACCACCGTGTCGTCGGCCACCTCACCGAAGCTGGACTCACTGATGCTGCCGATCACCTTGATCAGGCCGTAGATGAGATCCTGACGTACGAACAACGTGCGCTCGCCTGCTCTCTCGAGCAGTGCGTTCGTGGCGACCGTGGTGCCCATACGCACCGCCTCGACGGAGCCGGCGTCGGGATCGGTGGAGATCAGCCGTCGGATGCCCTCTATGGCGGGGTCGTCGTAGTGCCTGGGGTTGTCAGAGAGCAGCTTGTGCGTGAGCACACTACCTGCCGGCGTGCGCGCCACGATGTCGGTGAACGTGCCGCCGCGATCGATCCAGAACTGCCAGCCAGCCAGTTCAGCATCCATGAATCGCACCCCGAATGAGTAGAGTCAAAACTCTTTGCCCAGTCAACAGGGCGACCGGTAAGGTAACGGTTTACACGCGGCGCGACCACATGACGGAACCAAAGAGAACGCGACAGTGGAGCGGAGTCAACTCTCTGCGCGCACTCGAGCTTCTCGTGGATCACCCCACCGGGCTCGGCATCACCGAGATGAGCCGTAAGCTCGAAATGGACGGGTCGCAATGCCACCGCCTGGTCAACGGTCTCCGAGTTCGGCTGGCTCGGCCCGGACCAGCAATGACCAGCAAAGGCGGAACGGCGACATGACCTACACGATCCTCGGATGTGACTCTGCGACGGGCCGCGTCGGCATCGGCATCGCCACCCACTCGATCGCCGCCGGCGGGTACTGCCAGGTGGTCCGGTCTGGCATCGGCGCGATCGCCAGCCAGGCGTACGCCGACCCCAGGCTGCTCCCCGTGGCAACCGACATGCTGGAGCGCGGCCTCTCTCCTGCGGAAGTCGTCACCGGGTTGGCCGACGTTGATCCCCACTACGCCTTTCGCCAGACCGCAGTGCTGACCCCGGACGGGGTCGCCGCTGCGCACACCGGGGACAGGACAGGCCACTGGTCCGGCCACGTCATCGGCGACGGCTACATCGCCACGGGGAACTCCCTCGAGGGCGAAGGGGTGGTCGAAGCGATGGCCGATGCGTTCGAGTCGGCGGCGGGGAATCCTGTGGAGGACCGCTTGGTGGCCGGCCTGGAGGCCGGTCGCGATGCCGGAGGCCAGGGCGGGGACCTCTACGAGCGCTCGGCCACGCTGGTGGTGGCCGAGACGGATACGTTTCCCGACATCGATCTGCGCATCGACTTCCACGCGTCCGACGCCGTCGGCGAGCTTCGCTCCCTGCTCCATGTCTACCGGCCGTACCTGCACATCTACAACCACGTCCGCACCAAGGAGCCTCGACAAGCCGTCGGGATGACCTACGAAGAGTGGAATCCGCTCCCCCCGGAAGGTTGAGATGCGCTACCGAAAGCTCGGGCGTACCGGGCTGGAAGTGTCGGAAGTCGGCATCGGGACGTGGGGCATCGGCGGGCTGGCTTGGGGCGAGCGAGACGACGAGCGGTCCAAGCAAGCCCTCCATCACGCTCTGGACCTGGGCGTCAACTTCATCGACACGGCGTACGGATACGGCGAAGGCCGGTCGGAGGAGCTGATAGGCGAGGTCCTCGTAAACCGACCGGATGTCACACCCATCGTCGCCACCAAGGTCCCGCTCGAGACACGTGTCTGGCCCGCTACCGACGACATGGCGGTCGAGGACTGCTATTCACCGGGGTGGATTCGATCGTGCACCGAGGAGAGCCTGCGCCGTCTCGGCACCGACCACATCGATCTCCAGCAATTCCACTTCTGGGCCGACTCCTGGACCGACCAGGGCCAGTGGGCGGACGCGGTGTCGGCGCTCAAGAATGAGGGCAAGATCCGGTTCTTCGGGGTGTCCACCAACGATCATGAGCCCGATTCGGTGCTGCGCCTGTTGGAATCGGGACTGGTGGACACCGTGCAGGTGATCTACAACCTCTTCGACCAGTCGGCACACGAGCGCCTGCTGCCCCGATGCGAGGAACTCGACATCGGCGTGATCGCCCGTTCTCCATTCGACGAGGGCGGCCTCACCGGTGCCCTCCGCTCCGACACCGTGTTTGCGCCCGGTGACTGGCGCCGCGGCTACTTCAAAGGCGGCCGCCTGGCCGAGACCGTAGCCCGGGCCGGAGCAGTAGCGGAGACCCTCGCCGAGCACGCCTCGAGCCTCGCCGAAGGCGCACTGCGCTTCTGCCTCAGCGAGGACGCGGTGTCCACAGTTATCCCGGGGATGCGCTCGCCGGCTCATGTGGGCCAGAATTGCGCCGTCTCAGACGGGCGGCTGTTGGGGTCCGAGGTGCTCGAGAAGTTGCGGGACCACTCGTGGCCTCGCAACTTCTACGCCGATGCGTGGTGAGGGGAGAGACCGATGCAGTCGATGATGTGACCCGTCCGGAAATGGCCTCCGAGACCCGCGACATGGTGAGGCTGCTCGAAGCCGCCCTGGACGCCGGCGATTTCGGGCTGTCTGCCGGCCTGAAGTACCCGCCTGAGCACCACGAATCCGAAGAGGAGATCATCGAGTTGTGTCGCAGCACGCGGCGGGCTCTACGCCACCCATGAGAGGGAGCGCGACTTGCTTGTGATCGAGGCCGTCGAAGAGGGCATCAGGCCCTCGATGGCATCGGGCGTCAGGCTGCAAGCTCTCGCATCTGATCCCCCGCCGCGGCGCTCCCGACGGTGCCCTGGAGGCCATGATCGAGCTCGCCGAGGCCGCGGTCGCCGACGGGCTCGACGTGCAGTTCGATGCACACACACGGCCCCACGGCATCACCAACCTCAGCGCCTCCCTGCCGCAGTGGGCGCTCGAAGGCGGACCGGCCGACCTCGCGGCCCGATTGCGTGATCCGGCGGCGAGACGCCGCCTCAAGCGCTATCAGAGCATCATCTCGTCGTTCGGGCTGGGGGGCTGGGATCGCGTCTTCTTGTTCGCCGGCCACGGGTCGCCGGAGGGGGCCGGAAGGTCGCTGGCCGACCTGACTCCGCCAGGAGGCGACGTGTTCGACACGATCTACGACCTTCTCCTCGCCGAAGGCGACGATCCCCACCCGGCTCTGGTCATCTCCACAGCTACGAGGAGGACATGCTGGCCGAGATCTTCCGCCATCCTCTATGCACGACGGAGTCGGATGCCACCGCGCTGTGCATCGACGGGGCCGCTCGCCAAAACGACCTTCCTCGGCCCATACACCTGGGCCTCGTGGTTCTTCCGCCACATGGTGCGCGAGGCGTCGCACCTGTCCCTCGAGGAGGCCGTTCACAAGCTCACGGTGCAGCCGGCGGGCCGCATAGGGCTGGCCGACCGCGGTGAGCTACGTGAGGGTCATAGGACCGACATCGCGGTGTTCGACGGCGACCGGTTCGCCGAGCGCGGTTCCCTCGAAGATCCCAACCGGCTGGCGGTAGGGGTCGAGCACCTCATCGTGAACGGCGGTCCGACGATCGTGTCTGGCGCCGAGACCGGAGCCCGCCACGGCGCGGTGCTCAGGGCCTGACCCGAGTTTGGCGGGTTGGAGGGGTTGGTGGGAGTGGTTAGTTCGCTGACCTGGGGTTTCTTAGTGTAGGCTGCCGTTTTGGTGAGAAAGTGTAGGGGCGACATAATGGTTGGATGTCCTGTGATGCGGTGGTATCATGCTGGGCATGTTCGTGAAAACGACCCGCCGTCGCAGGGGCGACAAGGTGTACGAGTATCTGTCCCTGGTGGAGTCCGTCCGCAACGGTTCGAAAGTCGGGCACCGGACCCTTCTACGCTTGGGGGAGGTGACCGCTTTGCGCGAGTCCGGCCAGCTGGAACGGATCGTCGCGGCGCTGGAGCGTCATCTACGCCGTGAACGTGTCGACGTTGAACCGCCCCGGGTTTGCCGGAGAGTGTTTTACTTGACTCCTGCTAGTGGTGCTGGGGTGTGTTCTAGATGGTAGTTGGCCTCCCTTTCTGCTGGTGGTATGTGTCCGATGGGCTCTAGGAGACGGCGGTGGTTGAACCAGTCCACATATTCGAGGGTGGCGTACTCGACCTGGTCGAGGTCACGCCACGGGGCCCGCTTGTGGATGAGTTCTGTCTTGTAGAGGCCGATGACAGATTCGGCGAGGGCGTTGTCGTAGGAGTCGCCTACGGATCCGACTGATGGTTCGATGCCGACCTGCGTCAAGCGGTTGGTGTAGCGGATGGATAGGTATTGGCTGCCGGCATCGGAATGATGCACTAGCCGCCGGTCGGGTTCTGTCGTGTCTGGTCGCCGTGCCCAGAGTGCTTGTTCGAGCGCGTCGAGCGCCAGGTCGGTTCGCAGGCTGTTGGATACCCGCCAGCCCACGATGAACCGTGAGAAGGCGTCGACAACGAACGCCGCATAGACGAAACCCGACCAGGTGGGAACGTAGGTGTAGGGGTCGGACCGGGGCGCCCTTCCTGCTTTTAAGCTGGTGGGTTTCCCCGGCCCGCCCTCCGAACCGGACGTGCAACTTCCACTGCATCCGGCTCTCCATGTGTTCATGCCACTGCTGGTTCAGCCAGGCTGTATCACACGTACCCGCCTCCTGGCCTCCAACGAGGTCAGGAGGCGGTGCGCCGGTATTCACCAGCGACCTCCGTGATCAACACGTCTGCTGCGAACACACTGGACCCCTTCGCCATGTGACCGGCTTTCCCGGCCTCGGACTACTACGGGTCCTCCGCCCCATCCCACCGGCATCAGCCGGCAACGGACCTTCCCGCCGACCGGCACAATGCCGGCCAGCTAGGGAACCGGGAGGATGGTTCCCACGTTCACTTTCCAACCGTTTGACAGGGTCGGCGTCCAACTATGCCCCTGCAACATCGCCACGGCTACGCCGCAGACCTTCACCATGGCCTCCCGAGTCGGCGACATCAACCGACCAAAGAGTCACCGCACACAACAATTTCGTGTGGCGGTGTGCGTTGCTGCGCGGCCCCGATCCGCCAGGTTCGAGCCGCTGGTTGTCTTGAGGAGCTTTCCGTCGCTGGTTCCTCACGTACGCCTTTCTGTCTTGCTAGCCGGACCCGAACCATCTAGCGGTGCTGATCCGTCCCGTCTTTGTCAGGGCTGCTGTCCACCCAAACCCCCCGTTCCGCAGGGTCCAGGCTGCCCTCAGCTTCTACGTGCCCGCTGCGACAAGCACGAAGCGGTGTCCTTTCACCACCGCACGGTTAGAAAACGCCTCGTGGCGCTCGATGTCCGACAACCAAAGCCGGTCCGGACGGTCGGCTTCGAAGCTGCGGTCAACCAGATCAGCCGGCCTCGCCGCGTC
>MKWU01002715.1_pt1 | contig 25388 bp, 29 predicted proteins | sample 809101 | NCBI WGS metagenome assembly MKWU01 (sample SAMN05860141, study PRJNA318959) | sponge metagenome | host: Aplysina aerophoba | place: Slovenia: Piran, Adriatic Sea, Gulf of Piran | collected 2013-05-07 | reverse complement strand
GCCGTATCACTTGGCCAGGCGCTGGAGCCCGATGCAGGAGCGGTAGCTGGGCGCTCGCCGCCCGCATCACCCAACCGAGTGGCTCCCGGCCACGTGCCGGGTCCTCTAGAGTGGCGAACGAAGTCTGCCGGCTGCGCTTCGACGAGCAGCGTGACCCACCTCGGCGGTCCGCTCTCCCGAACACTGCAAGAAACTCCGAATGGCACGCCGCTATCACGCTATCGAGCCGACTATTCACATCATTGTCACCCTTCTTCGTGTATGCTTGCGTACCTCCATTGGCGATGGAGCAGAACGTAGCAGGAAAACGGCGCTACGCGCGACCGCCATCGTGCAGACGGAGTTTGTGTCTATCTGCCCTGGCAGGTTTCCGGGATAGGTCGTCCGATCGAGAGCCTACGAGGTACCTCGTCGCCCTCGTCGTGCTCGTGGTGTCCCGATTCACGTTCTGCGACACCCAGCGAGACAAACGGTTCGCCGCCAGTCCCGAGCCCTGAGGTCGAAAACGGTCATCGCCTGCGAGAACGAGAATGGAGCGCGGGCTCATCGCCCCCCTCCACCGCCGACTCCCCTTGGGGGCAGACGTGGGCAACGCTCGACCGACCGCCGCCGGCTACCGTCTCGTCTCGCACGTGATGCTCGGCAACGCCTTCGGCGCCACGGCACAGACACGATTCTCGTGCACCGTTGACCGCGGATTCGGCGACCGGTATCACATCGTCGACCCCTGATTCTGCCGTAGTCGAGATGGACGAAGATCTGGCCGTCAGGCTTGACCGCATCGAGCGGCAGCTCGCCGTTGACCGCATCGTTCTTGAGCGACGGGTCGACCAAGTGGACCGTCGCCTAGCCGAGTTCCTGATCCTCCTGAAGAACGCCCTGCCACAGTCGCGGAAGTGACGATGATGGGCCTCTACAAGATCGTCTTCAGCAACGACACCCGGCAGAACGTCGAAGCCGTCAAGATAACCGTGGACAACGGCTGCTTCTACTTCTACGACCGGGCCGGCTCCGCGTTCCTCATCGTCCCCCACGGACAGGTGAAGCTCGTGGAGAAGATCACCGTCGCCGAGCGGCTTGAACTCACCCCGGAAGCCTCGGAGCACCCGTGAGATGAGGAAGGTGCTACCGCCAGCGATGCTGGCCATAATGGCGCTTGCCGGCTGCGACTTCCCAGCCGGCGTTCTCGTCCTCCGCCGACATCCCGCAGGTGGCGGGCACCTAGGCACTCGGAGCTGATCGAGCGTGTCGTCGAGCTGGACCGGGAGCACCGGTTGTCGCGGTGAACCGCGCGGCCGGACGAGGCGGGCGGCGTAGCGGACGCTTGACTGCAGGTCATGCAGCATCTCGCCGTCAGTACGCGACCAACCCAGCGCATTGGCGATGAGGCCCGTGAGCATCGACGCCGCCGGGAAGCGGCCCGTCGGACCGATGTGGTCGATTCGCTGGTCGCCGAACGACATCAGCGGCGCCTCGAGCCGCAGGATGAGATGGCGGGCCATCGCTACGCGCTCCCACCGGCGATGGCGGCTTTGACCCACCCGGAGATGTCGGGCAGCGCGCCGGACTCGGCGCCGGGGAACTCCTGGGGGACGGTGGTCATCGCGCGGCGACTCTCGTGCGGACCGTAGGCCGCGTCGTAGCGCGCGAGCTGCTCCGCCAGCGCGCCGGTGGCCACGTCGACTCTGGGCGCGATCGGGTCCCGGAACGCGGCGGCGAGGCTGCGAGGCTGCCGCTCGCCGATCTCGACGAGCATGGCCTCCGCATAGGCGTAGGGCGCGGTGGAGCCGAGCTTCGCGCCGGGCGAGACGGTGGCGATGAGATGCAGCAGGTTCGCGGCAACCTTGGCTGAGAGGTCGCGGTCGCCGGAGACGTTGGCGACGAGCTCCGGGACGTCGACCACCACGTAGCCGTAGAAGAGGCCGGCGGTCAGCTCAGTGTCACCGAGATGCGCGGCACCGGCGTCCTCGTCGGCGGTGCGGAGGTCGTCGACCACCGAGAAGTAGTCCATCTCGGACTCCTCGGCATGAACGGTGAGCGCGTGTGCGACGTGGACTGCGGCGTCGACGTTGGCGCCGGGGTCGGACGTCACCATGCGGCCGAAGAGCGCGCTTTCGATCCCGCCAGGCAGGCGCGTCTGATCGCGGAACGCCTGCCAGTTGGCGCGCTCCTTCGGAAAGAGCGCCTCCGCGGCCTTCCGCGCCGCTTCGGCGTCGTCCCCGTGCTCGGCGACGATGGCCTGCGCGTGTTCCAGGAGGTACTGGATCTCGGGCTCACCGAGGAGCAGTGGCTGGCGGCCCTGCTCGTCGCCGCCCTTGTCGCTGTAGACGCCCTCGTTGAGCGCCGCACCCACCGCCACGGCGACCTCCTCTGCCACGCCGTCCTCGCGCATCGGCGCCACCACCCGGCGGTCGACGATGTTGCGCGAGCGCACCGCTTGCTCGACGCCCGGAACCGCGTGGATAGCGTGGGGGTCGTCGGCAACCCGCCAGTGGCGCTTGAGGCACTGCGACGAGATGCGCGTGCGGACCACGCCGCCATAGGGGATACGCTTGGCCAGCCCCGAGTCATCGCGGTTGAGGAGCGCGGCGGGGTATCCGTGCAGGGTGTGGATCTGGACGAAGCGGGCGTCGGTCATGCGGTGGTCTCCTTGTCCTGCGTGGATCGTGCTTCGGCGAGCGCCTCGGCGCCGTCGTAGTTGAAGGCGATGCGTCTGCGCGCAATCTCGCCACGCGGCCCGCCGGACGTGAGGATGAACGTCGCCATCTCGCCCCAGTCGAACGACACCCCCTCGCGGGCGAGCGTGCGGCAGAGGCGCGCGACGAGCGATTCGAGCGTGGCGCCTCGCGCCGCGAGCAGGCGGTCGAGGCGGTTTTCGCTGTAGACGGCCCGCTCGCCACCAGTCGCGCCGCGGTACAGCGCGCGCCCGATCGGCACACGCGGGTCGTGGGCCGACCGGTCCGACCCGGTGGTGCGTGTCATGAGCGCAATGCCGTGGATGGCAAGCGCCCACGCGGCCTCCTGCGCAGGCGGGCCGAAGAGACCGAAGCGGGCGGCGATGCGGTAGAACGCGGGGGCCGGGTTGGCGCCGGGCGCCATGCGCCTGAGCGCGGCCAGGTCGCCGCGCGGGAAGCGCTCGCCAGCCACATACCCTGCGATCGCGGCGGCGCGCTCGGCATCAGTGGAGTACTCAGGCTGCGTCATGTTCCTCGCCCGCTTCGCGCTCGTACAGCGTCGGTATCCCACTCTTCGGGTCGCGCAGGCGTTGCCGGAATCGGCGCTCGGCCCGCGCTCGCGCACGGTATCGACGCGCCGCGTGGTGTGGCAACGCTGACATGGCCTCGCGGAGGATGACGTTCGCGTCGTCGACGACGCGGTGGAGCCAGTCGTTGCGTACAGCGGAGCGATCGGAATCAGCGGCCTCGAACTCCGTCTGCAGTGCGTCGAAGAAGGAATCCTCGACCATCTCGTCGAGTCGGTCGACGATCTTATCGAGTCGGTCCCGGGACTCGCGCTTGCGCTTGGTGGCTGAGTCGCTGGCGTCGGATGCGATGAACGTGTAGAGAGCGGAACGCAGGGCCTTCTGCACCCTCTTCACCTGGTCAACGCGGTCGCGCGCGATCACGCCGATGCCGGAGTCGCGATCAGCGACGCCCAGCGCCCGCACAGCAGCCGAGCGCAGCGGGATGACGCGGTCGCGGTAGCCGTCCGTGCGGCCCTGGCCGCGAACAACGGCGCGCGCGACGAGGTGCATCGGCGTGCCTGAGCGTGCCTCGTCGGGTGTCGGGCGGCAGAGCAGGGGCAGACGCCAGTCGCCTGAGCCCAGCAAGGTGGAGATGTGGTCGTACTGGAACGCCGCGCCGGGAGAGACTGTCAGCGCCTTGTCGGTGGCCGTTGGAGTCCAGGGGTCGCCGGTGAGGCCGCGCAGGTCTGCGGCAGCGATGCGCGGCGCTTCCGACGACGCTCGGATCGCGAAGACCTCGCCGTCATCGCCGACGCGAAGGCGGATGCGGCGGCATATCTCGATGGCGAGCGCGTTCACTCGTCCAGGCGGCAACGCCTCGCTCTTCGCGCCGCCCCATGGATCGATCCAGAGCAAGGCGGCGTCGCCTGTGAAGGGGGATCCAGCGCGCAACGTCGCCGACTGCCCGGCCAACGCGACGATGTCGCGCCGCACGCATGCGCCAAAGTCGGCGCCTGCGGGGACGAGCGAGAAGGCGGGGCGGGAGCTGTTGCCACGGTTCATACGGGCGACGCCGTACAGGCCGCGCCCCCCAACGCCGCCCATCGTCTGCAGGGTGAGGACCGCGAAGAGCCAGTCGTCCGGCGCGGCCTGCTGTGCGACGCCGGCCTTGATCGAGTGGTGACGCGACGCGACGAGGATGTCGATGTCGTCGGGAGTGTCGCTGCGCTGACGGTACCCGTCTTCGCCAGCCGCGCTAGGCGCGGGCGGCTGCATGAAGGCCGGAGCCATGATGTCGTCCACGACCAGGCGCCACGGCTCGTCACCGGGATGATCGGGCGTCAGCCCGTGCAGGAGATCGCGCCATGCTCCGGCGTCGTGCGGCATCCGTTCGGCCTCGACCCCGGCGCGCTCCAGGGCGAGCACGCCGAGCTGCACCAGAAAGGCGTGCCACGCGTGACGTTGATGCGGGCGGAGGGCTGGGAATGACGGGACGGCGTCGGCTCGCGCCATGCGCGCGCAGAGGTCGGGCAGCGTCACGAGAGTGCTGCCGCCGACGCGGATCAGTGGGTCGTCGAGCAGGTTCACTGCGTCACTACTATGATCGTCCAGAACATGAAGCGATGCTACGGAGGGGTGCCGGGGGCGGTCAACCCTCGGTGGCGGCACGCGCGAGTCCGAAGCGGTCGTACGCAAACGCGCGACCCTCAACCGTGAGGGCGAAGCCTCCGTCCGCAGGTTCGGCGGCGGCAGCGAGATGGCCCGGGTCGGAGATGACCGCCGGCAGCCAGCGGCGCGGGATCGCAATGCGGTCGACGGCACCGCCGAAGGCCCCGGTTGCGTCCGAGAGCGTCACGTCGACCGCGGGATCACCCAGGCGTGTGCGGATGCGTTCGCTGTCGGACGGGAACAGGACGTCGGTGTTGTCACCACAGAACGACTGGGCAGTGTCGATGACGGAGCGCTCGGCCACCAGGCGCTCAGCGATCCGCGCGCCGTCCACCTGCAGGGCGTGCTCCTGCCACGCCTCCCCGAGGTCGTCCGCGATGGCGGTGAGCGCCTCGGGGTGCGTGCCACATTCGACGATACGCCGTGAGTCAGCGGGGATCGCCCACTCAGCGCCGTCGCCAATCAGGCGGCACACCGCCTCGATCATCCGCAGGTCGGGGTAGACGTAGGCGCCCAGCCCATTGCGCGGTCGCGCCAGCAAGGGAGCGAGGTCGGAGCCGCCCGGGGTGAGCACGACGCATTGCGGCCGTTCGAACCTGGACGGGCGCCCGCGGTCATGGCGGTGCAGGCGCCCGATACGCTGCAGCAACACGTCCGCCGGGCAGATGTCGGCGATGAGCAGGTCGGCGTCGAGGTCGAGCGACTGCTCGAGCGTCTGCGTGCCGACGGCGATTGCGCCGGACGAGTCCGCGCGCCCCTTCCCGAAGCGGTCTTCGATGGCGCGATCGATCTCGCGACGGTCAGCGGCAGCGTAGCGTCCATGGTGCGGTGTCGCGATACCTCCGGTGCGTAGTAGGAGTTCGCTCGCTGCGCCAGCGGCGGACTCGACGGCGCGCTGCGTTCGAAGGGCGGCATCGACGGTATTGCGGATCACGAGCACACACGCGCCGTCGCGAGCCGCGGCGACTGCGTCCGCCGCGACGGCGGGGTAGTCATCCATATCAGCCCTGGCGGAGACCGCGACACGCTTCTCGCGCGACGCCGGGTGTTCCTTCACCACGCCACCCTTCACTGAGACGGCGGGGTACGGGAAGTTGATCGCCTCGTCGAGCGACGGCACGTCCTCGCCGAGCCAGAAGGAGCGCGACGCCGCGCCGAGCGTCGCGGAGAGGAGCACGGCGTAGCCGCCGGCGTCCAGGTGCATTCGCAAGGTGGTGGCGAGGATGGCGCGCATGTAGGCGTCGGACGCGTGGACCTCGTCGACGATCAGCAGATTGCGCGCAAGGCAGGAGGAGCGCAGGTGGGCATGCCGGACGCGCAGTGCGCCCAGCAGCGCCTGGTCGACGGTACCGACGGCGAGCTGGGCGGCGAGGAAGCGCTTTGGGCGCTCGGTCGCCCAGGGGAGGCCGGGAGCGTCGTCGGCATACTGTGAATCGGCAAGTCCGCGCGTGCCCGCCTGGTAGCCGGGCACTGCCAGGACGACGTCGATATCGGACTCGAATGCGCTCCTGGCGAACTGTTGCGTGCGCTCGTGAAGCTGCTTCGCCGCCGCGCGGGTCGGCAGGGCGAAATATGCGCCGTCGACGCGCCGCTCCCGGTAGAGCTCGCGGAACCGCCACAGGGCCGCCTCGGTCTTGCCGGAGCCCGTCTCGGCCTCGATGAGCATCAGGCGCTCTGCGAGATCGCCGACGGCGTGCGCCTGCGCGGGGCGCGGCTCGGCGAGATCGAACAGGGCGCGGAAGTCGCGGGCGGGCGCCGCGCCCTCAACCGCACGCTGCTCTTCGATGTCCAGCCCGACGCGCGGGTCCCGCAAGGCGCGTGCGGCCTGCTTGCGGGCGCGGTCGATGTAGGCAGGATCGGGGTCGGCCGAGAACGGGAACCAGTCCGTGTTTGAGCCAATCCAGTCGGCGAGGGTGCAGAGGCCGAGGAACATGTGCTGGAAGGCTGGAGCCGGGGGCAGCGGCGGGGCCGCAGGGTCCCAGGCGGCGGGGAACCACTCGCGGACGGCGCGGCCGATCGCCGGGATCTCCGTGCTGGGATCGATGGCGCGGAAGGCGCGCCACGCAGCCGGGTTCGGCTGGCGAGCACCCTCGAGCCCAATCGGATCGCCGTGGTGGGAGAGCGTGGCGACGAGCATGTCGGATGCGATTTCGCCGTCGCGGTCGTCCCATGCCCTGATGGCGTCCCAGCCGATGCCGTCGAAGAACCAGCCGGCGGTCTCGCCGTCGAGACCGGTCAGCACCGGCGCGAGATCGACGGTGTGTCCGACCCGAGCCGGCAGCGGCGCCGCGTCACGTGGCCAGATCTGGCACTGGAAGCCGACGTTGGCCTTACCGACGTCGTGCAGCGCCGCGAAGACCGCGAGTCGGGCGGCGGTGGATTCGGGGAGGTCGTCCAGGCCCCCTGCGTTGGCGACGCGGCGTCGGATCGTGGGCTGGCGGAGCAGCGCCTCCATGGTCGCGCCGACGTCTGCGAGGTGGTGGACGAGGAGATGGATGCGTTCGGGGACGCGTGCGCCGAACGGCGCTGCCTTGGCCCAGAATGCAGTGCGGAAGCGTGCACTCTTCGTCACTCGGGAAGCGTAGCATCTTCTCGGCGAGGCGCCGATGCGCGTGGACTTCGTGGCGGTGGATGTAGAGACCGCGAACGCGGATGTCGCGTCGGTGTGCGCGGTCGGAATCGCGGCCGTGCGGGCCGGCCGAGTCGAAGCCGTATGGGAACGGATGCTGGATCCGGAGGCACCGGTCAGCCCCTTCAACACGCAGGTGCACGGCATGACCGCCGGCGATCTGGCGGGCCTGCCGCGGCTCGCCGAGGCGTGGGGCGACATCGAGGAACGGCTGGCGAACCGGATCGTGGTATGCCACACGATGTTCGACCGGATGGCGCTAACGTCCGCCGCGGAGCGAGCCGGGCTGCGCATGTTCGCCGGGCGGTGGCTCGATAGTGCGCGGGTGGCGCGCCGCACGTGGCCGCAGTTCGCGCACAGGGGCTGGGGGCTGGCGTCCGTCGCGGCCTACCTCGGGGTGGTGTTCGAGCACCACAAAGCCGGAGAGGATGCGCGTGCGGCGGCCGAGGTCGTGATCCGGGCGTGCGCAATCACAGGGCGCTCGCCCGGTGATTGGTTGGCGAGTAGCCGGTCGTAAGTTCGCGATTCTCACTTACCAGCCCCGCGCCGCGTGACCCGCTACTCGTGACCGACAACCCGACGGTTGGTCTTGACCCCGAATCCTGGTTCAGCAGGGATGCGAGTTTTCGGGCAACTTTGGCTTACCCCCGATCCTGCACCAGTCGCTATGCGACTTTTCGGGTGTCTGGGTCTGGATGAACTTCTGTGGGGTCAGGTTCCCCAGTGCTGAATGTGGTCGGTCCTCGTTGTACTCCTTCCTCCAGCGCTCCGTGCGCCGGCGGGTATCGGCGAGCGACAGGAACCAGCTCGCGTTGAGCAACTCCTGTCTCAGCCGCGCATTGAATGACTCGATATACGCGTTGTCCGTAGGCTTTGCCGGCCGCGAGAAGTCCAGCGTGACACGCTGAGTGTAGGCCCACTGGTCGAGAATCCGGATCGCATCATTGAAACTGTTACTGAAATCACGCCGCGCGCATCGCAATGCTGTTGCCTAATACTCCGCGGAGCCTCCGGGATGTTGGCCGGGGCGTTCGAGCCTCGGTGATAGCCTCCATGCAGCGGGCATGTCCGCCGCCGAACCGTCGCGAGGAGCCCGCAGGTCACGGGACGAGCGGTGTCGAGAGGGGACGCGGGTCGGGGCGGCCTGACGGAGTAGCACGACAATGACGCTCCCGCTGCGGGTCTGCTGGAGCGGGCCCTATCGACCACGGATGACACCGGCCAGACCCCGGCGATCCTCGCCGAGAAGGACCGGAGTCCGAGCAGCGCCGACGCTGGAAGCTTGCCCCCTCGCCAGGGGCTTGTCATCGTTGATACGTAATAGCGATAGTGATATCATCTCCGCGTGGCCAGCGTCGCGGCAACTGTCAGGCAGATGCGCACCAACCCGCGCGGCGTTCGCTTTGCCGATCTGGCGAAGGTCTGCGACCACTACTTCGGGCCGGCGCGCCGGACGGGCGGCAGCCACTGGGTCTATCGCACGCCGTGGCCGGGCAACCCGAGAGTCAACATCCAGAACGACAGAGGTGCGGCCAAGGCGTACCAGGTAAGACAGGTGCTGAGGGCCATCGAGAGGTTGGAGGCCGGCGATGAGTGATCACTACACCTACCGCGTCACCTGGTCAGCAGAGGATGAGGAGTACGTGGGCCTGTGCCTGGAGTTCCCGCTCCTCAGCTGGCTGGCGCCACGACCAGAGGAGGCGTTCGCCGGCATCCGGAGGACGGTAGCCGACGCCGTGCAGGATATGCAGTCGGCCGGCGAGGCTGTTCCGGAGCCGTTGGCAAGCCGCCCCTATTCGGGGCGCATCCTGCTCCGCGTTCCGCCCGAGATTCACCGCGAACTCGCGACACAAGCGGCCGAGGAGGGCGTCAGTCTGAACCGGCTGTTGAACGCACGCCTGTCGTAAGCGCCACTGAGCCTGCCTCAGGATGTGGCCCGGTCGCCGGGAACGACTGGGCGAACCGCAAGGCAACCCGTCCATGCGCGCCCGGGAGCGATCGGAGCCCGCGGCTGGGTAACCGATTGGTGATGCAACTGGAGCGAGGTGCGGTAACAGTCACTTCTGATGCACTGCAGGACCCGACCGGCGAACTCCGGGCCATTGTCGCAACGAATCGTCTGCGGTGTGCCGTGCTCACGCACCAACTGCTCGAACTGCACTCTCGGCACGATCGCGAGGCACTCTCGACTGAAGCAGTCGACGACGGCCAGCAGCCGGAAGCGCTGGCCGCCCGCCAGCGTGTCCGAGACAAAGTCCATCGCCCACGCCTGGTTCGGCGCCGCAAGCTCAGGGCGCGCCGCTCGATACTGCGGCGTCCGCCGGCGCCGCGGGATCCTCGCGCGGATCGCGAGCCCGTCGTCGCGTTAGAGCCGGTAGCCGTAGCGCCCCCGGGTCGCCGCCAGCTCGCGCACGCGCAGCCGCAGCTCGTCCTCGGGATCGGCCACCGAGCGGTAGCGGTGCGCCGCGCGGCTCGTGCCGGTGACCCGGCAGGCGCGACGCTCGCTCACACCGTAGGCGGCCTGCAGGAGCTGACTGCTGTGCGGCGGTGGAAGGGCGTCACCATGTTCGGCGCGCGATGTCCTGCAGCATCGCCTTGTCGAGCGTGAGGTCCGCGACGATCTGTTTCAGCCGCCGGTTCTCGTCCTCCAGTTGCTTGAGACGCCGGATCTTGGGGACGCCGAGCCCTGCGGATTTCTTCTTCCAGACTCCCACTGTCAACCTCTGGGCAGGACAGCGGAGGGGCCCGGGCGAGCCGAGGCACTGGTCCGCCGACCCTAGGCTGCGCGGGTCGCGCCGAGGTGCCGTGCAGGTTCGTAGAGCGTACGGTCCTGCCAGCAGCGCCAGAGGACACGTACCCAACGAGCGGCGACACTCCGCAACGCGCGATGATGCCGGTGGCCGCGGGCCCGCACGGCGTCGTACTCGCTACGCGCCCAGGGTGAGAGCCGGATCGAGGTGAAGGCCCACCATGTGCAAGCGTCGCGCAGCGGGCGGTTCGGTCACGGTCGGGTAAGGGGGCTGGCGCGGTACGAGCCGTAGGTGGTGGCGCCTGTCCCGGCGGTTTCCCGCCGGTGCTCACTTCCACTCACCATAGCCTGCGTCCGTTTCCAGCCCCTCCCCTTCGATCCGTGCATGCGGTTCTCCCGCACACGGCTCACCGACGTCCTTCACCGCACGGCATTCGACCTCGCCCGCCACGGCCGGTTCGGCCGCGGTGCAACGACCCATCCATCGAGCGTGAGCAGGCCCAGGCGGTCCGCGATGGAGTGGCGGCCGGTCCGCCAGCGATGTCGCCAGCGTTGCCGCTTCGTCCACCACAGAAAGAGCCGCAGTGCGGCGTACCACCGGAGCTTGCCGAAGTCCCGGGCCACGTTGCCGTACCGAAAGTAACCCGCCCAGCCGCGCAGAAAACGGTTCACGTCCCGCACGACCCGCTCGGTGGGCACCAACAGTCGTGACCGTGCCGTCAGTTCACGGATTCGATCACGAGCCCGCTGCATCGCTCGCCGTGAGGGCCAGCGTGCGAGGAACCGGATGTGCGCGTAGCGACCCGAACGCACCCACCGGTGCTCGAAGCCGAAGAACTCAAGCCCCTCGCCCCCTACCGTCAGGTGCACGATGCGCGTCTTCTCCGCCTTGAGCTCCAGTCCGAGCCCACCAAGCAGGTCGCGCAGCAAGGCCAGTGCCTGCTCCGCTTCGTCCCGGCTCCGGCAGAGCGCCACGAGGTCGTCGGCGTAACGCACCAGCACGCCCCGGCCCTCCGTCTCCCATGCCCGGTCCAGCCGGTGCAGGTAGACGTTGGCCAGCAGCGGAGACATCACCCCGCCCTGCGGCGTCCCGGTCACCTCATGCCGCACGACCCCCGACTCCATCACCCCGGCGCGCAGCATCGCCCGCACCAGCTTCAAGAGCCTTCGGTCGCAGATCCGTTCCTCAACAGCCGCCATCAATCGGTCGTGCGGTATCGACTCGAAGCACGACGCGATATCCGTCTCCACCACCCACCGCCTGCCTCGCCTCGTCGATGAGGACCTGCAGGGCGTCGTGGGCCGCTCGCTTCGGGCGAAAGCCGTAGCTGCACGGCAGGAAGCCGGCCTCGAAGACCGGCTCCGCCACCAGCTTCAGCGCCGCCTGCACGATGCGGTCGCGCACCGCCGGTATCGAGAGCGGGCGCCGCTCCGTCCGGCCGGGCTTGGGTATCCACACCCGCCGGCTCGGCTGCACCCGGTAACTCCCCGACTCCAGCTCCGCGGCCAGTTCATCGAGCAGCCGCTCCACGCCGTAGCGCTCGACCTCGGCAATAGTGACGCCGTCGATGCCGGCTGCGCCGCGGTTGCGGCGCACCTGCCTCCACGCGCGCTCCAGCACGTCCCTGCGGTGGACCTTGTCGTAGAGCGCGTGAAAGCGTCGTCCGGGCTCGGCCTTGGCCGCCCGGTAGGGCGTGCGCTGCAGTTCTCGGACTCTTTGCTCGGCGGACCTAGCCTCGATGGGCACTCGCCAATCCTTCCCCACGCCACACGCGCAGACGAAGTAGCGGCCCTTCCCTCACCGGCGGTTCTGCTGTCCGCCCGGCTCAATCGGTACTACGACCGCCTCCGACTCCCTCCCGGCCGGCCGCCCACTTCCCGGCTCCTCACCGGTTATAGGACGCCCCGCTCCGGCACCTCTCCGCAGCTACCGGGCCGGGGAGGGTCTCCTCTGTTCCCGCCGTCACCTTCCACACGTTCCGCGCCCTCTACGCCGGGAGGTTCTTCGGGGTTGCGATTCCAGGTCTTCACCCCTTCCATGGCCTTCACCCTGAGGGACGAGGCTCGGCTCCTCCTGTTCCCCGTCAACGCGGGCACCATATCGACGCGGCAGACTTCGCTTCATGCTGCGGACCGCGTGGTCGCTCCCCCTACAAGGGCTCTCGACATCGGGCTTCGACCCGGACCGTTTCCAGTCCGAGCCGCCGATCTGCTACCGGGCCTCCTGGCAGTTACCCGGACCGGACTTGCACCGGCTGGCGACGACGAGCATGTCTCCGAACGACTCAGGTCATCCCGCACCGTCCTTCGACTTCAGAGCGCACTCCCGCCAAGTGGTGTCGCTGTGCACCATCCTGATCAGTTGTCAGCTGGCAGCCTGCAGCAGCACCTCCTCGCCTGAAGTCACCTCGGAGGTGGGCGTGGGCAACAGCGTGACGGCCGCCATGTAGCGCCTCGCCACGGCCCACTCGTCGTGCTGCTCGGTGAGCACCGCGCCGACGAGGCGGACGACCGCGGCGCGGTTGGGGAAAATGCCGACCACGTCGGTGCGTCGCCGGATCTCGCGGTTCAGTCGCTCCAGTGGGTTGTTCGACCAGACCTGCTTCCAGTGCGCGAGCGGGCAGGCGGTGAAGGCGAGGACCTCCGGCGCCGCCTCGGCGAGCATCGCCGCGGCCTCGGGGAACCGCTCCTCGAGCTGCTCCACGACGCGCGCGTGCTGGGCGTGCACCTCGGCGGCCGAGGGCTGCTGGAAGATCGTGCGCACCGTTGTCGCCACCAGCGCCTCGGCGCTCTTCGGCACCCGCGTGAGCAGGTTCCTCATGAAGTGTGTCCTGCAACGTTGCCAGGCGGAGCCTGCGAAGACGGTGGCGATCGCCTCGCGCAGTCCCTGGTGCGCGTCGGAGGTCACGAGCTCGACGCCTGTGAGCCCGCGAGCGAGCAGGCCACGCAGGAACGCCAGCCAGAACGCGCCGTCCTCCGAGGTCCCAACGTCGATGCCCAGCACCTCGCGCTTGCCGTCAGCGTTGACGGCCGTGGCGACCACGACGCTGACCTGCTGGATGCGGCCCTCCTCGCGCAGGCGCTGGGTGAGCGCGTCGAGCCAGAGGTAACGGTAGGGGCCTGCGTCGAGCGGCCGCTCCAGGAAGCTGGTCACGACCTCATCGAGCTCTGAGCAGATCAAGCGGGAGCCCCCTCTTAGCGGGCGCCCGAGGCCCAGTCACTCCTTGTGTCGCCAGCCTCGTCGTCGCGCAACTCGTCCAGCATGTCGTGGACCACGTCCGCGGCCTCGACGGCCTCTCTTACCTTCACCTGCTGCAGCGCGGCGTAGTAAGTGCGTTCCAAGTCCTTGTAGATCTGCGCGTCATCTTGGATGGCATTGACGTAGACGCGCTCGATCGGGGTGCCGTCAGCGCCGGCGAGGCTGAACGACGCGGCGCCGCAGAGCTTCGCCCCAGGGTTGATGCTGAGTTCCGCGTACCCACTATCGAAGAGTGCTGTCAGCCTGCCGGCCGAATAGAAGGAGTCAGCGTGCATCTCGGAATAGGGGTCTACTGGCTCCTCGTAGAGCTCGACGCAGATGCGGCGACTCATGCAGACGACCATCGCCTTGCCCTCGATCACGTCGAGGCGCTGCTCATAGTGCTCGACGATGTCCTCGGCGATGAGGCGGATACGCTGCTAGGCGCCGACGATGGCCTCGAGCTGAGCCCAGCGCGTCTTGAGCCGCTCCTTGCGCTCGACCTCCTCGCCCTCGGTGGCCTCGTCGAACTGGTCGTCGATGAGGTCGTGAGCGCCCTCGTCGAGGGCGACCTTGGCGAGGCGGTTCTCGTAGTAGATCGGCACGGTGGCGCCGTCCTGCACCGCCCGCTGGATGTCGTAGACGCTGATGTAGTCGCCGAAGACGGCGCGCGTGTTCGCGTCGCGCAGCTCGACCGGCGTGCCCGTGAAGCCGACGAACGACGCGTTGGGCAGCGCGTCGCGCATGTGGCGCGCGAAGCCGTCGATGAAGTCGTACTGGCTGCGGTGCGCCTCGTCGGCGATGACGACGATGTTGCGCCGCTCGGACAGCGAGGGGTGCGAGTCGTTACGCTCCTCGGGGTAGAACTTCTGGATCGTGGTGAACACCACGCCGCCCGAGGCGACCGACAGCTTCCGGCGCAGGTCGGCGCGGTTCTCCGCCTGCGCCGGCGGCTGGCCGACCAGGTCCTGGCAGCGCGCGAAGGTGCCGAAGAGCTGGTCGTCGAGGTCGTTGCGGTCGGTGAGGACGACGATGGTCGGGTTCTCCATCGCCGGCTCGTGCGAGATGGCGCCGGCGTAGAAGGCCATCGACAGGTTCTTGCCCGCGCCCTGCGTGTGCCAGACGACGCCGATGCGGCGGGCGCCCGGCTCCCCCCCGCCGCCCGCCGCCCCCACGCGCCCCGCCCGCCCCCGCGCCGGAGACCCTCGTACCGTCCGGTCCACTCGCCGATGAACATATCGTCGCGTAGCGAAGCTGCGCGCAGCGTCTCGGCGACGGCGGTGCGCACGGCGTGGAACTGGTGGTAGCCGGCCATCTTCTTCGCGAGGATGCCGCTGCCGTCGTCCTCGAAGACGACGACCTCACGGATCAACGCGAGCAGGTGCCCCCGATCGCAGACGCCCTGCAGCAGCATCCGCAGCTGGATCGGGTCGACCTCTTCGAGGCCCTCGCCCGTCACGGTGCGCCACGGCTTGAACCACTCCCGCCCTGCCGTGAGCGTACCGAGCCGCGCCTCCGTACCGTCCGAGGCGACGAGCAGCTCGTTCATCGAGAACAGCGAGGGCAGCTCGGGCTTGTAGGTCTGGAGCTGCTGCCAGGCCTCGCGGATGCCGGCCTCCTCGTCGGCCGGGTTCTTGAGCTCGATCACGCCGAGCGGCAGGGCGTTGACGAACAGCACGACATCGGGGCGGCGCGTGTGGTCACGCTCGCTCACGGTGACCTGGTTGACGGCGAGGAAGTCGTTAGCCTCGGGTCGCTCGAAGTCGATCGCGAACGCCTGCCGCCCCGCGATCTGGCCTCCATCCTCGCGGTACTCGACGGTGACGCCTCGGACGAGCATGCGGTGGAAGGCGCGGTTCCGCGCCTCGAGCGTCGAGCCCTCGGGCCGTGTCAGCTTGCGATAGGCGTCGTCGAGCGCTTCGAGGGGCAACTCCGGGTTGAGCCGCGCGAGGGCGTCCCGCAGCCGCCGCTCCAGCACGACGGCGCCGTAGTCGGCGCGCTCCTCGCTCGCGCCGCCGGGGCCGATGTCCGGGCCATGTGCGGTCTGCCAGCCGAGGGCGGCGAGCCACCCAAGCGCGGCCTCCTCGACGTCGGCTTCAGTGAGGGTGGTCATGACGGGGATTGCCGGTGGCGGTGGCCAGCACGAATCGCGCCTGCTCCTGCCGCAACATCTGGTACGGATTGATGCATCGCACGTCGAGACCGATGCACACGTTGGGAATCTTGATCCTCCTGGGCGTCGCGGCCGGGATTTCGTGCGTGACGACCACATAGTCGTGCGCCAGCGCGTGCGCGACGAGCCAATAGTCCGCGACCTGGAGGAAGGTAGCCACTGCCGACGCTTCGTAATTCTGGCCGCTTGCCCACTCGCTGACCAGGCCAAGGCTGGCCGCCACGTCGGCATCCGGGGCGAGGAAGAAGGCGGCGCCGCGTTGCTCGGCCCATTCGGAGAGATCGTCGCCCCCAGCTCGGAGTTCATCCAGCACGCGCTCGATGCTCGCCACCTTCCCCGCCTCGTTCTCCCGGATGAGCCAGTCCCAGAACGCTGGAACGAAGTCGAACCCGTAGTGCAGGTTCTTGGCCTGGATGAAGACGTTGGAGTCGAGGAGGTATGCGGTCACTCGACCACCCCGGCTTCACGTCCAAGCTTCATGAACGCGTCAGCCTTGGACACCCCAAGCATGCGAAAGGCATCCCGATACAGCGTCTGACCCTCGAGCGTGCTGACCACGAGCGCGCGAGTGAATCTGCGGCTGACGCGAACCAGGGTCGTCCGGTAGAAATCGCCGCCCGGGTCCCGGTCCCTCGCCAGTTGGCGGAGCCGCCCCGCCTCATCCGCCCAGAGTTGCTCGAACGTCGCCCGATCCAGCCGGCGAGCGTCGAGGAGGCGGCGCAGGACGACCAGCGTGCTGACCTTGAACGCGCGCGCGAGCCGCGACGCCGCGTCGAGCGGCGGTTCGTCGCTGCGCAACTCGAGGGACAGTGCGTCGAGGGGGACAAGGAACTCGGCCGCGGCCGCGTTGCACCACGCTTCCTCGCGGCGCGCGCCATGTGGGGGTTCCGCCGCTAGGTCCGATAGCGCCGATACCCCAAGCCAGAGGTGAGCAAGCTCGTGAGCGAGCGTGAACATCTGCGCGGCCTTCGTGTCCGACCCGTTGACGAAGACCAGCGGCGCCAGGGGGTCGGAGAGCGCGAACCCCCGGAACTCTTCGGGATCGAGGCGGCGGCGATTGTTGCTCAGCACGACCCCGCTCACCATCACGAGCACGCCGGCGTCTTCGGCCCGCTGCACGAACAGGCGCAGCGCGTCCTCCCATGTCCGGCACTCCTCGCGATCGCCGACATCGAAGCGCAGCACTTCTCGCATTCCGGCCGCCGCCGTCTCCGGGGGCGTATCGACGTTGGCGCTGCCGACGCTGGCGCTGCCAACGAAGTCCAGCGTCGCCTGGCCGCCCACGCGCGCGAACTCACGGTACCAACTCTGCCGCTCCTGGCAGGCGTAGATTGTGTCGAGCAGGTTCGGGCTGGGACGGGTCACGGTCCGCCCCGCCACGGTGCGGAAGTCGGGAATCGGCGACGACTCCTCGGGGGGCTCGCCGAGAAAGAGGTAGCCTTCCGGCACGTGAACGCTGCGGGCGAACGCCACGACTTGCTTCAGCGTGGGTCGCACCTCGCCGGTCTCCCATTGAGGTAGCTTCGCGAACTTGCCGGTTAGGTCTTCTTGGGCAAACCCGGCGCGCTTACGCGCCCAGCGAATGAGTTCGGGATTGATGGCAACGCGGATCATGCGGTGAGCTCCCGCACTGGTCTCCCTCTGGCCGGCCGCAACTCACCGGCCTACGGCGGGATGGCAGGATATCACGCTGCGCCGTGAGCCTTGGCTTGGCAGGTCCGCGTTGAGCTCGCTAGCGCGACGCGTAGCCGACGCTCGGTAGCCGCACCCTGGCCGGACTCCGCGAACAGGCGCTTGAGCTGGATCGGCAGGTTCTCGTCGAGCTTGACCCGCATGGAGCGGCCTAAGCGCCTAGCGGCACGGTCCGCTCGCTCGCCAACTCGGCGGCGTACTGGAGGGCCGCCCGGACCGCAGCGGCGGACACGGACGGACAGCTCTCCGCGATCTCCACAGCGGTCAAACCCGCAGCGAGGTTGTCGAGGATCACGGTGACCATCACGCGGGTGCCGGCGATGCAAGCCTGCCCGTGGCAGACGTCTGGGTCGACGGTGATGTAGTCGCGCCAGTCCATGGTCAACGCCTCCGACACGCCGTCATGATCCTCGTGCGTCGCTCAGGCTGTCAAACAGAGACGTGGCCCCGCCCCACGGTCATACGGCCCTACGCCATCGAGGCGCTCGCGATTCGCCAGGTGCTCGTCGAGACGTGGCCCCGCCCCACGGTCATACGGCCCTACGCCAGCATCAGGCGTTCACCGCGAGGGTCGGGGACGGGGTCGCCAAACTCCCGCGCCGTGTCGATCCAGAGGTCGATCGCCTGCTCCACGCTCTGCAGGGCGGTTGCGTTCGTGTCGCCGTGGGCGCTGCAACCGGGAAGCTCCGGAACCTCCGCGACGAAGGTGTCGTCCTCGTTGCTCCACTAGATGATGACTTCGTACTTGTGCATCTGGCGAGCCATGACGTATGCGATCTCAGGCGGCCATGGGGCCTTCGGGCGCAGAACGATGAACTCGGTCGAGCCCCATCCGATCTCGCCATCGTCGGGGAAGTCTACAAGGGCTGTCTTGCCGTTCTCCAACGACGGGGTGATGTGCGCGAGGAGCGTGTCTCCGCGGGTGAAGCGACTGCCTGATGTAAACGCGCGCTGAGTCCACGCTGCTACGTGCGGCCCAGACGTGGGGAGCGCGGCCATCTCTACATGTGTCGTCATGTCCCCTCGCTTGATGGTCCGCTTTGGGTTGACCTCGATCACGTCCGCCAGGCTCCTCACTTCCCAGCCCGCAGGTATCTCCCCCAGCTCCGACGCCTCGAACGACGCGGGGAACAGCGCGTCGAGGTCGGGCGGGAGGCCCGAGGGCCGGCCCTCGGCCTTCGCGCGCACCGGGTCGAAGTCCACGAACCACGACCAGAACAGCGCCCGCGCCATCTCCTCGAGCGTCTCGCTCATGCGCCGGTTCAGCTCAATCTTGTCGTCCAGCGCGCCGAGCACGCGCGCGATGGCGCGCTGCTCTTCGAGCGGTGGGAGCGGGAACTCGTACGTGGAAGCTGTCCCCATGCTCGATCTGGCCCGCGATGCCCCGGATCGCGAGGTTCATACGGGCCATCCGCCAGGTCGTGTAGTTCGACTCCTGCCCGTAGATGGAGATGTCGCCGGCGGCCCTGCCGCCGTTGCCGTTGCCGGTGGCGTGGGCGCGGATGAACTCGACCGACTGGACGAACATGCCGGATGAGCCGCAGCAGGGGTCATGAACCCGGCCGTGGTGGGGCTCGATCATCTCCACCAGCAGCCGCACCACGGAGCGCGGCGTGTAGAACTCCCCGCCCTTCCTGCCTTCGGCGAGGGCGAACTACTTGAGGAAGTACTCGTAGACCTCGCCCAGCACATCGGTGGCCTCCGCCTCGGCGCCTCCCACCTTGATGTTGCTTACGAGGTCGACGACCTGCCCGAGCCTGTTCTGGTCGAGCGCGGGCCGCGCGTAGTCCTTGGGCAGCACACCGTCGAGCGCCGGGTTGTCGCGCTCGATCGCGGTCATCGCGCCGTCTACCAGCTGGCCGATGGTGGGCTGGCGGGCCTGCCCCTGCAGGTACGGCCAGCGCGGCTCGGGCGGCACCCAGAAGATGCTCCCGGCGGTGTACTCGTCCCTGTCTCGCCCCACTCGGCGAGCACCGCCGCGCGGCGCTCCTCGAAGGCGTCGGAGACGTACTTGAGGAAGATGAGCCCGAGCACGACGTGCTTGTACTCGGCAGCGTCCATGCTGCCGCGCAGCGCGTCGGCCATCCGCCAGAGGTCGGATCGGTAGTCGGCGGCGCTGTTCGCAGTCTGCGTAGTGGCGACCATGCGGTCAGTCTAGCGCGTGCAGTCGGATGCCCGGAAGGTACAGCGTCTACCGCCCAGGCCCGCCAAGCGTGACACCGTACCGGGCTACCAGCGACTGAGCAGGTGGTCGGCAATTCGGATGACGTATCAGCTCCTGTGGCCCGCGTTTGGTGGTCGTCGCTCCCGTCGTGATCACCGTCGCGATCGTCGCCCGCACCGCCGGGCAGGCCGACGCCTATATCGCCTTCGCGACTCTTGCGACCTTCCTTGGTGGTTGAAGTCAGTCCGGGAACGAAGCATCTCCCACAACTGGGCGGTAGCCGAGCATGAACATGGCCGACTGGAGTGCGGACAGACGTTGGCGCAGATCGAGTTTGCCAAACTCCCCATGAACGGCGAGAGCACCCAACAGCCAGGCAGCGATGACGTTCGAAGTCGCGTACTGCTTTGCGTCGCGCCAACGCATGTCGCGGAAACGCAGGGTTTCGGTGGACGGATTCCTCGTGATCCGTCCCTGGGACGGCGGAACACTCAGGGCGAGCTGTTGCGGCACAGTGGCGTGGCCCCTCTCCTCGCAATAGCGTCGCACCATGCTCGCGAGGGCACAGGCAACCCTGCTGTCGTACATCGGGTAGTCGTCGATGATGAGCGCGTGGATCTTGCTGAAGCCCGAGTTCAGGTAGCTGACCTCGCCAAGTTGACTGAGGTCCGCCCGCGCCGGGTCGAGTCGAGCGGCGTCCGCGAGAACGACTGTCAACGCGTCGGGCTCGAGCGTCGCCAGCGTGAAGCGGTTCCGCCTCACCCCGGCCCCGCCCCACTCGAATACGGCGTTGGTCGCCGCCACGAACGCCTGCGCGTCTCCCCGGTGGGCAGCCTGCCGAAGCAGTTCGGACAGCCGACCGAGCACGGCGAAGTTCTGGTCGAGTGTCCACCCGGAAGACCGGCTGGGTTCACCGGGAAGCTGCACCCTGAACCGCCACTTGAACGCGTGGTATGCATCGAGCAGCGACCTGCAGCGAAATGTGGCCGAGCGACCGCTCCACTCATGAAGGAGCGCGCGGTCTCCGGTGACGAACGGGCGAGCCCAACTCAAGAAGGACTGCACTTCCGTGTCGGCCAGATAGGCCTCACGCTTCATTGGCGGCCTCCGTCGCCACTGTCACGGCAGTCACCCCCAGTACCCGGCGGAGCGCAGAACGCGCCTCGTCAACGAATCCACCTGGTCGCTCGGGCAGCGCCCCGAGTGCAGCTATGTCTTGCCCGTACCAGATCGATTGGCCGGGATAGATCGTGGCGGCGAACCGAACCACGTGTGCGTTGTCCCGCCCGCGGATCGCATCGCGGTAGGCATGCATCTTGTCTACGTCGGCCTTCACTGGCGTCCCGGATCCCTCGTCGTCTGCGACGAGCTTGTACTTCGGATCGAACAGTACGAAGTCGGACCCGACCCGCCTTCGGACTTCTACTGTCACGTCCGGTTTCTGGGTCAGGGAGACGCTGTGGTACTCGCCGCTTGTACCGAAACTTCGCTGCGGTGTCACGACGATCTCGTCACCCGTAGCGGCGTTTCGGAGTTCGACCAAAGGCCGACCGTCCGGCGCCACCTCTACGAAGAGTGCCCCGGGTACCCGCCGTGCCACTCGCTGGTGCACGACCCGGTATCCCGCTTCGATCGCCTCACTGACAACCGCGTCGACCACCAGGAGTGTCCCCCACAACTCGTACAGGAACGGCACGTTTGCAAGCGGCGCATCCAACGCCGGGTCCGAGACCGTCGCCCAGACGGAGCGGTGATACTCAAGGTAGCGGTCGAGCATCGTCCGATATCGGGGCTCGCGCGTCAGTACCATTGTTTGACGGTTCGGACGCTGCGTGGGGAGTTCCACATCTCTCAGGAACAGTGCTCGGTCCACGGCCGCCGCGAGCTCGGCTTCCAGCCGCCCCAACTCTCCGACCTCTCTCGGGCCAGCGACCAGCTGGAGCCGTCGGATACGTGCGAGCAACTCGGTCGCGAACAGCTTGAGCAACCGGTTCTCGTGGACGTCGAATGTGTGCTCGACTCGTTCATCGATCGCGCGCTCGGGGAGCCCTTCTCGGTCCAGGTTGCCCGGCCGCATGAGCGTGCGTGCGATGCCTGCCACCGGCACGCGCCGCGCCCGGTCGCGCGGAACCCAGTGCGCCGTAGTCACGAGGCTCCGGTGAGGATCGGTCGCGATGGCCGGGAGGATGCGCGCCAAGCCAGGGCCGGAGACTGACTCGTCGATTGCGCGCCGAAGACGCAGTAGGTCCTGCGCGAGTGTCGTCTCACCGGGTGGCTGCAGGTTGATGCCCACCAGGCCACCGCCACGCTGGATGCCCACAGTGATCGACGTCGGCAAGCGGAGCGTGAGGTCTTCAAGTAACGCCGAAAGACCTGCTTCACCGAGTTTCGCCGACGTGATCGTGACGGTGGCTTCCTGCAGCTCCCCGGCTCTGTCCAGCACGATCCGGTACGACCCTGGGCCGCTCACGTCCCAGTCGGCCAGCACCGCCGCCCGCCCGGCGATCCTGGCGGCGCGCACGGGGATGTCGCGCCCGTTCACGGACAGCTGCACCGACTCCCAGGCCTCCGTGTCGACGCCCAGATCGATGGTTGCCGGTTCCCATTCCCGCGGACCGGCGATCTCCAAACCGTCCGACCCCAAGAACCGCATTAGCCGAAGTACGAGACGGTGCCGTGCTGGTTGAAGCCGTCCAACATCGCCTGGGCCTTGGCACGGCTGAGGGGATAGCGGTCCTCGGCATGCGCGATGAACCGCTCCAACGCGCTACCGACGTCGGGATCGAGACCGCTCACCTTCGTCAGGATCTTCTGGAGAATCTGCTCGTCAAGAGCGTCGGTCCAAGCCACACCCATGTCGCCGGCGGCGTCAACGTAGGCGCCGATCTCATCGATCACGCGGAAGGCGAGTGGAGCAACCGTGTGCAGCACGTCCCAGACATCAAGCAGGGCAGCTGCGTGGGGCTGACCGTGAAGGCGGTCGGCGAGCGCCGCCCGCGAAGCTTCGAGTTCGATGAGCTGAGCGCGGTCGTACACCTTGTCCGCGAAGCCGTGTGTCGTTTCGTCGATGTTGACCGTGCCAACGAACTTCAGGTTCTGGCCGAGCACGACCTGTTCCTGCCCGAGCTGAAGCACACCCTCGCCAGAGCGGGCGCGGAATTCCAGGGCAGAGAGGAACTGAGCGAAGTAGTACTCCACGCGTGCCAGGTTCATCTCATCGAGCACGAGAAAGAACGGCCGCGGCTCGCGCTCGTCGCGCTGGGCCGCAGTCCATTCCCGCGCGGCTGCTCGCACGAAACGGCTGAATGGTGTGTCGTGATACGCCCCTGTCAGAGGATTGAGGTATCCCAGCAGGTCCTCGTTCGTCGTCCAGTTCGGAGCGACCGGTACGATCTGGACCTCGCCACCGGTCGCGCGGCCGTAGGCATGGGCCAGCCATGTCTTCCCGGTTCCGCTGACTCCCGACAGGATCACGAACCCCCGTACCTGGAGAGCAAGGTGGAAACGACGCAGCGCCCGATCATCAATCACCATCCCCTCATCGCGCACCGAGGCGGCGATCGTGTCGAGGTCATGTACGACCTCTCTAGGGGAGCCACCAGTTGCTTGGTCGGTGCTGCCATCGGGTTCCGCGAGCCTCTTGATCCGTGCGACCTCGTGAACGAAGCGGGCGACCTGCGCCGGCACGTCGTCGGCATCGAGATCTGCAACGATCACGAACTTCTGATCGTCGTCCGTCGTCACAGGCGGGAGATCGGTGTTGCTCCAAAACAGCTCCCGACTCACGCCCGGGCGCCCACCTCCGATCCGACCTCGGTGGAGCAGTAGGCGGTGCTCCGTATTGACATCGACGCCGAACGCACCGGCAACCTGCCGGTCTATTCCACTGAGGGACGGATTCACCTCGCACGTGATCGAAAGTCCGCCTCCGCCACCCGGGTCGCTTGTGCCGAATGGGTTCCAATAGCGCCCGAGATCGGGCAGGACTTCAAACGCGCCCCATATCTGAAGCTGCGAGTGCCAGTACAGCGTGTTCCCCTCCGCAGTACCACCGCGAAAGCCCAGAGACGAGTCCTCGTGGGTTCGCGCCCCGTCAGCGAACCGCCTGGTGAGCAGTTCCTGCGCAGCCGTAATCTCCTCCGGGTCCTCGATCAGGGCCACCTCAAGCGGACGAGGTTCGTCCAGCCCCCCAACCACGACGTAGATCGCGCCCTGTACATCCAGCATGTCGCGGGGTGTCCCGCCCGCGTTCACTAGGCGCTTCTCCGCCTCCACGCAGAAGTTGAGGTGCTCGCGGTACTGCTCCTCCACGTGCAGAGAATTCACCGGATGCTCGCCCACTTCCTTGCGAACAGCGCCAAGCGTCATCGAGCGCATGATGGGCAGGTGCTCAGGTTCGACCGCGAAGTTGAGCAGTGAGCCAAGCGACAGGATGGCGCCGGGTGTGAGGCCGCGCGACCTCGCGGCCGCGGCGAAGGCATCGAAGCGTGCTTGTGCCGAGCGGTCGACTTCCCCGAACTGAGCGACGGCGCCCCTGGCGCTCTCCGTTGAGTCAGGGTCAGCGATCCATCTCAGGAGACGGTCGTTTACGCGCCAGTTCGTGAGGTTGTTCGGCGGTCCTAACGCCTCGCGAAGCGTTTCACTCCAGGTCGGGTGACCGCGTAGTGCTGCGGTGATCGCGTTGCGGAGCCGTTCCGCGACCACCAACTTGTAGTCCCGCTCGCGTTCGTCGAACTTTGGATCGCTGAGGGTATCCAGCATGCCGCGAACCACGCGGCCCCATCCATCAGGCGAGGCCGTCCCGTCCGTACCTGGTATGACGTCCAAGATCGGCGCGCGCGCCAGCTCCCAGCCCTGCTCCGTCAGATGCCATCCGGGAGTCGCTGGGTCGTAGGGCTTCAGGTAGCCCCTCTCGACCGCGACCTTGTTCACAAAGAAGCGAAGACTGCTCCGTCCCTGCTCGGAAAGCGTATTACCTTCGAGGTTCGCCTCGATCGCGTCGTAGAGTTCTGATATCTCCGCGCGACCGCCGTGCTCGGCGATATGCCGAACAACGAGAAGGACCTGATCGTCTCCGGACAGGCCAAAATCAGCACCGGTGCCAATGGCCATCTAGCCCTCCCTAGTAGCTGTGCCCACGCGGGGAGTGTATCGCGACGACGACCTTCGACGCCCACGGAGCAGTCCCGACCGACGGTCCTCATTCGGCCTCGTATACAGAGTGGGATTCTAGCCGACGGGTGCGCTGCGCCACGTGGCACCGTCTGGATCGGCAAGTGCTGCATACGCTGAGATTCAGCAGCCCCTCGGGTGGCTCCAGCTTCATCCAGAAGTGGGGATCTCTCTTTGGCGAGTCCCCACCCCTACGAGGGTCGAATCCGGCAGCCGACCCTCGCTGGCTGTCAATGGGCGGGGACCGAACGCACGCGGGAGCGACCCATGTCTCCAGAGAACCACGTCGGGCATGGCTGACGCGTCCCCCGAAACCATCGTGCGCTACGAGCCGGACGACCGCCCGCCCGTCGTCCTCACGCTGGGCGCTGGCCTGCAGTCCGCGCTCGTGGTCGTCGCCCCCGTCGTGATCACGGTCGCGATCGTCGGCCGCATCGCCGGCCAGCCCGACGCCTACATCGCCTTCGCCGCCTTCGCCGCACTGCTCGTGAGCGGCGCCACGACCGTGCTCCCAGGCCATGCGCGTCGGGTACTTCGCTCGGGGCATGTGCTCATCATGGGCACCTCCGGGGCCTTCATCGCCGTCTGCGTGGCGGCGCTGGAGGAGGGCGGGCCGCAGCTCATGGCGAGCCTCATCGTCGTCTCCTCGCTCGTCCCGTTCGAGGTCGCCGCGAACCTCGCCCTGGTGCGGCGCATCTTCACGCCTGTCGTCTCCGGCA
>MKWU01002713.1_pt1 | contig 25397 bp, 20 predicted proteins | sample 809101 | NCBI WGS metagenome assembly MKWU01 (sample SAMN05860141, study PRJNA318959) | sponge metagenome | host: Aplysina aerophoba | place: Slovenia: Piran, Adriatic Sea, Gulf of Piran | collected 2013-05-07 | reverse complement strand
GCCCTCCGCGATCGTGGTTTCACATCCCGGTCGACCGCGGGATATCTGCACCTCGTCATCTTTCTTCTGGGCGATTTTCAGCCGCTCGTCCCTTTCGAGTGTTCCAGTCTCGACACCATTCAGTCCGAAAGCGTAGCCAAGAAAGGATCCCGAGCAGGGGGCGGGAACATTCAGGGCCAGGTCTTCGATTTCCACTTCCCGCGGATTGCAGGTGAAGACGTGGGTCTGCAGAATCCGGACAAAGGCGTGGCCGGCATAGGCGTGAATCCGGGTGATACAACGTACCGGCCTGTACCCGGCGTAATGGTGCATGGGGATGTCGGCTTCCAGGGCGCTCTCCATCCGGATGACGGCGCGCAATGGGCCCTGATCCTCGACCGTCACATCGTAGGAGTCACCGGCCAGGGATGCCCGGCAAATTCCGCCCGGACCGTACAGCCGGCGTTTCAGTTTCCCGTCGGAAGCACCCTCGCTGATCCGTGCCCAGGCATCGCCACCCTGATCGGGAGCTGAATGCGCCAGGTTGGGCGTTTCATCCGGGGCGTGGCCGAGTGACACAGAATGGAAGAGTCCATATTGATGGCGGCTTATCCTGAAACGTAACGCGCCCGTGTGCACGTGGAGGTCCCGGTCTGTTTCTGTGATTCGCACGGAACTGGCGGGCGGCGGCGCTGGAAGGTCGCCCGTACCCCCGGCCGCTTCATCGGTCAGGGTATATACCGCCCTGCCCGATGGGTCGGCATCCGCCTGGAAATCCACGAGCACCCACTTCACCGATCCGTCTGGCCATCGGCCGAGCACCCGGAACTGGGCGGGAACCCGGCTACCGCCTGGATGCACGACGTGCAGTCCATCCGTAGCGAGGAGCGCGCCTTCGGGTATGGGGACGCCCCGGGTCACGGGCCAGCGCATCGGGTTCCGCGCGGTATCATGGGAGAACTCGAGGGGGATCGAGATCATGATCTTTCCAGTATAGTACGGCCGTTGTGCAGCGCTTGATCCGCCCCGCCCGAGCCAGTATATTCCTCCGCGCAGCTACAGGCGTGTTTCCACCCGATGCGCATGTCGGTGAGTTCGGACCTTCACCGATTTTGAAACAGAACGATTCTGGGTGGATGCTGTAGATACTAAATCCGGATATCCGGGAATATAAATCAAGGAGAACATCATGTCAGGCCCCGTCGAGATGTCAGGCCCCGTCACGCTGAAGTCCATCACAATCAAAGGAAAGGCGCTCGGACCGAAACTGCTCATACTCGGAGGCGTCCACGGAGACGAATTCGAGTCCATGTGGGCCATCCGGCGGCTGAAAGATGCCCTGGACCCCGGTGATCTGCGCGGTAGCGTCACCCTGGTGCCTGTTGTTAATGAGGCGGCGTACTGGCGCGGCCAGCGGACAGCAGAGGACGGCTTGGACCTGGCCCGCACCTGCCCCGGCCGGGAGGACGGCACCATCACCGAGCGGGTGGCCCACGCGGTAAGCGCGATGATCCGCGAGGCCGACTACCTGATCGATCTGCACAGCGGTGGGCTCATATCGAGGTTCTACCCGACGGTCGGGTACATGCTGCATCCCGATGCCGGGGTCCTTGAGACCCAGCGCGAGATGGCCCGGGCCTTCAACATGCCGATCGTCTGGGGTACGTACGCGGGCCACGACGGCCGCACGCTGTCCATAGCACGCGACGCCCGCATACCTGCGATCTACTCGGAGTGGATGGGCGCCGGGGACTGCGATCCCGAGGGGGTTGAACAGTACTATGAAGGTTGCCTTAATGTCTTGGGCGTGCTGGGCATGATCGAGCGGGACCAGCCGCCGTCGAGGATCCTTCATACGGTGGAAGACGACCGGGAAGGCGCGGGCCATATACAGTTGAACTATCCGTCACCGTTTTCCGGGTTCTTCGAGCCTTGGGTCGAGTTGATGGACCGCATCGAGCCGGGAGACGTTTTCGGCGTGGTCACCGACTTGCTGGGTGACCGGCGGGAGGAAATCGTGTGCACGCAGTCCGGTCACGTGCTGGTCCTGCGGACTTACAACCGCGTGCACGAAGGGGAGACCCTGGCCGCCGTCCTGGAGGTATGAGACGGGGTCGACGAGCCTGTCGCGATTCCCCGGTTTCTCCGGTTGAGGAAGGCTATTGCTTCACGTCCGTGGGAGGCGGATTTTCGTTTGGATCGGTCACATCGAACCTGAGATATCCCCGTACTTCGTCGATTTTGGTTTCCAACACGTCCATCTTGGTTTCCAACCTGTCCATCCTGGTTGCCAACCTGCCGATCCTGGTTCCCATCCTGGTTTCCAACCTGTCGATCCTGGTTCCCAGGTCGACCCGTACGGATCTGATCTCGGCTTTCAGGTCCAGATATACCAGAACTGCGGCGCCAATCAGCGCGGCCTTGATTGTCACGTCCATCCATGGTCTACGAACCAACGGATTTACTCCTCATCGCGGCCATCTATTCCGCCGGGAAAACCAAGTACGCTCATCGCACCTGACCCCAAACAACCTCGCTGCCAAAATCATGGTTGTTGAACGTCCCGCAAACTCTTTGAAATGACCGGGTTCAGACGGTCGTCAACAACTCGGCGAGATGCCGGCCAGTCGTGGGAGGTGGCAGTTCCCTGTTTTCTTTCTGAGCAATCTCCAGCCATTCATCGACGATCTGGCAAAGCTCCCGGTATACTTCGATCTCATCATCGCCGTGACAACACGGTCCGATGATGTTCGGACAGTAGCCAATGAAGCATCCGTCCTCATCCGACCACTCGACAATCTTGATGTACTTCACGCGCCTGGTCATTTGTGCGACTCCTCGATTTTCCTTATTACTTCATGTTCTTGATAGGGTTTGGCGTCATCGCCGGGACTGCCTGAAACTACAACGCGCATTCCTCTCGGATGTTCGTAGTTCCTGTGACTGCCTTTACCACCCCTATTGATGAATCCTGCGCTCTCCAGGTCCTTGATGAGTTCTCTTAACTTCCCTGGTATTGTTAAAACCAGATATATACCTGAACTTAGTGGAATACCTTTGTGGAATACAATAGATTATGACAACGATAAACTATCCGACCTCGCATAGTCGGTCCATTCGATGTCGTGCCCTTGACGCAGAGGAATACTACGCCTTATCCTGTAACAGTCGGAAATCAGTTCGAAATCTCGTAAACTACCAGCAGATTGAGTTCACCACGGCCATTTTATGAAAGCGATATCCAAGATTGGTTAACCACCCCATGATCCGTGACTCCTACTGGCTGGACATGCCCTACACACCTTCGGTGCCCCTGTCGGGCGAACTCGATGTGGACGTCGTGGTGATCGGCGGCGGCGTGACAGGGGTGACCGGCGCCCTGTTCCTGGCCGAAGGCGGTGCGCGCGTGGCCGTGCTCGAACGGCGCGAGGTCGCCTCGGGGGCCACGGGCCGAAACGGGGGGTTCATGCTGGCCGGGACCCACGAGTACTACGTCGAGGCCGTGGAAGAATTGACGGATCTGTACGGAGCGGACGGCAGGAGGATGGCCGGGGAGGCGTGGCGGATCGCTCTCGAGAACCATGATCTGATGGCCGGTCTCATGGCGAAGTACGAAATACAGTGCGACTACTACCGGCACGGCAGCTACGTGATGGCGATGAAGCGGCCGGACCGCGGTTCTCACGCGGATCCCCTGGAACGGATCGTCCGATCGTACAACCTGCTCCGGGAAGATGGTTTCGACGTGGAGTACCTGGACGAGAACGGGCTCTACGACATCAAGCACAGTCCCCAGCTCGCCGGTGCCCTGTGGAACAAGTTCGACGGCGAACTCCACCCGGTCAAGTACGTGCGCGGCCTCGCCAGCGCCGCAAGCGGACTGGGCGTCCGGTTCTTCGAAAACACGCCCGTCACCTCAATCGAGCGGCGCGGGGCCGGCGGAATTGGACGCGGGGCGGACGGGAATGGACGCGGAGACTCGGGTGGACGCGGAGACTCGGGTGGACGCGGCGTCTCGGGTGGACGCGGCGTCTCGGCGGTTTCAAGGACCGGCTCGGGCGTTTCATCACCCGGCGGCCTCGTGGTCCACACGCCAGGCGGAAGGATCAGGACACAGCACGTGCTGCTGGGGATGAACGCGTACACGCCCCAGCTCGATGCCCGGTACGAACGGCGCATCATCCCCCACCGTGGACAGGTCTTCACGACGGAGCCCGTTTCGGAACGGCTGTTCAATGGCGTCTTCTACGCCAACGACGGATGGGAATTCTGGCGCCAGTTGCACGACGGACCTGGAGAAGGCGGCCGGCTGCTCTTCGGCGGTGGGCGCAATCACCATCTCCGCGCCGAACGGGGATTTCATTTCCTGAGGCGCAGGGGCCGGCGAATCCGGACGTACAGGGGTTACAAGGAAAGACCCACCCGGGCGGTGCAGCGGTCGAACGACCGGGCATTCAACAGCACCTTCCCCCACCTTGCCGCGCTCGCGCGTTCCCACCGCTGGGGCGGCGTCATGGGCTTCTCCTACGATAGCAGCCCCTTTGTGGGAGAAACGGAAACGCCGGGCGTCCACATCGTCGCCGGTTTCACGGGCCGGGGCAACGCCTACGCCACGGTGGCGGCGCGCATGGTCAGCGACCGGTTGCTGGGCAGGCCCTCTGCGGTCGAGGATCAGTTCGAGACCGTGAAAAAGGTCTTCGATCCGTTGCGCGGCGGGATCGACGCGGAGAACCGCCGCCGCTAGGCCAGTCCTAGGCAAACTGGTGGAAGTGCCGGGTCATGCGCCGTTCCACCTGCCTGAGCAGGATGGACAGGGACAGGCAGAGCAGGAAATACACGAAGGCCACCAGCAGCCATACCTCGAAGAGCAGCCCGCTCGAATTGGCAATCTCCGATCCGACGAAGGTCAGTTCCTGGACGGAGATCAGCGAGACGATGGAAGAGTCCTTCACCAGGGAGATGTACTGGCCCGTGAGCGGCGGCGCGATGCGTGCCAGCGCCTGGGGAAAGATGACGAACCGGTAGCGGTCCAGTACTGGAATGCCCAGGCTTTCTCCGGCTTCCCACTGACCCCGGGGAATGGCGGCGAGACCGGCGCGGACGACTTCCGCGATGTACGCGGCGCTGATGAAGGAGATGCACAGCACGCCGGAGATCAGGTTCTCCCAGAGCGCCGGGGGACCGAAGAGGAAGCGCTGCCATCCCGACGCATCCTCGGCGGGCCGGTTGAACAGGGCGTCCAGGCCCAGCAGGGGCATCAACTGGTTGCTGATGAAGAAGTAGAAGATGAAGATGAACACCAGCGGCGGGATGTTCCTGAGGATCTGGATATAGGTCCCGCAGAACACGCGCAGGGCGCGCACCCCCGAGTATCTACCCACGCCGATCAACACCCCCATGATGGTGGCGAGCACCGCCCCCCAGGCGCTGAGTCGCAGGGTCGCGTAGATCCCCGTTAGAAAGAAGGGCGCGTCGCCGGACTCGCCTGAGGCGAAGACGGTCGACAGCGCCTGGGCCCAGTCCCAGCTGTACGCCACGCCGATGGCCGAGCGGTACCACAGCCAGGCCGCCGCCGCGATCAGCACGGCCAGCAGGATCCCGTCGAGCCGGGTGGGCCTGAATCGGCTCATAATGTGACCGGTCGTCGACATCAGGCGCCCGCCCTTCGCCGTTCGGCCATGGCCGCCGCGGTCGAAAGCGCCAGCGTCACGGCCAGGTAGATCGCGGCCACGGTCAGCCAGATTTCGAAAGTCAGAAAGGTATCCGCGATGAGGTTTCGGCCCTGCGTGGTCAGGTCGAAGATGGCGATGACACTGACGATCGAGGAGTTCTTTACGAGGGAGACCGCCTCGTTGGTAAGCGGCGGCAGCATGTGGCGGAGCACCTGCGGCAGGATGACGTACCGGTAGTTGTCGAGGCGCGACAGTCCCAGGCTGTCACCCGCTTCGATCTGCCCCCGGGGAATAGCGCGCAGGCCGGCCCGGAAGATCTCGGAAGTGTATGCGCCCTGAAACGCGGCGAGACAAACGATCGCCGTCGTGATCTGTCCCCAGCCGAGAATGGGCCCGAGGACGAAATACATCACGTAGAGCTGGATCAGCAAGGGGGTGTTGCGGATAAGCTCCAGGTACCCGCGGGCGAGACCGCGTCCGATCACCGAAGACGACAGGCGCAGGAGCGCGGCCGCGAGTCCGATGACAAGGGTCAGGAAAAGGCTCAGGACCGATATTTCGAGGGTGACGAACAGGCCCTGGACCAGGGGGCCGGCGGACCAGGCGCCCTGCTCGGACGTGAACAGAAAGTCGTCCACGCGGTACCATTGCCACCGGTAGTTGATGTTCTCCGCGCCTCGCATGACCGCGAAGACGAGGATGCCGGCCATGGCCGCCGGCTGTATCCAGTTCGACAGGACCCGCTTGACCCATGGCCCGCTTAAAGGGCTGATCACGCCGAAGCCTCGTAATGGAGGATCTGGTTGAGGAAGGTCCGGGTTCTTTCTTCCCGGGGCGCGTCGAAGAACTCGTCCGGCGCGGCGCTCTCGACGATTTCGCCGTGGTCCATGAAGATGACCCGGTCGGATACCTTGCGGGCGAAACCCATTTCGTGGGTCACGCAGACCATGGTGATGCCGTCGTCGGTGAGTTCGTAGATCACGTCCAGGACCTCGCGGATCATTTCCGGGTCGAGGGAGGACGTGGGTTCGTCGAAGAGCAGGATATCGGGCTTCATGCACAGCGCGCGGGCGATCGCCACTCGCTGCTGCTGGCCGCCGGAGAGCTGGTCGGGGTACTTCTCGGCCTGTTCCCCGATGTGCACGCGCTCGAGATAGGCCAGGGCGGTTTGTTCCGCCCTTTCCTTGTCCATCCCCAGGTTGCGCATGGGGGCGAGCGCCAGGTTGCGCAGGACCGTCATGTGCGGGAACAGGTTGAAACTCTGGAAGACCATGCCGATTTTGCCGCGCAGTTCGCGGGGAAGCCGCTCGCCCGGTCCCAGCGCAACGCCTTCTACGCGGACCACGCCCCGGTCGTGTGTTTCAAGGCGGTTCATGCAGCGTATCAGCGTGGACTTTCCCGAGCCGGACGGGCCGCAGATGACGATGCACTCACCGTCGCCGATGCGCAGGTCGACGTCCCGCAGGACCTGGAAAGTCCCGAACCACTTGCTTACATTCTCAAACGCGATGATGGGTTGGGTTTCATCTGACACGGATCAGGCGCCCTCGATCATCGCCTTCATCCTGGCCGCGACCCAGTCGACCGCCGCGTCGATCATGCCCTGTCCCTTCACGGCGTCGGCGAGTTTGGCTTCGTGGTGGAACTCGCGGTCCTGTGCGGCCCGGTCGGCCTGGGAGATGGACAGCCTGGCCGAATCGTAATCGACGCCTTCCCAGTGGACGTGCCGGGGGAAAGCCGAGTAGGCGAAAGACGTCTCGAACTCGCTGGCGTGGCCGGGACAATTCTTCGATTCCATGTACTTCTCGACGATTTCCGGCGTGTAGGCTTCCCAATAGCTGCAGAATGCGAAATCGACCCCGAGGCGGGATTGGATATCCTCCAGCACGTTCATGACGGGACCGGCGTTTCCGGCGTGTCCGTTGACCGCCAGGATATGATTGATCCCGCCTCTTTTCATGCTGTCGGCCACGTCGTAGAGGAGTTCCGTGAAGATCTCGGGCCGTGTCGTCAGCGTGCCCTTGTGGTCCATCCAGTGCTCAGACACGCCGATGGCCAGCGGCGTCGTGACCACGACGTCCGGGTAGAGCATCTGCGCCGCGCGCTCGGACACGTGTACGGCGCTGGCGGTGTCGTGTGACATCTCCAGGTGTTCGTTGTGCTGTTCGGTGCTGCCCGTGGGGATTATCGCTCCCCTGAGGTTGCCGTCGTGTATTCCCTCGCGGAACTGCCTGCGGGTCATTTTCCATAGCTGTACGGGGCGGTCGTGGGGTAGAGCATCGGACATGGAAGACTCCTGACTGGTTGGCCTGCGACGCGATCGGACCAGACGACGCGATCGGACCAGACGACGCGATCGGACCGGGCGGCGCGATCGGACCGGGCGACGCGATCGGACCGGGCGACGCGATCGGACCGGGCGACGCGGACAATGGCAATGTTCGCTTAGGCGTAATCCTCCCGGGGCGGACTGAATATGTCCAGGGCGACGGACTTGACCATGACCTCCGTTACGCCATGCCGGACCCCGCCGGGAATCACGTATTTGTCGCCCGGTCTGATGGTCCGGCTTTCTTCGCCGATGACCATGACGAATTCACCTTCCAGCACGACACCCAGCTGTTCGTGGGGATGATCGTGCAAGGGTACCTGCGATCCAGGCGAGAGCGTGACGAAGGACATCTGGGCCTTGTCGCCTCCCGCTACGGCGATACTTACGCCCTGGGCGATCGATTTTGTGGACATGTTTTCTTCTTCTACGAAATACATTTGCTCCTCCGGCAGCTACCAGGATGTCAGGAAATGATGAATGGGTGTCAAAGGTCAATCCAAGTCTACCCGGCGTAAACGGCGCTCGCCGCAGCCACACCGCTGCCCGCTGCTTTGTGGCCTTCCGCCAGCAGGGCCTGTTCGAGGGCGCCCAGGCATAACATGACATGGTCCCGCTGGGAGGACTGTCCCATGAGCCCCACTCGCCAGGCCTTGCCCTTCAACGCGCCGAGGCCGCCACCGAGTTCGAGTCCGTATTCCTCGAGCAGGCGGCGCCGAACTCCTGCTTCGTCGATACCCTCCGGGGCCAGGACGGGGTTGATGGTCGGGGCGCGGTGGGGCGGATCGACGTAGAACGCGAGGCCCATGGCGTCGATTCCGGCCCGGAACGCCTCGTAATTCAGCGCATGCCGGAGATGGCCGTCCTCCAGACCCTCCTCGTGGATGAGGACGAGGGCTTCCCGCAACGCGTAGAACAGGCTCACGGGCGCGGTATGGTGATAGACCCGGTCGCCGTCCCAGTATGCGTTGATCAAGGAGAGGTCCAGGTACCAGCTGTCTACTGGTGTCTTGCGCGAGGCAATCGCCTCCAGCGCGCGGTCATTGAACGTAAGGGGCGCCAGACCCGGCGGGGCGCTCAGGCATTTCTGGCTGCCGGTATAGCAGACGTCGATGCCCCATTCGTCGACCTTGACCGGCGTTCCGCCCAGGGACGCCACGGTGTCGACCAGGACGAGGGCGTCGTGTTCGTGGATGACGGCGATGATCTCCTCGAGGGGCTGCAACACGCCCGTGGACGTTTCCGCGTGTACCAGGCCCACGAGTTTAGGCTGGCAGCCTGTCAGCGCCTTCCTAAGCTGTTCCGGCGTAAACGGCTGACCGGGTTCGCTTTCGAGTCGAATCAGCCGGCCTCCGTGGCGCTCGACCATCTGGGCCATGCGGTCTCCGAAGACGCCGCCTACGCAGATGAGCACTTCGTCTCCCGGCTCGACGAGATTGCAGACACAGGTCTCCATGCCGGCCGAACCGGTTGCCGAGATCGCGAGCGTCATGTCGTTCCGGGTCTGGAACGCGTAACGAAGCAACGCCTTGATATCGTCCATGACCCCGATGAAATAGGGGTCCAGGTGTCCGGTAAGCGGAGCGCCCATGGCCTGGTAGACCCTCGGATGCATGTCGCTCGGACCGGGTCCCATGAGGACGCGCCGGCCGGGATCCAGGGGGGCATAGGAATCTTGACGCGCGGACATATGGAGGTATTCCCCTCGGAGCGGAGGTATTCCCTTTGAAATCCGGAACGTATGCTGTTCGGGTCTATTCGTCAGGGCGCATGCACCAGCGTACTGGCTGTCCAGGCATCGACAAAGCCCTTTTCTCTGAACCAGTCGCGCAAGAGGTCGGCATCTTCCTTCACTACGAAGTCACCCACGCGGACTTTGAAACTTCCGGTTTCTTCTTGCAGGTAAACGCCGTACGACCACTCCTCCAGCGTTCGTTTCACCCGCTCTAACGCGGCTTCGGCCGCCTCGCGGTTCGTAAACGAATAGAGCTGGACCCTGTATCCGTCGGTGGGTTCCGCAACAGGAGCGGGCGTCGAGGTCACGGCGGCCGGTTCGGCCGGATCACCGGACAACCCGGCTTCCGGTGTTTCATCATCGGTCTCCGACGCTTCGGGTTGAACCTCCGGCGTCGCGGCGGGTTCGTTTCTCGCCGATGTAATCAGACCGCAGCCCCCGGCAAACATGCCGAACACAAGGCAGAGAACGATCGCCGCAACATGGCACGGCTTACATATCGGAAAATAAATTCGCATGGTCGGTACCCGTATTGGCAAGGTGAATGGCGTGAAGGTCCGGAATTGCGGATCGCGGTACGCGGGAACCGGTATGCAAACGTGCGATCCCGTGCCCGGGAACCGTCTCATGAGCCTGAATCACGTCGTCCTGTCCAGGATCGATCGGACTGATCGACGGAAGGACATGGGTCAAAGGCAACGGTAGTATAGGAGGTAGCCATAGGGGTGTCAATCAAATTGGTCGAATCAAAAGAGGATTCCGGGTCCCCCCGGAATCCTCTCCAGAACCAGTTGCTTTTTCCGCTTGTCAGACCGCCGGGGACCATCCCCGGGATCTACATGCCGTCTCCCGATGTGATCAGTTCCAGTTTCTTCTTCTGGTATGCTTCTCCCTGGGTAAACAGCTCCATTTTTTTGGCCTCGTCGGTTTCGATACTGGCCAGTCCGATATAGGCATCGCCGAGTACATCGTAGGCTTCGATGTTATTCGGCTGCAGCGCCAATAGTTTGTTCATGCTGTCCACCGAGCCCTGAAACGCCGCCAGGGCGACTTCACTGTTTCCGGCATCCCGGTCGGACAACGCCTTGTTGTAGTAGTGGGTTCCCAGGTACCTCAGCAAATCGATGTCCTCGGGTAGGGCGGCGTGTCCCCTTTCCAGCACTTCGATCGCCATACCCAGGTTGCTCCGGGTGACATGGATCGAACTGACGTCCCGGTACAGCGACTTTTCTACCGGAAACGCTGCGATCGCCCGCTCGTACGACGAGATCACACCGGCCGTGTCGGCTTTTTCGAAATAGGCGTTGCGCATGATGAGGAAGGTGTTGAGATCCACTTCTTCAGACAAACCGATGACCTTGTCGGAGGCCGTGATCACCTTGTCCCAGTTTTGTGTGTTGAAGTACACGTTGACCAGGCCGTCCCAGGCTTCGAACTTGTTCGGGTCCGATTCGAGCAGTGTCTCCAGCGCCATTCCGGCATTTTCAAAATCTTCCGCGGCGAGGGCGGCGTAACCCCAGTACAGGTAGCCCTGCTGCTTGGCGGTATCCAACTCGTCGGCGGTCTTTGCATCATCATTCTTGCCTGTGGACCGCAACATGTCCTGCAGCATCGAGGTCGCGTCGACGGAACGACTGTAGTAAACGGCCGCTTCCGCGAATACACCTTGTTCATAGTTTTGCCTGGCCGTCTCGTAGTTCCTGCGGATCATCGAGGTCAGGGTATTCCTGTACCGGCTTTTGTCTTCCCTGTCCAGATCGTCAAAGGTAACAGCTTTCCAATTCTGGAACATCAGGTCGAAATTTCCCTGGTAGTAATGAATGAGCCCGAGGAGATAGTGGGCGTCGTTGTTGCCCGGATCCTTTTCCAATGCGGTCTCGAGCAGCGCCATGGCCTTGTCCCACTGGGGCGGTGTTTCGCGGATGTAGATTTTCGCGGAACGAATTTCGATTTTCTGCGCGTCGGCCGCGATGGGTACCAGCATGGCGAACCCGAGGGCAAACAAAACGCAGATGCCAACTTTCCTGAAAATCATTAGAGACTCCTTTCGACAGGTACGTCGACTGCGCATCTTCGAGGCCTGCCATGTGTACGCATTTTAATGAGCGATTCCGGTCAATATAAAACAATACAGACGTTTTAATTTACGCAATTGACGCCTCACAGTCAAGATGATTCGGGGCCATCGCGCCGGTATCTTACCTGGCCGCCGACGATGGTTACCGTTACGCTTCCTTTCAGTTCGCGGCCGGCGAAAGGCGTATTGGCGGATCTTGATTTAAAGGACGCGGGGTCCACGGTCCAGGTTCCATCCGGGTCGAAGAGGGTGAGGTCGGCCGGAGCGCCGGAAGACAGGCTGCCGCCTTCAATCCCCAGTATTCCCGCGGGGGACGTGGACATGGCCCTCACCGCGTCGTTCATGGCCAGCAGGCCGGGTTCGACCATCTCGGTAAACACGACGGCCAGCATGGTTTCAAGACCCGTGGCGCCTGACAGCGCTTCCTGGAACTCCGTGTTCTTTTCGTCCACGGACCGCGGCGTGTGATCCGATGCGATGGCGTCGATGGTACCGTCCGCCAGGCCCTCCCGGAGCGCTACGACGTCCGCCTTGCTCCTGAGGGGCGGGTTGGTTTTCAGACGGGTATCGAACGTGGACAGCGCTTCATCGGTCAGCGCAAGGTGGTGAGGACTGACATCGGCGGTCACGTTGACGCCTCGCTGCCTGGCCGCTCGAATGAGACCGGCCGTCACGGCCGTGCTGGCCTGGGTGATGTGGATCCGCCCGCCCGTCCACTCCGCCAGCATGAGGTCCCTTGCCACGACGGTTTCTTCCGCGATGGAGGGTATGCCCTTCAGGCCCAGCCGGGTCGCGTGGCTTCCTTCGTGCATGACGCCTCCGGCGGAGAGCGACGGGTCTTCGCAGTGCACGATGATGGGCAGGTCGAACATCCGGGCATACTCGAAGGCGCGCCGCAGGATGGCTGGATTCCGGATGGAACGGTCCGCATCGGACAGCGCCACGGCGCCGGCTTCGGCCAGTTCGCCAATTTCGGTCAGGCGTTCTCCCGCTCTTCCGGCCGTGAGTGCGGCTATGGGATAAACCTTCGCCGCCGCCCCGGCTGCCCGGGCTCGAACGAATCTCACGGCGGGCGCGTCGTCGACGACCGGATCGGTATCCGGCATACACGCCACGCCGGTGATGCCGCCCGCGACGGCCGCGAGCGCCCCGCTTTCAAGGTTTTCCCTGTATTCGTATCCGGGTTCGCAGAGGTGGACGTGCATATCGACCAGGCCGGGCAGGACGAGTTGGCCGGTAGCGTCTATGACGGTGGCGCCCTTTGCATCGCCGTCCGCGGGCCGATCGACGATCCTTCCCTCGCGGAACCAGAGATCGCCCTGTTCGTCACGGCCGGAAGCGGGATCTATGATGCGTCCGTTGCGGATCTCCGTGATTCCCGCGCTTCCGGATGTATCCGGTCCGTCAGGCCGCATCGCGCTCGCCTCCGCCGTTGAGGAGATAGAGGACCGCCATGCGAACGGCGACCCCGTTTGTCACCTGGTCCAGGATGACCGACCTGCCACTGTCCGCCACCCGGCTGTCGAGTTCCACGCCGCGGTTGATGGGACCGGGATGCATTACGACGGCGCCGGGCTTCGCGAGTTCCAGCCGTTCGGGGTCGATGCCGAACAACCGCGTGTATTCGCGGAGCGAAGGGAAGAAGGCTTCGTGCTGTCTTTCAAGCTGTATCCGCAGGGCGTAGACCACGTCGGCGTCGCGGAGGGCGTCCTCGACCCGGTAGCATACCTCCACGCCCATATCTTCGATGTCGACGGGGATCAGCGTGGGCGGACCGCAGACGGCGACGCGGGCGCCCATTTTCCGGAGTCCCCATATGTTGGATCGCGCCACCCGGCTGTGGGCGATGTCGCCGACGAGCACGACCTTCAGGCCTTCCAGTCCGCCCAGCGCGTCCCGCATGGTCAAGAGGTCCAGCAGGCCCTGTGTGGGATGTTCGTGGGCGCCGTCGCCCGCGTTGATGACGACCGCGTTCGACAGGCACTGCGAAAGGAAAAGGGGTGCGCCCGCCGCGGCATGACGCACCACCACGCAGTCCACCTGCATGGCCTCTATGTTCCGCGCCGTGTCGCCAAGGGATTCTCCCTTGGAAACGCTGCTGCCGGTGGAAGCGAAATTCAGCGTGTCCGCGGAGAGCTGCTTCTCGGCCAGTTCGAAGGACAGCCGCGTGCGGGTGCTCGATTCGAAGAAGAGGTTGACGACGTTCTTCCCCCGCAGGGCGGGTACCTTGCGTATGGGCCGCCGGATCACTTCCTTGAAGGAGTCCGCCGTATCCAGGATAAGGCGGATTTCCGCGCCGGAGTAGTCCTCGAGGCCGATCAGGTGCCGGTGGCGCAGCGCGTATAGATGATCTTCACTCATCACACCGCCTCCTCCACCGCGACGTTGTCGTCCCGGTCCAGTTCATGGACGTGCACCACCACGGTCCTGCCGGGGCCGACTTCGATATGCTCACCCACGTAATCCGCCTGGATGGGAAGTTCCCTGCCCTCCCGGTCGATCAGGACGGCGAGCTCGATGCGCCGTGCCCTGCCGAAATCCTTCAATTCGTCCAGCGCCGCCCGGATGGTTCGGCCGGTGTAGAGGACATCGTCGACCAGGATGACGGTGCGCCCTTCGATGTCGAAAGGGATGTCCGTGGTGCGGACGACGGGGTAGTCCGCGCGGACCTGGAGGTCGTCCCGGTACAGGTTGATGTCCAGTACGCCGACCGGAACGGCCGTGTCTTCCGCCTCGCATATGGCGCCGGCCAGCCGCCGCGCGATCCAGTCTCCACGACGCTGGATGCCGACGATGACGATGCCGGACGCGCCCTTGTTGCGTTCCAGGATCTGGCGGGCGATACGGGACACTGCCCGGTCGATGCCTTCCTTGTCGAGGACCTGTTGTTTCAACGTGCCGCCCTCTTTCTCGCCGCGTCCGACGCCGCCCAGGCCGTCTTCAGCGTCTCAAGGCTCTTCCTGGCGATGTGCTCCGCTCCGTAGGAATAGTCGAACACCTCCACCGAACCGTACCCATCGTAACCGGTGTCTCGAAGCGCCTGAAGTATCGGCGCGAAATCGGTATCTCCGAAACCCGGACCGTTGCCGCTGGCGTCGTTGAAGTGGACGTAGGCCATATCGTCCTTATGCTCGTGTATGGCAGCGGCTGCGTCCAGACCCTGGCAGAGGGTCGCCCGCACGTCGATGATCATGCGGAAATTCGGATGATCGATCTCCCGGACCATGCGGGCGGCTTCAGCGGGGGTGTTGATGAAATTGGTCTGGGCGCCGTCCAGGGGCTCGAGGCAGATGGTCACCCCGTGTTCTACCGCCGCGGACAGGCATTCCACATATGCCTGACGGGTCCGTTCCCAGGTCGCCTCGTAGGTCTGGTCCGGCAGCACGTCGCGCTGCTTCGGCGACCCGGCCACCATGACCCGGCCCCCGATGTCACCGCAGAATTTGATCAGGTCGCAGAGATACAGCCGGGTGCAGTACCGGATGCCGTCGTCGGGGTGGTTCAGATAAAGGCCTTCCGGACTGAGCAGGAGCCAGTGGAGCCCCGTGATCTCCAGTCCGAATTCCGCTGCGTCGTCGCGGATCGCCTTCCGTGTGTCCGGACCGACCTGGTTCACCGAAGAGGCCACCGTAAACGGGGCGATCTCCACGCCGTCGTAGCCGATTTCCGCGGCGGTGCGGAAGATCTGCCGGAGGGGCACGTCCCGGAACATCTCGTTGCAGAAGGCGAACTTCATACGGGCAGTTCCGCTTCTTGCGTCTTTTTGGTCGCTTCCCTTCCGGTCGCCGCGTATTCGTTCTTGAGATCCTGGGGGAGGGTGCGCCAGACCAGGAAGCGTTTGCGCAGCACGCTCAGGAAGCGCCGGTTGATGCGCTGCCAGGACGCCACGTCGCCGCTCTCGCGGTGGATGTCCACCCACACGGCGTAGAGATCTTTTTCATTTTCCGCCGGCGCGGCGCTGAGAGAAACCTTCTGGCTGATACCCAGGTCGTAGGGCGCGAGCCAGGTCATCATCGAGATGTGGTACATGGGTTGGTCCGATGCGCCTTCCACGGCGGTCAACCGGACGTTCTCCGTGACGAATGCGCCCAGGGAACCCTCCTCGTAGGATTCGAAGACCCGCGTGAGATAGGCGTACATGCCCAGCACCTCGACGCTGCCGATAGTGAAGGGGAAATCGAAGCTCCAGTCGTCTCCGTCGGGCTCGGGGAATTTCCATTCCCGGCCCACGTCAGGCACGGCCATGTCCGCCGCCCTCTTGGCCGGGTAGGCCGTCGACAGGAACACCGTGGCCATGACCACGACGACCGACCAGACGGCCGACAGGGAGGAATAGTTCAGCGAAAGGCCGGCGAGGATGTCGTAATTCGCCAGCACGAGGGTGATGGTCTGTCCCCCCAGGTAGCCCAGTACGGCGCCGACCGTGGCAAAGACGGAGGACTCCGCCAGGAACAGCGCAGCGATATGACTCGGCGCCAGTCCGACCGAGCTGTAGACGCCGATCTCCCGGAAGCGCTCGTGGACCGCGCCCATCATGGTGTTCAGCACGATCATGGCGGCGACGAGGATGGGGATGAGGAAGTTGCCGATGCCGCCGATGGAGGTGGAACCGATGGAACTGTATACGTTTACGGTACCGTCCTTGCCGACGAACATGGTCATGGCGACCCGCGAGAGAAAGTCCTCGATATCGCGGTCGAAATCGGGGTTCGGCTGCCCGCTCTCGTCCAGGAAGTCCGTGATGGCGACCGAATAGGTCTTTCCATCGAGGTCCATGACCGTTTCGTACGGCAGGATCATGACGTTATTGGATTCGAGGTGTATGAAGGCTTCGGGCGGCGATTCGGCCTGCAGGCGGGGGTCCTCGCCGATGCGCTGCGCGATCTTGCCTTTCTCCTGGACCAGGTCGACGGGCGTGAGCTTCTCGTCGTCCAGGTCCTTGAGCTGGTTGAACCGGCGGGAATCGATCACGCCGACGACCTGCAGCCGCATGCCGAACATGTCGACGAAGGCGGAACCTGCGTCTTCCGGCGCAATGCCCACCACCCCGGCCACGTCGTCGGGCAGTATGACGGCGTCCCGTTCGCCGGGCAGGAACCATCTTCCCCCAAGGAGGTAATCATCGAGCCCGGTCGCCCTTGGCTCGTCCGGCGTCAGTCCCAGGATGCTGTTCACGTAGCTTTCGTGGGACGAACTGGGCGAAGAGAAGGAGAAGAAGCCCTTCTCACCCTTGACCTGGGACATGTACCAGGCGCGGGGTATCAGCGTGGCCTTGTCTTCGAAAGTGCTTTTCAGATAATCGTATACGGAGGGCTGCAGCCCTTTCCAGTTGCGGTCCCGGACCAGCGTCCCTTCATAGGTCGGTTCGTTGTACCGTTCCAGCTTGTAGTATCTCAGCGACGTCGTGATGGACGTGAAGGACAGCACGGTAAAAGTGAGCAGCGTGATGGTGGCCGCCGTGAGGACCGTGCGGACCTTTCGCTTGCGCAGGTTGGAAACGCCCAGCGACAGGGCTACGGCCGTGGCGCTCAACCGGCCGATGTCGGCCTCGTGCATGCCGGTCTGCGCGCGCTTGATCTTCTGGACTTCCTGGTTGAACTTCGACAGGACGATGATGAGCACGGTCGTCCCCAGCGCGAAGATGACGAAGGCCAGGAAGATGACGTAGGGCGACGTGCTGAGCTTGAAGGCGGGATGCACCAGTTGCAGCACGAGAAAAACCGCGATGAAGAAGACGGAGAAACCGAAGATCCGCTTGTTGATCGTCGGAAAACCGAAGACCAGGCGTTCCATGAAGAAGGAAAAGGGGATGAGCAGGATGAAATAGAAGATCACGCCCTTGACCGTGTCGTCTGCCGTGGACTTGACCTCCGGGTAGCCCCGCGCCTCGAGGCCCCAGGCCTCACGCGACTTGGAGATGAAGGCGTCGTACTCCCTGTTCGCGAGGTGCTCCTCCGCCTCCAGGAGGGTGACGCGCGCCTGTTCGTGCAATTGTTCGATGCGCTGGTTCTCCACGCCGAAGCGCGCGAGTTGCTTGAGCCGTACGTCGTCCACGACCCACATGTCCCGCGTGCCCTGGTAGGACGGATTTACGATCAGCCCCTGGTCGATCGGATAGCCCTTGCCCTGGGCCTGTTCCAGGAGTTCCAGGGTCACTTCGCCCGGCTCGACGGGGTCCTTCAGGAAGGTATCCGGCGCGTTGGTCAACAGGTACTTGACGCCGAAGAGGCTTGTGCTCATGAGCAGCTTGACGTGCTGGCCCGGCTTGGCGAAGACGACGGCCGCGGGCACGGTCCGGCCCTCCGATCCGCTCTGCTTTTCAATGTAACTATGGCCGTACCACTGGGGTTCGGCGTCGTTCTGCCCCAGGACGGTCAACTGGTCCAGCGCGGTCAGGTACCGGGAGTCTATGATCTCGTAAACGTCAAGGGCCTTGGCGCGGAAAACGATCTGGAGGGTGGTGTTCTCGTTTGCGCCGCTCGCCGCGTTCAGGGGGAAGGTCTTGTCGCCCTCCTGGCCCAGGTCCGGCGCGTAGATGATCTCACCGTCGTCGTCCAGGGCGTACGACCGAAGCCTGATCGGGCCCTTCTGCTGTTTCAGCGGACGGAAGTTGAAACGGCCCAGGGAATCGGCCTTGTTGATCAGGATGCCGCGCACGCCCGTATTGGTCAGGCTCTTGAAATAGGTGACCAGCGCGCCGGGGATGGGTTTCTTGGGGACGAAGAAATTGACGTCCCGGTCGAATTCATAAACGGTGCCCGCCATGTCATGGGCCGTGTCCTGGATCTTGAGCTTGGTCTCCTCGAAGAGTTCGCCGTCGGTGGAGGCCCGGGCGAGCATGACCGCGAGGGACCGCGCCTGCTCGGTGATATTGTCGATATTGACCGACTCGAATCGGTCATGGGGCGTGTCCACCAGGCCACGGGTACCGTTCGGTGTGACGAAGGACATGCCCTTCTTGCCGAAGTACGTGACGGCCTCGCTGTCCAGCCCCAGCTTGACGGGCATGAAGTCCTTCCAGGTTCGCTGCGGCGGCACGATGGCGTTGACGTACCTGACCGAGTCGGCCCCGGCCCCGAAGGCCTCCTGGATGTAGCCCGCGAATTTCCTCGAATAAGGCGCGAAGATGTTCTTGATGTAGTGGTTGGTCGCCCAGGCCGCGTTGTCGAAGGTGCCGAAGGCGAAACTTCCGACGCGGGAATCGTGGCTTGAGAGATCGATGCCGAAGAATATGTCGAAATCGATCTTGTCTTCCTCGGGGATTCTCGACATGAAGTAACTGCTCGCCCTGCCGTGCCGGTACAACCAGTTGTGCGTCCCCTCCAGTCCCATGAAATGAGCGGACGTGGCCAGGATGACCACCGAATACTTGGGACTGTACCGCTTCATCGCCCTGGCGACCTCAAGCAGCGCGGCGACGCCGGTGGCGCTTTCCGCGCCGGGCGCCAGACCCGGGACCACCGACATGGCGTCATAGTAGGACTCGATGACGATCGTGTAGTCCTTCCATTTCGTGCGGGTCTCGTCCCGGGCGTTTGGCATTTCCTCGTCCAGGCCGGGAATCCAGCCGAAGATGTTCTTTCCTTCCACGACCTCCCATTCCATACGGGCCTGGACATTCACCTGGTTCGTTCCGGATTCGGCAAGTTCCAGCAGGCCGGGTACGTGCGCCTTGTCTACCCAGTAGCGGGGCACATTCAACGGAAGCCCCATGAATTTGAGTTCTGCTTCGCTCCGCGTCACCCGTCCGTTGTCGAAGAATACGATGGCGCTGGCGCCCAGCATCCGGGCATTGATGAACCGGTCCTGCGAGTCGAAATCCATGAGTACGACGCTGCCCTGGATGTCGTACCCGTTGAATTCACCGAATTCCCCCTTGCCGCCGTAGACGATCGGACCGGTCAGGCCTTCCCTGGGGGTGGTCGGCGTGCGCACGAGATTCGGCCAGAGGGCATGAAGCGGGATTTCCTCGCCCGTCTCCAGCACCGTCAGTTTCGAGCCCTTGTCCATAGGCACCGTGACGGGGAACGTCTCCGTGCGGATGTCCTCCAGTCCGATCTCTTCAAACTCTGTCTTCAGGTACTCGTAGGCCGAATCGGCGCCTGCGTAGCCCACGACGCGGGAAGTATAGGAAGAGAGGGTTTCTACCGTGTTAGAGATCGAATCTGCGCTGACCGCCCGGAGGGCCTCCTCGAGGGGACGGTCGTGGCCAAGGAAGGGCTGGACTTCCTGGGGTTCGGGCAGGGAGATCAGCTTCATCAGGATGTTCTCGGTAATATCCTTGGGATGGAATATGGTGACCGAGGACAACATCAGCAGCGCGATGGTGATGCCGATCCCTGTTTTTATCTTTGACCACATGCGCGTCTAACTCCGCTTTCGGACATATTTATCGATTAATCAACTAAAATCGAATTGACTGGGATCTATTGCCAAGACCTTATCAGTTATATCATTTATGGGTATTTCATCTGGCACCACTCCGACTCCAAGCGTGCCCAGATGTGATCGAAGTTCTTCAACTGGATTTGAATTGCGCATTTGAATCATCTTGACATTCTGCCTTTCTCCATTTGCCCAAGCGTTGCTATTCGGAGAAAGTTTATCAAAAAGAACAACACCGTTTCGGCCAACTCGGGATATCTTGTCATCAATGACTTCGGGATTCCCTTCCCCAATCATCCCAACGTCAATTCGAACGGTACCTCGTCTGGTCCGTACCTCCGCATCAGTTTCCCGGTCCACTTCTTGATCAGGCATTATGTTTAGAACAAAATCCCCGTTGGATTCACTTAGTCCGACTATGGTCAAGGCTGCTCTGACGATACCTTTTTCCAGAAGTTTTCCAACTTTCGCCTTCTGTGACCCGCGCACTGTCAGAGTAGCGGCTCCAGCCCAGATAAGCAAAGCACTGTCTCTTATACCCAAATTCTCGCTCTGAGACTGGATTTCATGAATCATTCTGTCGAATAGAGATGGATACTCCGCTTTTTTCACACCCAGATTTTGAGCGGTCTTCTTTGTCAACCCCAACAACCAGTATTTCAGGTTTTTGTCATCTCCGCTTGTAATCTCTTCAATTATCGCTTCCTTCCATTTTTCATCGTCAGTCTGATCTTCCAACTTGAACTTGGACAACTCTCGATATGCGGCAATCAGACGACGCTTGGTAACATCCTCAAAAAACAGCCGATAGTTATGACCCTCAAGAATCCTCGCGACTGCTTCCCGTATTCCTTCTGGCGAAAATGGGTCGAGTACCTGGATTTGATCGGCCGGGAGTCTGTTGTTCATTCAGGCGCCACACCGTCATATTGAAAATCATATAAATCTGGTTTAAATTGCATCAGGGTGGAATCACTGGCTTGGATTTCAAAATACTTGGACGAATTTTCGATCATCAGAAAACGGCGACCTAATCCTCCGGCAACGCGCCCTGTTGTGCCTGTACCCGCAAAAGGATCCAGCACCAAGTCTCCCTCGAACGAATAATATCGTATAACTCGTTCTGCCAGCGCGTCCGGAAACACGGCAGGATGTAGTTTATGAGACGCGGGATGCAATTTCCAGACATTAGTACGTTCATATCCATCTTTAATCTTTGATGCCTTTACTGCCTCTGGAAAAGGATGGTTTCTTATGTTCCAGTCAATCAGCTTGTCTGTCTTCTTTCTGTAGACCATGACATTTTCTGTAACACTGACCGCTTTATATTGAAGAGGTTGTCTATCTGCCGCGAATCTACGACCTCTCCCCAGGTTCCAACCTGCCCCTTCAGGTTTCTCCCAAATAATGTCATCGATAAAATCAAAGCCGATATCTCGTAAAATCGGATGGAGGTCATAGGGAATGGGTAGTCTTTTGCTTGAAGACGCCCGTGAGGTTCTTCTCATAAGTACGGGACTGGTGTTAACGACAAGAAACCTGCCTTCAGATAAGATGGCGTGGCATTTTTTAAAGACATCCCTGAGAAAATCAAGGTAGTGTTCGTAGTTTAAGCTTTCGTGCGATTCTGGTTTTGCGTTGAAGTAGGGAGGTGAAGTAAAGACCAACTGAGCGGTGTTTGGCGGAAAATCAACCAAGACTGTACGAGCGTCGCCCAATATAACCTTGGAAGGAATCGGCGTGAACGATATGCCTTTGTAACTCGAATGTGTCTTGGGCTCTGTTGATGTAGAAAGACGCTCTCTCTGCAAGCACAGATCAAGATCGGTACTGCCCGCTATATCCCCACTGGAACTGACCTGCACCTCACCAATGGGTTCGGATCCATTTTGTTCCGAGACCAATGGGACACGCCATCGATTTAAGCGGTCGTCCCATTCCGGCAATCCTAAATTGACTGCGACCGAACGCGACTCGACCCACCTTGCGACCAGATCACGTACAGTAGCGACTCTGAGCGGTTGTTCAGCATGTATTTCGCGCACATCAACTCCTCCTGGATAACTGAGTTGCTAATCAAGGATACTATGACTATCATTGACTAAAAACAAGCGAAATCATAGTAATTAAAATACACAGGCCATGATACAGGATGGCGAATTCTTCGCGGGGTACGGCGCAAATTGACAATCACCACACGACGCACATAATTCCGATTAGGACCATTGGTTACGGCAAGCGTTCGTTAGAAGAGTTTCTTGAAGTGCTGAAGCGGCGAGGTAGACGGGGTTCCGCTGGAAGGCGGATTTCGATCAACAGATAGATTTAAGAAATAGTCGAATTTAAAGGTGCTTTGCCGATATGATCTAAGTCATTAACATGATTGTTATGTCTGGCTTTCACATACCCCTATCCCGCGGCATATCCCGCCGCGCCATAGTCCTGGGTCTCGCACTGGCCGTCCTGATCAACATCTGGGTCCCCTTCGGCTCCTTCCTCGTGCAGTCCTCCCGCATGACGATGAGCCATCTGCCCATCGCGGTCCTGATCCCCTTCTTCTTCCTCCTGCTCATTGTAAACCCCGCGCTGCGCACCTGGAGGCCGTCCTGGGTGCTGAACGGGAGCGAAATGGCCCTGGTATTCGTCATGATGTTCGTCTCGTCCCTGGTGCCGGGCAAGGTCATGGTCGCCTATCTCATGGGGGTTATCGCCACGCCCTACTATTTTGCGCGACCGGAGAACCAGTGGGCGGCCACGTTCTTCGACTACCTGCCGGACTGGCTGCTGGTGAGCGGCCAGGGTAACACGCTGGTCTGGTTCTACGAAGGGATCCCGGAAGGGGCCGGCGACGTCATCTGGGGGCCCTGGCTCCCGCCCCTCTTCTGGTGGCTGACCTTCTTCGTGGTGCTCTTCTTCATGGGCGCCTGCATTTCCACCATCATGCGGAGGACGTGGGTGTCCCATGAAAGGCTGGCCTTTCCGCTGGTGCGTATGGCCGTCGACCTGATTCGCCACGACGAGCGGACCGAGCGGACCTTCCCGGGCTTCGTGTACGACCGCTTGTTCCAGGTGGGCTTCGGCGCGACGCTGGCCCTGATGATATGGAACATTATCGCGTTCTGGGGTTCGATTCCTCCTATACCCATCGGTGCGCTCTACCATACCAACTTCACCGCGCTGGAGGGCATCGCCGCCATCAAGATCAGCATCAACATCTATGCCCTTTGCTTCGCCTTCCTCGCCCCCATCGAGATCACCTTCAGCCTGTGGTTCTTCGCCCTTTGCGGCGTGCTGGAGGGCGGCGCGCTCGACAGTATCGGACTCCAGTACTCAGGCAGTCCTGTTGGAGCGAACGCCGTGGTCAAGGCCCAGTTCTTCGGCGGGTTCATCGTCTTCGTGTTCTGGCACCTGTGGACGGCCCGGGATCAGATCGCCGACGTCTTCCGGCAGGCCCTGCGCGGCGGCGGGCAACCGTCGACGGAGTTGATGTCCTACCGCGTGGCCGTACTCGGACTGGCGGGCAGCGTGGTATATCTGATCGCCTGGCTCGTGGGTTCGGGGCTTTCCTGGCAGGTGCTGCCCGTGTTCCTGCTGTTTCTCTTCGTGCTCTACCTGGGCACGGCGCGGATCATCGCCCAGACGGGCCTGGCCTTCCTGGATCTGCCGGTCAACGCCCACCATTTCACCATTCTGACCCTGGGGTCCGGTAACATCGAACCGCAGAGCCTGACCACCCTCGGCCTGGGATCGGCCTATGCCCGGAACTGGCGCGGCATGGGAATCGGCACCATTGCCCAGTCCGACAAGGCGATGTCCGACCTGCGGCAGGACAAGCGGGGGATCCTCGTCCTCATGATCGTCACCTTCGTGATCAGCATGCTGACGTCCGTCCTCTACACGATCTACATCGGGAATACGACCGTCGGCGCCTACAACTTCGGTACGCGCGACGCCTTCGGAGGCATCAACGAGTCGTATTACGACGACATCGTCCGGTGGATACGCAACGCCGATCAGATGCAGCCGCCCGAGTTCCTGTTCATGGTCCTTGGCGGCGTCCTCATGCTGGTCATGACGGCCCTGTCCCACCGGTTTCCCGGCTGGCCCCTGGCGCCGGTCGGTTTCACCGTGGCCTTCGCCGACGTGACCCGCCTGCTCATGTTCTCGCTGTTCATGGCCTGGCTGATCAAAATGCTCTTGCTGCGCGGCGGAGGGGTGACCGCCTACCGCCGGGCCCAGCCCTTTGCCTGGGGCGTCCTCGTGGGGTACAGTACGGGGATTTTCCTTGGGTTCCTCGTGGACTGGATCTGGTTCCCCGGCCAGGGACATGCGTTGCACGAATGGACGTAATGGAAGGCCGCTGTGTGCGGGACCGATTAGCGTATATACAATGGCTCTACGTCCCGTATAAGCCGGTCGATCTCAGCTAGATCGTGCCGGTCTAGCTTCCCCGGGGCCCGCGTGTATGTCGACGCGATTAGGCCGCGTCGCTTCAGGATCTCCTTGCAGAAGATCACCCCGTGCAGGCTCTCGATGTTGATGAGGGGCAGCAGCCGGGTATGGATCTCCCGCGCTCCTTCCACGTCGCCAGCCCGGAAGCGCTCGTACAGGCGGACCAGCACGTCGGTGAACTCGCAGGCCGGCATCGTGCCGCTCACGCCGCGGTTGAGTTCGTCGATGAACCAGCGTCCGCCGAACCCTGTGAACACCCCGTGCAGCTCATCCCCGCAAGTCTCCAGCAGCGCCGTCACCGAATGTCCGCCGGGCATCATCTCCTCTTTGATGTACTTTACGTGCGGGATATCCAGCAGCAACTCCCGGATGAATCCCGGTGAGAGGCTGGATCCGAGGGGCGGATCGAAGTTCTGGATGAAAACGGGTTTCCCCATGGCTTCCGCGACCTGCCGGTAGTAGTCGACCAACCCGTCCAGGTCCGGCTTGAGCACATAGGGGGGCAGGGCGATGGCGCCGTCGGCGCCGGCCTGCCGGGCGTGCCGGCTGAACATCACCGCGACCTCGGTACTCACCCCGGCCACGCCCGCGATCATCGGAATGCGCCCGTCCACCTGCTCCACCGCCACGTCCACGACCCTTTTCCGCTCGTCGTCCGAGAGCAGCCAGAACTCGCTCACCATGACGGGATAAACGATACCGTGGGTGCCTGTATCCACGCAGAAATCGATCTGCCTGCGCAGCCCGTCTTCATCCAGCACGCCATCG
>MKWU01002712.1_pt1 | contig 25405 bp, 30 predicted proteins | sample 809101 | NCBI WGS metagenome assembly MKWU01 (sample SAMN05860141, study PRJNA318959) | sponge metagenome | host: Aplysina aerophoba | place: Slovenia: Piran, Adriatic Sea, Gulf of Piran | collected 2013-05-07 | reverse complement strand
CCATGGCACGCACCATCAACCAAGCAACCCTTCTGGGGCATCTCGGCGGGGACGCCGAATTCAGGCACCTGCCCAGCGGAGAGGAGGTGGCCAGTCTCCGGCTGGCCACCTCCCGCAGCTAGCGCCGCGACGACGGCGAGTGGGCCGAGGAGACGGAGTGGCACGACGTCGTCGTGTGGAAGGCGGACCGGCTCGAGCAGCGCCGGGACCGGTTGCGGAAGGGGGACCTGGTCCACGTCTCGGGGCGTCTGCGGACGCGGGCTTGGGAGGACCGGGACGGCCACAAGCGCCAGCGCACCGAGGTGGCCTGTTTCGCCGGGGATGTGATCCTGCTCTCCCCGGGGGCCGGCGTCACCCGCCAGTCTCCCGGAGACGGGGATGCAGGGCCGGCTGACAGTGCCCGGCCTACGGAGGGCGGCGATGGCGGCGTTCCGCAATAGGTCGGATCCCGGCCTGGTGGCGGCCGCCCTGGTGCTGGTCGCAGTGTGCGTCGTCTTGGCGGGGATCATCGCCCATGCCGGTGACCTCGCGTGGCAGCCCTGCACCGAGGCCTGCGCCTGCGGGGAGGCCACCCGGTGGGCGATTCCGAGGTCCTGATCGGCGGCGAGCGCATGGTCGCTCTGCGGGGGGCGGCCCTGATTCCGGCGGAACTGGAGGTCACCGCGACCGCCAGGGACCGTTACCGGCGGGCCTCGGAATTCCTGGCCCAGCTGACCGAGCAGGGCCGGGCTCCCTGGATGATCGCGAGGGATCCCGGGTACGCGCTCCCGGAGAGCATTGAGTCGAGGCCCTGGACGGGCCCCAACGCCGTGTCGCTCGCCGCGGCGGCCGACAGCCGCGGCTATTCCGATCCGCGCTGGGGAAGCGAGGAGGAGATCGCGCGGGAGGGCGGCCGGGTGCGGGCCGGCGAACAGGAGGCCGGCGCGCTGTACTGGCGCATCGCCGGCAGGGACCGCGCGACCGGCGAGACCTGGCCGACGCGGGTGTTCCGCTTCCCGGTGTACAACGCCGAGCAGTGCGAAGGCCTGCCCGTCCGTGACTTCGGCGGCACGGTGTCGTCTCACCATCCGCCGCTGCACAAGGTCCTGGAGGTTCCCGAAATGGAGGTGTCGGCCGCGGGCCGGGCGCGCTACGACCTCGGCCGGGATCGCATCGAGCTGCCCGATCCGGAGGCCTTCGCCGACCGGCGGGCCTACCAGCGGACCGCGATCCACGAGATCGGGCACTGGACCGGGCACCCCTCCAGGCTGAACCGGCCCACCTTGGCGGGCGGCATCGAGCAGGGCCTGGGCTCGCGCGAGTACGCCCGCGAGGAGCTGCGGGCCGAGATCCACTCCTACCTGACCGGATGCCGGCTGGGCATCGGCCACGACCCGGCCCGGCACGCCCGGTTCGGGGCCGAGTGGGCGCAGGCGCTGCGCGCCGATCCCCGGGAGATCTACCCTGCCGCCTACAGCGCAGAGCGGATCTCGCGCTACGTCACGGCGCGAATGCCGGAGATGGAACCCGCCAGGCCGGAGGTCTCCGGTGGGCGAACGGAAAAGCGGGCGCATCCGCTTCCGGAACCGGCGCGGGGCCGCTGATATGCTGGGAGCCATGCCCACCGGGTTCGAACACCTTTCTAAGGACGAACTGCTGGACTCGCTGTCCTTCCGGGAGCGCGACGCCGACGGGATCGCGCGGACGCCCGAGCTGCTCGTGGAGTTCGAGAACTTCACCGAGCAGGACGCCGAGGAGTGGGGCGCCATGGAGGATCCCGCCGCCGAGGCGGCGTTCGAGAGCCTCGTCCGAGCAGGGGCGCAGAAGGCCTCCGCCACCTGACGGTCACAACACCAGGCGGCCTGTAGTTGTCGATCGAGGCGCAATTGGCCAGCGACAAGCAAATTAAGAATTCTGGGCGCGCAATTCTAATCGTCGCCAGGCACGCAATTGCCACAAGACTCTGGGGACCGGGCGTCACGCTTACTCGCAGTAGGGCAGGGTCCCGTAGGCGAGCAGTTGCGGGTTGCCGGGGGGACTCTCTGGCAGCTCCTTCAGAGGAGCCTAGGTTGTGCCAGTGATTTTCCGGTGTAGGAAAGGGCATACAGCGATACGAGTCCTCATGCTGCTGTGAACTGAGGTGCACCACTGCTCTCGCAGCAGATCCAACGCTTCCCCGGACCCGGGTCGAACTGCAGCAGGCTCTTGATTCAGAACAGCAGCTAGCGGTTGGCGGCCTTGCGCGTCTCATCGCGGTACGCCTCGATTGCCGCTAGCAGCGGCCTGCCCTGCAAGGCGTCAAGGATCCAGTGGAACTGATCCATCTGGCTGGCGGTCAGAGTGCGAGGGGCTAGCATGGGAAGTTCAGGGAGCTTGGTAAGAGTGATTGACGCCCGTTCCACCAAGGCACTTCTCCGGCGTGAGGCGCATGGCGAGGCTCTGGGGGTTCAGTTCGCAGTCCCGGTTGGCGTGCAGGCGGGATGCCACGAAGTCCCAGCACTCGGTCGCTCTTGCTTTCTTCGTCCGGACCCGGGTCTTCGCAAGAGTGGGGCGGCACCACGACCCCTCCCTTTCTGTCGGCGGAATGCGCCCAGAGCATCGGTTACGTCGGCACCGCGCTTGAGCGGATAGCCTGTACGGTGAAGCTCGCTGTCGCTACGGTGCCGGGCGGCACTATAGGCACTCCGATCGCCTTAGACATCGCGATCTCCTTTCCAGAGAGGAGTTCGATCTTATGGCTCCCCGGCCCGGCGCCCCCCCCCCCCCCCCCCCAGCGGGGGCCAGCGGTTGGCCCCGCGCCCGCCACCCCCCCGCCCCAACCTGTCAAGGGGGGACCAGCGATTGGACCGATTCGGAATCTGCCCTTGACCAGGCTGCCGGATTGAGAACAAGCGAACACCGGGTCCAGACTGACAGGATCCAGTTCTTGCTCGTGACAGCCTCTGGTCGGCCACCGAGCGCTAAAGTCAGAGGTGCCGGACGATGACCCGAGGTATGCGATGACCCTCAAGAACCAAAGAATGAAATTTCCACAAGTCGCGCTGGTCGCACTCAGTTGCTTGGCGCACGGCCAGTCACAGGTCCCGATGGTCCGCATCGGAACTGTCATCGACGGCGTTACAGACCGAAAGAATGGACTTCGTGCCGCGGTCGTGAACGCTGCCCAGCAAATCATGGGAGATCAAGTGGCGGTCTCCTTTCCGGCTGAGAAGCAATTGGCCGGTGACTGGACTCTGCAGACATCCAGTCGCTACATCCGCACGCTGCTGGCTGATGAGGAAGTTGATGTTGTGCTGGTCCTCGGGGTCCTCGGGGCCTCCTAGGTCGGTTCCATAGCGAGCCTTCCTAAGCCGCTGATTGTGGCTCCGGTCCTGGACCCTGTACTCGAAGGCCTGCCGGAATCGTGGCGCGTGAGGCCGCGAGACACGGGGGAAGGGGTTGTACGCTACCGAGTCAGTGGTACGGAGAACCTTATCTATGTGGCCTACGAGCAGGACCTAAGACGCGAGGTGGAGGAATTTCGGAGACTGGCTCCATTCTCGCGGCTGACCGTGCTGACGATGTGGCGGCCGGACGAGTCTCTCAACGCTTGGCAGGCCAAACTGTCAACTAGTCTTGGCACACTGCCCGTGGAGATTTCCTTGGCGAGGGTCGGGACATCGGCCGCAGAGGCATTGGACATCGTTCCGTCGGACACAGAGGCGGTACTGCTGGATCGGCTGCCTCAGCTCTCAAGCGACCAATTCACACGTCTCGTCGACGGTTTGACAGCCCGAAGGCTACCGACATACAGCTTGGCTGGCCAAGCCGATGTGCGAGCGGGGGTTATGGCCAGCCTGAAGCCGGATGGATGGGAGCAATTAGTCGCCCGGCGAATAGGGTTTAACCTTCGGCGGATCGTCAATGGCGAGCGAGCCGCCGATATTCCTGTCGACTTCGGGGCGGATAGCCAGCTCACGATCAATCTCGACACCGCCCGGGCTGTCGGTGTTGACCCATCGTTTGCTGCGCTGACAGAAGCCAGAGTCATTTCCGGCGACATCACGAGTGGCAGCCGCCTGTTGTCACTTGAAACGGTGGTCCGTGAAGCGATCAATGCAAACCTAGATCTTTCCGCGGCCTCGAGGCGACTTGAAGCCGGCGCGGAGCATGTGAAGATTGCGCGAGCCGCTTTGCGGCCGCGCTCTACCGTAACAGGTGCGGTCGACAGGCCCTCGGGAATCAACGCCGCCTTTGGGAGCCGCCAGTTCACCACTTCTGTCGGAGTTAGCCAGACCCTGTACTCGGAAGCGCAGGTCGCCGGCTATTCCGTCGAGCGCAACAGCCAGGTTATTCGAGAGCAGGAGGTTAGCACGCTACGGCTAGACGTGATTCACGATGCAGCGCAGGCCTATCTGGACGTGCTGCGCGCCAAGACATTTGAGACGGTCCAGCGCAAGAACCTCGAGATGAGCCGTTCCAATCTCCGCCTAACCCGCGCCCGGTTCGAGACGGGCACTGTGGGACGCGACGAGCTTCTGCGATGGAGCAGTCAAGTGGCCGGGAACCGCCGCAGCTTGCTGACCGCCGCTGCATCCCGTTCTGACGCCGAGATCACGCTCAACCGCCTTCTCAATCGAACCCTAGAGGAGCAATTCGACACCGTCGAGACAGGACTGGGGGATTCGGCTTTGACGGTGAGTTTTGAGCGGTTGGAACCGTATATCCGCAGCCCTCGTGCGTTTTCGGTTTTTCGAGCTTTTATGATCCGGGAAGCGCTCGACAGCTCTCCTGAGCTAAGACGCATGGATGCGGAACTCAGGATTAGGGAGCGGCAGGCTGTCTCTGCTCGGCGCGCCTTCTTTGTCCCCGACTTGAGTGTTAAGGCAGAAGTACTAGGGCGTCAGTCAGCAGGTTCAACCGCATTCTTCCAGAACCTCGGAATCCGGGACGTGCAATGGAGTGTCGGCGTGAATGCGTCGTTGCCCATCGACGGCGGAGGCGAACTCCGGGCACGACGGAGCCAGAGCCGGATCGAATTGGACCAACTTAAGATCCAGAGAGAGGCGATCCGGCTTGCTATCGAACAGCGTATCCGGTCGGCGTTGCTGCGAGCGGGTGCCTCCTACCACGGTATCGAGTTCGCTGGTGAGGCGGCTGTCGCGGCACGGGAGAGCTACGATCTCGTCCGCGAAGGGTACTCCGAGGGAGTGGTCAGCATAGTTCGATTGCTGGACGCCCAAGCAACCGCGTTCTCCGCCGAATTCTCCGCAGCCAGTGCCATCTACGATCACTTGTCAGACCTAATGACTGCTCAGCGGGCGGTGGGTCGTTTTGACTACTTCCGATCACCTGACGACCGCGAGGCCTGGCTCAAACGTCTAGATGACTACTTCGCGAGGAAACAGGAGCGGATAACACCGGAAGAATAGTCTGGGGTACTCTTGCTAAGCTCCCATTGACGTTGGGAAGTCGCTGACGATCGCGTTCGGCAGCAACACCGTTTCGGGGCTGAGCATCCTCATTCCGCCCGACGAGAATCTAACGTAGAGGGGACCTGCTCCGCTCATTTGCGGGGCACGGCCTTTGGCAAAACAGCCCCGGGGGCAGTGGCTGGCAACGGAAGCGGCGATCGACGAGGTCGGGGAGCGGACATTGGTGGCGAGTCGGACGGCAAGCGACGCAACGGGAGGACCCGCAAGGGGAACCGCTACCTGCAGCGGGTCCTGCGCGAGGTCGCGGACAGGGAGCCGAGTGGCAAGGATACCCAGCTCGGGGCGCTGAATAGATGGCTGGCAGTCCGGCGCGGGGTGCACCGGGCAATCGTAAAGGCCACAAGATCCTGTGATCGCGCTCGCAATTCTGCTCGATGGAAAGCCCTACTACGATCTGATGGTCGATTTCAGCTAGCTCGTCGCGAGGCGTAGTGCGGCACGTTGGATCCACGCCCTGGTCGAGGTGGGAAAGATACTTCTCGTCACGTTGGCGGAAGCGGACGCGTTCCCCAACTGCAGCGCAGCGCCTTCACCGGAGGCGAGCCGCGTCGTGCCGGTCACCGGTTGCGGGCCGGTTGGGTTCCCCGCATCGCCCGTCGCTAGCAACTCCAGCATCCAAGACGTCCCACCCGGGCCACTCCACACAGAAGGCCAGTCGGGACAGGGGAGCGTGATCGACATCGACGAGATTCCAGAAGAAATACCATCTTGGGCTTCCGCTGGTGTCTCGATCAAGACGATTGACTAGAGCCGCTCGGACCGGCATTGCTGACCGTAAGCGAGCCATCCCAACGTTGGGGTCAATCGATTGGACGATTGAAACTACGGATACTGGACTTGGGGAAGCACGGAGCAGATGCTGACAGTACGGGACAGGGCGAATTGGTCACCGCTAGATTCGGGATCGTAGAGATACCTGATAGCATGATCCCATGCAAGGCAGCTCCAAGATCATCGGCCACTTGAATCGCGTCCTGAAGGGCGAGTTCACTGCAATTCACCAATATTTCGTCCATGCGGAGATGTGTGACGACTGGGGCTACACAAGGCTCGGTAGGCTCATCAAGATGCAGGCGTTCGGCGAAATGAAGCACGCGGAACTGCTGATCGAGCGAATCCTGTTCCTAGAGGGCGTGCCGGGGATGGGGGAGTTGAGCCCCCTTCAGGTAGGGCGGAATGTGAAGGAACAACTGACCAACGACCTGAACCTAGAGTACGAGGCGGTGAAGATTCTCAACGCCGCAATCAAAGATGCGGTGGCGGAAGGCGACAACGCCTCGCGCGAACTGTTCGAAACGATTCTCAAGGACGAGGAAGAGCATGTCGACTGGCTGGAGTCCCAACACCAGATGATCGAGGACATGGGCGTGGGCATTTACCTTTCTCAGCAGCTGGGAGACGCACCTGGGGCAGCCCCCGCAGCCTAGTTCATAACGATTTCAGTCACCTTCCCGGTCGCGTTCGGCTCCCTGAACGGGAGCGCAACATCCGGAGACTGTGACTGGATGCTTGGCTGCCTGGACCATCCCGCGATGAAAGATCTCCGCAACCCCTACTGTTCCCGCAAGGCTCGTGCGAAATGGTCCGTTAGCGGCTTCATCAAATAGTCAAGGGGTGACCGATCCGATGTTCGAATGTGTGCCTCCACTGGCATCCCAGGTTCCAGCGGGAAGTCCGCTGCGGGACGGCCCCCAGATATCTCGATCTCCACGTTGTACCATTCCAGCCCTGTACTGGAATCGCTCAGCACATCCGGCGAAACCCATAGAACACGACCATCGAAATACGGAGTAGCGCGACCAGGGAATGCCGTGAACCGGAGAACCGTATCCTGCCCGGCAAAGACTTGGTCCACGTCGCTGGGGTCCAGTTTGGCCACAACGAGCAATCCTGCATCCTCGGGCACGAGATAGAGGATCGGCCCTCCCGCACTCACGACCTCGTTTGGCGCGAACACTGCCAACGCGAACACCTCCCCTGAGACGGGCGCTCGCACGTTCATGCTTCCCAGCCGATCTTGAATTGCGGCGATCTGTTCCAAGACTTGGATTTCCTGGGCATGCGTCTCGCGAGCTTGCGCCTCCGCATCCTCCAAGTGTTGTGCGTCGACCTGCAGGATTTGGACCTCGATCTCCGCAATCGCCAGATTGAGTTGGGCGGTCTGCACTGCGGCTTCCCCCGCTTGTCCGTTTAAGCGCGCATCCTCGCGTTCCAGTCCCAACAGGATGTGCAGCTGAGTCAATCCCTTCTCGAACAGCGACCGACGCACAGAGATTTCGCGGGCAATCAGGTCAAGCTGACGCTTCAACGAAGCGGATAATTGCGCGAGTCCTGCAAGCTGTTTGCGCGTCTGGCCAATTCGCTCTCCTAGTTCAGCCACACGACCGGATCGGACCGCCCGTCGCGCGGCGAAAAAACGCTGTTGGCCGTACAGGACGTCACTGACGGTCGAGTCGACTTGTTGCCTAGCCCGACTTTACCGGATTCGGCAGCAGACAGCAAGGTAAGTGTATGTTGCGCAGGGAGATACACCGGTCCCGCGTGTATGACCTAATCCCGGCCGTGGGCGATGGTTCAGGCGGTGTACTGGTCGAGCTCCAGCAGTTCGTATAGCGATTTCTGCTGCGCTGTCATCTCCGTCAGCGTGGTCCGCACGACGGGCTCGCCGCCGTCCTTCTGCGCCGGGTAGACCACATCCACCTCGCGGACCCCCGCCAGGTCCCGCAGCAGCGCCGGGATCGATCCCTCCACTCCGAGCCGGCCCAACTCGCGCTGCAGCAGTCCGCACAGCGCCAGCGCCAACACGCAGCACAGCACGTGCACCCGGATGGAATGGTCGGTCCAGTGATACTGGGGTCGGATCGCGATGCAGTCGGTGTCCTTGAGTTGCCGGAAGGCACTCTCGACATGGTGCTGGGCGCGGTAGCCGCGCACCAGTTCCGCATCCCTCCAATCGTCGTTGTCGGTGAAGATCAGGGTCTTGGCTAGCAGTTCGTGCTGGAGCTTCTGCCAGGCCTGCTGGCGGAAGCGGTAGCGCACCGCCGGCAGGCCGTCGCGCTGCTCCAGCGTGACCGCGAACAGCTCGCGCATGTGGCGGGCCCGTAGCCAGGAGTCGATCTGCTTGCGGGTGCCCGCCAGGCCCGGCTTGCGCCCGCCCTGGATCCGGCCCGTGCGCCAGCGCCGGAGCCGCCCCTGCAGATCCCGCAGATGCTGCCGGCGCTTGCCGATCTCGCGCTCCAGGGTCCGCTTCTGGGCGTCGAACAATGCCTGGTTGAAGCTCACCAGCACCGTGCGCTCGACCCCGAACACGGTTTTGCGGGTGCGACAGGTGCGCACCCCGGCCAGGCCGTCGTCCGCCAGCGAGACCAGCCGCTCGGCGAGCACGGCCAGCAGGTCCGGATGCTGGGTCGGCACCAGCGAGCCGATGAAGTGGAACGGGGCCCGCTCGACCAACTCGAGATTCTCCTGCGAGTTGTTGCCCTTGTCGAAGACCAGCGTGACATGCTGGGCTCCGGCGGTGAGTTCCCGGCAGCGCTGGGCGAGGTCCTCGGCGAGGCTGTGGAAGGTGGGCGCGTCGGGACGGTTGCCGGCATAGGTGCGGTGCAGCAGGGGCAGGCGGGCATCGGCGCTGACCAGCAGGGCGACGCCGACGATGCGCAGGGACTGGCGGCCTTCCTTGGAATGGCCGCGCTGGGCCAGGGACGAGTGTTGGTTGAACGAGTCGATGTAGGTGAAGAAGTTGGTGGCGTCGAACAGGACACGGCTCAGGTCGACGCCGAACACGCGGGTCATGCGGGCGACGACATCGCGCTCGATGGCGGGGATGGCGTCGGCGGGGACGCGCTGGAGGTGTTCCCAGAAGCGCTGGGAGGAGAGTTGGGAGGCGGGCAGAGCGGCGTTCGTCTCGAACTCCGAGTTCCGCCTCACCACCGAGCTCGGTATGCCCGGCTGCGCCGCGCTGGCCTCACTCGCCGTTGAGCATCGCCAGTGCCGCTCCCTTCCCGGTTTTCCAGCGTCACTCTCCGCCCGGCCATGCGATCCGAAGTAGCGTCGCCGCAGTCGTTCATCGCCGCGCAGATGTCCTTCACGGTCTCCGCGACGTAATACTCAGTACCGCGCGCGCCACCGGACGGCAACGGGCGCACCCAGGAGACCTCGGTGCGAGCTCCCGCACGGTAGGCTGCCGCCTTCCGCGGCACGGTCACGTCCTCGGTCAGTTCGTTCACTGACATGGTGGACTCCTCCGAGTCGCAACGGTCCAGAAGTTCCACGCCAGACGCCAGCGGGAACCTGTCAGTCGAAGTGCCGTCACTGGACAGGGACAGCGCCGTGACAAGGGTAACCGCGATCCACCGGGGCCGAGCCGTGCATTGCTCCTGCGCGTTCACCGTCCCCGCCGTCCACAGGCACAATGCCAGCATCGCCACAGCATACAACTTGACCCGCGCCCGGTTGCCGCACCTCTTGTAGTGAGCATCCGCCAGCAGCATCGTCAGTTTCATCTTACCCGCCTCGACGCAGCCCACGGAGGGGTTGTCCCCGCTCTCGCCACACCAAGTCAACCCGCTACGTGCAGACCCTCGCTGCCGCCGCCGGGCTCGAAGACATCAGCGCCCACTCCAAACCGCACGGCCTCGCGTCCCAGCTTGTGCGCCGGGCAGTGTACACTCCGGCGGTCCCAGAGCTGGGAAGTGGGCGGGCGGGCCGTGGGCGTCCTCATTCCGAACGCTCTGCAAATTCCCATTCGGCCTCAAGGTCCTCACGCAGGGAACGTGTAGGCTTGATCCTCTCGAACTGTTCGCTGGCCCAGTTCGTCAGCTCGTTGGGGAAGCTAGGAAGCTGCTTGACTTCCGAGGCGCCAGGCGGAATCCAGCGCACGCCGAGGGGGACGCGAGGCTCGGGGAGCGCTGTGGTGTACCTGTAGCGGGGGCCGCGCTGGACCCACGCCAGCATTTCCTCAAGATCGGCCATCTTGCCGTGGATCATCGATGCGTAGTCGTCATACTCGCGGTTGCATTTGTCGTAGATGCACCGGATTGCTTTCTGTGTCGATTCGCTCAGCTTCTTGAATACAGTTTCGGCATCGTGACTGAACCGCTTGATCACGCACTCGATCGCTCGCCGCTTGCGCGTGTCACCCTGCAGCATATAGGCGCAAGCGAGGCGGTGCTTCAAGACCAGCTCGATCACTGCAGCAGAATCGTCGATCAGTCCCTCTGGAGGCGAGCTGGTCGCGAAGTCTGTCAAGGTAATCACCGGCGGCTGGCCAGCGCGGTCTAGAGCGGAGGCCTTTGCCTCCGCAGCCCGCAACAACTCCCTTGCAAACTCTTCAGCGCCCGATATAGGGTCCGCAACGCCCATCGACTCCCCCTGTTACCCGTCGACCCTTCCGCTGACGGTCGTCACGCAAGTACCCACGCCGACGGCACCGCGATCATCCGTGCACACGATACACAACGCGTCATTCCAGTGATCTTACGCCAAGCGGTGCTGCCGTTCGTGGAGGGGGCACGCCCTGGCCGCAGCGTCGGCGGAAGCCCACCAAGAAGAGGTCGCGGAGCTCTCGGCCGGGCTGGTCCGCGAGGAGCGCGCCGTGGAGAACCTGGTGCTGCGCGTGCTCGCGCGACCCGAGGAGCCTCACGAGTGTTGATCTCAAAAGCTATCCTGATTACCCAGCAGTTCCAGCTAGAGTTAGGAGCCGGTCGGGTAGGGGCTCGGATTGCTTCCGTTTCATGTCGATCCCTTGGCGCACTTACGCCCGCGCTCCAGACGGAAGTCCGTTCGGAGCGATCAGTGCCTTGTACGTAAGTCGCTTGCCGTCCATGGCGTCACGCAGGCTTGGCCGAAGTTCGTCGGCATCGTGCACGGCTAGCTGCGCTTTTTCTGAGACAAGTTGAAGCTTACAATGATCCGATCGGCGTCCTTCCCTTTAGCCCTAGATCGATTCGGATCCACGCTATGGTATAGCCAACTGGGGAAGACCAGCATTCTACCGGCCGTGGGCTTGTACTTGACCCTGGTCCAGCAATTTCGTGGGCCCTTGGTTCCGGGGATGTATTTGACACGAGTCATCATGTTGTGGGTGCGCGGATCGATGAACTCGATTCGACCTGAGTTCCTGGGTGCCCGGACGTAGTAAACGCCGCTCCAGATGCAGCCGGGATGGATATGGGCCCGGTTTGAGCTACCTGGTGGATTGATGATCGACCACATGGTGCCGATTCTCAGTTGATAGGACGTGTGATATCCGAGCTCGAGGCACATCATGGCCGAGACCGCGTCGACGTGTTGAACCAATCCCGCATACGTGACGTCATTGTGCAGCTTGAGGTGGCTGTGCCAACTCCCCAACTCCGGGAAGTTCGACCTGTTCACCCCTGTTCTGTCGCGTTCTCGTTCGGCGTAGATCGCCTCGATCAGGTGGGCGTTCAGAGTCTCGCTGTCCGGAATATCCAGAGAAAAAATGAGCGTCGGAAAATAGCGTGTCACCTTGAGAGCGTCTTCGGACAGGTGAGCCACCTCGCCGCAGTCCGAGGCTAAACGGCCGGGAGTTTCGCGTGTCACTTCATTTCCCGTCGTCTTTGTTACGGAACTTTGCCGACTAACGTCGCGGTTCGCAGCCCACCACGACGGGAGCACCCGAAACCGCTATGGACCTCTTCACCATCGCAACCGATAGGCCACGCCAATGCGCCAACCGGTCCCACCGGGTTCGTGCTAGGTATCCCAAGTATGCGCCACCTTGAGCACTCCCCACCCCTGACTGACCAATCCCCCTAATCGTCATCATCCTCGTCATCGTCATCCTCATCGTCATCGTCATCATCCTCGTCATCGTCCTCGTCATCGTCATCATCCTCGTCATCGCCTTCATCGTCCTCATCGTCCTCATCGTCCTCGTCGCCCTCGTTCTCCTCGTCGTCCTCGTCATCCTCATCGCCCGCGTCGTCCTCGTCGTCCTCGTCGCCCTCGTCATCCTCGTCGCCCTCGTCATCCTCATCGCCCTCGTCGTCCTCGTCGTCCTCATCGCCCTCGTCGTCCTCATCGCCCTCGTCGTCCTCATCGCCCTCGTCGTCCTCATCGCCCTCGTCGCCCTCATCGTCCTCATCGCCCTCATCGTCCTCATCGCCCTCGTCGCCCTCATCGTCCTCGTCGTCCTCGTCGCCCTCGTCGCCCTCGTCGCCGTCACTGCCTCCGCCTGACGGGGAACGCGGCGGCAGCGTGGCCTCCTGCGAAGTTGGTGGGGGAGGTAGTGGCAGGGGTGGCGGAGGCGCGTTCCTGGGACCGCTTGGCAGCACCCCCGGCGATGCCTCAACGGTCCTCTTTATGGCGTTTACTTCTAGGGCTGTGGCAGTAAACCATCTCTCGGCGCCCGTGGCAGCGCAGTGCACCAGCCCCTCGAACTCCGACGTGTCGGTCTTGGTGAACGTGTCTTGGATCGACCAAGAGGTCTGCCCGTTGGCCAACAGAGGGATCATCGCGATGTCGCGCAGGACACCCTCGCTCATCAGATCGCAGCGCACCACCTCCGCGCTCGATTCCAGATTATGAATCGCGACGCTGGTGCTGCTTCCTCCTTCTTGGCGGGGAACCTCGAAGAGTGTGTCCGTAACAGGTATGTTGTGCTCTATCCAGGCTGCTCCGAGAACGGGGTGCTCGAGCCGGAGCATGGCGTCGATCCTACCTTCTGAGATTACCCTCGCCGATCCCGTCACCAACTCCCCTCGGCCATGAGTCGAAATCTCAATGACTTCCAGAGGCTGCATCTCCCTCTGAACCGTCAGAGCGCCGTACTCCGTGATTTCCAGATCGCCTTCGATGTCTACCAACGATTCGGCGGCAATCGGATCCCCCTGCTTGTCGTAAAAATAGATGGCCGGACGGCTCGGGGGGGTGGGAGAGAGAGACGGGCCGAAGCTGTAACCGCTCGGATGTGTCTCCTTGTTCAGAAACACCAGATGGGAGATCCACGGCCCGTTAGCAACATGTGCAAAATCCAGGACTGTCTGCCCGTCGCCGCCTCCGCCCACCGGCACCACTGATACCGTGTTGAAGATGCGCTGGACGGCATCGATCTCCATGGCTGTGGCGGTGAACCAGCCCTCTCCGGGAACCGTGCAGCGCACCGTCCCTAGGAAGTTAGACGTGTCGGTCGCGGGGAACGCGGCTTCGATGAACCAAGAGGTCTGCCCTTTGGCTGCCAGGGGGATCTCAGCCTCTTCGAGCGTGATGCCCCCGCTCATCAACTGGCAACGAACCGTGATCGCTTCCTCTTCCAGGTTGTGGAGGGCAGCCACCGTGCTGATCCCCCCTGTTTGGCGGCGCGCCGGGAAGAGTGCATCTTGAAGGCGTCGCCCCGCGCCAACCTTGGTGACCCCAACCTCCGGGATGCTATAGCGCGCGAACCCGCCCATCGGACCCTTCGAGACCGCTCGCACCGATCCCGACACCAGCACCCCTTGCCCATGGGTTGCGATTGTGAGTTCGCCGAAGGGTTCCATCGCCGTCCGAACGGTCAATCCGCCGTCCGCTTGGACTTCGAGATCGCCCATCTCGTTCACTAACGATCCGGGGGCAAGGAGATCACCCCTCTGGTCGTAAAAATAGATTGCGGGCTGGATCGGATAGGATGCCCAATTCAGGAAGACCAGTTCGGACGAGAGGCCCGTCCCGTTGGCGAAATGTGCAAAGACCAGAGTCTCATCGCCCTGATCGGCCTCAGTTCCTCCGGCGGGAGTGCTGACGGCGGCGAGCAAAAGGGCTAGCGCGCGGAGCCTCCCCTTGAGTGGGGGTCGTGAAGCGAAAGGCGTATTAGGAGGCCGCGCCTTTGGCACCTTAGCTACGGGACCGCTACCGGATATGCCGTAGCTATTCGCCATGATCACCGAGCCTCCAATCTTACATTTGAGCCATTGCCCGCACCGACCTGTCACCGGGCGTATCTCTTCAGTGGTCGCCATGATGTCCACCTACTCTAACAACTCATGGAAGGAAACGACCAGAGTTTCCCACAATGAAGTCCTGCTCCATATCCGTTGCAATCCAGATCCGTGGCTCCTGCTCATACATAGCCAGACCATAAACTACACTCCGCGTCGTATGCTTATTCCTCAATTCATTTCGCTTGTGGCGATGGTTGAATCGTCGAGCATCTGAGACGCAATCCGTTTCTCGCCAAATCAGCTGAGCATTCACCGCACGAATCCATATGGCACGCTGATAATCACCGTCACGAGCGACCGAATATCGGTAACACCGGAAGTCCACTCTCGCGAACGCAGCACAGCGTGAAACAGCCGATGCCTCACAAAGGCACCATCTGCACAAGACGCTTCACTTGCCTCGCTGTAGCCCCGCTGTGTTGAGACCGACTCGTGCACGTACCAATACAGAATACACTAATGTTTATACTAGTCAGTCCAATTCTTGACCGTATCTTGGATCTGGATCTTTGACGTACAGTCGACCGACTTGGAAGATCTTGGTGGCAACATCTCGTCCGTCATCGGCTCAATTTCTCGTGCTCATGTCGGGATGCTTGGGTATCAATTTCCAGCAAACTGGTTGCATTTGACTCATCATGTGGCATCTATTTCGGCCAATCCATGCAATATTGTTGCATGGATTGGCCGGCAATACACTAGAGACCTGTGAGAATCGGCCCAAAGTTGCAACACTCTACACTTGTTGTTAGGGGTGGAAGAGCGGTCTTGAGGAGTTCGCGCCGGAGTGTGCTCCTGCAAGATATTGGCAGATGTTTGTCCAGTGACCTCCAAGGTGCGAAGTTGTGGAGCCATAGGCTCACGTCTGACGACGCCACCGAAATATCCCATCTTGGGCCTGAGGGCGTCTGCCGACGCTGAGTCACCATCCACCGTGGGATTCGGCGAGCATCAAGTCTCGATGAGAGAATCCGGGCAAACGTTGCGGTTGTTCCGCTTGACCGGACCGCCAGCCCTGGACTACCTCCTAGTAGCAGAAGATCCAAGAGGCACGGCTCCTCCACCCGCCACGAGATGGCGATGAGTCATCATGTTCCATGGCTGGTTTGGAGGTCAGTCGCACGGCTTGTGTCAATTGAAGCTGGGATTCGCGTCATGATCGCTCGTCTCAGATAGTGGGCTCATGCCTGGCCTGGGGATTGATACGTCCATGTCGAACTTCACAAGAATCGCTACCCAAGTCGATGTCGCTCCGTTGTTGGCGGAATTGGATGAAGCATCGGGAATTTGGCTTGTGGACACAAGCCGCCAACGAAAAATTCGATGTCAGCGCAATACGCAGAACATCTTCTTGCGCGTTGCCAAGAATCCACTCCCGCCCGGCGCCAGAAATGCCAATGACGTTCACGAGAGCCACGTCTCAAGAGTGTCCCGTAAGTTCCCTCGAACGCTGAAGTTTTGCGAGAGGGTTGCCCAGCAGGCCGATGGAGAGCTTGGCCGCGTGACGTTGGTGGCGTTGATGCCGCGAAGCCAGGTGTTTCCTCACGTTGACGCCGGTGAATACTATCGAGTCAGAGACCGCTTTCACTTGGTGCTTAGGAGTCGCGACGGCAGTCCCCTTACCGCCGGGGATGAGACCGTTGAGATGCGCGAAGGCGAACTCTGGGCGTTCAACAACAAGGCGCGGCACTGGGCGATTAATCCTTCCGACGAGCCACGGGTGCATCTTATTTTTTACATCTGTCCCGCTCCGGGGCGCGGGCGATACGTGTTCCCATTGGACGCTACCGGGCCGAAGGCATCCCGGTCAGCGCCCACATCAACATCCATGTAGAGACCCGGCTGGAGCGCTGTACGCTGGCCGCGGACGGCTTGTACTCATCCGAATTCGCGAGGGCTGAGCACCTTGATTGCCGCCAGAAGGGCGTGAGCCGCTGAATCCACGCGCAATGAGTTGTCGTAGACTTCCGTCCGTAGGGCACCGAGCACTCGGTTTTTCTTTGATATGTAGCAACTGTCGACGTCATTTCGAAATTGCAATTGGCGTAGAGATCGCAGTCCCCGGGCAATGGCAAGCTCGTAGGCCGAGGCGCGGGCCTGGTCCCCCAGCGCGCGGGCGAGTGCGACAGCCTCAGCCAGCCCCTCCATGTAGGCCCCGGTGGAGGCTGCGTGCGGCGGCCCGAACTCAGGGCGGTGCGGATCGTAGAATCGGCCACGCATGTCCGAAGGCAGACCGTCCCATTGCTGCATCGGCAGTAACCAGTCGCTGATCTCCAACGCGAAATCGGCAAATCCGCGGCGACCGGTTTGCGCAAAAAAGGACGCGCACGCTTGCGTATGCCAAGGGACAAAGGCCGGATTCGGTTCCTTGTAGTGTCGCGCTCGACAGCACTCGAACACCGCTGCGCATCGCTCCATCGAAGGGACGAACCCGAACCCTCTCCGAGCTGCCTCTGCCCAGAACAGCAATGCTTCGCCTGAATAGAAATTCCAGTTCTCCCCGTCACGTTCCTCAGGGAAGAAGAAGGTTCGAAATCCAAGCTCGTCGTGAGTGAGTGAATTGATCCCTGTGGCTAGCATCTCCAGTTCCTCGACGAACTCGCCGCTCGATGGGTTCTCCACAATTGCCAGCGCAGCTACCGCTGCTGCACCAAGCTTCGCTCCAGTGCGCTCCACGATCGCTCCGCGCCCACCCCCAATGTTTGTGAAGTATCGGCCTAAGTTAAAGCGCAAATTGCGCCGAGCCGCATCACAAATCTCAGCACTTCTTCGGATCTTCCCCAAGCGTGCCAGAGCCAAGGATGCCAGGAATTGACGGATCGCATTGTCAGCGGGCGAAACCGTTCCGCGACTCGGCCAGTACTTGTACGGCAACTCTCCTCTGGTGGACAGGTTTCGAAGCATCCATGTGCCGATTGCACTTGCCAGAGCGGCGGCCCGGAGTCGGATCCCTCGGGAATTCGGGTTGACCAACTGGCAGCCGCGAAACAACTCTACTGCCGTCCCATCGGGTGACGCTGGCAACAGAAACTGGCGAGCCGGGAACGCGCGCAGACCACCCTCCGCTACAAGGTCATCAAGACTCGCTGATCGTTGAACCAAGAACCGTTCCACGGCACGTCTGAAGCTGAGGTTCGCGGCCAGCATCTGGGTCGGCGCAATCCGGGCAATCTCTCCTCGGAAAGTGATCTCCATGCCCAGGATTCCTCGCACTCGGTTGTAGAACGAACCCCCAAACTTCTTCGCATCGACGTCGTGCAAGCGATCTACGAGGCAGACTTCCACGACTTCGTCCGAGGTGGCTCCGACACGCGACCGCAGGTCAGCCAGCGAAGTCTCGTCTGTCTATCCGGCGCGTGTCGCCACGCCATCCCGTCGAACGCAAAACCATGTTGAGCCAGTCGGAGGTGTGGTATTTGTGGTGAAAATCATCCCAGGAACACAGATTCGAGGCGGCCCAAGCCCTGGCGGAATCTAGTCCCCATCCGGGTCACCGAAGACTCGAGGCCATTGTTTCACCTGAGCACGCCGATGTGTTAGGAATATTACCCAATGCAGCAATTCCTTGGTGAACGCAACCGTAGCGCCCCGGGGCGATTCGCGCATCAGGGCGGCATCAGCAACTAACGAGGCTCCAATTGAGCTGTGGCGTGACTCGGGTCCCACCAACATTCCAGCTGTAGCCGTAAGACAACGCCGTCGGATTGGACAGGATCGTCACGCTGCTCAGATTGGTCCCCAACAGGTAGAGACATTGGGTCCACCCCAACAGGCATCCGAGGGTCGCCATTAGAGCCTCGATAGTCTGGCTTCATCGAACAATGTAGCAACCCGTCGCGATTCGGCAAGGTGTAGACCGCAAGGACGGTGAGACCGATCGGTGAGAGACCACTCGCTAGCCCTCCATACGCCTTCGCGCAATCCAACGCGAGACCCCATTCCCCAGCCGACCCCGGCCACGTTTGTGCTTCCTGCCGATTCCCTTTCCTGGAAACCAGGACGGCCCTTGTGGGAAGTGACGGCCTGCCGTAGCGTTGAGGGATGGCAGCCATGCTCCACGAGACGCACCGCGCCGAAGCCCAGATCCTTTCGGCGGGTCCCTCCCCGCTACCGGCAGTTGCCGTGGGGGCGATCCTGCTGGCCGAGGGCTACGCGAGCTTGGCTGCTGAGATCCTGGCCTTGCGCCGGATGGTACCGTTCGCGGGCAGCGCCGTGTCGGTTACGGCCCTGTTGCTGGCGGTCTACCTGGCTGCGCTGGCGGGTGGCTACCGGCGTGGGGGGCGGCTGGCCCGCTCGGGCGACCCCCGGCCGCGCCTGGCGCTGCGGCTGGCAGCCGCGGCGGCCCTGGCGGCCTTCTGGCTGAGCGACGCCGGGAGCGTGCTGGCGTTCGGGCTACCCGTTCCGGAGTTGGCCCAGGTCGCGGTGTACTCCCTCGTGGGGATCGCGCCGATCGGCTGGCTGCTGGCCGAATGCGTGCTGCTGGCCCACGCCTGCGCACGGGGCGTCGACCCGTCCCGGACGGCCGGGGGCGTGTTCGCGGTCTCCACCGTCGGCAACGTCGGCGGGGCGTTGCTGACGACCTTCGTGCTGCTGCGGTTCCTGGGAACCGCAGCGGCGACCATCGCCCTAGTCGTCGCCCTGTGCCTGGCCGCCCTCGCGGCGCACCGCCGCAGCGTGCCCGCCGCGGCGCTCCTCGCCGCCGCGATGTTCCCCCTCTTCGACCTGTGGATCGAGGCGACCGTGTACGTCGAGCGCAACGCCTACGCCGACTACCGCATCGTCGAGCTGAACGACGGCGGGCGCGTACTGGACGTGTCCGGGCAGGCCGCCTCGCGACACGACGGCGCAGGCCTTGGCTGGGAGTATGCCGAGCGCATCGAGAAGACTCTCTGCGAGGCTGGCGAGACCCGCGTCCTCGTACTCGGCGCGGCGGGCATGACCCTGGGCCGGGGCGCTCCCTGCGAACTGGACGTCGCGTTCGTGGACATCGACCCCGCCCAGCGCCGGATCGCGGGGCTCTTCCTGGGTGCGGAGGTCGAGACCTCCGGCACGTTCGCCGCGGCCGACGCGCGGGCCTTCCTCCGGGACGATCCGGGCGATTGGCCCGCGATCGTCGTGGACACCTACTCCAACCCGCGCATCCTGCCGCAGCACCTGCTGACCGTGGAGTTCTACCGGCTGGCTCGCTCGCGGCTCTCCGCGGAGGGCACGCTCTACGTGAACCACCTCGCGTGGCCGGACGACACGCTGTTCCGGACCCGCGCCGAGCGCACCCTGCGGTCCGTGTTCGCCGACTGCTCGAGTTGGCCGGTCGGGATCGAGCAGGGGCGCGGATGGTACGCGGCCTCCTCCGAATCCGGCAACCTGCTCTTCCGCTGCCGCAAGGGCCCGCATGACGGCGACACGGCGATCTATTCCGACGCCGTGCCCCGCGCCGATCTGGACCGCTCGCTGCGATGACCGACGAATGGCAATCCCTCACCCACCGCTTCGCGATCAGCGGGCACAAGGGGTACGTCACGGTGGCCACCGACGAGCACGGCCGGCCCGTCCTGCTGGAGATCCGCATGGCCAAGGCCGGCGGCGTGCTCCGGGGACTGCTCGACGCGCTCGCGGCGAGCGTCTCGCTGGGGCTGCAGAGCGGAGTGCCGCTCAGCGCCTACGTCGAACGGCTGGCGCTGGCCCGCTTCGAGCCCGCCGGCTGGACCGACAGCGAGGTGGGCTACGCGCACTCGGTCGTCGACTACGTGGCGCGCTGGCTGGGCCTGCGGTTCCCGGGGGCGGGGGCCGTCGAGCCGGAGGCCGAGGTCGTCCAGGGGGAAACCTGCCCGGTGTGCGGCGGGGCGGTGACCTGGGATCCCGGCTCCCCCTGCCCGGACTGCGGCGACATCGCACTCGCAGTCGGAGGCGCTCGACAGGGTGACGGAACCGGAGCACAGTCAGGGGTGTGATGGCTCGCAATCTAGGCGCGCCCGGCCCCCGGGCTCTGCAATGTGCCTTCTGTCTTCTCCTGCCCCTGTGGCCGTCCGAGGCGGAGGGCGTCTCCGCCCGGCGCGTTACGGTCACCGACGACATGGTGGTCCGGGTTTCGACGCAGGTGCGTCACACGACGGTCCTGGCCGTGCCGGCGGGAGAGCGCATCCTGGAATTCGTGCTCGGCGACGCCGAGCGCTGGGGGCTGGCCGGAGCCGCGAACATCGCCCTGCTCAAGCCGATGGCGGTCGGGGCGAGGACGTCCGTCACGCTAGTCACCGACGCGGGCCGGATCTACGCGTTCACGGCCGAGGAGGGGTCGGGCGATCCCGACCTGATGGTTTACGTCCGGCGCGCCGTCCCGCGGCCCGGGCGGGCGGAGCTGCCGGCAGTCGTGGCCGCTCCCGCTCCCGTTCCGGTCGCCCTTGCCGCTCTTCCTCCTGCCCCTATTCTTGCCCCCACGCCCGGTCCTGACCCGGCGCCTCCGTTCCGGCCTGCCGTTCCCGTGCTGCTCCCGGCGTGGGCCGCGGTTCCTCTCGTTCCGCACCCGGATCCGGGTCCAGTCCCCGAGGGCGTCCCGATTCCCGTGACGGCAGGTGCTGTCGAGCCAGCTGCTGTGACGGCAGCGGCGTCCGCAGGCCCTCCCGGCCCGCCAGCTGCCCTGGTTTCCCCGACTGCTCCCGCCGCCGAGCCCCCTGCCGTGTTGCCGGCTGGCGGCTCGAACGCCTTCAGAATGGGTCAGGCGGCCGCTTCCCGCGGCACCATGCGATTCGAGTACTCGCTTGACGCTACGGCCCGCGGGGATCCCTTCCACGTCGTCGCGATGTGGAACGACGGGGAGCGCACCTGGTTCCGGTCCCCGGCAGTTGGGCTGTGGGATGTCTATGCGGCCGGGGACAACTTCGACGGCGGCGAGCGGGTCCAGTGCGAGCGGGTCGAGGAGGGCCTGTGCGCGGTGCGCGGCGTGCTGGGGGACGGCGCGCTGCGGATGGGGGGCCGGGAGGCACGCTGGAGATTGCTCCATGTCCGGGACCCGCGCTAGCATCGCGGCATGGCTAGAACACTACTGATCGCACTCCTGCTGCCGGTCTGCGCCGCGGCGCAGTCGACGGCCACCACCTCCCTCTCCGTCACCGTGGCGACCGCCGCCACGATCTCGATCGGCACCCCGACCACCACGCTGACCGCGGCCACCACCTGGGGCGACTACACCGGCACCACCACGGGCACCGTGCGCATGCGGACCAGCAAGACCGGCGGGTCCGGCAGCGTGACGGTGGAGATCACCACGGCATTCGCCAGCGGGGGGCCCAGCGTGAGCAACCTGAGCTACACCTGCTCGGTGGCCGAGACGTCCGAGGCGACGGCCTGCTCCGGCTCGGTCAGCGCGAGCGCCTCGACCGGGACGAGCGTGCTGACGATGGGCACGGACGGGCACACAGCCAACACCGGCGACACCTTCTCGGTCGACTGGAGCCTGGACAACCTCCCCGCCTACACCCCGGGCTCCTACTCGGCGACCGCCACCTTCACGGTGAGCGCGACGTGACCTTCGGGCGGACGATACCGCTGCTGCTGGCCGCCGCGGCGGCCCTCGACGGGCAGGAGGACTGTACAGCGGGGTTTCCGGGCGACGTGATCGTGCTGTGCGAGGGGCTCACCGAATTCGAGTGCCGTCGGCAGGCGCGGGAGGCGTGGGCTGCGGCCGGATACGAGTGCTGCAGCGGATACCGCGCGACCAATCAGTGCAGCGGCGTCCCCGGCCCCACGTTCCCCACCCGGTGTCAGACTGGGTGCCAGGAGGTCCCCATCAGCGTCAGCGTGGGGGCCTCGTCCGTGACTCTGACGCTGGACCAGGCGTGGGGCCAGTACTCCGGGACGACGGCGCTGACCTGGGAGGGCGGCTCGGGCGCGTCGGTGACGCTGGTGATGGCGGAGTTCTCGCCCACGAGCGGGCCCACCCTATCCGGCGGCGACCTGCGCGCAAGGACAACGGCGGGCCTGTCGAACTGGACCGCGCTGGCGGCCTCAACCAACTACACGGTGGTGCCGGCCTCGTCCACGCCGGGGACGGAGACCGTCAGCTGGGCCGTGCGCGACCTGCCCAGCTACTCGACCGGGACCTATTCGGCGACCGCCACCTTCACGATCTCGGAGCCCTGAAGGCATGCGGCTCCCGACGATCCTTCTGGCACTCCCCTTGCTTTTCACGCCTGTGGTGCGGGGCCAGCCGCGCATCGAGCTGGGCATGCACCCGCTGCGCTTCGAGGCGGCAATCGGTCCGGGACTGGACTGGACCGGGGCCGCGCTGGTGACGAACGGCGGGGCGGCGCCCGGCCGGATCCGCGCCGAGGCGCTCGATTTCGCACTCGACGGTGACGGCCAGCCGGTGTTCGGGGACCTCGAGTCGGAGCGCCGCTGGAGCTGCCGGGACTGGCTGGTGATGAATCCCTGGGAGGCCGGCCTGGCCGCCGGGGCCTCGGCCCTGGCGAGGCTGACCGTGCGGGTGCCGCCCGGCACTCCGGAAGGCGGGTACCATTGCGCCGCGGCGTACCGCCTCGAGCCTCCCGCGCCGTCCCCCGGGGTCGGGCTGCTGGCCGCCGTGCGCGTGGCCGCCGCGGTCTACGTGGTGGTTGGGGAGCCCCCTGTCGCTGAGTTGTTGGTCACGGCAATGGAGCTGGAGCGCGACGACGGGGGCGCGTGTGCCGGGATCGCGGTGACATTCGCCAATGATGGCCGTCGGCACTACCGCGCGCGGGGCGCGGTCCTCGTCGTCGACGCCGCGGGCCAGATGGTCGCAGTGCTGGCCGTGCCGCGGAGGCCCGTGCTGCCCGGCCGGCAGCAGCGATTCGCGCTGCACTGGCCAGCCGAGCTGGATCCGCGCGCGGAGTACGGGCTCCGATTCGATCCCGCCGCGGAGCCCGGCCAATGAGACTTGCCCTGGCCGCCCTGGCGATCGCCGCCCCCCTGTGGGCGGGCCCCGAGGGAAGCGGCGTAGACGTGTCCCTGGAGGCGGGACGGGTCGGCGGCATCGGCCCCGAGACGGGCTTGGGCGGCGGGGCCAGCTTCCATGCCTTCTACCCCCGCCTGGGGACGCTACGAGGGTCGCTGGACGCGGCCGGCGGCCGCTGGACCGGCTGGCGCGACGCGCACCTGACGCTTCAGGACGCACCCTGGCGCGGGGCCCACTGGACGCTCAAGGCCGGGGACTTCCGCGTGCGCACGGGCCCGGACTCCCTGGCCGGAGGACTGTACCGTCCGCTGCTGCCGGCCCGCGGCGCCCGCGTCGAGGCGCGGCGGGGCAACCTTTCTTGGGAAGCATACTGCGGCTCCGGAGCGCTCCGCGGGGGGCGGCTGACGGCGTTCCGGATCTCGACGGGACAAAGGCTGTGCGGGGCCTCCGCGACGCTCGGGCTGAGCGAATCCTGGACAGTGGGCACCCGGCTTATACGGCTCGACGGGGAGCCCCGCGACCGGCGGGGGGTGTGGAATGCCCCCCTGCCGGTGCGCTTCCGCGCGTCGACGGCCGCGGCGGCGTGGGCCGCGTACCACCTCAACGGCGTGCGCCTATTCTTCGAGGGCGCGGCGGCGGGGGCGAAGCCGGCCGAACCGGGCGGAGTTGCGGGTAAACGCTTCCACGGCACGGCCGCGGCCGAATGGAACCACACGAGGGCCGGCGCCACGCTGGTCGCCGAATCCCAGGTGTTGTTTTTCAGGCCATTTCGCAAGGTGAATCCCACTTTATTTCTGCGGTTGAAGCGGCGGTTTTTCAAGTAGATTCGCTACTGCAGAAAGGAGTGGAGGGGAGAGTGGGTGTCGGGCTGGAGAGGTTTTCCAGTAGCAGAGAAAGGCCGTGCGTTGAGGCCGGGCCGAGGGGTTGCGATGTGGGCGTGGGGCGGGTGTTGCAGGAACAGCTAGCGAGGCTTCGGGGAACGGCGTAGCAGATCGTTCCAGTCCTTGGCGCCGACAGGCCGGAGGCGGCTGTAGTGGGGGGTATGGTGCCGGAGGGCGTCGGCGGCGCGGTCGCCGGCGGGGTCGGCGTCGTAGGCGCAGAGAGTGCGGGGAGCGTGGAAGGCTTGCAGCCAGGGAGGGAGCGCAGAGGCGAGGCCAGCGGTGGAGGCGACGAGGGTGTCGGGCGGCAGGGAGGGAGCCAGCAGCAGGACAGCGGAGAGGGCGTCAACGGCACTTTCGGTGAGCAATAGCGCGTCGAGATCGGCGGTATTGGCGGGCAGCCAGAAGCCGCCGTGGGCCTTGTGTTGAATTCCGGAGTGTTCCGATAGCAGATTCTCAGATTATTCCGGCGGCGGGAGGGCAGAATTTCCCGGATTATTTGTGATGTGTGACGGACCGGAGCGAGACAATCCGCAGCAGCGGGAAGGAATGCAAGCGAGTCTGGTCGGAGGACGGCGAGGGATGGACGGCGAGGTTTGCAGTAGTGGCACAAGGCTGCGTTGCGAGGGGGAGTTAGCAGCAGTAGAGGTGGTCCGGGGAGTTTTCAAGTAGCAGCGCAGGGCTGCTGGCGGGCCAGGGGTGGGGAGCGCAGCTAGGAATCAGTGACGGCCCGCTGCAGGAGTTCGTTCCAGTCCTTGGCACCGGTCGGGCGGAGGCGGCGGCAAGTGGGGAGTTGGCGTTGCAGGGCGGCCGCGGCTTGGTCGCCGGGTGGGTCGGCGTCGTAGGCGCACAGGATGAGGGGCGGCTGGAAGGCGTGCAGCCAGGGGGGCAGCGAGACGGCCACGCCGGCACTGGAGGCGACCAGCGTGTCGGGCGGCAGGGAGGGTCCCAGCAGGCGGGCTGCGGAAAGTGCGTCGAGTGCGCTCTCGACGAGCAGCAGGGCGTCGAGGGGGAGATCGGGGGTCGGCAGCCAGAAGCCGCCGCGCGCCTTGCGGGAGCCGGGGGCCATGCCCTTGAAAGTGCGGCCGTCGGGCGCGGGGCGGGTGCCGACGAGTTCGGCGCCGACGGGTTGGCCGCGCGCATCGCGACACAGGAAGACGGCGTTTTGGCGGGCGTCGGCGTACAGCAGGCCCTGGCGATGGCAGA
>MKWU01002711.1_pt1 | contig 25416 bp, 24 predicted proteins | sample 809101 | NCBI WGS metagenome assembly MKWU01 (sample SAMN05860141, study PRJNA318959) | sponge metagenome | host: Aplysina aerophoba | place: Slovenia: Piran, Adriatic Sea, Gulf of Piran | collected 2013-05-07 | reverse complement strand
TTTCGGCGCTCAATGGCCTCGCCTACATGTACCGCTGCCGACGCTTCGCCACTGCCCTCACGGACAGCAACGCACGGCTCGCGGGAAAGCTGGTGGTTAACCTTTCCTTTCTCGGGACTTTCACCCAAAACACCTACACCAGTTAGCCTGGCGCACCCAAGCGGCAATCCGATTCAAATGGAGCCCTCAAGCCACGCTCCATTCTCGCGAAACCTGTTTTAACGCCAATGGCAAATCGTCTAGGATAGATGCCGTTGCACAATTCGCAACGGAGATAAACGCCTATACAGGGAGGTCAATTCAATATGAGATTTACTGTGTTCAAACGGGCCGCGACCGCGAGTGTCGGTTTGCTGGCCAGCCTGTTCATGGCAATGGGCGTGGCCAAAGCCAGCGACGTGACGATTTCCCATTACTTCTCCGGACCCTTCATGTCCGTGATGGGTGATGTGTTCGATGACTTCAATGCCGCCACTGGCTTCACGATGAAGGACAGCCCCGTTGGGCACGAGGACTTCAAGACGGACATACTGGTGCGCGGCGCAAGTGACAGTCTTCCCGACGTTTTCAGCTATTGGGCCGGTGCACGGGTCCAGTTCGTTGTGGATTCCGGCGACCTGTCGCCAATCGACGACATGTGGAACCGGGACGGTCTAGACAACGTTGTGGCGAAGGCGATAGCCGACAGCGCCACCTTGTACAACGGACAGCGATATCTTGTGCCGATGCAGTTTCACTACGCCGGCATGTTCTACAACAAGAAGGTCATGAGCGACGCCGGCATTTCGGAAATGCCGAGCGACTGGGAAGGCTTCCTTGCTCTTTGCGAGACACTCAAGGGCCAAGGCATCACACCGATCGCTTTGGGTTCCATGAACAGGTGGCCAGCCCAGTTCTGGTTTGACTACCTGATCCTCAACACCGCCGGGCCGGAAGTGCGCGCCGGGCTCATGGACGGAAGCGTCGGCTACGACGCTCCGGAAATCGCCGCCGCAATGTCCATTTGGAAGGACTTGGTGGATGCCGGCTACTTTGTGGAGAACGCCAACGCTCAAACCTGGACGGACGCCTCCGACAAGGTAGCCCAGGGCGAAGCGGCGATGACGCTGATGGGCACCTGGATAACTGGCTATTGGAACGATCTCGACATGGAAGCTGACGTTGACTACGACTTCTTCCCATTCCCGACGATCAACGCCGACGCACCTGTGTCCGTGGTTGGTCCGATTGACGGATTGGTGGTCTCGGCCAACGTGCAGAACAAAGAGGGCGCCGAAGCGTTTCTTTCCTTCTTTGTCTCGGATCTGGAAACCCAGGTCGCCTGGACCAAAGCCGTTGGCGCCGTTTCGGCCAACGTCAACGTGGACCCAAGTGTATACAACGCCTTGATCAATCGGGTTATCGACACGGTTGGCGCCGCCGACAACTTTGCCTTCAACTACGATTTGGCGACACCTCCGCCGGTGGCAGAGGTCGGGCTTTCCATGTTCCAGGAATTCATGGAGAATCCCGCCGACTACGAAGGCATACTGGCACGGGCACAGGAAAGCGCCGCGGCAGCTTTCTAAGGCGCCCGTCGCTCAAGCCATAAAGCACGTACAGGGCGTAGCAAAACCTCCATGGAACGCGACGCCCTGTACTGGCGGGTCATTCTACTTGCGGCCCCGATAGCCGTGTTCACGGCGCTGGTAATCTGGCCGCTGCTCAGTTCCTTCTACTACAGTTTCACCAACTGGAACGGCTTCAACCCGGAGTACGATTTCGTTGGACTGGACAATTTTGCCAAGATCGGAACCGACCGCCTGTTTGCCAGCGCCATTATCAACACAGCCATCTGGATGGTCGCGGCCATATTCCTGCCAACCCTTTTGGGGTTGGCGCTGGCCCTGCTTCTCGACAGCAAGGTGCCCGGCGGCACCATATTCAAGACCCTGTTCTACCTTCCCATCTGCCTTTCCGCCGTCGTTGTCGGACAGATTTGGATTTGGATCTACCAGGGTGACTGGGGGCTGCTGAACACGGTCCTACGCGCCGTGACCGGGTCCGACTTCAGCTATGCCTGGCTGGCAAGGCCAAACACTGCGCTTGGCTCCGTCATCGTTGCCTGGTCCTGGCAGCAGACAGGCCTTTCGATGGTCATATTCCTTGCCGGCCTGACCTCCATTCCCGATGAACTTCTTGAAGTCTGCGACATAGAGGGCGCAACCGCCTGGCAACGCATTCGCATCGTCGTGATACCGCTGCTCACACCGGCCACCGTGGTCGTGGTCGCGCTGAGCGTCATCAATTCCCTGAAGGGATTTGACATCCTTTACATCATGACCGGCGGAGGGCCGTTTCACAGTTCCGACACGCTGGCCATGCACATGTACAACGAGTCGTTCAAGAAATACCTGATGGGCTACGGCAGCGCCATTTCGGTCGTGCTGTTTCTGATCGCGCTGACGATCATTCGCATCTACTTCCGGAATCTCCGCAAAGTGGACGAGATCTATGGCTGACGCACAGGCCCGCGTTGCGGCAAGGGAGTTCAATCCCTGGAGAGCGGTGCTGGTGATCAGCTTGGGCTGTCTGGCCGTCCTGTTTCTGGCGCCAACCGTCGGGGTGTTGCTTTCCTCGATCAAGACAACCCGGGAAATCGCGTTCGGCGAGCTGTGGACGGTGCCGCGCACGATATACCTTGGAAACTTTGTCGAGATTCTCACAAATCCGGCGGTGCCGCACTACTTCAAGAACACCGTCCTGGTTACCGTTCCGGCAACCATTCTTTCGATCGCGCTTGGCGTGCTGGCTGGCTACGTGTTTTCCAAGCTGCCGTTTGCGGGCAGCAACCTGCTGTTTCTGGTGATCATTTCCGGAATGTTCTTTCCGCCGCAGGTTATCCTGATACCGTTGTTCCAGTTTTTCAATGCCCTTGGCCTCATTGACACGCTGTGGCCAATCATTTGCGTCCACACCGCACTCGGCATTCCAATCTGCACATTGTTGATGCGCAATTTTTTTGCAACGGTTCCCAACGCGCTGCGCGACGCGGCCATTCTCGAAGGCGCCAGCGAATGGCAGGTCCTGACTAGGGTTGCACTGCCCATCAGCCTGCCGGCGATAGCTGTTCTCGCCACCTTGCAGTTCACATGGATCTGGAATGACTTTCTGTGGCCGCTGATATTCACCCAAACGGACGAGAACAGGACAATCATGGTCGGCATCGTGAATCTCCGAGGACAGTATTCGGTTGCGTGGGGTGTTCAGGGCGCCCTGTCGCTGCTGGCAAGCCTGCCAACTCTGATAGTGTTTCTCTTCTTTCAGCGGTATTTCATCAAGGGCATGACAATGGGTGCGGTGAAGGGCTAGACGATGGCTGACCTGCGTCTTGAAAGTGTTTCGAAGTCGTTCGGACAGGAAGAAGTCATTCACGATGTCAGTCTGGAAGTGGCACATGGCGAGTTTATCGTCTTTGTGGGCCCTTCCGGATGCGGAAAGTCCACGCTGCTGAGGCTTGTGACCGGGCTTGAAAGCGTTACCTCGGGACGGATATTCATTGACGGCGTCGATGTGACGCACGTCAAGCCATCCGATCGCCGGGTGGCGATGGTGTTCCAGTCGTACGCGTTGTTCCCTCATCTGACAGTTGCTGAAAACATCGGCTTCGGCTTGCGGTTGGCCAAGACACCTGCCGCCGAAATCCGCCGCCGCGTGGCGGAGGTTGCCAACACCCTTCGCATTGAAGAACTTCTTGAACGCAAGCCCCGGCAGCTTTCGGGTGGGCAGCGCCAGCGCGTGGCAATTGGCCGTTCGATAATTCGCAGTCCCAAAGTGTTCCTGTTCGACGAACCGCTGTCAAATCTTGACGCTGCGCTGCGCGTGCTGATGCGCTTGGAAATCACGCGTTTGCACAACCGCTTGCAGGCCACAATGATCTTTGTGACCCATGATCAAACCGAGGCCATGACGCTGGCTGACAGGATTTACGTCTTCAATCACGGTCGCATCGAGCAGTCCGGAACTCCCATGCACCTGTACAATGCGCCTGCAAACCGGTTTGTTGCCGGATTCATCGGATCTCCGGCAATGAACTTCCTGCCCGCAAAGGTACGGCGGCAGGAGGACAGGTTCACAGCTGCGATTGGTTCATCTGTCGTGCCGCTCGACCGTTCACTGCGGAATCTGCCTCAGGGGGAGATTTCGATCGGGGTCCGGCCGGAGCACATGAGCGTCGTCGACCCGGCCGACGGCGATGTCGAAGCCACGATAGAGATTGTTGAGGAACTCGGGGCAGAGGTGATTGCCTACCTCCAGATCGACGCAACGGCGGAGCCCGTCACGGTGCGTTTGCCACCTCAACGACAAGTCGTTCCAGGACAACGAGTGGGCGTGCGCCTTGCGCACGAGAGCTTCCATCTGTTTGACAGTGACGGCGCGCTGCTTGGTTGAACGTGAAGGGAAAGGCGCTTGAAGGCATGCGACGCTCCATGCCGCCGAGCGTCGTCATCCGTTTGTTCGGGAGCCTGCGCAACCGTTATCCGGTCGGCGGCGCGGTGTTGAGTCGCAGGCTGCGTCAAAGTGGATTTGCAACAGAATCCCCTGTCCAAGAGGTCATTCCTTCCACGATGTGTCGAGAGACTTCCTAATCCTGCATGAGTTTCTGCGCAGGCCGGTGATGCCGACCATTGCTCGATGGATTCCGGGTTTGCCGCTCCCTGCCAATGGGACAGTGATCCCAGCCATTGCCGGAATGGGGTCGCAACTGTTGCAGGTTCGGGCGGCTTCGTCGCTGCCATGGCCGAGCTCGACCGCTTCAGTCCGAGTGACATGGAGGTCGGAAACTTCCTCCTATCCTTGCAGCATAGTCTGAAGACCTCCCGGAGCCTGGCGTCGTGCCTGCACGCATGCAATGCTTCCTCGACGCTGCGGAGTCCGCCTGTCCTCAAGAATTCGCGTCGGCGCTTGTTGCCTTCGACCTGCGTGATCCCCTGTCGACGCTTCGCCACTTCCCTCGCGGACGGCAACGCACGGCTCGCGGACAAGCTAGCGGTTGCCCTTTCCCTTCTCGGAGCTCTCACCCCAAACACAGACGCCAGTTGGCCTGTCGCACTGCCTGTCAACCCCTACTTCGCCGAAAGAGGCGCTGGAATCCCGACTCTTCCGATCCTCGTCGGAAGGGACGGCCGGCAAGCTGGGATTGAACGACGTGTGGGAAACCCTTGCACACAAAATGCAATGAATGCGAGGTGCAGTTGATCATCAAGAGTCAGGCCACAGGCATCGTTCTTCAACTTCAGGCGGCTATGATGATTCTGGCCGTGGATTTGGTTCTTCAACAACTGGCAGCTTAGGCGGCGTTGGGTCCCCTTGTGGCTCTATGTAGTCTATCCAAATGGCAGTCGCAATTATGAACAGAATCACTATTATGGCATCCTTGATCGAAATGCTCATTGTTCATCCTCGATTCGGCACACTCGGTGGAGACGATCAATGGGACCGCTTGGCGGATGCATTTCGCGCCATTGCGTGACATGCGCAACTGGCCGACGCTTAGCTGTCCCTGCCTTCCGAAAGAAGCATCGGCGCCTCGGAGAGATTGCTGGAAGGGTTCCACTTAGTGGATGTGGAATTCGGACACCGTCGCCCTGACCATCCCGTCCGTATCGTCGCTGTCAGCCGACAGTCCGATCCCGATCAGCACCTCCGGCTGGAAACCAAACGCGGCGACGTAGTCACTCTCAAGATCGACTTCCTCGCGATGTGTGCCAAGACTCGTGCGCAGCACGACATTCAATCCACTCTTTCCGCCATATGGGCTGTAGAATCGCTCTCCCGGATCATGCGCCCCGCCATGCATGTATTGGATCATGCGCCTGTGCTTGTTGTCGAATATTCTTGCCATGCTGCGATTCCGCAGCCTTTCTGCAATCTCTCGCGGCAGAAAGAGGAAGTATATCGAAACGTTTCGATCCTCGCCTCCCCTTGCCTTGAGGTTCGTCGGGGCAACGCCTTGCCTGACGGTCCACTGCCAGCTTGCCTTGCGGCCATTCCAAAAGGATTCAGGCAGACGCCGAAACAGAATGGATATGGCGTCGTCGGACAGGATCTCGACGGAGTCTCCATTCAACCGGTATGTGTTCTTCTTGAGCCTTGGAAATCCCTGTTCCTTCCAGGACTTGTCAAACAGCACCTGTTGGGCATTGGAGTCAGTGACCGGGATCAGCACAGCAAGAGCCGCCAACAGGACAGCGAATGCGCCGTTCCGCCAGCAACGACCCTTTGAATGCACGCTCGCAAGCGCATTGAACATTGGACAACCCAGTTTCAGCAACTTCCGACTGCGGATCGCCGGCATGCCAAGATTTCCCGGGCAACTGGGCATGCGACTGACTCGGCCACGCCCTTAACGACCGACTGGCGCCGCCCCTTGCGCAATCGCTATTCCGCGAGTTTCCTGCCAGGTTCAGGCGGCAGCATGTATGCGCCCCACACAGACTGATCAAAGTTCACGACCGACCCGGTCATCAGTCCGGAGTCGTCCGAAGCCAGAAAGGTCACCGCTCTTGCGACTTCCTCCGGTTGGATGAGCCTTCCGACCGGCACGATCTTGGCCGCTTCGTCAAGCCAGTTGTCGGACGCGCCGTGATAGTTTCTTTGTATTGCATCCTCGCCATCGGATGCCATCCATCCAATGTTCAGTTGATTTACGCGGATTTTGTCGCGCAGCAATGCAAACCCGGAATTGCGCGTTATCGTGGCCAAAGCCCCCTTCGAGGCGCAGTAGGCAGAAATGAATGGCTGTCCGGCTTCAGCCGACATGCTGCCTATGTTCACGATCGAGCCGCCTGTGCCGTTCCGAATCATCAATTTGACGGCATCCTGCATCAGGAAATACGGGCCGCGTGTGTTTACCGCGAACATTTGCTCAAAAAGCTCTTCAGTCGTATCGAGCAGAGTTCCACGATCCGTAATGGCAGCTGCATTGACCAAGACGTCAACTCTGCCGAATTCATCGTCCGCCGCTGCAACAACCCGTCGACAGTCTTCCACCCTGCCCAGATCCGCTTCCACAAACCTGACCCTTGGACCATGCTCCCTGGAAATCTCGTCGGCTATGGCGGAACCTCTTGCTGCACTGCGTCCGCATGTTATCAGCCCGGCGGCGCCAGCCTCCGCAAATCTCCTGGCGATGGCTGCGCCCAGTCCCTGGGTGCTGCCTGTGACGACGGCGATCTTGTTGTCCAGCCTGTTCATTCAATCCTCCAATATGCGGTAACCGGCGGCAGTCAGCAGCCTGCGCAGTGTGCGATTGCCGATCTGTGCATATTCCAATGGCGGAGCCTTGACGGGATCCTGTTCCGCCTCGACCACGAACCATCCCTGGTAGCCTTTCTCCGCCAATCGGTTGACGATTGCGCCGTAGTCCATGGATCCGTCGCCGGGAACCGTGAATGCCCCTCTCAGGACTGCGTCCAGAAAACTGTCACGGCCCCGGTCAAGCGCGTCAATGACCTCTCGCCTTACATCCTTGGCGTGCACATGGTTGATGCGACGTGCGTGCCTGTCGATTATTGCCAGAGAGTCTCCGCCGGCAAACGCCATGTGTCCCGGGTCCAGGAGCAACGGCAGCTCCTCTCCGGAATGCTTCATCAACAGGTCCACATCCCGCTCGGTTTCGACTGCTGTCGCCATGTGGTGATGGAAGCCAATCGGCATGCCCTGCTCGGTGCACCAGCGCGCAAAACGCGTCATCTTGCGACCGTAAATGCGCATCTGATCCTCGTCAAGCCGCCTTCTGCGTGACAGCGGCACGTCGCGCTTGTTCTGGATCGTGCCGGCAGTCTCTCCATAGACAAGACAGGGCGCCTCGAGATCACGGAACAGAGTCAGCTGATCCCACACTCGCTCCTTCTCGGCCTCCAGGTCGTTGTCGAGCACAGTGCCCGAATACCAGCCTCCACACAGCCTGAGTCCATGCCGCTTCAGAATTGGCCCCAGCTCACTGCTGCTCGACGGAAACTTTCCTCCAGTTTCAACGCCGGCATATCCTGCCTCGGCAGCTTCGCTCAGGCAGGTCTCCAAGCTTGTTTCACCGCCCAACTCAGGCAAGTCGTCATTCGACCAAGCAATGGGCGCCACTCCAAGTCGAACTTCCATGAACTACACTCCAACTCGCTGACGACTGCGAATTTCCTCCTGGTCGGCCCGCGCATCGAGCACCTGTTGCCGCTCGCTCACTTCGGGTACGCCCAAGTCCCAGGAAGCGTCGCCGGGCACCCACGAATAGGCATCGGTCTTGATTTCGATCACCGTCGTTCGATCGGTGGTCCTAGCCCACCTGAAGGCTTCCGCCAGATCGCCGAGGCTGTGCACGCGTCTTGCAAGCGCTCCCATGGACTCGGCATGCTTGGCGAAGTCGACATAGACGACCTCCTTTGCGCGGCAATGTTCAAACAGGTTGTTGAACGACTCGCCGCCCTTGAAGTTCTGCAGGCGGTTGATGACGGCGAACCCGCCATTGTCGCAGACCACGACTATCATCTTGTGACCGGTCAGGACCGACGAGTAGATGTCCGAGTTCATCATCAGGTACGAGCCGTCGCCCACCATCACAATCGGCGTGCTGCCGTCGTCTGCCGCCATGGCGGCCCCCCAACCGCCTGCGACTTCGTAGCCCATGCACGAAAACCCAAATTCGCAGTCGAAGGTTCCCGGCGCCTTGACTTTCCAACCCTTTGTGGTCTCGCCCGGGAGTCCGCCGGCGGCGGTGATCATCAAGTCATTCTCCCCGGCAAGTTCGTTGATTGCGCCAACCACCTGGGCATAGGTTGGCAACTCGGTGTTCGTCGGCTTTTGACGCTCGTCCAGCAGCTGGTTCCATTTCGCGAATTCCTCGCGGCCTCTGTTCATCCAGCTGTCGTCGGCGGCTTCGTCGACTCGAGCGATGATTTCGGTCAGGGTTTCTCGTGCATCGCCAACCACTGCGACTGCCTGATGTTTGTGGGCGTCCCAGCGTGCCGTGTTTATGCAGACAAACCTGGCGGAACGCGAAAACGCAGTCCAGGATCCGGTCGTGAAGTCCTGCAAACGCGTGCCGACCGCCAGGATTACGTCCGCTTCCTCCGCCAGCGCATTTGCCGAGGTCGATCCGATAACGCCGACCGGACCGACGTGCGAAGGATGATGATGTGTGAATGCGCCTTTCCCGGCGATGGTTTCGGCAATCGGAATCGATCGCTTGCGAGCCAGTTCCGCCAGCTCGTCTTCTGCCTTCGAGTACCTGACTCCGCCACCTGAAATGATGAGCGGCCGCTTTGCCGCAAGAAGCAGACTGACAGCTTCATCGACGGATCTGCGGTCGGGGCGCGGACGCGGGACCTTGTGAACCACCCTGCGGAAAAAGGCGTTTGGATAGTCGAATGCCAGTTCCTGAGTGTCCTGGCACAGTCCCAGGAATGCCGGGCCGCACTCCGCGGGATCGAGCATTGCCGCAACCGCCTGCGGCAGCGAAGAAATTATCTGCTCGGGGTGCGTTATTCGGTCCCAGTATCTGCTTACGGCGCGAAAGGCATCGTTGACGGAGGTTGAAGGCGAGCCGAAGTGCTCGACCTGCTGCAACACCGGATCAGGACGCCGATTCGCGAACACGTCTCCCGACAGAATCAGGACCGGCAACCTGTTCGAGTGAGCCACAGCGGCTGCGGTCACCAGATTTGTCGCTCCCGGTCCAATGGAACTTGTCGCAACCATGATTTGTCGCCGCCGCTTGGCCTTGGCAAATGCAATGCCTGCCAACGCCATTGACTGTTCGTTTTGACCTCTCCAGGTCGGCAGCTGATCCTGCACCGCTTCCAGCGCTTCGCCCAGGCAGGTCACATTGCCGTGCCCAAATATGGCAAATGCGCCTGCAAACAGCGGTTTTTCCTCGCCATCAATCTCAATGAATTGGTTGCACAGGTATCGCACCAGCGCTTGTGCCATTGTAAGTCTGGTGGTTCCTTCGCTCATGAGCGTTCTCCGAGTGTCAAAGAGTCAAATACAGGCAAATGCATTCCAGAATGCCCCGCAAATCTATCGGCAGTCCGCTCCACAATTCAATCAACTTGTGCTGCATTGCCAGTCAAGGCGGGTTCTCCCAGCGGACAAGGCGCCGGTTCATTGGGTCCAGTTGAGGTCCAAGCAGTCATTGCGACCGCAGGCGCCCAGGAAGTCGGGACTGCCGTCTGCCGAATGCATGAGGCACAACCGAAGAAATCGGACTGACGTTGCAAAGCTGCGAGGAAGCGCTCCGTTGGCCGTCGTCAATCCCACATCCGCTAAATCCCACCGAGATGGTGGATTGGCGCAAGGAGCCCTTGGTCGAGAGGAGATCCCAAGACTTGCGGAACATTGGCCAGTGGGGAAGACTGACTGCAAGAGTCCCTCTCGTCAGGGAAATGATCCTCATGACTCTGTGCCCTTGCCTTTCCAGCAGAACTCTTAGGCGTTTCCTGGAAAGCGGCATCGATGGCGTGCGTCGCGACCATTTCCGCGACATGCGCCCTGCTGCATTCTGCGGCACAGCCTGTCAGGCTAGCGCGCCCGTGTCCACATCGTCGACAACGACAAACTTTCGATATGCCATAGTCTTCACGCAAAACGACATCACAAGTTCTTCCAAAGACGCATGGCAGGCCACGAACTCTTCGACAGGAGTCGCCTCTTCCGCCTCAAGCTGCACCAAGCAGTCAACAGCAGAGGGCACGGCATGGCCGCGCATCTCGCCAGGAAGAACCAATGATTGCGCCCATGTCCTGAATTCAATGATCAGGGTGGAAGGTCGGCGCAGCGATTCCCTGACCCATCAACACCGCCAAGGAAACAGGGGGACGCCGAATGTGGAAGTTGACTTGGACAAACACTGTCTCTGGGGCGAGACGAGGTGGTGGTCCATGCTGGACGGGCTTCCAGCGTGTGGGGCAAGCGTTCCTTGTCGATGTCGCTTGCGACAAGTCAGGATCCTGTTGTGGCATTCTCATTCATCAAGGAAGGCGGCAAGCGCTTCGAGGCCGTGGCCAGACAACGATCCAACAGTCAGCGCTTGACTGGCTTGATCTCAATCACCATTCGACCCCTGCACGGGCAAGCGTGGACTCGGCCAATTCAAGGTGCAGTCTTTCAACCATTCTGCCGTCAACCACGATGACCCCCTTGTCGGCGCTTCCCTTTGCCGAAAACGCCTCCACAATCTTCCTTGCCTCCTGTATTTCCTCCTTCGAAGGGGAGAATGCCTTGTTGCATGCGGCGATCTGGCGCGGATGAATCAGGGACTTGCCTGTCATTCCGAGTTCTCTGCCCCTTCTTGCCTCCCGCTCAAACCCCTTCTCATCAGAGAAATCATTGAACACTCCGTCGATTATGTCGAGCCCGAACGCCTTTGCCGAAGCGACGAGCTGCATCAGCCAAGGCAGCAGATGCAGTCGTTCGTGTCCTGGCAGCACGCCGGAATCCTTGCCCAGATCGTTGGTGCCGACCACAAAGCCCTGCAATGCGGGTACACGGCCAACCACCGCGGCGATCTCGCGGGAATTGAGAACTGATGACGGGGTTTCCATCATCAGCCACAGGTCGGTTTCTCTCCGTCCCACGCGATCACGAATTGCCGTTGACGCCGACAGCACATCTTCAGGAGAGTTTATCTTTGGAACCAGGACACCGTCAGGTGTGCATTTGGTCAGCACGTCAAGGTCATCCTGCCAATAGGGCGTGTCTTGGGCGTTGACGCGCAACACCACCTCGCGCCGGCCATATCCACCTTTGCCAATGGCAGCTGCACTGCTGTCGCGTGCCTCCTGTTTCCGGTTTGGCGCAACGGAATCCTCAAGATCGATCAGCAACATGTCTGCATCAAGGGTTCGACCCTTGTCCATTGCCCGCTTGTTCAGGCCAGGCATGTAGAGGGCTGATCGGCGCAGTCTTGAATTCATGGTTTGCATCCCCTCATTGGTTTCCGTTGGAACTGCCGAGCATTTGCCTGATGTCGAATGAATGGCAGTTTGAGTACAAGCCAGGCGAAAAATTTTCCGCGTTGGCATGGCAGGCGCCACCGCATGAAACCCTGTCCCTCGCTGATCGGACGGCATAAACTGCAGCGGGCATTGAAATGACTTTCATGCAACCTGACACGGGAGTGCATCCACGTTGAGCAATTCCGATTGCGTGAAGATCGCAGAATTATAGGAACTGACCATGCAGAATCCAGCAAGCTGCCCAGACCAAGACCGCTTGAGGCACGCGCTTTCCCAAAAGGACTACCTTCATCGCGTCTATGCAGGCGTGTTGGGAAAACTCATTGGCGTCTATCTCGGCAGACCATTTGAAGGCTGGACCCATGAGAGAATCCTGAACGAGCTGGGCCCGATCAAATATTACGTAAACGAGCAGTTTGGCGTGCCCTTGGTTGTGACGGATGACGATGTGGCGGGCACGTTCATCTTCGTCCGAGCCTTGGAGGACAGCCAGCCGGGACATTGGCCAAAGTCACGAGAGATAGGCAAGCATTGGCTGAACTACATCGTTGAGAAGCGCGCAATTCTGTGGTGGGGCGGCAATGGAGTTTCAACCGAGCACACTGCATGGCTAAATCTCAAGCACGGAATGGATGCGCCCGAGAGCGGTTCGATGGCAACCAACGGCAAGACCGTGGCCGAGCAGATTGGCGCGCAGATATTCATCGACGGATGGGCAATGGTGGCGCCTGGGCAGCCTCATCTCGCCGCCAAGCTGGCAGGTGAGGCAGCACGCGTAAGCCACGACGGAGAAGCGGTAAACGCTGCAAAGCTGTGGGCGGCGATGGAAGCCGAGGCGTTTGTCAGCGACGACATGGACCAATTGATCGACACAGGGCTCTCAACCATTGCTCATGACTGTCAGATTGCGCGCGTGGTTTCCGATGTCAGGACATGGCATGCGTCGAACTCCAACTGGCAGGACACCAGATCGCTGATTGACTCCGAATACGGATATCACCGGTATCCAGGAAACTGCCATGTCATTCCCAACCACGCGGTAATGATAATGTCGGCGCTCTACGCCGGGCATGACTTTCAGCGAGGTCAGACGATCGTCAACACATCGGGATGGGACACGGACTGCAACGCCGGCAATGTCGGCTGCCTAATGGGAATCATGCTTGGGTTGGACGGAATTGGGTCGAACCCGGACTGGCGAGGGCCGCTCGCCGACCGCATGCTGATATCCTCTGCAGATGGCGGCTACTCAATCAACGATGCAGTTCGAGTTGCCCACGACATCGCCGCCCTCGGTGCGAGGCTTCAAGAGGAACCCCCTTTGCCAGCGCCCAAGAATGGAGCGCAGTTTCATTTTTCGCTGCCCGGGTCGACGCAAGGCTTTCGCCTGACGGAGAACTCGGGTGCAGCCTCAAGCGCGGCGGTCACGGGAGCAAGCATTGATGAAAGGCATTTCCTTGAACTGAGATTTGAGGACTTGATACCCCACCATAGACTGGCTGCAACGACACCTGTCTGCGTGCCTCTTGAATTGGACTCCATGCGCACCTACGAGCTTCTGGCGACACCGCTCATCTATCCAGGCCAAACGCTTTCGGCGTTGATTGAGGCAGATTCCCGCAACTCCGGTTCAATTGGCGTGTCCTTGCGAGTCAGCCACTATGGAAAGGGCCGCACGCTTCAGCATAGCCACAGCACAGAATGCCGGTTCCGGCCCGGAGAGAGCGGGCGTCTAGAATGGGTCGTTCCCGAGTGCAGATCACAGCCGATAGCCGAGATTGGATTGGCGGTCGCGACTGCGGAGAGCGAACCAACGAGCGGCAGCGTGGCGATTGACTGGATGAAGTGGCACGGCGCTCCAAACGTGGCCTTGCGGCGTCCCAAAGATGGCAACGAATTCTGGCACCGAGCCTGGGTCAACGCTGCCGACAAGTTCTCTCCGAAACGAAGGCAGAGCTTTTCGGTTTCGCAGGACCGAGGCGTTGGCATGATCATTCATGGCACACGCCAGTGGACGGACTACAGTCTCGAAGCCGAAATCGTCATGCCGTTCGGCAAGCAGGCGGGATTGGCGTTTCGAGTGCAGGGTCAACGCAGGTATTACGTCGCCCGCATTTGCCGATCGCATCGATTTGAAATCGCGAGAATCCACGACGACCAGGAAGATGTGCTGGCGGCGACGTCGTTGAGAGTGGACCTTGACGTGCCAGTGAAAATGAAGCTGCGAGTGGAAGGAACAGAGTTTCAGGCTTACGCGGGAGACACCAGATTGCTGGCCTCGGACAGGTCGCCCAGGCCCTTGTGCAATGGCGGAATTGGACTGCTCGTTTCCGACGGAACAGTTTCGACCGATCTAATTCACGTGTCGCCAGTTGAATCGACATGAGCATGACGCAGCGGAGCAGTCACTCCGCAAGCGCTGCCAATTCATGCTCGGGATTGCTTCAGGCTCGATGGCGCGGGTTGGACTCATGGAGGACCGGCAACCAACTTGCTTGTGGTCTCTCCGTTCCGACGCAGAGATCGCACGCTTGGCGGGCAAGAACCGACCAGCGCGGTGAGCGCGTCGGGAAACTGGCGTTTCTGCCGCGCTTCGCCAGCCTTCTGTCCTGTCACGAAGTTGCAACTTTACGAGATGACTTGCTGCAAACGGCGGTGCGCCTCCACAAACGAACGAAGGCAAAGTCGCAGAGGCTGACGCAAGGGGGCGAGAAATGGAGAAACGAAAGCGACAAATGACCTGACTCATATGTACAAAAGTGATAGGCTGCTGACCGAGTGCAGGCTGGGCGAGATACGCCGCCTGCGCTGGTGCGAGGTTAAGCCCGACCGGCTCGCGCTGATTTACGGGAAGACGGAACCAAGGCACGTTCTACTCGGCGAGGCGGCGCGGGAGCGGCTGGACGGTCTCGCAGAAACGGCGTCCGGGGAGTGGGTGTTTCCTGGCAAGAGCGGAGGCGAACCGCTGACCAAAGGTGATCTCTACTCGTTCTGGATCAAGGCGCGAGATGCCGCCGTGATCGTGGCCGATGCGAGGCTGCATGACCTGCGACTTGCGCACTCCTCGCACGCGGTCCTGAACGGCGAATGCCTGCATGTCGCCGGACGCCGGCTCGGACACCGCCGCGTCAGCGTGACCAACCGATACGCCCATCTCGACGACACGATCCTGGGGCAAGCCGCTGAGCGCGCGGCAGTCGCAATCGTGCGGAAATTACATCGTCACGCCAACCACACACCCGAATCCTGCAATGGTAGCAAGAAATAGCATGTCCGGCCGCTCCCCAAGAAATCGAACCCTTACATGCACTCCGAAAGAACTCGTTGAACTTTCGGAGACGGTTTTGCGAATTGAGAAAGCAGTTGATCGTCAAGACATAGATTTCCAACTTATCGGAGGGGACTTTTTCGAGATAGCTGCCTACCTTCCCAACCAATTCGTTGACTTACTCATTCTTGATCCGCCGTATAACTTAACAAAAAACTACAATGGCAATCTCTTTAGGAGACTCGACAAGGACAGCTACACTGCCTGGTTTCAGAGAGTCATAGAACTGCTCATTCCAATGATGAAACCAAGCGCCACCGTGTATGTTTGCGCTGACTGGAGGACTTCAACGCTTGTGCTGCCAGTCTTGGAAGAACGATTCTTCGTACGAAACAGAATCACTTGGGAACGAGAAAAGGGACGCGGCGCAAAGCGGAACTGGAAGAACAACACAGAGGACATTTGGTTTTGTACAAATTCCGAGGATTACCATTTCGACGTGGACGCCGTTAAGCTGAAGCGCAAGGTGTTGGCCCCGTATCGTGTGAAGGGAGAGCCGAAGGATTGGCAGCAGGAAGTCGATGGCAACTATCGGCTAACGCATCCGTCAAACATATGGACAGATTTGACAGTGCCGTTCTGGTCAATGCCCGAAAACACTCCGCACCCTGCGCAGAAGCCGGAAAAGTTGTTCGCGAAGTTGGTTCTTGCGAGTTCCAAGGAGAATGACTTTGTTTTTGATCCATTCCTGGGAAGTGGCACATCTGCGGTGGTGGCGGAAAAGCTGGGCAGGAAATGGTGTGGCGTTGACATCAATTCCGAGTACCTTTGCTGGGCAAGGAAACGCATTTGCGCTGCACGAAACGCTCCGGGCATTCAGGGCTATGGCGCTGGTGTTTTCTGGGAGAGAAATTCTTTCCCGCAGCAACGAAAGGCGTCGATTGTGGAGGGACAAGAAGATACGTCCCAAGGAGCGCTCTTCAAATGAAGTCGAGATTCCATTGTCAAGGACATCACGAGCGAATGGCGACTGAGATAAGGGCATGTGGTGCACGCTCGGTGAGTGGCGGCGGTTGATTCGCGAATGAACGTGAATGAAAGTCGGCCGCCAGCCCTGTTTTCCAGCATTTCCGGCCTTCATGGGTATGGACAAAGGCGCTTCGTTTCGATTCATGGTGGGTTCCACAACAATGGAGGCGTCTGTGAGCAACATGCGCTGTCGACTGTCACACGGACAAAGCGTCGTTTCGTCGAGGGCAGCCAGTAGTGGCCCGCAAGCTCAGCGGCGACTAAGAGGCTCTGCTGGTCGTGCCCGCTGCACGCTTGAGCTGCTGTGCAACGAAAGGGTTCGGATTGCGGACGACGGGAGCATCTCGCGCGAGACCGGGCGGCGGCTTGCCAAGAACAGGCTCAAGCCATGGCGCCAGGACAGATGGTGCATTCCCAAGGTCGATGCCGCCCGCGTCGCCGCCATGGAGGACGTTCTCGATCTCCACAATGAACCGCACGACCCGGACCGTCCCGTGATCTCGTTCGACGAAACCCGGACAATGTCAGCGCTACGGCCATGAATGCCGGCGAAACGGCACAGCCAACCTGTTTGTCTTCCTCGACGTCCATCGTCCCTGACGGAAGGTCAAGGTCACCGAACGCAGAGCCTCGGCACACTTCGCAGCCTGCATGCAGGACCTGACCGACATCCATTTCCCGGAGGCAAGGAAGTCAGGGTCGCGCTCGACAACCTTTCAACCCACAGGGCAGCCGCACGCTGCATATCCCTGCCAGCCAAGGAAGATCGACGCATTCTGCGCCGCATCGAGTTCCACCACACGCCAAAGCATGCCAGCCGGCTAAACATGGTCAAGCTCAATGAGTTTGTCGACAGGGCTGGGCATGTCGCGGAGATCTTGAATGCTGTTGCCAGATCAATTAGGTTTAACGTTGAGCTGACGGAGCCAGAAGTGAACCATTCCATTTTGTCCCATTCTGGACTGGCATCAGGATCCAAGACGGTTCGCCACCCGCCGGTTGGCGAGCCCGTCAATGTCAAGGCTGTCCAGCAACAAGTTCCACAAGCCGGAGATTCCTCAATTGGCACCGGTCCGGGTTCGCCGAATTGGGAAGAACGGCACGGGAAGGACCACAACTACAACGATCCGGAATCTGCAGTGGTTGCGACATTCCCGACGGAAGCAGTTTCCAGGCAGTGGTTTGCCGAAGCCGAGGAACAGCTCGGTGTATGCTCGAACTGCGCAGAAGAGGAGGAACTGCCTCCTCCGTCCGGGATCGCGATTGCCAGATCGCGGAAACTCCTGCGAAAGTTCTCAGAATACATAACGTCCCAGCCGGACATCTACCCGATGGACGAGGCCTGTGTCGCAATCGACTTTCGTACACCCGACGGCAGGAGCGGTGTCCTGTTCGTGGTCGATCAGGATGGATCCGGCGTGATGTTCCATTGCACGGAGGGCGTGCGGGGCCGGACGCGGGTTGACGATGCCTCACAGCTTATGGATGAAGGCGCTGTTGCCAAACTGAGGCGCGTGGGCATCCGGTAGTGGCAGAGCCCACTTCAGCGCCAATCACGCCAACCATTGCCAATCACGAAAAACTGGGGCGGCATGAGTGGTATAAATCCGCCGCCAGGAAGGTTCTTGGGCGGCTGGAGCGCGGCGAACCACATCGGATGGAGGTGCGAAAATTCATGCCGCCGAAGGATAACTGCGAGTTGTCCGTCGACCGGATGGACCATTGTGACCGGAGAACGCTGGCGGATATGGCCGAGAAGAATACAACACTCACGAATCGATCGCTCAGGGGATGGCACACGCTGAGCGCGGGCGAAGTGGCCGAGGTAAACTGCGCTGTCCAATCCTCTCCCTTTCCGGGGAATCCCTACCACGCCGATATTGTCATTCAGGTTAACCTTGGTTCAGCCGACAGCAGGGATGATCAGAGAGAATTTGTGCGGGATCTTGCCTACCGGGCTGTCTTTGAACCCCGTTAACATCTTCCCCCCCCTTTGATTGAATCCCAAAGAGTGAATCATGATACACAAAAACAGTTTTTGATTGCCCGTTTTGGATACCCGCCGCGCACCTGCGGGACTGGCGCCACCGCTGAAGCGCATCCTGTTCCGGCTGCAAGAGGCGACCGCGCGTGCCAGTGGAGCGTTCGCGGCTCCGGCAACTGGCGCGTGGTGTTTCGCTTCGAGGACGGCGAGGCCGTGGACATGGACCTGATCGACTATCACTGACCGAAGGGGAGTGCTGACCATGAACGACATTGCAAGCGAGCGCGTCGGGCCGATGCGGAACCCGCCGCACCTGGGCGAACTGATCCGCGAAAGCATGGAGGACATGGGCTGGAATGTGACCAAAACGGCGGCGCGACTTGGCTGCGGGCGCGGCGCGCTGTCGCGCCTGTTGAACGGCAAGGCGGGCGTGTCGGCGACTATGGCGCTGGCGTTGGAGGACATCGGCTGGGGCACTGCCGATCACTGGATGCGGATGCAGGCGAGCTACGAGCTTGCGCGGGCGCGGCGCGACCGGACGGCTGCGGATCGGCGCGTGAGGACGCGGCACGCACGATCGAGGCCCGCGCCGTCGGTTCGGGCTGGTTCGCCTGTCCATGTCGAGAACTGATCTCCGATAGTGGGCTTGATGCGGGAGCAAACTCATTCCTCTGAACGAATACTTGCAAAGGGCCAAGCGGCAACGGAACGACGAGTTCTACACGCAGCTTCCCGACATCGAGAACGAACTGTGCAACTACAGTCGACACTTTCGCGGCAAGGTCGTGTACTGCAATTGCGACGATCCCCGAGTCTCCTGTTTTTCAATTGCTTCTCGTACAACTTCGATCGCTTGGGACTGAAGAAGCCAATGACCGCGTGCTACAGGAACCGGGAACGCGACCTGTTCAGCCGCCACGACTCGGAGCAGGCGATATGGTTCGAATACAAGGGCAACGCGAAGCGCGGCAGGGTGCCGGAAGTCGGGAGTTTGTTGGGGACGGCGAATTCCGCAGCGCGGAGTGCATCGAGATCCTGAAGCAGGCGGACATCGTGGTGACCATTCCGCCGTTTTCGCTGTTCCGCAAATGGGTTGCCCAACTGGTGCAGTACGGCAAGAGATTCCTGATCGTCGGGAGTCAGAATGCCATTCAACACTCGGGGATCGTCATCGAATTGGCGGTGCCGGGCGCGGCGTAGCGCCGTCGCCCGCGCCCCTTGTCGTCGCGGACTTCGTGGCGCTTGTCGCGGGGTCTGGCGGCGCGGACGCGCCGGGGGAAGGTGGATTACGGTTGGTTGGTCATGTCGCGGCTCCCTGTTCGGGCCGGGCGGCTGAGCCGTAATGCAGGAAGCAGCCACGGCGGCGTTTTCCTCGGGGAAGCCGCGCGACGGCGGGGAGCCGTCCTCGCCGCAAGTCGCTGACTTTACGGGCGTTTCCGCCCGCTCAGGCAAAGGCGGGCGCTGGCAGGAAGTGCACCTTCAGGCGATTGGACTGTGAAGAATCTGTGCCTCCGGCGTAGGGAAATGGCTATCCGACCACGGATCGCAGCCATGTGCTTACGAGCAACAGGCGTTCCTGAGCATTGCTTGCAGCGGATTATTGCGAAACGGACAAGACTGCCCCACGCAATTTGATTTGATCGAAGCGGAGAGGAAAGTCTTTGAACCGCTCTCCTGCCTTGGAGAACGCGCAAGGTGCGTTCGGCCTACCCTGCCATTCAGTCGCTGCCGCTCGCGAGCCTCCGGATTCAATCTGGCTATGCTGCCATACTGTCAACAAGTCGCCGGCGTCGCGTTGACCCTCGACATCTGTTTCGCCGGACCATTGATTTGGGCCGGGAGTGCGGGTCAAGAGTTGCGAGAGTGCAAATTCTGTTGCCTTGAATCCTTGCAGTGGCTAGAATTGGAAACCGGTTTATTTGGGAGGAAGGGAACATGCACAACATTCGCATGAAATTCATTGCAGGCATGGCGCTAATGACGTCTCTGCTGTTGGGAACCGCCATCGCCACGGCGGAAACCACAAAGATCGCGTTTCTGATGCCTTGCACGCAATGTGCGGATCGCTGGGAAACCAAGGACCGTCCATTCTTCATCGAAGCTGTGAAGCAGCTGGATCCGTCCATTGAAGTTATCGCTCTCAATGCCGAGGGTGACGGAAATCGACAAATCGCCCAAGGCGAGTCGGTCCTTGCCCAAGGAGTGAAGGTAATCGTCATCAACACGATCGGTGAAACGACTGCAGTCCCGATCGTTCGTCAGGCGCAAAGCGAGGGCGTGCCAGTCATTGCCTATGACGGACTCATGGTAGGAGTCGTCACCGAAGGTTTCGTCACCTTCAACAACGAGCTCGTCGGCGTCCTGCAGGCACAGTATCTCGTCGACAATTTGGGAGAAGGCGCGCGCATCGCAATTGTCAACGGAGAGCAGTTCTGCGCTGCATGCCGCGCTTTCAAGGACGGCGCTCACAAGGTGCTGGATCCACTGGCGGCCGACGGCAAGATTGAAATCGTCCATGAAGCCGAAGCCAAGGGATGGCTGGCAGCGAACGCTCAGCAGGCGATGGAACAGGCGCTGACTGCCAACAACGACATGATTGACGGCGTGGTTGCTGCCAACGACACACTTGCACAGGGAGTCATCGCGGCGCTCAAGGGCGCTGGGCTGGAAGGAAAGGTTATGGTTACGGGACAGGATGCCAGCGATGCCGCCATTGTCAACATCCTGAACGGCTTGCAGACAATGACAGTGTACAAGTCACTGCAGGAGCAGGCAGCTGCCGCAGCACGTGGCGCCGTGGCCCTTGCCAAGGGGCAAGACGTTTCTGGCATATTCCCCGATGCCGTGTCCACTGATCTTGGGGACGTTCCATCGCTTCTGTTGCAACCGACGGTTGTTGATGTGAGCAACATTGGCGAAACCGTGATCATGGACGGCTTCACCAAGAAGGAAGACGTCTGCGTCGGGGAAGCGGCACAGGCCTGCAATTTCTGAAGCGGACACCTCAATGCAGCCACCTCTGCTGGAGGTGCATGACCTCCACAAGAGGTTTGGCAGCGTACAGGCGCTTGATGGCGTGGGCCTGTCGGTCCACGCCGGTTCGGTGCTGGCGCTTCTTGGAGACAATGGCGCAGGCAAGTCCACACTCGTAAAGATAGTTTCCGGCGTCCATTCGCCTGACGCCGGAAGCGTTGCGCTTGACGGTTCAACCGTCGAGCTTTCGTCGCCGCGGCAGGCAAGTGGCTGCGGAATTGAGACCGTGTACCAGGACCTCGCGCTGTGCGAGAATCTGAGCGTCACTCAGAATCTGTTTCTGGGCCGAGAAAGAAGACACTCGGGCAATCGCCTCAAGGGGTGGTTTCTCGATCGACACGCGATGCGCCAAGAAGCCGAGCGCGCCTTTCAAGTGCTGGGCTCTCGCATTCCGTCGCTTTCCAGTCCCGTCAGTTCACTGTCGGGCGGCCAGCGCCAGGCGGTAGCCATTGCCCGGGCAATCGTCTGGCGCAGCCGCCTGGTAATGTTCGACGAACCCACAGCGGCTCTTGGAGTTGAGCAAACAGCAAACGTCCATCAATTGATCAGGCGATTGCGCGATCAAGGAGTCGGCGTCCTGCTTGTCACTCACAACATGGTCGATGTCTTTGCCTTGGCAGACCGAATCGTCGTATTGCGGCGCGGCAAGCGCATAGCAGAGTTGAACCCAACAGAATGCACGCCGGACGACGTGGTCAGCGCCATTACCGGAAGCTCAATTGCCGCACGAGAGTCGTGAGCGCCGCTGCAATGGCAACACTCAATTCCAACACTGACCTCGAAACCGGCGCCCAGATGGATTTTGTGTCTCGCCTGCGCCACGGTGAACTGGGCTTTGTTCCGGTGATCTTTGCGCTGTTCGCAGTCTTTCTGGTCTTTCATCTAGCCAATCCCTACTTCCTGACTCCACGCAACCTGTCCAACCTGACGCTTCAGCTCGGCGTGCTTGGAATCATGGCGCTTGGCGTCAGCTTGGTGTTGTTCATTGGAGAAATCGACCTGTCGGCAGGCTCGGTCTCCGGGGCTTGTGCGGTCGTCCTGGTTCTGCTTTCTACAGAGCTTGGGCTTCCTGGACTGCTGGCAGCAGCCAGCGCCATCGCCGTCGGTGCGGCGATTGGATGGTTGCACGGAACCTGCGTCACGCTGATCGGCGCGCCCTCGTTTATCGTCACGCTAACGGGACTCCTTGTTTGGCAGGGTGTGCAGCGCATGTTGGTCGGCAACCAGATTGGCCAGATGCTGATCAACGATCCATTGATCACCGGAATCGCATCCACATTCATTCCATCCTGGATGTCCTTGCTTCTCATTGGGCTGACATCTGCGGCAGCGTTGATTCATTTCGGACGGCAGTGGTCTGCAGCCGTGGTCGGCGGGATTGCGGAGGTTGCGATCTGGCTGGCAAGGGCCGCTCTGTATCCGTTGCTGGCGATCGCGGTCTACGCCATCCTGTCCCAGCATTCCGGGGTGCCGGTACTGCTGCTGATTCTGGCTGCTCTGACTCTTGTGCTCACGGTCCTCACCGAACATACGCCGTTCGGCACTCACATTTTTGCAGTCGGAGGCAATGCGGAAGCTGCGCGACGTGCCGGCATAAATGTGTCTGGCATCAGGGTGCTGCTGTTTGCAATGTGCTCTTCAATGGCTGCCATGTCGGGCATTGTTGCGGTGTCGCGGCAATATGCCGTGGACAGCAATACAGGCGGAGGCAACTTGGTTCTGGATGCCATTGCAGCTGCGGTAATCGGTGGCACAAGCCTGTTCGGCGGCCGCGGCCGCATTCTGGGAAGTCTGCTCGGTGCGCTTGTCATTGGCAGCGTGGCCAACGGGCTGGACTTGCTTGGGCAGTCGGCCAACGTGAAGTCAATCATAACTGGCCTGATACTTCTTGGCGCGGTTTCAGTTGACATGATTGCCCGCAAGCGGCGGATCAGAAGCGGCGCTGCAGGCGCATAGCAAGGGGAGACTACTTGATGAGCAGTGACACGGCAGTGACATTTCCGGAAAGCTTCATTTGGGGGGCTGCAACCGCAGCATACCAGATCGAAGGCAGCCGCACCGTCGATGGCGGCGGCCTGTGCCTTTGGGACGAGTTCGCGGCGCAGGGAGGCACTTTGAATGGAGACAGCGGCGCCATTGCCGCCGACCACTACAACCGCTACCCACAGGATCATGCTTTGGCCCAGGAACTTGGGCTTCAGAGTCTTCGGATGTCGATCAGCTGGCCCAGGATCTTTCCGGAAGGCAACTCGACGCTCAATCAGGCGGGTTTCGATCATTATGATCGGGTTCTGGACTCGCTTGCCGAATGCGGGCTGACTCCCATGATCACGCTCTATCATTGGGATCTGCCCTTGAAGCTGCAGCACGCCGGTGGCTGGTTGAATCGCGAAACCGCGTATCGCTTCGCGGAATACGCCGAGGCGGTTACAAGGCGCTTCGCCGACAGGGTTCCCTACTGGATCACGACGAACGAACCTTGGTCCTGCGCCTTCCTTGGCTACGCCAGGGGACTGCATGCGCCCGGTGTTCGTGACTACAATGCAGCTGGAATCGTCACTCACAATCTCAACCTGGCACACGGGCTCGCCGTTCCCGCAATTCGTGCCAGCGACAGCAGCGCAGCTGTTGGCGTAGTGCATTGCCTTCAGGTCATCGAACCGTTCTCGGACAGTCCGCTGGATGTCCAGGCAGCCCGAACCGTCTCGGGGGAGGCAAACGGGCTGTATCTCGAACCGATGTTCAAGGGCAGCTACCCACAGCACATGTTGCCCTATCTACCCTGCCTCGAAGATCCAAAGGTCGTCAGGGAAGGCGACTTGGAGTGCATTTCGACTCCGATCGACTTTCTCGGATTGAACTACTATGTTCACGAAGTTGTTCGTTTCGATCGAACCATACCTGTCATTGGCGCCTGCAGGATGGCGCCGCTCGGTCCATTGACCACGATTGGCAGTGGACTTCGCCCCGATGGCCTTGAGACAATCTTGTTGATGCCGTTGCAGGACTACGGTTGCCGACTGCCGATCTATGTCACGGAGGTCGGGTATCTGTTCAATGACTATGTAAATCCTGACGGGCGGGTCAACGACACAGCACGCGTAAAATACTATGACGAAGCGTTTCGAGCTGCGGCGCGCTCCATGGCAAAGGGCGTGGACTTGAGAGGCATATATGTCTGGACGCTGCTTGACGATTTCGAGTGGGATTCAGGATACAGCTCGCGCTACGGCATCGTCTTTGTCGAGTATGGAACGCAGAAGCGTGTACCCAAGGACAGCGCCTATTGGTACAGGGACGTAATTCGTCGCAACGGCCTCGCATGACGGCCAATGCATGACAAGGCGCGGCTGCAGAATGCTGGCTCGCAATTGCCGACGACTCGGTGCGGCGTCCAACTTCCGCTCCGGCCTCCCATTGTGGTTCGGGTCACCAAGCGCCGAATCCTTGCTCCAAGGCAATTGTCACTTGCGAGAGCAAGATGCGGGGGGTCTTCCTCGCAGCTATGAATATTGCCGGTGCATGCAAATGACGGAGATTTGGCGTCGCAGGCAGGCCTGCCTGCGACCCGGCGTTTTTGTTGAAGCTGCAACTGTACTGCTATCAGGGACGGGACGAAATTCCAGCCGCCCTGCGGCCGAAATACGGGTTTCAAGGCACGGGTCTGGAGGCCAACCAGTCCCAGAAAACTGGCGCCACTACCCAAGAAAGCGTCGTCGCTCTCATGCGACGCGATACAACAATGACACGCGTTGCCTTGGCAGGCCGTGTTGGAATCGCACCCGAAGGCGTCAAGCGCCGTTTAGATCCCGATTGGAAAGTCGGTTTTTGCTCATTTCGGATGGTGATCGGCCCGTCCAGCATGGCATGCAATTTAACGCAATAAGAGAACAATGTTCCGGCGTGAGTGTGCATGAAACAGGGAAATGTGACTTTTGAATCGGGCACTCAGAGAGTTGCAGGGCCAAGCATGACCGTTCTTGCACTCCTGCGGTGGCGGCGAATTGCTGCATCGGGATTGGCCATCGAACTTTGGTTCAACGCGATCTGCCCCTGGAGCATCAAGCCGGTCCCTGCCGAGATCAGCTCCAAACCGCTGTAGCATGGCGTGT
>MKWU01002710.1_pt1 | contig 25435 bp, 28 predicted proteins | sample 809101 | NCBI WGS metagenome assembly MKWU01 (sample SAMN05860141, study PRJNA318959) | sponge metagenome | host: Aplysina aerophoba | place: Slovenia: Piran, Adriatic Sea, Gulf of Piran | collected 2013-05-07 | reverse complement strand
GTGACCCTCGGAGGTGGCGGCGGGAGTGGGATCCCAAGGAAAGAGGCACCTTCCGGTGATTTTCGCGTTCTCGGGGTTCGGTGGGGTGGAGGTGTAGCCAGCTCTTATGTGACGAACTTCCGACTCGGGACACTAGGCACCCTCAAACCGCCATACCTTCCAACGGGCACCACCAGGAGAGGGCTAAGAACGCGAAAACCGGACGATCGGAAGCCTCCGGCGGGCCACCCCCCGGCCACCACATCCTCGGGAGCGCGTCCCGCCATCCCCTCCGGGGGACGCCTCGGACAATCTGACTCCCGCCTCGGTCCGGTCGGTACCCGGATACGGACCGTCGGTGTTTGTGACGACCCACCGATATGCAACGGGATCGTGACACCGACGGTCCCGCTCGGTCCCCAGAGGGGAGCCTCCTGCCAGTTGGCAGGTCAGCCGGATTGAGGACGACGGCGGTTCCTGAGCGACGAGCCCGGATGACTCGTGACACTTGGAGGACACCGTCCGGGCAGTCGCGGCCGTCGATCCTCCGGCTCCGATAGTACGGATGTCGAAAACCGGTATGCGGATCGGCAAGCTCTCGATCTCGGCTTCGTACACCTCGGTGGGGGCGCCGTCCACGATCACACAGGCGTCGAGGCTGGTTCCGCCCACGTCGAAGGAGATAAGGGAGGACCGGCCGGTGGCTTCTCCCAGGCTGATCGTCCCGGCAATACCGCCCGCCGGGCCGGAGAAGACCGTAAGAAGCGGCGAGACGCGGGCGATCTCCGAGGTCATCGCTCCGCCCGCCGAACGCATGATCAGGAAGGAGCCGTCGAGCCCGCCCTCGCGGAGCCGGTCTTCCAAGTCGGTGAGGTACCGGCCCAGGATGGGGCGGATGTAGGCGTCGGCCACCGCGGTGGACGTCCGCTCGTACTCGCGGTACTCCCTCACCAGATCGACCGAGACGGAGACCGAAAGGTGCGGGAAGGCCTTGGCCAGGATGCTCTTGGCGGCTTTCTCGTGCTCGGCGTTGGCGTAGGAGTGGAGGAAGCACACCGCCACCGAATCCACACCCCGCTCCGTGAGGATGCGTCCCGCTTCGATGACGGCATCGTGGTCGAGTTCCTGCACCACCTTGCCACGGTGGTCGATGCGTCCGGGAACGCCTACGGTGTGACGCCGCCTGACGAGGAGCGGCGGCCGCACGTAGCGGAAGTCGTACATGGAACCGCGGGGCAGGTCACCGCGGGCGATCTCGAAGATGTCCCGGAACCCGGCGTTGGTGATGATGCCGGTCACCGAGCCTTAGCGCTCCAGGATGGCATTGAGTCCCAGCGTGGTGCCGTGCGTGTACACCGAAGCCTGCTCCAGAGCGACGTTGGTGGCGCGGGTGGCGGTGATCACCCCGTCGGCGGGAGCGGCAGGAGTGGTGGACGACTTGCGCACCGTTATCTCCCCACTCTGCTCGTCATAGGCGATGGCATCGACGAAGATCCCGCCCGATGTCCACCGCCAAGCGGTGTCTGCGTTCGGTCATGCTCTCGTTCGGAATCGGGATGTTGCGGTCAGGCAGCCGGGCGGTCGTCTCGCACCACGCGACCCGACTGCATCACGAAGGAGATTCCTCGCATTGCGGCCACGTCGGAGATCGGGTTCTCCTCCACGGCGACGAGGTCGACACCGAGCGTCCCGATCCCAGGAGCGACTGGGACACCGACCCCTACCGGGCAACCCGGACCGGTGACCGGATCCACGGTGTCGGGACGGCCGACGACAAGGCGGGGGTTGTATCGGTGCTGGCCGCCACCCGGGCTCTGCTCCCCCACCTGGAGGGAGTGAGGGTGGTGGTGGGACTGGTCCACGGGAAACTGGGGGGCGGGCTGGGAACGCTGCCCACGATGGCCCGGGTGGGGGAGGTCGACACCTCCATCTACTGCCATCCGGCGGAGACCGGCCGGGGCATGACCCATTTCAAATCGCCACCCGAGGGTTCTTCAACTTCCGGATCGAAACATCGGGCCGGCGGCCCGACCCGATGGAGATCCGAACCCCCAATTCGGAGGACCCCCGCCAGGGTGTCAACGCTTTCAGCCGCCTGCAGGAGGTTCTGGACGCCGTGGACCGATGGGCCGACCAGGATGATCTACTGTGCTCGGTGAACTGGGTGTCGGCTGGTGTGAACCCGATCGTGCTGCCGGAGAGGGCGGTCGCGGAGGGCACCGTGTGGTTCCGCCACGGGACGGTGGCCGAGGTCTACCGGAGCCTGGACCGGGCTGCCCTGCGGGCCGGTGCGCTGTCGACCGAGCGGTTCGGCGTGCAGTCCAATCCGGCCGAGATACCTCCCGACCATCCCCTGGTGACCGCCACGACCCGTGCCATCGCCGCCGAGACCGGGACCACCCCCGGCGTGTACCCGGCCCACGTGGCTTCGGACATCCGCTTCCCGATCCGCTGCCTGGGTGCGTCCACGGTCGGTTTCGGCGCCCTGGCCGGCAACTTCTACGGCCCCAACGAATGGGTCGACTGGCGGGACATGCACCGGGCCACCCGTGCCATCATCCGGATCGTCTCGGACTGGGCCGACCGCGCCGCGAGCGGTCACCCCTGGCCGCGCATAGACTTCGACCATGCTGACGAAGTTGGTCGTCCGTAACTTCAAGGGGCTGGAAAACGCAGAGATCGAGTTGGGAAACCCGGTTGTGTTCGTCGGTCCCAACGATTCGGGCAAGACCTCGGCCCTCCAGGCCCTGACCCTGTGGGACCTTGGATTGAGACGTTGGACGGAGAAACGGGGTGAATCTGCACCACCCCAACGGCCCGGGGTGGCCATTAACCGCCGGGACCTGGTTGGCGTGCCCGTCCTGTCCGCACGTCACCTGTGGAGGGAATTGAGTGTCCGTCGGATATTTCGCAATGAGGGGCGCCAGCGCACCGAGAACATCCTGATGGAAGTGATCGTGGAAGGCATCACCGGCCGGACAGTATGGTCTTGCGGTCTGGAGTTCGACTACGCGAACGAAGAGAGCATCTACTGCCGGCCACTGCGGACAGTGGCCGACGGTAGTGAGCGCATGGAAGTCCCGCCCGCACGACTGTGGCCCAGGATGGCGCTTCTGAACCCCATGTCGGGCTTGGCATCTAACGAAACCCGGCTGGAGCCCGGCGCGATCGATGTACGCCTCGGCGAGGGCCGCACCGCCGAAGTGCTTCGCAATCTTTGCATGAGGGTGACCGAGCTGGCCGACGGCAAGCAACGGTGGGATGGGGTATCGAACCGAATCGCCGACCTCTTCGGCGCCAAGTTGGACTATCCCCGGGTCATCCCGGCGAGGGGCGAAGTCCAAGTCACTTATCGGACAAGATCCGGATCTCGCCTGGATCTCTCGTCGGCAGGACGCGGAATGCAGCAGACTCTGCTCCTGCTGTCCTTCATCAACCTGCATCCTGACAGCGTGTTGCTGCTCGACGAGCCGGACGCACATCTGGAGATACTGAGACAACGCCAGATCTACGACTTGTTAGGAGAAGCAGCCGCCGACAATAGGACCCAGGTGATCTGCGCATCCCATTCCGAAGTGATTCTCAACGAAGCCGTCCAAGACGACACCGTCGTAGCGTTCGTAGGCCAGCCACACCGCATCCAAGCGAAGACTCAGGTGCTGAAAGCCCTTCGTGACATCGGATTCGAGGACTATTACCAAGCCGAGATCACTGGCTTTGTCTTGTACCTCGAGGGACGGACCGACTTGGCGTTGTTGCGCTCCTTCGCCGCGCTCCTTGATCATCGAGCTGTCCATGTATTGGAGCGACCCTTCGTGCGTTACTTCGGTAATCGAGTTGGGAGCGCTCGCTCCCACTTCTTCGGACTACGGGAAGCCAAGTCGGATCTGGTCGGCTTCGCCCTATTCGACCGCCTTGAACGGGATGATCTGGACGCAGAAGGACCACTCATGGAGCATATGTGGCCAAGGCGGGAGATCGAGAACTACTTACTCCCCACTGAGACGCTCGCTAGGTATGCCGAGCAAGAAGGCAGAGCCTCAGCGGCAGCTCCTGACTCGAAGGACCGAGGGCCCGGGCTCTTCGAGGAAATCGAAGCGGAGCGATGGCTCAAGACCATGAACGGGATCATGAGGGATTTCGTGCCGCCAATCGCATTGCGCGACAACGACCACCAGTACTGGTCGAACGCGAAGATGAGTGAGGAGTTGCTGGCACCGGTGCTCGCTGCCTTCTTCACCGAATTGGGCATGCCGATCCTTCTGAGAAAAAGGCACTACCACCGACTGGTGCGCTACCTTGACCAGCCCGAAGTCCATCAGGACATTGTCTATGTACTCGATGCAATCGTGAGCCAAACCGGCCTCGCCTTCCGGCCCGCAACGGCTCGATAGCAGACCTACCTCTCTCCCACAGGTCCACGAGAGCGAACCTAGAAGTTGGTGGACCCCCATTTGGAGAGTGCTGAAAAACGGCGGTAGCGGTTGTCCCGTCGTCCGCTGGACAGGCAGTTTCTCATCGGCCGTCGGGCCGACGGGGGGTCCCTCAGCACCCTCCTGGTCTGTTCAGGCGATGGTCTGGCCTGCGTCGAGGTAGATGGTGGAGCCGGTGGCCATCCTCGAATCCTCGGAGGCGAGGAAGACCGCCGCGCCGACTATGTCCTCGGGTACGCCGATGATGCCCAGGGGGATCATCGACAGGCGGTACTTGCGGAATTCCGGTTCGGCGAGGTCAGAGCGGTTCATGTCGGTCTCGATGAGTCCCGGTGCGATGGCGTTGGCGCGGATCTTATGGGGCGCCAACTCGAAGGCCAGTTGCCGGGTGAGCATCCGTACCCCTCCCTTGGCGACGCAGTAGTGGGCTAGGTCCCGCCCGGCCAGTGTGTCGCCTGCCGACGACATGTTGATAATCACCCCGCCGTCTCCCTGGCGGACCATCTGCCTCGCAGCCGCCTGGGAACAGAGGAAGAACCCCTTGAGGTTCACCTCGATGATCCGGTCCCACTCGGCCTCCTCTATCTCGAGGAACGGGGTCCGGATCAGGATGGCGGCGTTGTTGACCAGGATGTCGATCCGCCCGAAATGACTCACAGCCGCGCCGATCAGGCCGTTCACGTGCGGGGATGACGAGGTGTCGGCTCGCACCGCGATGGCCTCCGATCCCATCGCCTCGATCTCGGCTACCGCGGATCGGGCCGCTTCCCCGTCGCTCCGGTAGTTGATCACCACCTTGGCGCCCTCCCGCCCGTAGCCGAGGGCAATGGCCCTCCCGATCGAGCGGGAGGACCCGGTGACGACGGCTACCTTGTCCTTGAGTCGCATGGTCGGGCGCCCCGCTATTCCAGCTCGAACCCGGGCACCACGAAACTGCCCCGGTCGATGATCTGGCGGTCCCCGATCCAGACGGAGTGGTTGCGGGTCGGGATGTCGAAGTGGAAGTTCGCCCGGTTCTCGCCGCCCAGCTTGCGGAAGAAGTTGGCGCCGAACGCGATCAGCATGTTGCCGTAGTAGCTCTCGGTGTCCATCACTCCCCCGCCTTCCCAGAAGCGGAGTCCCAGGGCGTTCCAGTTGGCCCGGTGCTCGTACCCCCAACCGATGTGGGAGACACCGTAGGCCCGCTTGTCCTTGGGAAGCTCGAAGAAGTCCTTGAGCAGCCGGGAGTCGGCGCCTCCGTCGATGGAGACGATGCTCCCCTCCCGGATCTCCATCCGGATCGGCTGCTCCACGTACTTGCCCATCGGCAGCAACGCATCGCCGGCGTCGACCACGAGGGTGCCCTCCGCCGAGTCCTCCAGGGGCGCCACGCCGCACTGCCCCGACGGCCAGTGGTCCCAGCGTCCGGGCTCGTCGGTGTATCCGTACTGGCACCCGAGCGGCCGGCCCGTGTAGCGGACGGTTAGGTCGGTCCCGGCTTCGGACGAGACCCGCATCGTATCCGACTCCCCCATGTACCTGACGCTTGCCTCGCCCCGCTCCCGGATGACCGGAATCGGGAAGAGGCGGCGGAGGTGGTCCTCGGGCTCCTCGATCATCAAGGAGCGGACACCCGATTCCAGGGCCTCGTTGTGGGCGTCGGAGTAGATCCAGTGCGATCCCATGCTGGCCAGGAAGCCCACCACCAGGTCACACCCCTTCCAGGCCTCGACGATGGTGCGCGACTCCATCCAGGAGTCGTCGGCGGTCACCATGATCTGGAAGAAGTCGCCGCCCAGCACCTTTACCGCTCCCATCAGGGCGGTGACGTAGGCCGGGTTGCTCTGGGTGTTGGTGAAGGCCATGACGGTCTGCCCGGGGCCGACCCCGCACAACTCCATGTGGTCCTTGAACATCGGTACCAGTTCCGCGCCGGCGGCGGACGTGGTGGGAACTCTACGCAATGCCGTTCTCCTTTCGGGCTGTCAGGAAGCTCCGGTTGATCCTATCCGGTCGGACTGCTCGCCGTGCGGGTGGCAAAGGCGTCGGAGGGTGCGCGAGTACGGGAGTCGGTAGCCCGTTACCACTGACCTTGAAATCAGTTACCGCGGGGTCACCAGGATGTTTCAGACCCGAGCATGGCGCCGCCGGAATCCCCACCCATGGTCGGTTCCGTATCGGGCCTCGAGCGCGCCTCCCGGCTCAGGACTTGGGGCGATCCCTGGGCGAGGGTCTTCCCGGCTGGGAATGGCTGAGCAGGTTCATGTGGCCCTTCGCCGCCGCGATCACGCCGGAGGAGACCATTGCGGCGGTGTACCTGGCAGCGGTGGAGGCCGCCCTGGCCGGTACCACCAGCCTGCTGGATCATCACTACGGCCGCACCGATCAAGAGACCACCCTGGCGGTGGCGGCCGCACTGGAGGACGTCGGTCTCAGGGGGGTGGTGGCGCGCGGCGTCACGGGTGGCTACACCGCGCTGGCCGAGCGCCGGGGCTGCCCAGGAGGCCTTCACGGGCAGCGACCGGGAGGAACTCGACATCACCGAGGCGTGTATCGAGGCCCGGCCTCCCGGATCCCGCGTGGCAATTTGGCCCGGCCCCATCAACACCGTCTACACCGGCCAGGACCGGCTGGCGGTGTTCCGCAGGAGGGCATCCCGCTACCACCTGTCCGGAGTCCTTGGGGCCTAGATCGGCCATGCCCTACCGGGTGGAGAGAATCTTACAGCCGTGAAAGTGAGGATAATATCTGCTGACAACGACTGTCATCAGAGCATAGTAGAGTAGGATTAGAAGTCAGTAAGCAGGAGAAACGGCCACGATGTCCTCTCCAGCCACCGAGAGTTATGCAGAAGCTGTTGCGGCACGAGCCGAAGCAGCGAGCGAGGCCAAGATCGAGAAGGCAATCAGCAACCAGACGAAATGGATCATCACCACTCTGGCCGCAGCCTCGATCGGGATCGTGAGCATCGTCATCACCGTGGTAATTGCTCTGGCCGACTAGAAGATCACGGATGGCCGGCGAGCATCACTGCCTTCCCGGCTCGTAACCTCCCCGCACGAGACAGCACCCCGCCACCCGGACACAGTCGATCCCGTACGGCGTGTTGTCCAACTCCGACCCGACCGCAACACCCGTCTGAGGCGAGATCTGATCGGCTGGATCGGCCTGGCATAGCCCCTTCGACCGCGGCCGCACAGGCCGCTGGGCGAACCTCAGGTTCAGGACGTCATTCGTGGTGCGGTGTTCCTGAGGATCAGGGCGTCATATATGACGTCCTCTGCCCCAAGAACCGCTGGACGCCCCAGGTCGCTAAAAACCGGTGCTCCACCGGGCCCACCCCCGCCTCCACCTGTCCGATTTGGCAGCGTGGATCGGCCATGCCCGGCCTGGTGCCGGGTAATCGGCGTGCGCTCCACGAAGCTCTGTATGTTCCCTCGGGCCGGCCGAACCGATCGGTTTCGCGTCATCGGCCGGCATCCGGTGCTTGGCGATAGTCAACGTATATCGGAGCTGTGACGTTTTCAACGTGTTCCTGGGATGGCTGCCCGGGCCGGTAGGACGCCTGCCGATCGGCGCGACGCCGCCCGACGGCCCCACCGGCCTGTACCTGATCGACTCCCTGGTGACCGGTGACTTGGCAACCTTCCGTACGGCGGCCACACACCTGCTCCTGCCCATGGTGGCGATCGGGTTCCCGGCCGTCTCCCCCATCCTGCGGCTCACCCGCAACGCCACCCTGTCGGTGCTCAACTCCGACTACATCGCCTTCGGCCGTGCTGCCGGCTTGCGGGGCGTGCCCCTCTACCTGAAGTACGTTCTCCGCAATGCGCTGCCGGGCGCGGTGACCATGACCGGGCTGATCGCCGGATACATGATCGGCGGGGCGGTGCTGGTGGAGAGGGTGTTCTCCTGGCCGGGAGTGGGTCTGTACGGCTTCAACTCCCTGGTCAACACCGACTACCCGGCCATCCAGGCGTACGTGCTGCTGTCCGCCGTCACCTACACGGTGGTGTTCCTGGCGGTCGACCTGGTGCAGTCGGTGATCGACCCGCGGGTGAGGCTGAAGTGAGCGCCCGCAAGTACGACGCGCGGCTGGTCATCGGTCTGACCTTGTTCGGGTTCATGGTGGCCGTGGCCGTCTTCGCCCCGGTGATCGCCCGCAACGATCCGCTGGCGATCGACCTGGGCAACCAGTTCGTGCCACCGTCGGCCGATCACTGGTTCGGAACCGCCAAACTCGTTTTCGACATATTCTCCCGAGTCGTCTTCGCCGCCCGCCACGACCTGCTGATCGCGGTCTCCGCCGTGGCCCTCTCGATCGTGATCGGGCATCCGATCGGTTTGTTGATCGGCTATTCGGGCGGGTGGGGCGACTCGGTGACAATGCGCTGTCTCGACGTGATCCAGGCCTTCCCCGCTCTCGTGCTGGCGATCGGCGTGCTCGCCGCCCTGGGTCAAGGGGTCCGCAACCTGATCCTCGTGATCGGAATCGTGGGCGTGCCCACCTTCGTCCGCCTGGTACGGGCGGAGGTCCGATCCCTCCGAGAGCACGCCTACGTGGAGGCCGGGCGGGCGGTGGGCAACTCCCGAGCCAAGATCCTCCTGCGTTACATCGCCCCCGGCACGGTCGGCACGGTCGGCACGGTCGGCACCCAGGCGGCGGTCAGCTGCGGGTGGGCGATCATGTTGGCCGCCGCCCTCGGCTTCATCGGCCTGGGCGTGCCTCTTCCCGAGCCCGAGTGGGGAGCGATGATCGCGGAGGGCCTGCCTGAGATGAGGAGGGGAGGCAGCTGGTGGATCCCGGTCTTCCCCGGCATAGCCATCGCCGTGACCGTCTTCTCCCTGAGCCTCATCGGCGAATCGATAGCCGACCTCGTGGAGCCCACCCGGAGGAAGTCCCGATGAGCGCCCTCCTCGAAGTCCGGGGTCTCAAGGTGGGGATCGGTGACCTTCCCATCCTCCGCGGCGTAGACATGGAGGTCAAGCCGGGAGAGATACTTGGTGTGGTGGGCGAGACCGGGGCGGGCAAGTCCATGACCGCCCGTTCCGTCCTCGACCTGCTGCCTCCCGCAGCCACGGTCGACTTCGCGTCCTGCACCTTCGACGGGCAGGACTTCATCCCCCCCCAAGGCCCGCCAGGAGGCGCGGGGGCGCCGGATCGGCTTCGTGCCTCAGCGGCCTCGGGGCAGCCTCAACCCGGTGTTCCGGGTCGGCAACCAGCTCTCCGGCACCCTCCGCCGTCTCAGGGACATGGGCAGGCGGGAGGCGAAGAACGAGGCCCTTGCGCTGCTGCGCTCGGTTCGCATCACCGACCCCGAGCGCGTGTACCGGTCGTTCCCCCACGAACTGTCCGGAGGCATGTGCCAGCGGGTGTGTATCGCCATCGCCCTCGCCGGCGAGCCCGAACTGATCATCGCCGACGAGCCCACCACCGGCCTCGACGTCACCATCCAGGCGGAGATACTCCGGCTGCTGGGCGATCTGATCACCGAGCGCAACGCAGCCGGGATGCTGATCACCCACGACCTGGGCGTGGTGGCCGACGTATGCGACCGGGTGGCGGTCATGTACGCCGGGCGGGTGGTGAACGTGGGCACGACTGTCGAGATCTACCGCGAGGCACTCCATCCCTACGCCAACCGCCTGGTCTCGATCGCGACGTCCCTCGACTCTGGCGGTACGCCCCGGGAGATCCCGGGGCGGGTCCCCAACCCGGGTGACGATCTAGCCGCCTGCGCGTTCGCCCCCCGGTGCTTCCGTGCGGAAGCCAGCTGCTTCGACCAGGAACCACCCCTGGTGGACCGGGCCGGGCAGGTCGCCTTCTGCCACCATCCCATCGGTGCCGGAGTGGTCTCGGGATGACCGTCGGCATCGACACCCTCGCCGTCCGGGACCTCACCAAGGTCTTCCGGATCAAGACAGGCGGCTTCCGCCACGCCGACCTCAAGGCGGTCGACGACGTCACCCTCTCCATCGCCACCGGACGGACCCTGGCGGTGGTCGGCGAGTCCGGATCCGGCAAGACCACCCTGGCCCGCCTGATCCTCCGGCTGCTGGAACCCACGAAGGGGACGGTGCTCCTGGAGGACGCCGATATCACCGCCATGGAAGGCACCGAACTGGAGAACGTACGGGGACGGATGCAGATCGTCTCCCAGGATCCCTACGACTCGATCTCGCCCTGGCAGACGGTGGGACGGACCGTGGCCGAGCCGCTGCTGCTGCACGGGGATCTGTCCATGAAGGAGGCCACAGGACCGGTGGGCGACATGCTGGAACGGGTGGGTCTCAGCCCCGAGCACGCCCTGGTGGTGCTGGACGAGCCCACCTCGTCCCTGGACATGTCGGTCCAGTCCCAGATACTCCTGCTGCTCCAGTCGCTCCAGGAGGAGTTGGACATCTCCTACCTGTTCATCTCCCACGACCTGTCGGTGGTCCGCTACATCGCTCACGACCTGGCCGTCATGTACCTGGGCAAGGTGGTGGAGTCGGGCCCGGCCACCGAGATCTTCGCCTCGCCCCGCCACCCCTACACCGAGGCGCTGCTGCGGGCCGCCCCCCGTCCCGACCCGTCCCACAAGACCGACCACGTCTACCTGGTCGGCGAGCAGCCCTCCGCCCTGGACCGGGCCCCGGGCTGCCCTCTCTACGGGAGGTGCCCGATCGCCGAGGAGGTCTGCGCCGACATGCCCCAGGAGTTGGTCAACGTCGGCGCCGGCCACCGCGTCGCCTGCTGGAAGCGGACTTGAAGCTCCGGGTAGCAACCGACATCGGCGGCACCTTCACCGACGTGGTGGCCTACGACCCGGACCTCGGCAGGTACGTCACCGCCAAGGCGCCCAGCCGCAGCGACGACCTGGCCGGAGGGGTCATGGACGCCCTCTCCCTCGTCATCGACGACCCGTCAGGAGTCGGGTCCTTAGTCCACGGATCCACGGTGGGCCTCAACGCCTTCCTCCAGCGAAGAGGCGAGCGGGTCATCCTCCTGGCCACCAGAGGCGCCGGCGACGTCTACCACATCGCCCGAGGCAACCGCCTCGACATGTTCAACATCCGGTACCGCAAACCCATCCCGCTCATCCCCCGCCGCGACATCATCCCCGTCGGGGGACGGCTCGACTGCGACGGGAACGAACTGGCCCGCCTGGATCACGACGATCTCCGCCAAGCCGCCGAGCGCATCCGCGCGGAGAACGTCCGCTCGGTGGCCGTAGCCTTCCTGTTCTCCTACGTCGACCCCTCTCACGAGTTGGCCGCCGCCGAAGTACTAGCGGGGCGGCCGGAGGCGTGGCCCTCTCCGAGGTTCTCGACCGATCCAACCTGATCTGCATAGACCTGGGCGGGACCAGCTTCGACGTGAGCCTGATCACCAATGGCCACGCCGACAGCTCCCCCTCGGCCCTGCTGGAGGGCCTTCCCGTGCTGATGCCCGTGGTCGACATCCACACCATCGGGGCAGGCGGCGGATCCCTCGGCTACCTGGAAGCCGGCGGCCTGCGGGTGGGACCCGAGAGCGCCGGCGCCCATCCCGGCCCTGCCTGCTACGGGAGGGGCGGAACCCGGCCCACCGTCACCGACGCCAACCTGTACCTGGGCAGGATCGACCCCGGATACTTCCTCGGCGGGAACCTCACCCTCGACGTCCAAGCAGCGCAACAGGCCCTGGAAGATCTAGGAGCCAAGCTGGGACTCGACGGTGAGAAGCTGGCGCTGGGCATCATCGAGGTCATCAACGCCAAGATGTCCCAGGCCATCCGGACCCTCACCGTGGAACGCGGCATCGAACCCCGCGAGTTCAGCCTGGTCGCCTTCGGGGGTGCCGGCCCCATGCGCGCCGTGGCCCTCGCCCAGGAACTGGGTATCACCGAGGTGATCGTCCCCCCCGACCCGGGCGGCTTCTCCGCCTGGGGCATGCTGCAATCTGCGGTCCGCCAGGACTTCAGCGAGGCCTTCTTCCAGGACTTCACCGACCTCGACACCACCGAAGTGGAATCCCGCTTCGCCCGCCTCAGCGAGACGGCCGTCTCCAGCCTGCTCGATGAAGGCGTGGCCCACGATGCCATCTCCCTGATCAGGCGCCTCGACATGCGCTACCAAGGACAGGAACACACCCTCACCGTCACCCTCCCCAACTATTCATCCCCCTCACCCAACGGTCACCTCGCCTCCCTGCGCCAGAGGTTCGAGGACACCTACAGCGCCCGCTACGGCCACTCCAACCCCGAAGCCGCGCTCGAGACCGTCAACCTGAGACTCACCGCCCTCGGCGATGTGGGACGCCCCCTCCTCCAGTCCAACTACCGCCCCGACCACCCCTCCGACCAACCGTCCAAGACCACACCGGTCCTGTTCGCCACCGGCTCCTACCCCACCGCCCGCTTCCACCGGGAGTCCCTGATGCCCGGCTGCTCCATCAACGGCCCCGCCATCGTCGAGGAAGCCACCGCCACCACCGTCATCCCCCCCGAAGCCTCCGCCACCATCGACGAGTACGGCTGCCTCGTGATCAAGGCCCCCCCACTATGAAACCCGAGGGGACTTCACTGATCAGTGATATAGGAGACATAGATCTGCCTGATGTCTCGGGCCGAGAGAACGAGTCGCCCCTCGCGCAAGACTTCCGGTTTGGCTTGGTCTGGCCTCCGAAACCTGCAGCGGTGCTGCTAGCACCAGATCTCGGTCCGGCGAAGCCTCTGGTTGGGTGCTGTACCAAGCCAGTTCACCTGCTGCGTGACCTCCGTTGGTCAACTCACATATAAGAAAGATGTGATCGTAATCCTCGGGCACGTTTTCTTCGAACACGTGGTACCAGGCGGTGAATTCACCAAGCGCCGGAGCGAGTTGCCGGGACAAGTACTTGAGTGGACCGATGCGGTATGCGAAGGCAGCCGATAGCCCTGACGCCAGGATTACGAACAGAGCCGTCCAGCCAGCAACATACAGGAGCCGGGAGTTGTCCAGAAGTACGTATCCGCGCGGGTCGAGCAGCAGATGAGCAAGGTCGGGAGCATGACCGCGAACCGGAGGTATTCGTGCCAACCCAGCCAAGAAACCTAGGGTCAATGTATCGGCAACTGCCGCTACCACTATCAGGCCCATGCCCTCCATCGCCCTGGAGAGCGTTTTGACCGGGACCCTTGTACGTCGAGTGACGTAGTGTACGTAACCGGGGATAAGAAGGACGACCGCGATCGACAGGCCGGACAGCGGATCGAGCGGGTGCTAGCCCTTGCTCCTCGGTCGGGGTAGCGGTGGTCGCTTGGATACCGTCTTGGGCGGAGGAGGCGCCTTCCTCGGTGCTCTACCGCTCCGGTTGATCACCTCGTAGGATCTTGCGGCTCGTCTGCCCTGCTTCTTGCTGGTCATTCCCAAATTGTAGCGAAGGCCAAGTCCTAGCGCGTGAAGACGGTGGTCTGTCGTAGCGTTACGGACCCGCGTCCTGGGGTCAGTTTCGATGGACCGCGCGTTAGCGGCCCGCGATCTCGTAGGCCACGCGGCCGATCACGATAACCGTGCTGCGCCATCGCCGGCCCCGCCATCGTCGAGGAAGCCACCGCCACCACCGTCATCCCCCCGGAAGGCTCGGCCACCATCGACGAGTACGGCTGCCTGACCATCGAGGCGCCTCCGCTGTAGAGTGTTCTACACCACCCCCCGCCGGACACCTAGCAGGCTTGAAGACAGGCCTCTTTCTTGTTCTCCGACCCTGCACGTATTGTCTTGGCCGCCGTCGCCGTAGTCGAGGGGATTTCCATCCACCATTGAGCAGGCACCCTCAGCCAAGGTGCTGCCTCTGGGCGTAGTAGTTGCGAACGCCGATCATACTCCCCTGGATTGACGTTGGACTATCACTAGCAACAAGGAGACCATGACCATGTTCAGGCGTGCGGTACATCCCGGAGAAATCCTCAAGGAGGAATTGGAGGAGTTGGACGTGTCCCCGACGGAGTTCGCACGCCAGATCGACGTCCCGCCAAACCGCATCGGGCAGATCATCGCTGGGAAGCGATCGGTCAGTGCCGATACGGCCCTGCGATTCGGACACTGGTTCGGCATCGAGGCCCAGTTCTGGGCCAACCTCCAGACCCAATTCGATCTGGCGACCGCCGAACAGCGCATCGGCGCTGCATTGCACAGCCTGCCGTCAGCAGCAAGGAGAGCGAACGTCTCGTAGACGTGGCGTACCGTGTCCTCCGAATCAAGTCGTGCGAGTCTTGGATACGACCCCGTGCCATACAGAGGGGGCCACCGATGGTGGCGAAAGAAACTCTCGTCGCAACAGTCAGATACGACACCACCACGATCGCTCAATGGGCCAAGGCTGCAATCGCCCATGCCGAGGTCGAGGCCATCAGCGATCCTGCAGGCTACTTCGCTACTGTCACGGCCTGCAAGGGTGCCCGGGCTTGCGGGCCTACCCCTGAATCGGCCATCCGGGAACTGGAAGAGGCATTGGCTGATCGACCCGACGCGATCACTATCGGAAGTCTCCGTCGCAACTACCGATTCGAGCCAATCCAGAGCGCGCATCGCCTAGTTTCAGAGACGCAAATCTCATAGTTTCGTTCCGGACGCGAGGTCGACTGCGTCCTCGAGCGGGGAGGCCGGATCGTCGGGCTCGAGGTGAAGTCATCGGCCAGGGCGGGTCGCCACGAGGCCAAGAGCCTCATCTGGTTGCGCGACAAACTCGGCGACCGCTTCCATCTCGGCGTGGTCCTCTAAGCCGACAGTTCCCGTTCCGGATCGGTGACCACGTCTGCGCCTCGCCTATCGGCGCCTGTGGCGTCCTCCGGGGTCACCGGGGGAGGTCTGAACCACCCGCGCCGGGAGGCGTGAACGCAGATTACGGAACACTCCGTCCCTGGGGCTACGGTGAAACCGATGGGGTGGGTACCGCCCCATTGCTCGCAAATGGTTGCCCGACTTTCGGAGCCCCACCGGTATGAAACCCGACCCGATCACCATCGAGATCCTCCGCAACGCCTTCATCATGGCCGCCGAGGAGATGAACGCGGCGCTGATCCGCTCCGTCTACACGCCGGTCATCTACGAGTCCAAGGACTGCGCGGTGGCGCTGATCGACAGCCAGCACCGGGTCCTGGGCCAGTCCTCGGGAGTCCCGCTGTTCCTCGGCAACCTGGAGGCCTGCACCCTCGCCACCGAGGAGATGTTCGGGCGGTCCGTGTGGGGCCAGGGCGACATCTGGATCATGAACGACGCCTATCTCACCGGCACCCACATGCATGACGTCACGGTCTTCGCCCCCATCTTCTACCAGGGCGACCTGGCCGGCTTCACCGCGTCGCGGGCCCACTGGCTGGACATAGGCGCCAAGGACCCGGGAGTGCCAATGGATTCGACCGAGATCTTCCAGGAGGGGGTCCGCCTGCCCCCCACCATGGTGGTGAGAGGCGGCGATCCGGTGCAGGACATCTGGGACATCATCGAGAGCAACGTGCGCTTCCCCCGGTCCGCCATCGGCGACATGCAGGCCCAGTTCGCGGTGGCCTCCATCGGCGAGCACCGCCTGGGTGCCCTCTTCGACCGCTACGGGCGCGACACCGTGGAAGCCGCCGCCGAGGAGATCTTCCGCCAGAGCGAGCAACTCGACCGAGAAGCCATCGGGGCCATGCCCGACGGTGAATACACCGCCGAAGGCTTTCTCGACTCCGACGGGGTGGGGGACGACCCGGTCCGCATCAAGGTCAAGATCACGGTGGAGGGCGAGCGCCTCGTCTTCGACCTCACCGGGACCGACGGCCCCGGCCAGGGTCCCATCAACTGCGGGGCCGTGCAGACCCTGTCGGCCTGCCGCCTGGCCTTCAAGTACCTGTTCAACTCAAGCCAACCCGTCAACGGCGGCACCTTCCGCCCCTTGGAGGTGAAGACCAAACCGGGTTCGATCCTCGATGCCCGCGTTCCGGCTGCCTGCCAGTTCTATTTCACCCCCCTGGGCCTGATGATCGACCTGATCTGCTCGGCCCTCTCCCCGGCCCTCGTCGACACCGTCCCCGCCGCCCACTACGGCGACGGCATGGTCTTCCAGTTCACCGGCATCAACCCCCGCACCGACGAGCTGTTCCTCGACAACGAGCCCCATGTGGGCGGATGGGGCGCCTCCCACGGACAGGACGGCGAGGACGGGATGATCTGGACCCTGTCGGGCAACTTCCACGACATGCCCATCGAGGTGTTCGAGTCCAAGTTCCCCGCCCTGATAACCGAGTACGGCTACCGCCAGGACTCCGCCGGCCCCGGCAAATGGCGGGGAGGCAACGGCATCATCCGCGAGTACCGGATGACCACCGACACCGAGCTGAGCCTCTGGTTCGAACGCTCCGGCAACCCCGCCTGGGGCCTGTTCGGAGGCAAGGACGGAGCACCCCCCGAAGTGGTCATCAACCAGGGAACCCCCCGAGAGACCCGCCGCCTCAAGACCAACCGCATGCCCCTCCGCAAAGGAGACACCGTCCGCTGCTACACCGGCGGAGGGGGCGGCTACGGCAACCCCCTAGAAAGAGACCCCCAAGCCGTCCAGGATGACCTAGCCGACGGCCACATCTCTCCCGACTACGCCAACCGCCACCACCGATTGAACTCCGAGGATCCCAAGAACTGACCAATGCCTCGGTCGCTCGCTGGTTAGCAACTCAGGGGATCAAGTGCCCGGAGTTGTATCACCAACAGGCGTTAGGCGTTGGGCAGGTTGGCATTGCCGTCCAGTTTCGCCACGATCGTTGCCACGTATTTCAAGAGGTCGCGACGCTCGATTAGGTCTGGGTCGGTGCCCTGAAGGACTGGGTCGATATCCCAAAGCCACGAAATGCTAGGCCGTGGGGGGCTGTCTTCGTGCTGGTGCAGGAAGGTTGTTGCTAGATCGATTGCCGACGTCCGTCGGCCCAGCGCGGCGAGTACGAGGAGGCGGTTTGCGTCGGTAAGCATCCTGTCGGCCCTGCCTGTAGAGATAGCCTTCTCGAAGCATCGGAGGGCCCGTTCTGGATTGTCGGGGATTAGGCAAAAGCCGAGGTTGTTCAGTGCTTCGGGACCGTCTGGATCGTTGCTTGCTGCTGCTTCGAATAGGGCAGTAGCTTCTATCCGCCGGCCTTGGCCGAGGAACTTCACCGCTGGTTTGACCAATGTGTCAGCAAGGTTGGGAACGTGACTGTGGTGGTCAGTCTGCCTGGCGAGGCGGTCCGCCATTTCCTTTGCTAGCTCGGGTTCGGGCACTTCGCGGACGCTCATCTCGATTGGGGAGCAAGGTGGGGGATGCTGTCCATGTAGGTACAGCCATTCCTTGCGTAGCGAGAGAGCCTCCCAGCGTTCCAGGTAGGTCTCAGTGAACCGTGTGACAATCCACCGTCCGTCAGCATCTGGTTTCTCGGCTGCGACAGCGCTTGGTTCGTCCGATGGGGGGAGTGTCGGTGGGGTCCAGTCCAACAGGGCTTGAGCGTCGGCCGTGCGTGCCCAGCGTGTGGTTGCTAGGAGCAGTGGATCATATCGCCGGTCGTGTGCTGGCGCGGTCTGGCTGGTATCTGCTGCATCAAGGACATGATCGACCCATGACGACCAACTGTTCATTTGATCGAGGCGACGCCGTGGCGCATCGTTCTTTTGGCGCCTCGGAAGGTTGGCAAATCCTGCTGATCGGACAGGGAACCGCAGGGCGGGTAGGACCTGTGTTTCGAAGTTGAGGCCTCTTCCCTCGGTCAGGCGGATCAGTTCGTCGATCTGCGCTCGTCGTTCGCTAGCTTGGTCGTGGTCACTCGATGGCGGTGTTGTGACTACCTCGAGTAGCCCGTAGAGGATCGCAGCAAGACGCCAGCGGGGGGCTGGCCCGGATGCTTGGTCCTCAAGGTAGACCTGCCGGGCGTCGTAAGACTTGGCATGCGGCTGCTGGGTGCGGCGCGCCCGTGGCCGACGCGAGCGCCGGATCCAGATCCCAGGCTCGTGCTGTACCTCTTCGCGGGGTCTCGGCGCGTTGTACCTACCGAGCAGGTCCATACACTCTTCACCACAGCCCATGACACCTGGATCCTTGGTTTTGATCGAGTACGGACAGTCAGGTGTCAGGCCCGGCGGCTCGCAGCTCTCGCTGTATTCACGGAGAGCTCGCAGGAAGATCCCTCGCTCGCGCGGGTCTTTCGGTAGGTCAGAGGCCATCAGCGATATACATCCCTTCTTGGACCAACCGTAAGCACCACAACGCAGCCCCCCGTTGCCTCGTAGATAATTCGATGGGAACGTCCCAGGCGAGCGCTGAGCTTCCCTTTCAACGGTCCCAAGAGCTTCTTACCAAGGTGCGGTTCGTCGTCGAGGCGCCTGATGAGCTCGCGTCCCTTAGCTGCGAGTGGCGCAGGTAGCTTGTCAAGTTGCTTCTTCGCGCTAGGGGTGAATTTTGGCATCTGCGATGCTCAGTCAAGGTCCAGGAGGTTACCGGCAGCCACGTCGGCCGCGGCTTCGTCGAGATTGGCCATGGTCTCAGGGTCGGACAGGATGTTGAGCGTTTCGAGCAGCGACTCGTATTCGTCGTAGCCAACAACGACAGCAGAAGGGCGGCCGTGTCTAGTAATCACATAGTCGGAACCGGTAGCTACGACGTCGTCCACGATCTCGCTCAGACGGTTGCGGGCTTCGGTCAAGGAGGTCATCGAGAGCCTCCGGATGTCAGTGTGTTCACTCATGAGCCGAACTGTACAGAAGTCACGCCAGAACGTCAAGACCGGCTTGCGGGGCTTGTTGACTCACGAGCGGACTGTACAGAAGTCACGCCAGACAGACAACTGACCACCGACACCGGGATGAGGCTCTGGTTCGAACGCTCCGGCAACCCCGCCTGGGGACTGTTCGGTGGTAAGGACGGAGCACCGCCCGAAGTGATCATCAACCAGGGAACCTCCAGAGAGACCCCGCCGCCTGAACGACCAGCGAGCGTAGGCGTACCGGTGCCGGCCGGTGGCAACTAAGTCGGTCAATGTTCCGCGCAAGTAGCGGTGTGATTCGGAGTTCCTGTTTCCCTCAATCGCGGATGTCGATCGGGATTAGGACTCCATGAGTTTCGGCCACGAATAAGACGAACACTGCACTCCCGATTCTGGCGAACCGCCACATGGGAGATCGTTCGGGGAACCGGAAGCCGGGGAGTTCGGTCAACGGACAGTCAGCCATCTCTATCAGTCCCGATAGCAGGTAGATGCGGTCTTCGTAACTCTTGCCGTCCGACCATGCATCGAAGACGCGGTCAAGCGCCGCTCCGTCGATCTGCCAAGGCATCCGGGACTATGCCGCTACGTCCGGTTTAGGAGGCTCAGCGCGTATCGCATCGATCATGGCGCGCAGGTCGTTGGGCGTTAGCCCGGCAGGCGGGGGATCCCCTGCCGCGAGCTGCTGCTTTAGCGTGCGTTCGGCCGACAGGAAGGCATCGTCATAGACCGAGAAGTCAAAACCCGGATCGACCGGAGCGTCGGACTCATCAAGGTGAGTCCAGTCCCGAGCCCGAGAACCCACTGCCTCTCTCCCCATCCTCCGACTTCCCTACATAGAGTAGCGATCCATGGGCTCCGTGGATAGAGGTATCGAGGCGTTGATATCGCAACCCGGCAGTGGGTGTTGCATCGACGTCAGCGCCGGGCAACTACACCGATGGCTGGGCGGAGGCCTCCCACCCAATCCTCAGAGAGTTCCCGGCCGCGACGCTCCTGGCTCCACCGGGAACGGTCATCCTTCCCCAACACCTCCCCAACTCCAACATCGGCCACCACGGCGGGATCGCACCCCAAGAGCTTCTGATCCCCCTACTAGACGATTAGTTCCTAGCCGGTCGTTGCTAGTTGTCTGAGATAGATTGCCTTGGATTAGATAGTTCCAGTGTCCGTAGGCTCTCTGAAGTTTCACATCAAGCGGAGGCAAGGATCTTGTCAAACAAGAGGCGAGGAGAACCTCGGCAGCCCTCAACTAGCATCCAAACAACGACTATCAACTGACTGTCGGTCACAACCCCTTGGAACTACTCGTCTAGTCGCCTAGACAGCCAGCATCGAGGGCGCCAGGACTGGCTTAGCTGAGGCGGACCAGGGGTATCTCGCGGTCGGTGCGCTCCTGGTAGTGGGCATAGCGGGGAGCGCCGGCGATCCTCGACTTCCACACTGCTTCCCGCTCAGCGCCGGTCAGCGTCTCCGCGGTGGCCTTGAAGACCCGTTCCCTGTTCTGGACTATCACCTCGGGGTTGGCCACCACGTTGTGGTACCAGGCCGGATGATGGTCGGCGCCGCCGAAGGACCCCACGACCACCATCGAGTCGCCGTCCGGCAGGTAGCTGAGGCAGACCGTGTGCGGCCTACCGGAACGACGGCCGATGGTCCGCAAGAGAATGCAAGGCATCCCGTCGACCCGGCCACCGATCCTGCCTCTACTCAGCCTGTAGACAGCGACATGCGCCCGCGATATCCAGGGAATGAGCCACTCCGGAGGCGTCCAATACTTGACGCGGTCAGAATCGTTCCCGCCTGCTTCACCCACGCCGCCAGCGTAGGCCGGTAGCCGGTCGAGCGGGTCCAGGCGGTGACGGCTACGGTCTGGGCTGTGTTGCCTCTTCGTTCGATGTTCCATGCGGGCCGGAGCGTTCCGTTCATTCTCCCGACCTTCTCCGGTGTCTCCGCTCGGGGTTCAATGCGGCGGCTCGGGTCCGGCCAGGTGGTGGTCGGGTGAGGGCGGCGGATCGGTGGCGGGCCGAGCTGGAGGCCTGGGTGATACCCCAGCGGCTGCTCGATGCGGCGGAGGAGTCGCCATACGGGTGGGCGCCATGGGTGTGGGAACGCCTGTCCGCGGCGGCTCGTAATGCCCCGCCTCCGGCCACCTTGGAGATCGCCAGGCGTCTGGCCGGCGAGGACGGTTCGGTGCTCGATGTCGGAGCCGGGAGAGGGCGGGCGTCGCTGCCTCTGGCGGTGTCGGGTCATGATCTCACCGCGGTGGAGCCTGATGCCGGGATGGCTGACGGGTTCGAGGAGGATGCGGCCCGGCTCGGTGTTTCGGCCCGGCTGGGGCGGGGGCGGTGGCCGGGTGGGGCGGGACAGGTCCCGCAGGCGGATGTCGTGGTGTCGGCCAACGTGGCCTACGACGTGGCGAAAATCGGCCCGTTCGTGGCCGCTCTGGACGCCGCCGCCCGCCGAGGCGTGGTGATCGAGCTGACAGAGCTCCATCCCCGGGTCGTTATTGCCCCGCTGTTCCGCGCCGTCCACGGCGTCGACCGCCCGAACGGTCCATCGGTAGACGACCTGGCAGAGGTGATCTTTGAGGAACTCGGTGTCCGCCCCAACATGGAGCGTTGGGAACGACCTACCGCGTTGTGGTTCGAGGATTGGGACGAGATTCTCGCCTTCTACGGGGCCAGGGTGACCCTGCCGATCGCCCGACGCCCCGAACTGCGACCGATGCTGGAGCCACAGGTCACCGAGGAGGACGGCCGGCTGTACGTAGGCGACCGGATGCGCCCGTACTGCACCCTCTGGTGGCGCCCGAAACGGTGAGAGAACCGGCACCGAGAGTCTTGACCCGGAGTGTTGATCAGAGCGCGACCGGATCCGAGCCTGCCGGCAGCCCATGAGAGGGTTTCGCACCACCCTCCTGGAGCTATGTTTCTCCGAATCTCTCGAACGGCCTCATGGCATCGGCATGGGCCGCAAGCGCCGCCTCATCGAAGTCGGCCCGCGGCCGGGGCTCGAGGTCGAAGTTGCCGTGCTCGTCGATTCCTCTCACGAGCATGGCCGACTCGCGGACCCCCGCAGTCTGGCGCACATGGGTGGGCAGGTAGCGGAACGCGATCCCGATGCGACGGTCCGATGATCCGTTCGGCCGGGATCCGTGGACTGCCAGGACATGGTGCAGTGAGATCTCCCCGGCGGACAGGCTGAGATCGACGCCTTCGCCCTCGTCGACCTCCACCATCACCTCCTGTCCTCGAGACAGCATGTTGTCATCCCCGAAGGTGTCGTGATGCGTGACCTGGCCCTGCAGGTGGCTGCCCGGCACGACGCGGACACACCCGTTCTCGGCAGTGCTGTCGGTGAGTCCCAGCCAAGCCGTGATCACTTCCGGAGGTTCGAGCCCCCAGTAGGTCAAATCCTGGTGCCATGACACGAACCCCGGATCGTGTGGTTCCTTGATGAAGAAGTCAGTCGACCAGCACAAGATGTCGGGTCCGATAACAGCTTCGACAGCATCCAGGATCCGCGGATGCCGGATCAGCCCATCAAGCCAGGTCCACACCAAGTACGTCTTGAAACGGTATCTCTCGGGCAACCCATGATGCTCGGCCTCGAAGGCCTCCAAGCGCCGGCGGCACTCCCGGGCTTCATCACCCGAAAGCACCGGGATCGGGAAGTAATAGCCATCCCTCCGGTAAGACTCGCTTATGGTGCTGTCGGACATGATCGATGTTCTCCCCGGCCAAATCTAGCCGGCAAACCAGGCTGCTCCGCTCGCCCACCGGCGTGCATGGCCGTTACTGACGGAACTCGTTAGCCGACTCTACGATGCTACGAGGGGTTTTCGGCCTCGCTCCTTCGTGACGACCCGAAACAGCGTGACCTGCTCGACAGGTAATCGTCTGGGGGCGAATACCTCGTGTTCTTGGTTGATGTCGAGCCACTCGCGCAGCCTTGCACGGGCAGGGATGCCAGCCGGGTTTCCAGATGGCGGCATCCACGAGCACGGGACCGCTGCCGTCTTGCTGCGATGTCATCCATCATCGGCGGTGCGTCGCGCTCCCGCAACGAAGCACTCCAGAGGCTGGCAGCATCGAAGACCCCCGCCACGACTCCGCCCGCGCCGAACTGCCCCAGGATGTAGTCTGGCGACCGTTGAAGCTCGACGGGGCCGTCTCGGATCATCCTCCGTTGCAGCCGCCTGCAGGAGGTCTTGGATGATGAGGTTGTCGGGCTCGAGGGTTGTCATAACCGGCGCCGCCACCGGGATCGGCCGTACGGTGGCCGGGAGGTTCGTCGAGGCAGGCGCCCGGGTGCACATATGCGACATCGATGCCGAGGCCTTGGCAATAGCCCAGGAGGAAGCGCCGGGCATCTCCGGCACCTTGGCCGATGTCGGATCCGAGAGAGACATCGACAGGTTGTTCGATGATGCGGTCAAGCGGCTCGGTGGCCTGGATGTACTCGTCAACAACGCCGGTCCAAGCGGTCCGACGGTCCCGGTCGACGAACTCACCTACCAGGACTGGCGCGTATGTATCAGCGGAAACCTCGACGGCGCCTTCCTCAGCACACGGGCGGCGGCGCCACTCCTGAAGAGCGCCGGCTCGGGATGCATCGTGAACATGTCATCCGTCTCGGGACTGTTCGGCTCCCCGTTGCGAAGCCCGTACGCAGCCGCCAAATGGGCGTTGCTCGGTCTGACGAAGACCTGGGCCTCCGAGCTCGGACCGTACGGCATCCGGGTGAACGCGGTGTGCCCGGGCGGGGTGGCAGGTCCCCGGCTCGACCGTGTCATGCAGGATCTGGCCGACGAGCGAGGTGTTCCCTTCCAGAAGGTGTCCGACGAATGGAAGAGACAAGCGTCGCTCCGGACGTTCATCGAGCCTGACGAGATCGCGAACCTCGTCCTGTTCCTGTGCTCCCCTCTCAGCGATGGCATCACAGGGGCGGTCATTCCCATCGACGGCCACCTCGAGACCCTGGTCGGCTAACCGAAGACGGTCCCGCCCGCGACCCTCGGGACCGGACGCCGTGGCTTCGGCGCTGTCGACCCGGAGGCGGATCCCGTCTCGCTAGGAGGGTGCTGACCAATGACGATTGCTGGGGCCTGCCGTCCGCCGACCAGGGATTATGCCGGCGGTTGGCATGCCGCTGGTGGATTGCTCAGTACCCTCCTAGGGTGGTCGCCATGCGACGGAAACCGGACGAAGTACAGCGCATCGCGGTAGTGGGTGCGGGGACGATGGGCCATTCGATTGCTCAAGTCTTCGCGCAAGGCGGGATCGATGTGGATCTGGTCGATCTCGACGAGGCAGCCCTTGCGCGCGCTCCCGGGTTGGTGGAGACGAATCTGCGGGTGCTCGTCGACGGAGGCCGTCTGGACCCCGAAGACACCCCTGCCATCCTCGGACGCCTCCATCCGACCACATCGCTCGCCGAGGCGGCCGCCCGAGCCGAGTTCGCGATGGAGGTGGTCAGCGAGACGATCGCCGCCAAGCAAGCAGTCGTCAACGCCTTCGAGGATGCGGCCGCACCCGATGTGATACTGGCGAGCAACACGTCCGCGCTGGACATCTTCTCCCAGGTCACTGCGGCCAGACCCGAGCGATTCGTTTGCGCTCATTGGTTCATGCCTCCGTACATCGTCCCGCTCGTGGAGGTCGCCGGCGGGCCCGATTCGTCGAGCGAATCGCTGGAGTGGACAGCCGGCCTGCTCCGGCGTGTCGGGAAGCGGCCGCTGGTGATGAAGCGGTTCGCGATCGGCTTCGTAGCCAACAAGATCATGATGGCGATGGGAGCTGCGGCGGAGGAACTTATAGACGATGGCGCCGCGACGGTGGAGGACATCGACTTCGTGATGAAGACCAGTGTCGGGGTGCGGCTGGGCCTGGTGGGCATCTTCCAGAGTCTCGACTTCAACGGACTCGACCTCATAGCGGAAGGCACGGCCGAGATGGGCCTCGAGGTGCCGCCCTACCTCAAAGAAGTCGTCGACCAAGGCTTCTACGGACCCAAGACCGGCCGGGGCTTCTACAACTACGGAGGCCGCTCCGAGCGAGAAGTCGTGCGCAAGCGGGATCTGGCCTACCTGGCGGTACTGGACGCTTTGGAGGCGGCGGACGCCTTCTCGCCGTTGTAGGGGGTGGACGGAAAACAGGTTCTTGGTCGGCCAGCCGTCCGCTGACCAGGTAGTTCCCATCGGACAACTGGCCGGCAGGGAGTCCCCCACCACCCCCCTAGTGTCCTGTATCGGGAATTCGCTGGAGACAGCCTCCTCCGCCTGACACGCACCGGTTCCGGGGAGCCGAGACCGCGAAAACCGTCGAGGCGGTCTCCTCC
>MKWU01002709.1_pt1 | contig 25445 bp, 19 predicted proteins | sample 809101 | NCBI WGS metagenome assembly MKWU01 (sample SAMN05860141, study PRJNA318959) | sponge metagenome | host: Aplysina aerophoba | place: Slovenia: Piran, Adriatic Sea, Gulf of Piran | collected 2013-05-07 | reverse complement strand
TCTGCCTCATCAATACTACTTGTCGATCCTTGAGCAATATTCCACCTCCTCCTGGTGGACCATATTGCCCTACTACAACCGGCAAATTCTATTGTCGTGACCGGCAATTCTTATTGTCGCGTATCAATAGTGGAGTCCGTGGGAAAGCATGCGAGGTGTCGAGGGGCGCAATGAAGAGCACCGCTGCCTTTCGCTCCGGCGAAGTACGGTGGACGTGAGGAGTCAGGGCGGAGATGCGGCCATCGAAAACGGAACTTGAAAGTGGCGCAGCTCGCCCAGGGGCGACAGGGAATACGAGGGGAAAAGGGGAAGGGATGCGGTGAAGCCCGCGGGGAGAGGCGGTCTGAGAGGATGAGTCGCCGACGGGAACTCCTTTCAAGTGCGACTCAAGGCAGACGTGACGAGACAGACCGGCAAGCGGTCATAGAAAATGCGGACAACGGGAAAGGGCGCAACTCGCCCATGATGTGAGAGATACGGGGAAAGGCAGGTGGGAAGAGGTTCGAGGGGAGGTCGAAGTGAGAAACGGGAATTGAAAGTGGCGCAGCTTGCCCATGGCATGGGAGATACGAAGGGAGTCAGACAGGGAGAAGCACGAAGGTGCGGCGAAGTCCGTGGGAGAGGCGGTTTACGGGGAGTTGCAGGCGTGTACGCAGCGCGTGCGGCACTATGGGGAGGGACTATCGCAGGGCGCAATAAAGAGAACCGCTGGTTTTCGGCTCTTTGCGAAAATGCGGTGTGCTGATGCTCTCGAATTTGCACCGGAAGGAGCGCTATGCGCTGCGACTTGACCTGTGCCACTTGCCGAACAGCCTGGGGTTTTCGGACTCAGGAGCGCAACGCGCTGCAACTGGAAGACCGGGATGCCCGTAACCGGAGATGGTTCCGATTGCGTCGGCTACGACCGCTCGAAGGCTGCGGAACGTAACTGAAGGGATGTGGGATAGATATTTACACTTCAATTATCTCACGGGATATGGCCGAGTCAAGCGCAATGGCGATAAAACGTCGCAAATTGGTCTGAAATTGGTCATATTGCTCGACATATGAGGCATGAGTGTCGAATTTCATCCTACTTTCAGGGTATTGACATCGTCGGAGGTTTTGAGCACATAATATTTGTATGTATGATGATGCGGCCAGAAAAACCCTGACTCTTGTCCGTGACGTCTGGGCGGCACACCCAAGCGGCTCCGAGCTGAAAGTCGTTCTCATGATGTCCGTCGCACTGACGGGCATGGCCCTGTGCGCGGCCGCCCCCGCGGAGATCGAAGCAATCTTGGTGGGTAACCCGCTGGGCGCGAGAAGCTTTTGCCTCTTCCTCCTCATCAGTACCGTCATCTTCGGGGCAGTCGTCGGGGCGGTGGACACGACCACGACACACACGACAGCCGCAATTGAGCCCCTGCCCCGCTCCTCGCTGGCGATATCCGTCAGGCTATTGCTGACCCGCCTCGCCGGCGAAATGCTTTCCTGGTGTGCTCGTGTCGCCATCATCCTGCTGCGCGCCTTGACGTGCATCGCCCGAAGTCCCGTCGGGCACGACCTCTCGGAACTTCCTACCGCCGACTTCTGGCCCAGCGGCGACAGCCCCCGCCTCATTTACGAGAGCTAGCCTCCTCCGTGGTGACACGGAGGAAGAGCTGCGCTCGGTGCGAGCACGTCCATAAGAAATTCCCTCCCCTGGCAGTTCCAGTCCAAATCACCACTTCCCTTCCAAATGCAGTTTTTGTGAGAAGACAGGCCGTCCGCGCACGCGGGCCTGTGGAGGAGTGGCCAATGTTCAAGCAGCTTAGATCGATGTTGGGCGGCAGATCCACGGATGACACTCAGCCCGTACTGTTCCGGGTGATACCACCTAAGGCCGGCGAGTTCAGTGCGCAGGGATTCATCAACGCGCTTGAGGCGCTGAACCTGGTCAACGAGGTGCTGAGCCTGGAGCTGTGCGCCACAGACGGCCAGGTCACGATGTACGTGCGCTCGGCGCGGCCCGACCACGTGCTGTCCGCGCTGCGGTCGCACTACGGGCAGGCCCGATTCGAGACCGTGCCCCCGGAGGACGACCCGCTGCTGATGCCCGGTGTTGATGGAACCGTCTGCAGGCAGATGCTCTGGCCAGCGGGAGAGCAGTGGCTGCCGTTCCAGGTACAGGACGACACCGGCGAGGACGGTGACCCGTTCGTTGACATGCTGGCGGGCCTGTCGGCGGAGATGCCCCCTGGAGGGAAGGTCGTCACGCGCGTGCTGCTGAGCGAGAAGGACCGGGACTGGAGCGAGCGCTGGCGCAACCAGGCGATTGCGGGAAGCGGGAGCGCGAACCAGCTTGCCGTGGACGCGATGCGCCGAGAGGAGAGCGGGTCCGGAGCGGGCGGACGGGAGGGAGACGTCGCGTCAACCGGCGGTCAGATGCTGCAGCTCCTGTTGATCGTCATCGGCATGATGGCTCTGGTCGTCTTCGTATACCTTCACCGGACATTCATCACCATCTGGAACGAGCATCGTTTCGAGCTGTTCGCCTACGGCGCCCTAGGTCTGCTGGCGCTGGCAGGTCTCGGATACCTGCTGCACCGCACGGGCATCCTGAGAGTTCTCCTTGGCGACAGTCCGGAGCCTAAGTTCTACGACCCGGACCAGGTCAGGCTTCGCGTCTCTGGCGCGGCGTTCCGTCTGGAGGTGCAGCTTTATGCGCTGCTGGGCGCCGGCAGAGACCGGACTGATGTGATGGAGCGGATGCTGCGCCCGGTGGTCGCCTCATACCGCCGCTTCGACAGCCCGATGGGCGCGCGCTTCGAGTCGGGTCCCCTTGAGCGGCTGTCAGGGTTCGACCCTGCCGCGGACGACCTGGGCTTCCTGGGCGGGCGGAAGAGGCTCCTGCGCCGGACGAAGACCGGACAGGGAGTCGTGGGCACGCGGGAGGCGGCGGCGCTCTGGCACGTCCCGGGAGATGCGGTGGACGTGTCGGGGCTGGTGCGCGCGGGCAGCAGGCGGCTGCCGGTCCCGCAGGAGATGTTCGCGCCGGAGGACGGTCAGCGGGACGGAGCGGCACTTATCGGCGTGGAGGCGTACGGCGACGGCGGGCTGCGCAAGCTGCACATCCCCGCGGAGGCGATGCGCAGGAGCGGCCTGATCGTGGCGCGCACCGGCATGGGCAAGACGACGCTCACGCAGCACATCGCGCGCAGCCTGCTGCGCGACAGGGCAATGGGCACCGGCGACGCAGCGCTCGTCGTGGTGGACCCGCACTCGGACCTCGTGCTGGACATCCTCAACGGCATGCCCGTGGGCGCGGCAAAGGACGTGCGACTGGTCGACCTGGGAGACGAGTCTCGAGCATGCGGCCTCAACCTCCTCGACACCCGCACCTTCCCGGACCGGGACCTGACCGTCGAGACGGTGCTCACCGTCGCGAGGTCCTCCTCACGCAACTGGGGAGACAGGATGGAGGAGATACTGCGCTGGACGCTGTACGCGCTCTACGAGGCGAACCGGTACAGGGAGGCCGCAGAGCAGTACACCATCTACGACGGCATCATGCTCCTCACCGACGAGAGCAGGCGCAACGAGATCATCCGGGAGGGCCGTGACCCGGAGGGCCGCGACGTGACGGTGCCGCAGTGGTGGCGTGACATATACCCGCTGGTCGTTCCTGCCAACGACCGCCTGGCGCTCGCTCCGGTGCTCAGGAAGCTCGGGCAGTACGCGGGCAGCAGGAGCGCGCGCAGGGTGCTGGGGCAGCGCCGCACCACGCTGGACATCGCGGATACGGTCCATTCCGGCAGGGTGCTGCTGGTGAACTCGGCAAGAGCCCAGACGGGTCCCGAGGTGTCGTCGATCGTGGGTGGGGCGATACTCAACCTGCTGAACCACATCGCCAAGCAGCAGGGCAGGCTTGAGCCCGCCGAGCGCAGGCGCATCGTCGTGATCGTGGACGAGATGCAGGTGTTTCCCGGGGTTCCCTTCGACGAGATGCTCTCGGAACTGAGGAAGTTCGGCGGGAGCCTGCTGATGGCGACGCAGAGCCTTGGCAGGCTGAATGAGATGAACGAGAGCGGGAATATGGGCGAGACGATACTGGCCAACCCGGGGAGCCTCTTCGCGTTCCAGGTGAACGCCTCCGACGCCGCGCTGCTGCACAGGGAGCTGGAGAGCGACGTGATCGAGGAGAATGACATCGTGGAGCTGCCGCCGCACCACTGCTACGGCAGGCTGACGCTGGAGAGAGGGAACGTTCACTTCTCGACTGAGGTGCTGCCGCCGATGCCGGGGAACGGGGGCATCGCCGACCTGATCCGCAACGCGTCAGACGCCTACACGAGTCCCACGGCGGACGTGGACGCGGAGAACGCCGCCTACATGCAGGGCAAGTACCGGGAATATTTTGGCGAGCCGGACGACGACTAGCCGGACGACGCCCCGAGAATGAAACTGAAAATGAGGAAGATGACGATGACGGCTAGGGCGGAGACGGCGTTGACCGCGAATCAGACTCAGACCGATAGGATGGAGTTGCGGATGAGCCGACACGAAAGTATGACCCAGAATGCCGTCCGCCTACTGGGCACGCTCGCGATGGCTCCCTTCACGGAGTGCGACGAGCTGGCGGCCTTCGCCGGACTTCCTCCAAGAAGCGCGCTGGAGTCGCTTCTGAGGCTGGATGCCCGCGGGCTCGTGGCCTTCCTGCGCCACACGCGCACGAACACATCACGGGTCAGGCGCTGGTACATGACGCCGGGTGGGATAAAGCTGCTTGCTGAGATCCGGGACACGACAGCCGAAAAGCTCCTGCGTGAGCTGCCGCTGTCCGCCGAGTGGCGGCGCATCCTGCTCAGGCGGCTGGACGCGCTGGCCTCGCTCTACCGGATCGGCAGGGAAGTAGCCGAATGCGCGGGCGGTCCCATCCAATTGCGCTGGCTGCGCGCGGGCGCGCCGGACGCGCTACTTGAGATGCCCGACGGCGGCTCGCTCGCGCTGCTGCGTCTCGGTCCCACGCTCTCCTGGCAGGCGATGAGAAGCCGCATCGGAACGCTCTACGGGATGCAGCGTGAGCGCAGGTGCCATCCGGCGCTGCTTCTGCTGCCCGGGAACCTCGAGGCGCAGCGTCTCGCTGCCGACCTGCGCGGCAGGGCGATAGATGCCTTCGCCGCGCCGGAATGCGACGTGATGAACGCCGCGCCCGGCTCCGCCGTATGGCGCAGCCTGAGGGACACGCAGGGTCTCACCCTAGCGCAGGTCGTCGGCAGGTCACGCGATCTGAGAGGAGAGAGCATCCGCGTACAGGTCGGTTCGGGACGAGCGTCCATGCCCGCTCCCACTCTCGGCTCCGGCGCGGGCGATCTCGACCTGCTGGCGACCGAACTCACGATGCCCGGCAGGCGTCTGCTGGACGCCATATACGACTGGCCTCTGACAACTGCGGCACACCTGGGTATGCTGCTCGATATGACGGAGGGCATGATGAAGAAGACCCGGGCGCACCTGGTGAAGCGCGCTCTCGTGTGCCAGGTGCGCATCGGCGGCACTGCGGAGCTGCGAAGGAGCAACGGCACGAGGCTGTGCCTGGGTTCCGGCGGTCTGCGGTACGTCGCGCGCCGTGACCGCAGGCGCGTCTCAGAGCTGCTGGGACAATGGAGCATAACCCCCGACGAGGCCGGTGACGAACGCCTTGAAGTGCCGCACTATCGCCTGGAAGGCTCGAAGCTCCGTGTGCTGGCGCGGGAGCTGCGGCACACCGACGGCGTGAGCGACTTCGTCGGGTCGCTTGCAACCGCCTGCCGGAACAGCGCCGACTGGCGGCTGCACCAGGCACTGCCGCCTCACCGCTGGGAGCGCTGGTTCAGGTACGACACCGGCTGGCGCAGCGTCAGGCCAGACGCCACGGTCGAGCTCTCTCATCGCGGCAGGAGACTGCCGTTCCTGCTGGAGTACGAGGAGCGCGCCAGGAATCCTGCGCCTATGACCGAGAAGCTCCGGCGCTACCGGCGCTACTTCGGCGCGGCGGATACGAGGGCCGATTTCGACGGCAGAAGGGCGACGGCGCTGTTCGTGTTCGCGGACGAGGCCACGGCGAGCCGCTTCTGCGCGCTCGCCGTGAGCACGGTGCACCGCCCGCTCCCACTGCTGGTATCCGATGTGCAGACGATCGCCGAGTCCGGTCCGCTCGGGCGGGCCTGGAGGTCTCCATGGCGGCTTCAGCGCGGGCACGTGTCGCTTGCGGCGGCGCTCTGAGGCCGGTGTGAACGGATGCGTGCACGGGGCGTCGAAATCCGCGAAGCCCACGGCCTGCATAAGGCATGTGCCACCCGGGTGGCACATAGAACCCGTAAGGAAAATACTTACATGGCACATGATGAAACAAATTCTCCTCCAGCGCGAGGCGGCGGGGTAAATCCATGTGCCACCCCGAAGTGGCACATGCAGAATCCTGGTAACCGCTCAGGGCAGGGTGGCACATTCGTAATTCAGAGAACACGTGAACTTGTCTGTGGTCTGGCGGGTCTCAGATGAAGGGACAGCAATGAAGACGGCGGGGCTGAGAACTACCGTGCCGTCACCTGACGGAGGAAGCATGGATAACGACGCACTAGATCTTGAACTGGAGTGGCTGAGCGCTCGGGCAGAATTGTCCAGTCGCGCGGTGGGCCGCATGCTTGGCGTGCATCACGATATGGTCGGACGGGCAAGGCGGACGGGAAGTCTCGGGGACACGCTCAGGCGGCACATCCGTCAGCACATCGACGAACATGGTGACGATGAGCAGGCGGAGGTCGGAGAGCGTCGCGGCAGCGACGACGACAACGGGAACAGGCAGGCGAGTGGCGAAGGGCGCCAGCCCGGCGTGAGGCAGCATCACGGCCGGGGACGCAGGGGCGGACGGCGCAGCGCGTCCGATGATGGGGCGGACGGTGAGGCGGCTCTTCTCGATGACGGCCCGGTTGAAGATGGGACGGAAGTGAATCAGGAGAGCGTTCTGCGGCTGATGTATGAGATTGTCGGATGCCGCGACGCTCGTAAGCTCGCCGCGATAGCGGACCGGATACGGGAGCGATGTGGCGTGGATGAAGTCAAACTGTCGGTTGAACCGGAGCCGTTTCAAAAGGAACCGACGCTGGATGAGGTCAAGGCTCACGCGCTTTCCCTCCTATCGGAAACACCTGTGGTCAGGGAGCTGAGTCCTGGCGCCGCGGTGAGCGCCGCACGGGCCGCGATCAAAGGCGAGGTATCGCTGCTCGACCCTCCGCCATTGCTGTATGGCGACGCGGTGCTGTTGCTTGCGATGCGGGCGGATGCGAGCTACCGGGACGCCGGGGCGCGCGAGGTGGCGTTCGCTCCCGCCGGAAGGCTCTATGCGTGCGGACTGCGCGCCGAAGAACTGCGCGACGGCGTCACCATCGAGGAGCGCATGCGACGCTACTACCGCGACGAGCACGGCGACAGGCCCCGCCTCATCGGCCTCCGGTTCAGCGACGTGATACCCGAGAGGCCATACCCTGACGAGGACTTCTTCTTCGGCAGCGACGGCTGGACAGATGCGGACGGCGAGTGGAGACCGGGTCGCGCGGAGCTGATCGCGCGCTGGCGGCACGTCTGGAGCCTGTGCGACGACTGGCAGGCAGACAGGCCCACCACCCTCTGGCAGTACGCGCTTTCCTCGGAGAGGGCGGAGCTTGAGATGACGCTGCTGAGCGCGGAGTACGCCATGACCTTCGACCGGGATATCCTGGGCGACGCCCGCTGGCCCACGTCCACCCGGCTGGGACACGAGACGCAGGCCCGGCTTCTGCTGCTCAGGGGAAACGATCAGGCCGCAGGGAGGCTGAAAAGGCGCAGGATGCTCTCAAGACTCCTGCTGTGGCTGCCGCGAATGGCGCTGCGGGGGATCGACCGGCTGCTGCGCCGCCCTCCTCTCCGGCTCGACGGCGGAGTCTGCGGCAAGCGCGTCTGGAAGGCTGCTGAGCCACCGATGACGCCCGACTACACGACGCCCAATCCCGTCTCCGGCTACGTGCCCTCGAGGGCGTTCAGGCTGCGCTTTCGGCGCCACGAGTTCGAGTCTGAGCGCCGGTTGAAATCGTATAAGAGTGATATACACAGCTGAGAGGTGCATATGAAATGACGACACAAAATGACGCGGGAAATGCTCGCGCACGCTAAGGATGACGAATGAGTGTGTCTCGGATATGTAAATGCATCGAGTTAGAGAACGGAACCAAAAGTCAAAGGAGAGGTTACAGTGTCGAAACTTGAGATACGCAGATGGCCTGGCGTGGATGCGTTCTATGATGAGCTTGGAGTTTTCCTCCCGAGCAATCGCCAAGCCGCAAGGCTGCGGCGCGCAGGCGGAATGGATTGCGCCCGGCAAGGCAGATCGACACGACACACCCGACATCCGAAAGCGCCTCAACTCTCAGCGGCGACGCGCGCGCTCGAGGCAATTTCAAAATCCGACGGCCCGCGATGCCCATTTCCAAGCCGGACTGTCGTAACATTTTATAAAGGGACTGCTACAAGGGGACCCGCGACGCGGCAGTGACGCGGAAAGGGACTGCAGAGTGGATGACAGGGTTCGGCGCATCCGGCACGGCGAAAATGACGCCTGCTAGTTGGCGTCGACGAGCCTTCACCAGGAGTGTGGATTCCCCTATCGGAGACCGGGGAGCGGGGACAATGGACAATAGGACAATTCGGGACGGTAATGGACGAATAGCCCGATCTGCGTCAATTCCGGAAAATCCATAGCCGCACAATCGCCGCAGAGAGCTTATTTTCGAGCGAGTAGTATCATGACACCTGAACGGACTGGAATAGACGCTGCGTAAGCGCCTGCGGGCGCGTGGAGTGGGTTTGCGGTGGTATCATCACCTCGTCAGTAAGCCCACCAGCTCCGTCGCATAGATCGAGAGGGATAAGCCGATGGCAACACGACCGGCAGAGGAACTCAGCCCCGAGGAAAACCTAGCGCTACTGACACAGGCCGTATGGGAGCAGATGGGCGGCCACACTGACCAGTGCCCGCCGGACAAGATACCGACCTTCCGGCAGCTCGACGACCTCATCAACACGACCGCATGGGGAGACGAGGCCCGCACGGAGTTCTTTCACCGATGGTCCATAGTCGAGGCCATGACCGACAGGACCTTCGAGGTCAGCAGCTTTGCACAGCTGACGCACGCGGCATGGGAGGAAGCCAAGAAGACCGTATCGGACATTAAGCATCCGCTTGCGCCGCTGATCCACGCTTGGCATTCAGGACCTATCGAAGTCCTGCCCGTCAGGGACGCCAACGGCAATCTCCGTGGCGACACGATCATGCCGCGAATCTCCATGCGTGATAGCGGCGCACAGACGGACCGACTATACCTGACACCGGCGCATATCGGAATGGATGCCGACGGCTCTCAGATCGCATTGCCTGGGCTTGGCGACAGCAACACGACAAGTCGTATCCCTCTACTTCCCGTTGGCCTCTACGACCTTGGCGTTGAGGCCGGTGAAGCCCGCGGAGGACGTGGAGCTGCGCCGATCCCTGCCCGTATGCTCGTTAAGTTGGCAGCAGCTCCGTCTGCCTTCGTAAGACACGGAGAGCGCTTTGTTACCTACAAGATCACCCTGAGTGACCTTAGAGATGCGCTGTGGCCGCCTGAGCGCCTAGACGGGAGCCAGCGACGGCAACGCTCTACACGCTACATCTGGCCGCATATCATCAACGGCATCAAGATAATCAATCACGAAGCTCGCATTCCCATACTTGACCCGAAGACCGGATACGGATACTACCACCATCTGGTACGCATCAACGAGAACTTCGGGCGCGTAGACCTCGACATGCCCATAGGTGTGGTTCTCGATATACCGCCGGAGGTCGAGGGAGGCGTCCGGTTGCCTGGACGCCTTGATATGTGGGGAGCTGAGAGCGCACCCGCGTACAGGTCACTCATCGGGCTGTCGTTCCTCTGGCACGAGCCAGGCCGCACACACGCACCAGTAAAAGGGAAATGGCTGCGTAAGAAGAGCCTCGACCCATACGACCCACTAACCGACGATGACGTGATAGCTCTGGCATATCCCAGCAGCGTCAAGACAAACCGTCGTGAGCTGGCCCGTCGCGCATGGGGCGCTCTGGAAACTCTCGAAGAGCACGGTGAGCTACAGATCGACGATCGACGGATCCTGCCACCTCCCCAATCTTGAAAAAGTCCCGCGCCATTTGACGGGACGCTTTGGGCAATCAGACGAGACGACTGCGCCACCTGATGGGACAACATGCGCCACCTGATGGGACAAATTCCGCCATTTGATGGGACAACATGCGCCACCTGATGGGACAAGTTATGCCATTTGATGGGACAGAATCAGGCAGTTCTATACCTGAACTGCCTTCTACTACATAGATCAAGTCTACATGCCCTACCCCTACCCTCTACAGAGGGAGGGGGAGGGGCAGGCTGGGAGAGGGACTTCCTTTGGGTCGTCCTCTCTCAGCCTTCTATATCAGCACCACAAACTCGGCACAATTAAATCCTGAAATAGCACGACTTCGGCCCGGTACTGTGTCAGGATTGGTGCCATCCCTACTTGTGGAGGCGTGCTATGTCAGCCCAAAAAGTTAGAATACCGGTCTATGTAAGTGCTGAGACTGCCGAAGAGATCGAGGCTGCGGTGACCGAGTCTGGTCTGGAACGCCAAGACTGGTTCAGAGACGTGCTAACGGCAGCCCTGAACCAGCCCGAAAACGGCACGGTATCAGCACCGAATCAGGCCGAGGTGCTACGATTGGAAGCACATTTAGAGGACACGAAGGCACAACTTGGTGCCATGACTGCATCCAATGAGCGCATGGAGACGCTGCTGGCGCAATCCCAGGCGACGGTGAACAACATGACTCGTGCATTGCCTGCAGCTGGCGAGAGTTCTTGGTGGCGCTTCTGGAGTAAATGAGATAATTGCGAGTCTTGCATTTTATGGGTCGTATGTTGACTTGATGCCACGGCATATTTAAGTCTCTGCTGGGTGAGACTGCGGCAAAGGCACCTTTTGCGAGGGACTGCGTGCCGGTGGGTGCCGATGGCAGAAATTGATACGACAGGGATAGGTGCAATGGTGAATTTAGGAAAGTAGTTTCGTATGCCATCAACGGAGATAGTGAGAATTACAGGACTTTCATCGCCATACGAGGAAATGTTGAATGTGCTCTTTGAGAGCGGAATTAATCCGTCGCCGTTACCGTTGCTGCAAGCGCGCGACGATCTTGCGATGGCGCCTTTGCATATTCAGGCGTGCTTGAAATCGGCCGTTGAATCCGCCAGCGCGGAGACGAAGGAGCAGCTGAAGGTCAAGCTCGGAGTTCTTGATATGGAGCACGCGATTCGGGAACTTCTGAAGCCAGTTACTCATGCCTGGCATCCGCCTGATGATCCTAGCCGGATAACATGGTCGCCACCACCGCTTGTGCCGCCTTACATCCCACAGGCGCTGCAGAGGTTCAGGCTGGAATTGAAGCGCTGTGGCGTTCCTGTCAGCGACGACATAGAAACTGCGCTGACTGAAGCTCTGGCTAGCGCAATGCTCGTATTGAAAGAAGACAATGCTCTCTTGGAGCGAGTAGCCAAGGCCTACGACAACAATCCGAACTATCGCCACGAAGTCGGACGGATCGTCGCCACAAGAGAGATGGCTCTGTCGGGGCGTTTTGATCGGGAGTAAATCATATACGGAAGGGATTTTGAATAGAATGGCCCTGCGTGGTTGATAAGGCCATCTATGAGCACAAATTCAACGTGTTGCCGTCTGACGACCTGAAAGGCGGGGTCAAGCTCTGCGCGAAGTGTGGCCTGAGTGTCGTGTTCTATGATGACAATATAGACGAGTCCCGCTACGTCTGATACGAGCTGAAAGCGCCGGATGGCACGGTCTGTATCAGCCGAGAATCGTATGGGGACGCCCGAAATAAGCCTGAGGTCCGTTAGCATCTGTTCCTAAATTCGCTCTACGCGGAGGTTACGGAAGGCGCCCTGCAGGGCTTCACTTCTGGTAGTGGTTCCAGATAGTGCCCCTGGCCTGCGCTGTCAATCCTAGCGGCGTTGCATTTGAGCAAGATCGCAGAGCTACCGGCTCTGATGTTCTCTGGCGACAACGTCAATAAGACAGCCGGCCGTTTTCGTCGGAGCAGATAAGCCTTGCGGCCGCTCTGATTGTCGTCAATCACGGCTTTATAGATGACACGGATGCAACCGGCAATAGGAATGTCGCAGTATCTGATGAATGCAGCGTTTGCTCGGGCGCAGTTTGAAGGCGGTCCATTATTTCCTTGACAGCCCGCACTGACGGCGTGGCCAGGGCAGGTCATACCCCGAAGATCAGACGAAGCGTATCTGTGCCGGTTACACGGGCCATCGCAACTCGGTAAACTGCTCGCCGGGCAAAGGGCATTTCAAGCAAGTACCACTATGGCAGGATGGGAACAGGTCAATGGAACGCTCAGCTCATCTATCCTGGCGATATCCGTCCGTTTAATGCTTGAAACGGGATAGGACATGGCATAATGTAACAATGTACATTATTACATATATACGATATTACAGTAGCCGGATAGCCAGGAGGTTGGACTATGATAGTCGTGGTGGCGGCGGAAAAGGGCGGCACGGGCAAGTCGACGCTTGCGGTTCACCTTGCGGGCTGGAGCGCCAGGACCGGCAAGGATGTCCTGCTCGTTGACGCCGATCGTCAGGGTACGGCAAGCATCTGGGCGGAGGCTAGGGCGGACCTCGAGCGCAAAGCCCCGTCCGTGGTCCGGCAGTACGGCAGGGGGCTGAGACGGAATGTGCGCGACCTGTCGGGGCGCTACGACGAGGTGGTAGTGGACATGGGTTCCGGGGACATCCAGGGCATAGAGGCGCTGATGCGCGTGGCGCACCTGATAGTCGTGCCGGTGCAGCCAAACGGGTGGGACGTGTGGACAGTCGAACTGCTGGACGACCTGTCGGCGGACGCGCTCGAAGTCAATGAGGATCTGCGCGTTACGGTGGTGCTGAACCGGGCGTCTCCGCACGGCGCGAGCCTGGATGTGCCGGCGGCCCAGGATGTCCTCAGGCGGTTTGAGCATGTGGAGGACTCAGGACTGGTCGTAAGGGAGCGCGCGGCGGTCAGAAGGGCCACGCCCTACGGGATGCTGGTGGACGAGTACGTGCCCTCAGATGGGAGCGCCGTGCGCGAGCTGGGTGAGGTCTATCGTCTTGCCTATGGCATGAGCCCAGCCGAAAGCGTGGAGATTAAGGAGGCGGGATAGATGCAGATGCCAATGCGTTCGAGAAAGGGTCAGGGGCGCGCACAGAGCGCGAGCGGACCAGCCGCGAAGCGCGGACCGAAACGGGCGCTCGACGCGGACGCCACAGCCGACCGGAGGATCGTCGTGGACGTTACGGACGAGTTCCACCGGCGAGTGAAGCATGCCGCACTCGTCGAGCGCATATCGATGACCGAACTGGTCCTGCGAGTGCTCTCGCCTGAAGTTGACCGCATTCTTGACGATGATAACCCGTCGCGGAACAATGGGCCGTGACGGTGCGGCACAGGTTCGTGTACTCGAGAAACCAGCCCTTCCGGACGCCGAACGGCAGGGGCATCACGGTGCTTGAGCGGTGTTACAGGGGGCATGGGACAGAGCTCGGGGCGTACGAGTGTCCTGCCGTCCGGACCACGACCTATACCGAGGAACAGGGGAGGCAGTCTCAGCAGATGGAGGCGGCCGATCTACACGAGTGGCTGAAGTAGAGGACGGTGAGTGTCATGTCCAGGCCAATTGAAACCAGTCTTACGATGTCGTGCCTGATGTGCGACTGGTCCGCCGAAGTGAGGAATGCCTCGACAGGCCTGTCGGCGTCCTTCGCCGCGGAAGCCCAGGCCCACGTGACTCAACACGAACAGCATGCAGTCGAGCTAATCCAGCGTGTAAGGGTGTACAGCGCCAACTATGTCGAGGCTGCACCTGTTCCCCAGGAAGGACGAGCTGAAGCTACGAGGCGTGACCTGGGAATGCAGGCGGGCTTCCTCGACAGGACACGCCAACAGGACCATTGATAACAATACAACCTGAGAGGAGCTGATAATGACCGGATATTGCATGAAGTGCCGGGAGCACCGGGAGATGCAGGCAGTCGAGGAAGTAACGCTGAAGAACGGGCGGGCGGCGACCCGCGGCAGGTGCGGCGAGTGCGGAACGACGATGTTCAGGATGGGTGGAACGACGGTCAAAGGATAGAGGATCGAGCTGGCGGTGAACAGGCGGCCTGCCGGCCACACGTCGAGGCTCTGGATCGGCAAGTGCCGGAAGGATGAGTGAGCGGGGGACTATGGCAGGTATGATTCTGGTTCCTGATGCCGTCGAGCGGATGCGGCTCTTCGATCGCAGACTGTATGGCGAGTGGCCGGGATTCTCTGTCGACCCGGACGTCGACTACGGCGTTTTCCCTGACGCGCTCGTGGCGCAAGGACTGCGTCATTCGCACGGGACAATGTCAAGCGTGGCTGGCCCTGCTGGTTCAGAGACACTGCCAATCTGCTCCATGGGTATGCCGTCGGTGACGGGGAGAATGAAGTTTGGGACGAGGAACTGGAAGCCTATCGCTGGGCGCTGAATCTCGCCCGGACACTGGCCGAGCCCGTCGACTACGACAAGGCGAGAGATCTGTATGTCTCCGGCGCTCTGAGGCTGCTTGCGGACTTTGAGCCGCATGGTATAGCGCTCAGGCTGGCAGTCTTGGCCGAAGCCAGGTTTGAGGGTGGCGGCCAAGCCTTCGAGATAGCGTCCGCGATGCTCGACGCCTTCAGCCGGTACGAAGGGGTCTTTCGCGCATACCGCAATACCGGTGACTGGGACCTGAAGATGCAGCTGTATCCTGTTGCCGAGATGGGTGGGGCTCTCTGCTGCATCCTTGGCGACGTGCTCACCAGTGCAGTGTTCTATGCGGGGATGAACCGGCCCGGCGTACAGCTCTGGAACGAGGTTGGCGGTTTCCTCGGACGCTGGAAGCCCGTTGACCGTCGTCTGAGACTGGATGAAGGCTGTCATGTCGCCGGACCCTACATCCTGAAGATGAGACAGATTCTGCTGGACGCGCTCCGCGGTGCGCGTGTGGCTGGTCCGGCTGTCGCGCTTGCGGACAATCCGCTGAACCGGCCGGGCTGCCAGGGTGGTTACTGCGAGGTGTGCTTCGAACGCTACTGGCTTGAACTGCGCGATGACATGACGCCGCGCGAGAGGACGCTGATCTGGCGACGTCGCTCTGAGTTGGGCATGGAGATCAGCGCCTTCGAGGCATGACACATAGCAGTGTGGACAATGCCTTGATCGTGGTGTCGGTTTCCCGCGGACGAAGGGCCGCGACGTTCGCTCGTTCTCACTGTCGCTTCTGACGGCCGGTGAGCATTGATCCGAGATGATCGTTTCCGGAGGTGTGACATGTCGTTCGCAAGCACCGCGCTCAGAATACTTTTCGGAGCCTACCTAAGCGCCGCATAATCACCCTTATACTGCGTTTAGCTTCTCCCGGGCTCGAGTCCTCCAGAACGGAGAGCATTCATTCCGCCTCCTCCAGTATCGCCGTCGCCTCAGCCTGCATCCTGTCGGCGTATTCGCTGAGGCCGCCGTTGGCAAGCAGCCGGGCCTCTTTCAGCACGGCGATGTAATGCGGGTAGAGCGTGCCTAACAAATACTGCACGTGCGACAGCTTCTCCCACAACTCCAGGACGTCCTCGTGAATAGCGGAATGTTCGCCTATGGACTCGCCGAGCTCGTGCAGGTGGTTGGCGATCATGCCGGTCTGGTTGAGCGGAAACACTGGATCGTAGGCCCGTTCTTCCATCTGCGCCTGTGGCACGGCCGCTCCCTGCAGGTAGCCCACCAGATACAGTGACGCCTCGCGAACCGGGGTCCAGCAGTCGTCGTTGTCTTCTTCCTGGTTTTCCACGATGGTGTTGTAAAGGTCCGCCGCGAAGACGCGCGCTCGATGCGCGTTGACCTCTAACCTCGCCATGGCGTTACCGTTTTCGGCCTGCAGGCACTTCTCGGCGTAGAGCTCGCCGGATGGTATTGTCTTCATTTCAGGTCGTCCTCCGTGATCATTATACAGTCGGGGTCGTCGCACGCCTCCGTGCGGCCACCATATGCGCGAAAGCGCTCCTCGCGGCGGATGATGCGTGAGGGCGTCGCGGTGCTTCGGTATGGCGTCGATTCGCGGATCACCGTCGTCGGTGACGTTTTCAGCCAGATGTGCCAGTGTTTCATGCGTTCCTTTCGCGACGTCGCTGGCGGTCGCGGCAATCGGCGCAACGGCTGTCGCCTGGCAGCCGTTGCTGATTGCACCGGCTGCACAGGCCCTCATCACGTCGGCGCGCCGCGACACGTCTGAGCATCTCACGGCGCTTTTCCGGGTCTTTGTATGGCATTGCGTCAGTTCCAGTACTTTGACATTTCCGTGGCGATCTTCCTGCGCCTCCGGAAGTGCGACGTTTTGGGAATGTACGGGTCGATTCTGCCCCCTACCCGAATCGACCCGATTTACGCTGGTAGCCTCGGAAGGCGTGACGAATTTCATCTCCTGAGGCCGTAGTAATCTAATTGAGGCCCATTGGCAGCGGTTACCTAACCCGGTAATCCGGCCGTCACAGGTCAAGCCCCGGACGTGGTGTAAAAGATCGTCATCCTGTTGATGTTGCTCAAGCCGCGGCAGATTGTGTCAGTGAGCATCCTCCGGCAGAGCCTCCTGCTTCGCGATTATCCGAGGCGTCAGGTAGCGATGAGCGACTGCCCACTCATCATTCTGCTCTGCGAGCACAGCCGACTGCGGCATGATGATTAGAACAGGAAGGCTGGCGATCTACCACACCTTTTGACGGGACACGACCCGGTAGGTAGGCCAATGTTATTATTACCCATATAAACATGGAGAATACGCCCTAATGACAACCAACGTAGAACACGACCTCGCAAACTACCAATCCCAACTATGGCAGATGGCCGACACGCTGCGGGGCAGCATGGACGCTTCCGAGTACAAGCATGTGGTGCTTGGCCTGATATTTCTCAAGTACATCTCCGACGCCTTCGAGGAAAGGCACACGCAGTTGGAACTTGAGCATGAAGAGGGCGCTGACCCCGAGGACCCAGACGAGTATCAGGCGGTCAATGTCTTCTGGGTCCCGCCCGAAGCACGCTGGAGAAAGCTTCAGGATAACGCGCGCCAGAGTACGATTGGCAGAACAGTGGATGAAGCAATGATCGCCATCGAGCGGGACAACCCCGCGTTGAAGGACGTCTTACCAAAAGAATATGCTCGACAGGCACTTGACCAGACCCGACTGGGACAGGTCGTCGATCTGGTCAGCAACATCAGAGTTGGCGACGCAGAATCGCGGTCTCGTGACGTGCTGGGGCGAGTGTATGAGTATTTCCTGGAGAAGTTCGCCATCGCGGAAGGACGCAGGGGCGGTGAGTTCTACACTCCACGCGGCGTAGTCAGGCTGCTAGTCGAGATGTTGCAGCCGTATAGCGGACGGGTCTATGACCCCTGCTGCGGCTCATCGGGCATGTTCGTTCAGTCCATGGACTTCATACGGTCTCAGCAAAGCGGCAACGGTAATAGCAGAGGACCGAGAGACAACATTGTTATCTATGGCCAAGAATCCAACCATACGACTTGGCGACTCGCGCAGATGAATCTCGCAATCCGGGGCATTGACGGACAGATCGAGCAGGGCGACACTTTCCGAAACGACCGTCACCCTGACCTGAAAGCCGACTTTATCCTCGCCAATCCTCCCTTCAATGTCTCTCAATGGGGCGGCGAAGGTCTCCAGGAAGACCAGCGCTGGCGATATGGCGTTCCGCCTGCGGGGAACGCTAACTTCGCCTGGGTGCAACACATGGTTCATCACCTCTCACCGCGTGGCACGGCAGGTTTCGTCTTGGCCAATGGCTCGATGTCTTCCAATCAATCAAACGAGGGCGAGATACGGAAGAACCTGATAGAAGCTGACCTTGTGGACTGCATGGTCTCATTGCCTGGACAACTATTCATGACCACCCAGATACCCGTCTGCCTATGGTTTCTGGCACGAAACCGACGCAACGGCAAGTTTCGAGACAGACGAGGAGAGTTACTCTTCATCGACGCTCGTGACATGGGCAGCCTTGTTGACCGCACTCACCGTGAATTCTCTGACGAGGACATCAGTAAGATCACCGACACATACCACGCCTGGCGCGAAGGGCGGGAAGAGTACGAGGACATACCCGGCTTCTGCAAGGGTGCAACACTGGAAGAGATACGCTCGCACGACTATGTACTGACCCCGGGCCGGTACGTTGGCGCAAAGGCGCAGGAGGACGATGGCGAGCCCTTCGAGGAGACGATGGCGAACCTATCCGCCGAGTGGAGAGAACAGCAAGCGGAGGCCGCAAAGCTGGACGCCGCCATCACCGAAAACTTGGAGAAGTTGGGATTTGGAATTGATGCAATTCTTGGCAGTGAGGAAGACCATGCCACTCGAACTGGATAGCTTGCGAAACTCTATCAACTCGCTAACTGAACTACTGGCAGTCAGCGAGAATGACGCTCGCATGAGCCAATTTAGTGACGTCGAGCGGAACGGAATCCGCTCAGGGGTCATTCAGAACTTTGAGGTCACCTACGAACTCTCTTGGAAGCTGATGGCACGCTGGCTGAATACTTACATCGGCACCGGGACCGCGGATGGCGTAACGAGACGTCAGCTGTTTCGCCTTGCCGCTGAGAATCGCCTCATCCTGGATGTGGACATGTGGATGCAGCATCATGAAGCGAGAAACGCCACCTCGCACATCTACGATGAAGAGAGAGCCGTGCAAGTCTATATGGCTACGAGAGAGTTCGCGCACGACGCGCGACGGCTACTGGAAGCGTTGGAAGAGCGCAATGATTGACCTGAACCCACACCACCTTGAAACAGTCAATACGATCCTCGCGGAGCATGTGCCGGAATGTGAGGTTCGAGCATTCGGTTCCCGTGCGACGTGGACCGCCAAGGACTACTCCGACCTCGACCTAGCCATCGTCGGCAAGGGACCGCTGGATTGGAAGATGCTCGGTCGTCTAAAGGAAGCCTTCGAGGAATCCAATCTACCCATGCGGGTGGACGTGCTCGATTGGCATTCCATATCCGACAGGTTCCGAAAGGCGATAAAGCGGGACTGCGTAGTAATACAGAAGGGAGGTAAGCAAATTAAGACTGGCGATTGGCGCAAAGTAACACTGGGCGATTGTGCCCAATTAGCGCGCGATAACATCTCTCCTTCCGACGCAGGCGATGTGCCTTATATCGGTCTTGAGCATATAGGCGAAGATAGTCTCACGCTTGTCGGACACGGAGGCGCAAGCGATGTAACCAGCACAAAAACACGCTTCAGGCGCGGGGATATTCTCTTCGGAAAGTTGCGTCCGTATTTTCGCAAAGTAATCAGAGTGCCTTTCGATGGAATCTGTTCAACGGATATTTGGGTAATTCGGGCGAAAGAGGGAATTGATCAAGGCTTTCTCTTTTACTGCTTTGCTAATCAAGCAGTGGTTGACTTCGCTACATCCGCCGCTGAAGGCACACGGATGCCTAGAGCGAAATGGGACTATGTAGCGAGGTACGAGTTCCCGCTGCCTCCGCTCCCCGAACAACGCCGCATCGCACATATCCTCGGAACTCTGGACGACAAGATAGAGCTGAACCGCCGCATGAACGCCACGCTGGAGGAGATGGCGCGAACTTTATTCAAGTCGTGGTTCGTGGACTTCTTTCCTGTGCGTGCCAAGATGGAAGGGCGCTGGTGCCGCGGCGAATCGCTGCCTGGACTGCCGGCGGAACTTTATGATCTATTTCCGGAGCAGCTTGCGCCGTCTGAGTTGGGAGATGTTCCTGAGGGATGGAGTGTGAAGACAGTAGAGGATGTTGCTGAAAAGGTTGCTATGGGGCCGTTTGGATCATCGATAAAAGTCTCAACTTTTGTAGATGAAGGCATCCCTATAATCAGTGGCCAACACCTGAAAGGAACACTTCTGGAAGATAATGAGTACCGGTTCATCACCGAGGACCACGCGCAGAAACTTGCAAATGCCAATGTGCAGAGGCGTGATTTGATTTTCACCCATGCTGGAGGTATTGGGCAAGTCGCTTGCATTCCGGAGACTTCAAAGTATGATCGCTACGTTATATCCCAGCGGCAATTCTATCTGCGTTGCGACCCGATGATGATTTCGCCGTTATTCGTCCTTTATTTCTTTAAGACACCGGGAGGCCAGCATCAACTCCTGGCAAACACTTCCTCAACAGGAGTTCCATCTATAGCACGACCAGTGACATATCTTCGCTCAATAAAGTTTTGCGTTCCTCCAAAGGGGCTTTGGAGCCTGTTCGGCAGCATTGTGCATCAGTTCCACTTAAGAGCAGGTTGGAACTCGACCGAATCCTCTACACTAGCCGCTCTGCGTGATGCTCTGCTGCCGAAGTTGGTGTCAGGTGGAACAGAACTCGGTTAAAGCCACGATAAACAGGCTTCGGCAGATTACTGCTAAGGGGTTCCAGTGCAGATTACCGTTGAGGGGATCCAGTATTGAAAGTGATACTGGTAAACGAAAGTCGCTGCTACGAGATCCGGCGCTCGCATGACCACGAAAGCCCTTACGCCTAAGTACGAATTAAGAGCGCAAACTGTGAAAGGTATGCAAAATGACTGAACAACTTGGATTCTCGGTTCGCATATTCATACCAAATGGTGAACCAGAGGGGCTGCGTGTGATTGAGAAGTCCAACTGGATTGGTCACGGGCTTTCTTTCCCCCGTTCCATCTACGAAGATGCCAAGAGTCGCGAAGAACTCACTCGCACAGGTGTGTATATCCTCTGGGGGCCAGGCGAATCAGGGCAGATGCCTCGGGCATATATTGGCGAGGGAGATAACTTACTACAGCGACTAAGAAGCCACCAAACGAACAAGGAATTCTGGACTCATAGCGTCGCGTTCACAAGTAAGGATGAGAGTCTAAACAAAGCTCACGTTCAGCACATTGAGGCCCGCCTAGTGAAGCTTGTATCCGATGCCAAGCGATGCGAGCTGGATAACGGAAACACTCCTAATTCCCCTTCATTATCTGATGCCGACAAAGTCGACGCCGAGCTATTTTTGGCTGACATGCTGTTGTGCCTCCCGGTATTAGGAGTAACTTTTTTAGAGAGTCCCAACTCAGAGCCGCGGTCAAGCCGAAAATTGTTCCTAAGCGGTAAGGGAATAGAAGCGGAAGGATATGAAGACCCGAGTGGATTTATAGTACAGAAGGGATCGAAGGCCGTTATCGACGATGTTCCACAATTAAATCGTAACCTGATGGAACTGAGGTCTACTCTGAAGTCCAATGGCATTTTGGTACCTGAGGGCGAAGTCTTAAATCTAACGCAAGACTACGCCTTCAACTCACCGTCCAATGCGGCGTCAGTACTGCTCGGGAGAAGTGCGAATGGACGAATTGAGTGGAAGGATGTCAACGGGCAAACTCTGAAGAACATTCAGGATGCGGCCATGGAGGAGTCAATTTGACGACAATCACTGAAACCGATGTAGAGCAGACTGCCTTACAGTGGCTCGAAGACCTCGGCTGGGCAACAGCATACGGACCCGACATCGGGCCGGATGGCCTCGACTCCGAACGGTCTGACTACGACCATATAGTGCTCGAACAGCGTCTACTCGATGCCCTCTCAGACCTGAATCCCAATCTACCCTCAACGGCATTAGACGACGCGCTCCGTAAACTAATGCTGCCACAGGGCGCCACGCTGGAAGCCCGTAACCGTAACTTCCACAAGATGCTGGTTGAAGGCGTACAGGTCGACTACCGCACTGCAGACGGTTCGATTCGCGGTGATATAGTCTCCGCTGTTGACTTCAATGAATATCGCAACAACGATTGGTTTGCGGTCAACCAATTCACCGTCACGGAGAACGGCATAGAACGCCGACCCGACATAGTGCTCTTCGTCAACGGTTTGCCGCTCGGCATCATCGAATTGAAGAACCCAACAGACGAGAACGCCACAATAGAATCCGCGTATGCCCAGCTACAAACCTACAAAGCCGACATTCCAACGCTGTTCTCGTTCAACGAGGCGTTGATAGTATCGGACGGCCTTGATGCCCGGCTTGGCACGCTGACAGCCGGTGAAGAGTGGTTCAAGCCCTGGCGCACGATTTCAGGCGAGAACCTGGAGGATGAAGGCGTGCCAGAGCTTCAGGTTATGCTATCCGGTGCGTGCGCTCCCGACCGCTTCCTGACACTCATACACGACTTCATTGTTTTTGAAGATGACGGCGGAGCGCTGGCAAAGAAGATGGCGGGCTATCACCAGTTTCATGCCGTGCGCGTGGCCGTGGAAGAAACACTGAGAGCGGCGGAACTTCAACGTGAGGATGAACGAGCTGGACCAGCGCCACCTGAAGCCGGCCACCGTTCAGGGGGCACGCTGGGAGACCGGCGCATTGGAGTCATATGGCATACGCAGGGTTCGGGCAAAAGTCTGACGATGGTGTTCTACGTTGGGGCGATAGCCCGTGAACCGGCGATGCAAAACCCGACGGTCGTGATTCTCACAGACCGCAACGACCTGGACGACCAGCTCTTCGGCACATTCTCTCGCTGCCAGGAACTCCTGCGACAAGAACCGGTGCAGGCCGACAGCCGAGCGGATCTCAGACAGAAGCTCTCGGTGGCAGCAGGCGGTGTCGTCTTCACCACAATCCAGAAGTTCTTCCCCGAAGAAAAGGGTGATACTCACCCAACTCTATCGGACCGCAGCAACATTATTGTGATCGCCGACGAGGCGCACCGCAGCCAGTACGACTTCATAGACGGCTTTGCTCGTCACATGAGAGACGCCCTGCCCAATGCTTCCTTCGTCGGCTTTACAGGCACTCCAATCGAACTGCAGGACGCCAGCACGCGGGCCGTATTCGGCGAGTGCATCAGTATCTACGACATCAGGCGCTCGGTCGAAGATGGGGCGACCGTGCCGATCCACTACGAGAGCCGCCTGGCGAAGCTGTCACTGGACAAAGACGAACAACCCACCATTGACGCCGACTTTGAAGAGGCTACCGAAAGTGAGGAGATCGAGCGCAAGGAGAAGTTCAAGACGAAGTGGTCGCAGCAAGAGGCCCTTGTAGGCTCTGAAAAGCGGCTGAAGCAGGTGGCAGAGGACATCGTGGATCACTTCGGGCAGCGTCTCGAGGTACTCGACGGCAAGGCGATGGTTGTATGTATGAGCCGTCGTATCTGCGTTGAACTCTACCGCGAGCTGGTGAATCTTCTGCCGGATTGGGAGGATGCAGGTGACGACAGGGGCAAGATAAAGGTCGTGATGACCGGATCGGCGTCAGACCCGCAGGATTGGCAGCAACACATCCGCAACAAATCTCGACGGGAAACCCTCGCAAAGCGCTTCCGAAACGCCGACGATGAACTGCAAATCGTACTCGTGCGCGATATGTGGCTGACGGGCTTCGACGCGCCCAGCCTGCACACCATGTACCTGGATAAGCCGATGCGGGGACACGGACTGATGCAGGCAATAGCTCGCGTCAACCGTGTGTTCAAGGACAAGCCCGGTGGCCTGGTGGTGGACTACCTGGGAGTGGCTGACGATCTACGAAAAGCAATAGACGTATACACAGCCAGCGAAGGCGAGGGACGCCCTGCCCTGGACAAAGACGCTGCGGTTGACGTGCTGCGAGAGAAGTACGAAATCTGCTGTGGAATACTCCATGGGTTCGACTGGACGGACTGGACCGCCGGCGCCCAGAAACAGATGCAACTCCTGCTCGCGGCCCAAGAGCATATTCTTGCTCAGGACGATGGTAAGGACCGTTTCGTAACCGCCGTCAGGGACTTGTCGGCGGCGTTCGCTCTTGCCGTCCCCCATGAAGAAACCCGAAGAATACGCGACGACGTGGCGTTCTTCCAGGCCGTGCAATCGAGGCTTCTCAAAAGGGCACCGGGGGAAGCTCGTTCCGACGAAGAGTTGGACAACGCCATCCGGCAGATAGTCTCTCGTGCCGTGGCATCCGAAGAAGTCGTCGATATATTTGCCGCCGCCGGACTGAAAAGGCCGGACATCTCCGTGCTATCAGAAGAGTTTCTGTCCGAAGTGCAGGGCATGCCACACCGTAATGTGGCGATAGAGCTGCTCCAGAAATTGATTAGAGGGGAGCTGTCCACCCGCAGACGAAGGAACGTGGTACAAGCACGTTCCTTCGCCGAGATGCTGGAACAGACACTACGCCGTTACGAAAACAGATCCATCGAGGCAGCCCAAGTCATCGAGGAACTCATAGAGATGGCGCGGGAGATACGTCAGGCGAGTGAACGCGGAGAGAAACTCGGCCTGACCGATGATGAATTGGCCTTCTACGACGCCCTGGAGACAAACGACAGCGCCGTTCAGGTGCTCGGCGACGATACTCTGCGCGGCATTGCTCGCGAGCTGGTAGAGACAGTGCGAAACAACGTGACTATCGACTGGACGCTGCGTGAGAGCGCTCGCGCCAACTTGCGCCGATTGGTACGTCGTCTCCTGAGAAGACATGGATACCCGCCGGACAAGCAATCGAAGGCGGTCCAGACAGTGCTTGAACAGGCTGAGGTACTGTCGGAAGGTTGGGTATCCGGCAACGCAGCTTAAACTGCCTCGGAATGATGCAAGCCTTTCTCCGATACATCTTTGCATATCAGCGATAGGTTGTCCAATTTAAGGGGATGGCTCAGCTACGGGCGTAGCGTCAAGATGCAAGCTTTTGCGGTATTTCCTTGCACGGGCCGTGAGGGGGATTTTCAGGCGGCGTGAACCGTTCAGCAGGATGACGCAACAGTCGGAGAGACTGCCGGTAGCGGAATGTCCTATTCGCCTCGTAGGCGGCGAAGCTCTTCTTCCAGCTCCGCCATACGAGCCTCGGCGGCCAGGCGAGCCGCCTCTTCCTCTTCGGCACGGACTTCGGCGGTTTCGGCGCGGGCTTGAGCAGCCAGGCGAGCCGCCTCTTCCTCTCTGGCGCGGGACTCGGCTACAAAGCGCCCCTGCAGTTCGCTCTCCAGGCTGGCGATGGGCTCCCCCGTGGCAGGGTCGTGGAACACCAATGCACCGTCCTCCCAACGCAGGTAAATGTTCAGCGCCGGGCTGTAACCTTGCAACTCCCCGTCAGGCAACTCCTCTATCTCTACCGGGACATACTCCCCTTCCACCAGCAAGTCTCCACCTAACATCGCCCCGTGAAACTCTCCCGTCTCGTCGAATCGCCAGTACTCACCTATACCCAGTTCCTCGTAGTAACTCCGCTTCTCACCCGTGTCCACAGACCCCGTGCGCCGAGAGGCTATCTCAAGCACG
>MKWU01002708.1_pt1 | contig 25451 bp, 22 predicted proteins | sample 809101 | NCBI WGS metagenome assembly MKWU01 (sample SAMN05860141, study PRJNA318959) | sponge metagenome | host: Aplysina aerophoba | place: Slovenia: Piran, Adriatic Sea, Gulf of Piran | collected 2013-05-07 | reverse complement strand
AAGGTGAGGTAGGCGACGGTGGTGAACACCACCCCCAGCAGGATGCCGATTTTGACCAGGGCGACTGCGCCTTCCAGGATCATGGGGTCGACGATCAATCCACTAACCTCCCGCGGCCTCGGACGGCCCTTCGCCGCCCGTCATGGCGCCCTGATCACCGATCAGGTCATAGGTGAGTCCCGCGTATCCATCCACGCTTCGGGCGATTTCATCCAGGATCCGGGCAGGATCGGCTTCGCCCATCTCAAGGCCCATGCGCAGTCCCACGTACCGGAGGATCGCAGCGTCCTCCCGTGCTCCGCCGGGCTGGGGAAAGGCGGCGTTCAGGCGTTGCGCGCGCCCCTGCGCATTGGTCATGGTACCCGTCTTCTCGAAGGGAACCGCCCCCGGGAAGACCACGTCGGCCAGTTCGGCGAGATCGGACCGGCGCACGTCGTGCACCACCAGGAATTCGAGCCTGCGTAAGGCCTCCGCGACCTCCTGCGACAGCGTCTGGCCGATATCGCCGCCCAGTACGTATAGCCCCCGTATCGATCCGTCATCGATTCCCTGCAGGATGACGTCCAGTGAGTCGACGCCCAGCATGTCGCCGGCGCCCCGGCTGTTGGGCGTCTTGTCCGCGTCGATGTGAAATCCGCTCTTCGACGTCCACGCTTCCCCACCGGGCTTGCGGATGAGACCGGTCCGCGAAGACCCGAAGGCTCCGGCGCCCAGTAAGCCGAGCAGGTAGTTCTCCTCGTTGGTCGCCACGGACGACCCGACCACGCCCATGGCGGAATCCCCTTCGTCCGCCAGGAGGGCCTGTATGCCGCTGACGGCGGCGTCAAGGGCATCGGGCCATGTGACCTGGCGCAATTCGCCGTCCACCCGCTTCAGCGGCGCTTTCAGCCGGTCCACGCCCTGCCAGTCATGGTAGCAGAACCGGCCCTCGTCGCACATCCAGTGCCCGTTGACGGCCTCGTTGTGCCGGGGCCGGGTGCGGTAGATTTTCTGGTGCATGACTTCCAGGGTAGTGTTGCACCCGGTGGCGCATCCCGGGCAAAGAGTGTCCACCTTGTCGTAATGCCAGATACGGGGCTTGTAGAGGAAATCCTTGGTGACCAGGGCGCCTACGGGACAGATGTCCGCCACGTTCCCCGACATCTTGTTGTCCAGGGGGACGCCCTCGAAGGTCGCGATCTCGGACTTGCTCCCCATCTGCACGACGCCGAGTTCGGACGTTCCCGTGATCTCGTCGCAGAAACGGGTGCAGCGCTGGCACAGTATGCAGCGCGTCGTGTAGAGCGTGATGTGCGGTCCGAGGTCCTTCTTCGGCGGTACGCGCTTGGTCTCGACGAACCGGCTGTGACCCCGGCCGTGGTCGAAGGAATGGTCCTGCAGCTTGCACTCCCCGGCCTGGTCGCACCAGGGACAGTCCAGGGGGTGGTTGATGAGCAGGAACTCCATGATCCCCTTGCGGTTGTCCAGCACGGCCGGGGAATTGAACCGGAAATTCATCCCGTCCTTGATCCGGATCGTGCACGACGTGACGATGCCGAACTGTCCGGGCCGTATCTCCATCTCGGTGAGGCACATGCGGCAGTTGCCGTCCGGCGCCAGCCCCGGGTGATAGCAGAAATGGGGGATGTCGATGTCCAGGTCCGCCGCCGCGTCGATCAGGTTGCGGCCTTCTTCGACGGTATACTGCCGATCATCTATGGTTATGGTTGCCATGGGTTACTCATCCAGCCGCATCGGCTTCGTTGGTTTTCATACGGAAATTGCCGGGTACGGGGGGTATGTGTTCATACTGGCCGGGCCGCAGGTACGATTCCTCCACGGGCAGGACGACCAGTTCTTTCCGTTCGATGCAGGCTCTGAATTCCGGCCAGTACTTGACGAGAATGGTCCGTACGGGCCAGACCCCCGGCGCCTGGCCAAAAACGCACACCGTATGGCCATGGATCTGCTTGCAGATATCCAGCAGCAGGTCGAGGTCCTCGTCGCGGCCCCGGCCGTTGCGGATCCGGCGGAGGATGTCGTTCATCCAGGGCACGCCTTCGCGGCAGGGCGTGCACTGGCCGCATGACTCGTGGGCGGCGAAGGAGGAGGCGTTCAGCAGGGCGTCCACCATGCTGGTGGTCTCGTCCATCACGATGATCCCGCCGGTTCCGCCCATGGAGCCCAGCTTGCCCAGGGCGCCGAAGCCCATGGTCGTGTCGATCTCCTCCGGTGTCAGGATCGGCGCCGAGATCCCGCCGGGGATGACCCCCTTGAGCCGGTTGCCGTCCCGTATGCCGCCGCCTGCGTCGTAGATCAACTCCCGCAGCGTGACGTCGGAATCGTACTCGTAGATGCCGGGTTTCTTCACGTGGCCGCACAGGCCGAACAGCCGTGGTCCCGTCGTGTCTTCCTCCGTTCCGATCTGCTTGTAGGCTTCCGCCCCCATGTCGACGATCGTGGTGATCTGGGCCATGGTTTCCACGTTGTTCACGATCGTGGGCTGTCCCCAGAGACCGATGGCGGCGGGGAAGAACGGCGGTTTCAGCCGGGGGTAGGGCCGGTTGCCCTCGAGGGATTCGATCAGGCCCGTCTCTTCTCCGCAAATATAGGCCCCGGCGCCGGGATGGACGTACAGTTCCAGGTCGAAGCCCGAATCCAGGATATTCTTGCCGAGGAAGCCGTGTTTTTCGGCGTCCGCCAGGGCGGCTTCCATCTGGTCGATGATCTGGAAGAACTCACCGCGGATATAGATGTAGCCCAGGTTGATCCCCAGGGCGTAGCTGGTGATGATCATGCCTTCGATGATCTGATGGGGTTTCGATTCCAGCAGGAGCCGGTCCTTGAAGCTGCCGGGTTCGCTTTCGTCCGCGTTTGCGCACAGGTACCGCGGATACCGGTCGGCGCACAGGTTCCACTTCATGCCCGTCGAGAATCCGGCGCCGCCCCGGCCCTTGATCCCCGAGGCGTTGATCTCTTCGATCAGTCCGTCCTTGCTTATGGTCGTGAGCGCTTTTCGTACCGCGCCGTAACCGCCGCCGGCCATGTACGCTTCGATATCACCGGGATCGGTTCCCGCCGGCGGGTTAGCCGTCAGTATCTCTAGCGGTGCGGCCATGCGCTATCCTTCTTCCAGGCCATCGAGAATTTCGTCGACCCTGGCCGTGGTGAGATGGGTGTGCAGTTTCCGGTTTACCAGGAGCACGGGGCCGCGGTCGCAGGCAGCAAGGCATTCCGACTTGCGCAGCGTGAAACGGCCGTCTTCCGTGGTCTCGCCGAGTCCGATGCCGAGTCTATCCGACAGGTGATCGAAAATGCCCCCGCATCCGGTCAGCGCGCAGGGCAGCGTATGGCATACCGCCAGTACATGATCGCCCACGGGCTCCTTGTTGAACATGGGATAGAACGTCGCGATTTCGGCGACCTTGACCGGCGAACAGCCGATCAGCCCGGCCACGCAGGCCATGGCTTCCGGCGAGACGTAACCCCACTCTTCCTGGGCGAGATGCAGGAGCGGCACCACGGCCGACTTCCTGTATTCATCAGGATACCGGCTCAGGATCTCCGCCGCGCGCTTCCGCGCCTCTTCTGTGAATTCCAACGGGGTGGCCAAGCTATCGGTCCAGTTCTCCGGCGATGACGTTCAGGCTGCCTAGTATCGCAACGACATCGGAAAGCATATGCCCCTTTATCAGCATGGGGAACAACGAGAAGTTGATGAAAGACGGGGGACGCACCCGTATACGGTAAGGTTCCCGGCTGCCGTCGCTGACGATGAAAAAACCCAGTTCTCCGTTCGGCGCTTCCGTCGCGGCATACACCTCGCCCACAGGCGGTGTCGGCCCATGCCCCTCCATGGTCATCTTGAAATGGTAGATCAACGATTCCATGGACTCGTAAACTTCCGATTTCTCGGGCAGTACGGCGTGTTCTTCCTCGGCGTTCACGGGCCCCGACGGCAGGTTATCCACGGCCTGCCGAACAATCTCCGCGCTCTGCCTGATCTCTTCCATCCGCACGAGATAGCGGTCGTACGCGTCCCCGTTCCGGCCGATGGGGATATCGAAATCGTAGCCCTCGTACCCGAGGTAAGGCTCGTTCTTGCGGATGTCCCAATCGACACCCGACGCCCTGAGCACCGGTCCCGTGGCGCCCCAGGCCACGGCGTCTTCCGCGGAGAGTACGCCCACGCCCTCGGTCCGGTCGCGCCAGATGCGGTTATGCGTCAGGAGCCGGTCGATTTCCGACGCGGCCGTCAGTGTCTCCTCCACCGATTCACGGGCCATCTCCGCGAAATCGTCCGGCACGTCGCGCAGGAGACCGCCCACGCGCGTGTAACTGGTGGTCAGCCGCGTGCCGCATACCGCTTCGAACAGGTCGTACAGCACTTCCCGGGCCCTGAACCCGTACAGAAAGGCGGTGAACGCACCGATATCGAGGGCGGCCGTGCCGACGCACAACAGGTGGTCGGCGAGGCGGGAAAGTTCGGCCAGGGCGACCCGTATATTCCGGCAGCGCGGCGTGATTTCGATATCCATCAGTTTCTCGACCGCGTGGGAATAGCCGATGTTGTTGCTTAAGGGGGACAGGTAGTTCATCCGGTCGGTCAGCGTGACGAACTGGTTGTAACTCCGGTACTCTCCCAGTTTCTCGAAACCGGTGTGCAGGTAGCCGAGGTGCGGCGTGGCGCCCGCGACCTTTTCCCCGTCCAGTTCCAGCACCATGTGCAGCGTCCCGTGGGTCGCCGGATGCTGGGGACCGAAATTGAGGATCATGTGCTCGCTGGGCATGTCGGGCGCGCGCTCGAAAGTCACCCGTTCGTTCCGGATTTCCTCGAGGTCCGCCTCGCCGAGCTTATCGATTTGCGTGGTATTCACGGTGCGTGCTTTCATCGGGCCTGGCCGTGTCCGTCGCGAACGGCCGGCTAGAAAACGAAGTTGTCCCTTTCCCCTTTGCCGTGTAGGGGATAGTCCTTCCTCAGGGGATGCGAGCCGAAGTCGTCCGGCATCAGGATGCGGCGCAGGTCGGGATGGCCGTCGAAGACGATCCCGTACATGTCGTACACTTCCCGCTCCAGCCAGTTGGCGCCCGGCCAGACAGACACCACCGACTCGATCCGGGGGTCCGCTTCCGGAACGGGAACGCTTACGCTGAAACGGCGGTTGTGTTTGTAGGAATACAGCTGGTAGACTACGGCGAAACGGATAGCCTCGTCGAGTCTCAACCGGTCCACGGCGGTCACGTCGACGAGATAATCGAAAGCCAATTCCGGATCGTCTTTCAGAAAGGTCATGAACGGATGAAGCGAATCCAGCTCGGCGATGACGCTCTCGCACCCCACCGCGTTGCCGCGCCGGACCGACGCGTCGCCGAACCGGGCCCGGATTCGCGCCGTTACCTCGCCCTGGTCCGGCTCCTGCGGATCAACGCCCTCGGCCTGGCGTTCCTCCAGGTTCTCCACTTCCATCCCCTTTATTCGAAACCCATCTTGCTGCCCCAACCCCTGGGATCCGATTGCCAGTCCATGGCGATGTCTCTACTGTCGTCCGAAAGCTCGCCCCGCTCACTCATTACGTCCAGGATGGCCACGAAGTCCGCCATGCTCCATTTCGGCAGACCGGCCTTCTGGAATCCCTCCGTGGCGGCGGGCAGGCCGTACTCGAAAATGGTGGCCACGCCGATCACCTCCACGTCGAACCTGACCACGTCTTCGACCGCTTTCAGCACGCCCCCACCCGTGGTGACCAGGTCTTCGGTGAAAAGCACCTTCTGACCGGGGACCAGGGTGCCCTCGACCCGGTGTTCCTTGCCGTAGCCTTTCTGGCCCGAACGCGCATAGACCATGGGCAGGTCCAGGCGGTTCGATACCCACGCAGCGAATGGGATGGCGGCGGTCGCCGTTCCCGCGATGACATCCGGCGAAACATCGAGGGCGTCGATGATCTCGATAAATGCGTCGACGATCGCCTTGCGCTCTTCCAGGCAGGATATGATCAGCCGGTTATCGCAATATATAGGAGATATTATACCGGAACTGTAATGGTAGGGGGCTTCGACGTTGATGGTGACTGCTTTGATGTCGAGCAGAAGCTCTGCGATGGATTTTCTGTTCATCAGTTCGCTTTGGCCTGGGCCACTTTCTCCTGGATCTTCATCAACGCCTGGATCACGTTTTCGGGCCTGGGGGGACAACCCGGGATATACACATCCACCGGGATATACTGGTCGACGCCCTGCACCAGCGTGTAGGTATTGAATACGCCGCCGGAGGACGCGCAGGCCCCCATGGATACGACCCACTTGGGTTCCGGCATCTGGTCGTAGATCTTCTTCAGCACGGGCATCATCTTGATGGAAACCCTCCCGGAGACGATCAGCAGATCGGACTGCCGGGGGGAAAACCGTATGGCTTCGGCCCCGAAACGGGCCAGGTCGAACCGGGAGGCCAGCGTCGCCATGAGTTCGATGGCGCAACAGGCGGTGCCGAAGGGCATCGGCCAGAGCGAATTCTTCCGGGCCCAGCCGACCATCGCGTCGACCTTGGTGGTCATGACGTTTTCCTGAAGCTGGTCTTCTAATCCCATTCCAGGGCTCCCCGTTTCCATTCGTACAGGAATCCGATGACAAGCATCAGAAAGAACACCCCCATGGCCAAAGCGCCGAATACCTGAAGATCGCCATAAACGACGGCCCATGGGTAGAGGTAAATGATCTCCACGTCAAAAAGAATGAAAAGGATTGCGATCAGGTAGAACTTGACGGAGAAGCTCTTCCGGGCGGTGTCCTGCAGTGGAACGCCGCATTCGTAGGACGCAAGCTTGGAGGCGCTCGTTTTTTTTCTGCCTATGAAAGTAGAAAGGGTGATGATTGCGGCCGCGACGAGCAGGACAAGCAGGACGAGCAGGATAAGGGGAAGGTATGACATGTAGTCGATTCGGGATAACCAGATAGATCGGTCGACAGAGGCTGCTTCCAGGTACATCTATCCCTGAACTCGCCGATCAAGATAAACCGCCGGGGGGCGTTGTCAAGAACTAATCGATTTTATTTATTGATATAAAAAGAGGGGCGGGTTATATGTCTACTCCAGCACCATTTCATCCGGTTTCATCGGCGTAAACGAACCGTTCGAATCAACCAGGGGAGTTGCGAATGGCGAACGCGCAGATCGCGGTCATCGGCGGCACGGGGTTCTACGGTATGGAAGGCCTGACGGATCTCGAGGAGGTCCGGCCCGCCACCCCCTTCGGCGATCCCAGCGACGCAATCGTGATCGGTACCCTCGAGGACCGGCGCGTGGCTTTCCTGGCCCGTCACGGTCGCGGCCACCGCACCGGGCCGTCCGAAATCAACGTGCGGGCGAACATCTTCGCGCTGAAGACGCTGGGCGTGAAGTGGATCCTGTCGATCAGCGCCGTGGGCAGTCTCCAGGAGCACATACGCCCGCGGGACTTCGTCATTCCGGATCAGCTGTACGACCATACGCGGCACCGCGCGACCAGCTTCTTCGGCAACGGTCTCGTCGTGCACGTGGGCCTCGCCGAACCCTTTTGCGGCCCCTTGCGCAAACTGCTCGTCGACGGCGCTGAATCGACGGGGTTGACGGTACATGACGGCGGTACCTATCTATGTATGGAGGGACCCCAGTTCTCGACCAGGGCGGAATCGAACGTCTACCGGGGCTGGGGGTTCTCGGTCATCGGCATGACGGCCGCGCCGGAAGCCAAGCTGGCCCGGGAGGCCGAGATCTGCTACGCCACGATCGCGTGTTCCACCGACTACGACTGCTGGCACGAAGATCACGACGCCGTCACCGTCGACATGATCATCGAGAACCTGCACGCCAACGTGGAACAGGCGCGGCAGGTCGTCCGCCACGTGGTGCCGGCCATCCCGCTGGAAAGCACGTGCCGCTGTCACAACGCGCTGGCCAACGCCATCGTTTCCGACCGGGATTCGGTACCCGGCGGCACGCTGGAGAAGCTGAAGCCGATCGTGGGCCGCTACTTCGAGTAGGGATTCAAGACATCAGTACGGCACGGACGCCGGGCCAGTCTGCCCACATGTCGTCGCCGGGAGGCGCGTTCTCGTCCAGGTCCGTCCGCTTGTAGTCGTAGAGGACCGCCTGGCGGATCCGGGTGGACCGGTTGTGGCCGACGGAATGACCCATGCGGTGGTGCCAGAAGACGATGTCTCCGGCATTGCCGTGACAGTCCGCGCAAGGCATCCGGTTCACCTCTTCCAGGTGCGCCTGGTACGAGGGGGTTCGTTCGAAGCAGTACCGCGTGGGGAAATCGGGATAGAATATCCGATGACTGCCCGGCCAGACAGTGAATCCGCCGCCCTTTGGCCCCACGTCGTCGATGTATCCCACGACGCCGAGGTGAAAGGGATGGGCGTCCACATGGCAACCCAGGGGACGGGGCGGCGCGTCTCCCTCGGGCAGGACGCAGTAAATGCCGCGGATGCGATCGGGGTCGACCAGCGTTCCTTCCCCCAGAAGCTGTTCCGCCATGCCCATCACGGAAGGATCGGTGGCCAGGAGTCGCAACATCCAGTCCTCTCCGCCGGGTTCCCTGTACTTCCACATGAACCTGTGCCTGTGGGACGCGCCGTCGTCGACCGGTTCGGCAAAGGGTCCGATCCAGGTCGCCGGTTTACCGCGTTCGAGGGGAGGCGGCAGATTCCGCCACATGCGTTCCCGTCCCTGGGCCATCAGGTCGGGGTTCAGCACGCCGCGCTTGATCAGGTAGCCTTCGCGGACGAAGAATCGGATGTCCTCGTCTGTAAGACGGACCATGCCCATCGGCCCTTTCGTTATGGATGGAAGTGTGCGGAGAATATATGAGAAAGACCGCGAAACGTGTCAAGGAGGAACACAACATGAAGAAGTGGATCACTAAGTGGATCATCACGGCGGTGCTGCTCCTCCCGGGCCTTACGCCCGCTGCCGGCCAGGCCAGCGACGGATACGCCCGCCTGGACGACGTGGACATCCTCCATTACCGGATCAGTCTGGATATCGGCGGAACAGGCAAGGCCATCCAGGGCGAAACCACGATCCTGGCGGCGATGCTGGCCGGTGGACGGGAAGTCCTGCCCCTCGACCTGGGTTCGCTCACCGTGGATCGGGTGACGGTCGACGGTGAAATCGCGGCCTTTGAGCACCGGGACGGCCGGTTGCGCGTTACACTGGGGGACGGCCATGCCGAGGGCGACACGGTTGCGGTCGCAGTGGTCTATCACGGCGAGCCCGTGGACGGCCTGTTCATCCAGGCGAACAAGTTCGGCGACCGGTCGGTGTTCGCGGACAACTGGCCGAACCGGGCCCGGCACTGGTTCCCCGGGGTGGATCACCCATATGACAAGGCCACGGCCGAGTTCATCGTCACCGCGCCCGCGGCCTACGACGTAGTGGCCAATGGCCGTCTGTTGGAAACGACGGCCGTCTCGCCGGAAATGAAACGAACGCACTGGAAGACCGACGCGCCCATCCCCACGTACTGCATGGTCGTAGGAGCGGCGCGCTTTTCCATTATCCGACCGGGGTCCTGGCAGGGGATCCCCGTTTCATACTACCTCTTTCCCGGCGACCGGGACGCGGGAACAACGGATTTTTCCCGTTCCACGGACATGCTGGCCTTCTACACCGACCTGATTGGGCCCTATCCCTACGCGAAACTCGCACTGGTACAGTCTTCCACCCGGTTCGGCGGCATGGAGAACGCCAGTGCCATCTTTTTTTCGGAGAAAGGTATAACGGGCACGAAACGGAACGAGGCCGTGGTCGCCCACGAAATCGCCCACCAGTGGTTCGGCGACTCGGTGACCGAGTCCGACTGGCACCACCTGTGGCTCAGCGAAGGGTTCGCAACCTACTTCGGCGCCCTGTTTTTCGAAGAAGCCGACGGCGTCGAACGATTTCACCAGATGCTGTCCCGGAGCAGGGCCCGGTATATCGAAGCGAACCGCCGCGCACCCGCGCCCATTTTCAATCCCGCGATAACGGACCTGTTCGACCTGTTGAACGCGTACAATTACAGCAAGGGCGGGTTGGTGCTCCACATGCTGAGGGGCCTGATGGGCGACGAAGCCTTCTTCGACGGCATACGGCGCTTCTACCGCGAATTCCGCGACCAGACCGTATTGACCAGGGATTTCCAGGCCGTCATGGAAACCCGGTACGGGAATTCACTTGATTGGTTCTTCGAACAGTGGATCTTCCGTACGGGACATCCCGTGGTCGAGGCTACCTGGACCTGGGACGAGAGAACCGGGGAAGTCGCCGTGCAGGTACGGCAGACCCAGCGGCAGGAGCCTTTCCGGCTACCCGTCACCCTGGCCTTCGCGGTCGGGGACCGGGAACAGTGGCGGCGGGTCGAGCTGCGCGACCGGTCCCACGTATTTCGCTTCGACCTCGACGAAGCACCCGGTGAGGTCCTGCTCGACCCCGATGCCTGGCTGCTGATGGAAACCCGGGTCGAGCGTGTGGAAAGATAGGCTGTCGCAGGCGACCGGATTGATCGCGATTTCGCCGCAAAAAGAAAAAAGTGTTGACATTTAAGGCGGTTATGATTTATTAGGTTTCAGGATTTGTCTCTGTCTCCTGCATGATCGTAAAACAAAAAACGATGCGGCACGGATCAGAACTTACGGTCCTGCCGTTTTTCTATATGCGGGTTGAAAGTCGAACAGAGACTTCGCTGTAGAAGTATCTACAAAATGCCTGAAAGGTGGTGAGCAATATTGGCAGTCGGTAAAGTAAAGTGGTTCAACGACCACAAGGGCTACGGTTTTATCGAGCACGATGGTGGCGATGACGTCTTCGTACACTACTCCGCGATCCAGGGAGAGGGTTTCAAGTCCCTGGCCGAGGGTGATGCGGTCGAGTTCGATATCACGGAAGGGCCCAAGGGATTCCAGGCCGCAAACGTCACTAAGCAGTAAAGCGGCATAGTTCCCCGAAAAAAACGACAAAGGCGCCGGAGCAATCTGTTCCGGCGCCTTTTTTTATCCTTGCCGTGAACGCCTCCGACCACGGCCTCACCGATCCGGGCCAACCTACGCGGTCGGCCGCCCCCGCCAGCCTCCGATTTGATACCGCAGGCCCAGGGATATACCCCAGAAGCGCGCATTGAGACAGTGGTAGAGGTACCCGGGTACCGTCGTCCAGGGTCTCGCCAGGAAGCCACTGATCGCAGTTCGTGGGGATGAACGAATTCAGTGGACCGAATCGCACAGGACTGAAGGAAAGAATGGGCTTTCCGCGTTCTAGATGTTGCGCTTGACAGGACGAGCCGGACTCGTCTAATTGCCGTCCGTTTCGATGCCGATCAAGCACGTACCCGCGCTATCCATAATTACTCGAAAAATACTCAAATAACTCGAAAAATACTCGACACGAACATTCGACATATTCCATATAGGCCGAAATGAATACTCCGATTGCAAACTGTATATTCGATTCCGTTCAGGCTTCGCGGAAACGAAAGGCGGAAACCGTTCTTTTTCTGGCGGTCCTGACCGTCCTGACTGTGATCTTTGTATTTACAACGAACAATACGGCCGCGCAGGCCACGGACCCGCGCACCTCGGCAGACACTCGGCAGGACGCAGACGACGGGGAAACACGCGGCACGGGCGAGGCTCGGCAGGACACGGACGACGCGGAAACACGCGGCACGTCCAGCGCACCGATCCTGATGGAAGAGGTCGTGGTCACCGCGAGGAAACGCGAACAACCCGCGTTCGAAGTCCCGCTTTCCCTGTCCACGATACAGCAAGGGAAGTCCGAAGTGCTCCGTTCATCGGGCATGGACCTACGATTCCTTTCGAACCGGGTCCCCAGTTTGCATATGGAGTCCTCCTACGGCCGGATTTTCCCCCGCTTTTACATTCGGGGCCTGGGCAACACAGACTTCGACCTGAACGCTTCGCAGCCAGTTTCCGTGGTCTACAACGGCATCGTACTCGAGAACGCGTTGTTGAAGGGCTATCCCGCATTCGACCTCGACCGGATCGAGGTGCTCCGCGGTCCCCAGGGTTCGCTTTTCGGCCGGAACACGCCGGCCGGTATCGTCAAGCTGGAATCTGCCCGGCCGACCGAGGAGCCGGAAGGTTTCGGCCGCCTGGGTTACGGGCGATTCAACAGCGCCACTTTCGAAGGGGCGGTATCCGGACCGCTCGGATCACCAGCACTCACCGCCCGTCTTTCGGTGCTGGCGCAGCGGAGGGGCGACTGGGTGGATAACGAGCACGATGGTCCGAATGCAGCGCTCGGGGGGTACCTGGAGCTGGCCGGACGATTTCAGTTGCGTTGGAAACCCGTGACGGATCTTGAAGCGCTGGTCAATATCCATGGCCGGGATCTCGACGGTTCCGCCCGATTGTTCCGCGCCAACGTAATCGCACCGGACCGGGGCGGACTGACGGAAGGTTTCTCCCGCGACCGCATCGCGATAGATGGACGAAATACGCGGGAGTTGAATTCCCATGGCATGACGGTAGAGGTACGCTACCGGACGGGTACCCACGAACTGGTTTCGCTGACAGGCATGGAACGACTCGAGAGTTTTTCACGCGGAGACATAGACGGCGGCTACGGTGCGGTATTCAGTCCACCCAGCGGTCCGGGCGTGATACCATTTCCTTCTGAAACGGCGGGGGGCATCCCCTTCCTGCGCCAGGTCAGCCAGGAAATCCGGCTGGTCAGCCAGGAACACCGGCGTCTCGATTACCTTTTCGGCCTGTACTACCTGAAGGAGTCGGTCGACATAGACGACTTCAATTACGATACCCTGGCCGGTGGAACGCAGGACGGATACACCCGACAACACCAGGAGGCCGAGGCCTGGGCCGCGTTTCTGGCTTCCACCCTGCACCTGGGCGATATCGTGGAGATCGGCGGGGGATTGCGGTTTTCCCGTGACGCGAAGGACTACACCGCCAGGAGGGTCGAAGCGCCAGCGGTCACCGGGGCCGGTGGGATCGGACCGATTCACCGCAGTCCCACCGACAGCGCGTGGAGCGGCGACTTGAGCATGCGTTATACGGTCTCATCCGGCGTGCAGACGTACTTACGCGCCGCCAGGGGGTTCCGCGCGCCGAGCATACAGGGACGCCTACTGTTTGGCGATATGGTCTCCGTGGCAGGGAATGAGACCATATATTCCATCGAAGGCGGAACGAAAATGCGCCTTTGGGACGGCCGGCTTCGCCTCGACCTGGCCGCTTTTCACTACCGTCTCCATAACCAGCAACTCACCGCGGTAGGCGGCGAAGCCAATTTCAACCGGCTGGTCAACGCGGACCGGACCCTGGGGAGGGGTTTCGAAGCGGAGGTAACCCTCGCACCGGCGGGCCGGCTGCGCCTTACGACCGGACTGAGCTATAATCATACCCGTATAGAAGATGACGATCTCGCCGTGCAGGGCTGTGGCGCTCCTTGTACCGTGCTGGATCCCCCGGGGCGGGAACCCGGCACGGTAAGGTTGGACGGCAACGGCCTGCCCCAGGCGCCCAGGTGGATCGCGGACGCCATCCTGCGCTACCCCGTGATCCTGCCGGACGGCTCCTACCTGGTGGCCACGGCCGACCTGGCCTACCGCAGCGCGGTCCGGTTCTTTCTATACGAATCCGTGGAGTTTCAGGACGATCGGCTTCTGGAATGCGGGGTCCGCCTCTCCTACCTGGCGCGGGGGTCCGGACTGGAGGTCTCCCTGGTCGGCAGAAACATCTTCGACGACGTATCTCTCACCGGCGGTATCGATTTCAACAACCTGACCGGATTCGTGAACGAACCGCCCTACTGGGGCGTGGAACTGGCGCGTCATTTCTGAAGCGATCCGACGGCCTTCGACAGGGCTTTATTCCCTTGACAGCAAACGCGAAAATGGACACGTATAAAAAACTTCAATTTGATAGGTGAATTCAGGATGGCTATTCGGAATGGCTATTGATACATGAGAAACTTTGGAGATGCCAGGGTCGCCTGCGGCATGCACTAAGACGAATTACAAACCAGGAGAGAAGATGTTAAGATTCGCGGAAGAGATCATGTTGCTGACGCTCGACGACGACGGGAAGTTCCTGGGCGTGCCCGACCGCCTCTTGCGGTATGGCCTTGCCGGAGGCGTTTTGATGGACCTGGCCCTCGAGAACCGTATCGATACCGATGTCGACAAGCTGGTCCTCGTGGACTCCGACCCCTTGGGTGACAGTCTCCTCGACCCCCTTTTGGCGGATATCGCGGCCTCACCCGAAACGCATGGGGCGCGGTACTGGATCGAGCACGCGGTCGACCATGCCGACGACATCCGTGAGACGGCTATCGACCGGCTCGTGGAACGGGGAATCCTGAGCAGGGAAGAAGGAAACTTCCTGTGGGTGTTCCGGTCGCGGCGCTATCCCACCATCGACGGAACGGCCGAGCGTGAAGTCAAGCTCCGGATCATGGAAGTGCTGTTCAGCGAAAAGATCCCCGGTCCGCGCGACGTCGTGATCATCAACCTCGCCCACGCGTGCAATCTGTTCAAGGAGATCCTGTCCTCGCGGGAACTCGCTCAGGCCACCGAACGCATCGACCAGGTGCGCAAGCTTGACCTCATCGGCCAGGCCATGTCGAGGGCGATCTCGGATATCGAGCTTTCCCTGACCCTCGCGGTGGAACGCGGCTACTATATGTGATTTGATGTGAGGATCGGTCTTACGGTCCCGGTCGGGGCGGGAGACGAGCGGCGGGAGACGGGCGGTACGCAAGCGTGCCGTCCTACCTTCCGTGGCACCGCTTGTACTTCAGGCCGCTTCCGCAAGGGCAGGGGTCGTTTCGCCCCACCGACTGAAACTGCTGCTGTTTTCGTAGATCGGATTCGCGCTGGCGGATGTACGACATCACGTTGGCGGGAGCCCGCCTGTTGCGCAGTTCATTGGCCATGAATTGCATGGGGCCGTCGATGTGGTGGAAGAAGGCCTTGTATCCCTCGCACAGGTAGTTCAGGCCCGGTTCGCCGTCGGGCGTGTCTATGATACGATTCTTCGGACAACCCCCGTTGCAGATGAACCGCACGTCGCATGACAGGCAGTATTGCGGAAGCGTGTCCAGTTTGGCCTGTCCAAAGGCCCGCTGCTGTTCGGACAGGACCATATCCATCATGGGTATTTCGGTGATATTCCCCAGCCTGTGATCCGGTTCGACATAGTGATCACAGGAATACAGATCCCCGTTGTGCTCCAGGGCGAGGGCATCGCCGCAGGTCTCCATGAATATGCAGAGACCCGGGCTCTGGCCCGACCAGGCCGCGAGCGACACGTCGAATATCTGCACGTACATATTCCCCACGTCCCGGCGTACCCATTCGTCGAAAATCCCGATCAGGAACCGGCCGTACTGCTTCCCCGTCACCGACCGGTTCGTCACTTCGTTGCCTTCCTGGTACCCTGTCTCGTTGTCACGTTCCACGATGGGAATGAACTGGATAAAGCGGGTTTTCACCACGTCCCGCATGAAGCGATAGACTTCGACGGGGTGCCCCGCGTTCGCCGCGTGCACCGTGGTCAGTATGTTGAATTCGACCTCGTGGGACTGCATCATCTCGGCGGCGCGCATTACGGTTTCGAAGGTCGGTTTGCCGCCCTTGTCGACCCGGTAGGCGTCGTGCAGCGCCCGGGGGCCGTCCAGGCTGAGACCGATCAGGAAGTCGTTCTCATGAAAGAACCGGCACCAGTCCCGGTCGAGGAGCGTACCGTTGGTCTGCAGCGAGTTGAAAAGCCGCGTTCCCGGTTTCTGGTGTTTATTCTGGAATTCAACGGCTTTGCGGAAGAAGTCCAGTCCCATGAGCGTGGGCTCGCCGCCCTGCCAGGCAAAGGTGACTTCCGGTACCTGCTGGGCCTCGATGTACTGCCGGACGTATTCTTCGAGCAGGTCTTCGGACATGCGGAATCCGCTGCCCGGGTACAGGTCCTCCTTCGCGAGGAAGTAGCAGTACTTGCAGTCGAGATTGCAGATGGCCCCCCGGGGTTTCATCATCACGTGAAACGCCGGGACGGGGACCGGGTCACCTCCGGCGGAAGGCATGGCCGATGCCGGGGCCGCGGTGGATGTATCAGCGGGGTTCACGGTTTGGCTCCGTCACAATGCTGATCCAATCGGTTTTGTCTGCGTCAATCGGGACTGTCTGCGTCAATCGGTTCCGTCCGCCGGGTCTGGAGCAATCCGCCCCAGCCCGTTTCGCCCGGTCCGGCGGCGCTCATCTTCGGCCGCGACGGATCCAGGGACCCAGCACTTCGCGCGGATGACCGGGAAACCCGTGCACGTCCCGCGAACGGTCGAACTGGTAGATGCGCGAGGCCTTCCACTTCGTGTATGGAAAGGACAGCAGGCTATCGCCATCCAGGGCGTCGGAGGCGCCAGGATGGCCGCAGGCCTCGACTGCGCGGCGATACAGGCCGTCCGCCACGTCCCGATCGGACTCGATCCTGTTCGTAATCTCGGCGGGGTCTTCGGCCGTATTGAAGAGTTGCTCCCCGCCTCCGTTGGCCAGGTAAATGTACTTCCAGTCTCCGCTTCGGACCATGATTTTGAACCGGTCCGTCCCCGGTTCACCGTAATATCCGAAGAGGTGCTCCCTCGGCGAGACGCTGCCATCGAGCACGCCGAGCACATCCACCCCGTCACGCACCTGGGTCTGTCCTGCGGCATGGGTGGCGATGGCAAACAGATCGGTCAGGCAGACCAGGTCGTCTCGGCGGACTCCCCGCGGCAGCCGGGCGGGCCAGCTTACCAGGAACGGCACCCGCGCCGAAACGTCGAAGAAACTCTCCTTCTGCCACGCCGTATGGTCGCCGAGGTGGTCGCCGTGGTCAGAGAAAAAGCAGATGAGCGTGTCATCGGCGTCCGCCCTGGCCTCGACCGCGTCCAGAATCCGTCCCAGGCAATCGTCGATGTAGGTGATCTCTCCGTAATAACGGGCCTTCAGGGTCCGTGTCAAGGCATCGTTGATCTCGTCCGCCCAGATGATCCGGTTCATGAAGGGTATCTGCTCGTCCATGTGGTCCACCGACTTTTCGCCGCGCACGGGACCGGGCATACGGTCGGGATCGTAGATCCGGTTGAAGGGTACGGGCGGCGCGAAAGGGGGATGGGGACCGATGAAGGACACGAAACCGAAGAACGGCCGATCGCCGGGTTGATGCAACGCCTCGATCGCGCGGTCGGCCGCCCAGGATTCCACGGTCAGGTGGGCGGGCAGTGGACTCGCCTGGGGCATGTAGTACATCTCAGTCCGTTCCCCCATGAGCGCTTCGATATAGTCGAATTCCGGATGTTCCCGCGCAATCCATCCCGCGTAGGCTTCCTCCCGACGCTGACGCGGGCTGGCGTAAAGCTCCTCGCTGTGCAGTTGGGATTCATATCCGATGTCTTCGTCCCATGGGGCCGTGTGGAACTTTCCCACACCGAAGGTTCGGTAACCCATCGCCGACAGGGTACGTGCCAGATAGTCCCCGCACCGGCCTTCAAGCGTATCGGCCTGGCCCGGAACAGGCGCGGACCGGCCGTTGCTGAAAATCCGGGTCGTGGGCGGATCACAGCCGGTGCGGATGGTCGTCCGCGCCGCCATGCAGACGGGGCAGGTCGAGTAGCCCCGTGTAAAGGAAACCCCCCGGCGCACCAGGCGATCCATGTTGGGCGTGTGGATGACGTCGTTCCCCTGCGCGGCGATGGTATCGAAGCGCTGCTGGTCCGTCATGATGAACAGAATATTGGGCCGGGTCATTGGAGTCCTTTCGACCGCGCCGCCAGATGCACCCCACCGCGTCCGACAAGCGTCGTCCTTATGCTTTGCCGGTTCGTCGCCAGATGCGCCCCACCGCGTCCAGCTTTTCGTCGCTGAGGTACCCGTAACGATTGATCCATACACCATCGGCCGGGCTTTCCGCCACCACCCTGAAACGCCGGACGAAGTCGTGGTGCGGGCCGTAACCATGCATCAGCGGGGTGACCAGCGCGCGGCCGTTCACCTCGGCGCAGACCTGCTCGATCCGCCGTCTCTGAACGTCATCGGGAATGGGATGGGGCTCGTCAGGCTCGGGATACCTGTACTGATCGATGCGCGTCGCCGTGATTTCATCGCCCAGGTCGAAGAGATGGGCGAGCGAACGCACCAGAAGCCGCTCGTCCAGGCCGGGATTGTGCTTCAGGAGTACCCTTCCCCAGAATTCCACCATGACCGACCAGTGCATGGTATACAGCTTGGGGGATACCGCATCGCATATTTTCGACGCGCCACGGAAGTCGAACCCGGTCCACAGGGTGAGGGGCGCCATGAAGGCGTTGGCCGACAGCTCCTTTTCGGGTCCACCATGGTCTGTGACGACGGTTCTCCAGTGGCGCAGCAGGTCGTTGGACAGGGCGGTTTTCAGGCGCAGCCATTCCGCGATGCCCGGAAAGGACCGGAAAAGGGCGGTTAGCGTCGCCGCGCCCCGGCCGGGACCGCTGAAGTCCAGCAGATCACCGTTCTCGAGCCGTCCGTGCAGATATTCGAACGCCGCCAGGACCTCTCGGTGTATGGACCCGTAGTCGAATCCATGGGCCGCCGCCCAGCGCGCCACCTGGGGATTGAAATCCTGGAAGGCCTCGTCCAGCTTGTAACAGGGGTACTCGGGCCAGTCCGGCCGAAACCCGGTAATCCGGGGATACTGTTCGAGGAGGTCGCGCACGTAGGCCGCGATGTAGTCTCGGATCGCCTCGCTGGCGAGACAGCCGGTGTCGGCCATGCGATCCGGCAGCTGTCCGTCCGGCCTCCTCGGCCGGTCATCGTCCGACAGTCCCGGCGGCGTCGCGCCGCTCAGCTGCAGATAGACCTCGAGTCCCCGGTCCAGCGCCGCGTCGATAAATCTATCGACCAGTTCGCCATACTCGTCCGTCAATTCGTTGGGATCACGGGGCTTGTACGGGGTATTTTCATAGTACGAAGTCCTGGGGTGGTAACTCGGTGCGCTCCGCACCCAGAGCGACCGTCGGCCCCAAAGGGTTCGATCGAAGAGCCGGGGACTGCTGCCGGCGTCGCTGGGCGGTTGGAAGGATCCGATACCTTTCGCGGACGGCGCCGTTACCGTGGGGTTTACCGCCACGGCCGTGGCACCCGCGCGGTCGACCAGGTTGTCCAGCACGGCCTCCACCCCTTCATTCAGGATGAAATCGGCCAGGACGGTGATGCCCAGCAGTCGTTTTCCGCTCATCTTCCCGTTCCCGTGTTTTCCAGTTCACAGGTCGGCCGACATGGCTGCAAGCTGTGACTGAATGAACCGGTCCGCGCGGTCGTTCTCCGCTTCGGGATCGCAAATCGTTCGGAGTTCCTTCTCCAGGCCGGCGGCTACCGCAGGGTGCGCCTCATACACGTTCTGAAGCTCATCGGGATCCCTGTCCAGGTCGAACAGCTGGTGCGGCGCTCCCACGTGATGCAGGTATTTCCATTTGCCCTTGCGCACCATGAAGGCGCTTTGTCTGGCCCCATGGCCATGGTATTCCGAGAATACCACGCGTCCGACATCGTTTTCCGGTACGTGCTGCAGGGGACGGCCAATCCAGTCTGCCGGCCGTTCAGCGCCCGTCGACGCGAAGAGACCCGCCTGCACGTCGTGGAGGTCCACGGATGTCGACACCCGCGACCCGGACGGGAAGCGCCCGGCTTGCACTTGGGGAGGGTCCAGGGATGTCGCCCCCCGCGACCCGGAGGGGAAGTCGGGTCCCGCCGCGATACATGGAACGCGGCTGGCGTCCTCGTAGAGGGAGCACTTCCACCACATGCCGAACTTTCCGAGCATCTCGCCGTGGTCCGAGGTGTAGATGACGTTCGTGTCGTCATACAACCCTGCGGCTTCGAGGGCCTCGACCAGGCGCGCCAGTTGCCGGTCCACGAAGGTCACGCAGGCCAGGTAGCCGCGGCGCTGGCCCCGTACCTGTTCCCCGGTGAACTGATCCGTCTGGAAATGTTCGCGCACTTCACGGGCCCTGGGGTGGTTTGCCGTCTCCTCGTCGCCCCCGTATTCCGGCAGATCGCCGCCCCGGGGATAGAGGTCCCACAGTTCCTGCGAGGTGTAATGGGGGAAATGGGGATGGATGATATTCACCGTGAGGGTCCAGGGTCTTCCCAGTTTCGGCGCGGTATTCGTCAGCCAGTCGATGGCGGCGTCGACGCGTTCCAGATCGATCCGGAGGTGGGATTCCTTTATCCCGAACTGCGAGGCCCGTTCCGCGGCGGCCCGCCGGATCCTGAATGGCCGTCGTCCGATTTCCGGGTCGCCGGATCCCGTTTTCTCCACAGCGCGGCGCGTCTCCCGGAAGCCCAGATCGCCGCTCGGCGCGAAGACGTGCGTCTTGCCCGCGTGGACGGAATATACACCCTGTTCCGCCAACGCGCGGCCGTAGGTGGGGATATCCGGATCGACGCCGATCGTGCAGTTGGAATAGGCCTGTATCTGGTGGACCCTGCGCCCCGACATGAAGGCGGACCTGCTGGGCGTGCACAGGGGCGAGGGGCAGTAGGCGCTCTCGTAGACCACCCCGTTCTCAGCAAGCCGGTCCATGGCCGGCGTCTGGACGAAAGGATGACCGTAGACCGAGGAATAAAAGGGATTGTGCTCGTCGGACATGAGCACGAGGACATTGGCCACGCAGAAACCTCATTTCTCGCCAAGGAGCGCTTTCAGAGGTACGTCCTCGTCTTCGGGCAGGTAGTAGCTGAGGGCGTCGCCGACCTCACCGACAAGCTGTTTCTGCAGGGGCGTGCAACGGTCCACGAGCGACTTCGGCATCTGGATGTAGTCCATGGGCTTGACCCACCGGTACGCGTAGCCCATGAAGATGGTCCGGCGGTCGTGACCGCACCAGTTGCGCCCAATGCTGTGAAAGGTTCGCTGTTCGAACATGAAGGCGCTGCCGGCGGGCAGATTCATCTGGATTGCGCCGTAGGGCCAACCCGTGGCCGGGTCCTTGGGCGGCACGCCGGTAATCCTGTTGCTGCCGGGCACCAGGGCCGTAGCCCCCGAAGCGGGGTCCGTCTGATCGCTCAGCACGTAGGCGATCTTCAACAGAATCCGGGGGTGGGGTTCCTGCATCTCAACGAAAGACCGGCCGCCGTCCCGGTGCATGCCGTGACCTCGCTTATCATCCTCCGAGGGCTCCGGCCCCGATGGCAATACGATGAGCTGGGAGGTGATCATCTGGATGTTCCAACTGAGCGCGCCCCAGGCCAGGGGGACGGTCGACGGCCAGTCCAGCAACTGCAGGAAAGCGTCATGGGCCACGATGCAGTTCCGCATGTTCAGATCGGCTTTATCACCCAGCTTGCCGTCCTTCCGGGCCCTGTCGTACACTTCGTCGATGGCCGCGTTCAACTCGCCGACAACGGCAGGGGGCAACGCGTCATCGATAACCAGGTAGCCGTACTGGTCGAAGTGTTCCCGCTGCGCGTCGGTCATGGCGGTGTAATCTTGGGTGAGATTCATACAAGAAATTACAATACGATCGCGGCTGGTTCAGCCGACGGTCCAGGTGTAATGCGAATGTATCACAATCACGTCGAGACACCAGGGAAATGTAATGCGATACGCGGAGGCCGCGGACCGGCCCGGCCATGCAAGGCGGACTCGTTATCCCCGCCGCGCGATTCGGTCAGCGTCTCCGGGACGTCGCCTACGGCGCGATGGTCTCCCCGTTCCAGTTTTCAGGAAACGGCCGATAGGTGTCGCGATGGTAGGGACGGCCGACCGCCCGACGCGCCGCAACGGCCGGCATGGCTTCGACCTGGTCTATGAGCTCCCACATAGCGGCGACGCCGATCCCGAACCCATGGGATGAAGGGATGACCAGACCCGTTGGTTCACCTGGTCCTTCACTCGTCGGCTTACCTGGTCCTTCACCAGGTGGTTCAGTGCCTCCACCTGGTGGCGAGGTGACTTCGGGACCAGGTATGACGTACGGTATGCCGGCGTAATTCACGGCCGCAATGTATCCTGCGTGGTCAAAGACCGGGCTGCCGCTGGTGCCCGATTCCAGCAACATGTCGTAATGCAGCACCTGGCCAAGATCATCCGGCCCGAAATGACCGTCGTAGAACGGTCGCAGGCTCGATAGCGTACCCTCCCTGAATGTAGCGATCACGAACTCGAGGTTTTCGAATATCAATGCGCCGGGAAACCCCAACGTCCCGAGCGGCTGACCGATTCTCAGGCTGCCTGCCAACTCGCGGGGTAGCAACTGGGGCAGTGGACCGGGCAGGATGCCGTCCGCCAGGACGATAAGTGCAAGGTCCGGGCTTTCGCCTTGCGGGTCGTACTGTTCGTGGAAGATCGAGTCCTCCCAATAATACGTGCCTTCGTCGCCTATCACCGTTCCCGTCCTCGCAACGAAATACCGCCGATCAGTAACGGGAGGACCTGAACCGGGAGAGGGAAACTCCACCGGTTCCTCACCGGCAGTGACCGAGGCCTCGACCACGTGGGCGTTCGTCCACAGCATGTTGTCATAGTGGGCCGCGAAAGCCGTCCCTACGGGAACGATGTAGTCTTCAGTCTCGACCCCGACCAGATATATGGCGTCGGCCAGATTGCCGTCCTCGATAACGTCCGCCCAGTTTAGCGTCTCGCCAGGTTCACCCCGCAGACCTGCCGGTCCCAGCGCACCATCCGAACCCTGCGGTCCGGTCGGCCCTGACGGTCCGGTCGGCCCCGAAGGTCCCTGCGGTCCGGTCAGCCCCTGCGCGCCAGGGTCACCCTTGCACGCGACCGCCAACAACAACGCCATGACAAATAGAAAACGCTGCATGGATATCTCCTCACTTAAAGTGAATCAGTAATCGATGCGGCGATCGCTTTCCACGGCCTCTTTTCCGATATAGAGGTCGTAGTACGTGCCCGCGTTCCGGTAATTGGGAAAATTGCCCCACCGGTCTTCCTTGAACCCCTTCAACCACGGCTTGCGCAACTGGTAGGTATTGACATGCCACAGGAAGACCGCGGCGGCCTCGGAGGCGAGAATCCCTTCGGCCTCGTCGTACATGGCCATGCGGGCCTCGTGATTCAGCTCCCCGGCGGCCATGTCGATCAGCCGGTCGAAGGCCGGATTCAGCCAGTCGTGGCGGGTATAGCCCCTGGGCTGTGATCGCCAGATGATGCCGAGCATGCTATGGGGATCGGGGAAGTCGTAGTTGAAACCGACGATGCTCATGGGCATGTCCCAGTTGTACATGGCCGACCGGTACGCGGCCCCTTCCGTGTTCCGGATGCCGATCTGGATATTCAGGTTCTCCTTGAGCATCTCCTGTAACGCCTGGGCAGCCTGGCTGATGGAAGAAGCGGGCGTCGCGTCGGCGAGCCAGATATCCATCCGCGGAAAACCCCTGCCGTCCGGATAACCCGCCTCCGCGAGCAGTTGCCGGGCGAGTTCCACGTCGAACCGCTGGCGGTCCTGGTATTTGTCCCCGACGTAACCGGGGAAATGGAGCGGAAGCATGGTATAGGCGGGAATCATCATGTCCTGGAGAATCGTCTCGTTCAGCGACACTTTGTCGATGGCATGGGCGAAGGCCTGGCGGACCTTGAGGTTGTCGAAGGGGGGCTGGCGCGTCCGGAAGAACAGGTAGATCGTCGTGAACTGGTCGTACGTCCACGCGGGTTCGTTCCACTCCGGGTCGCCGCGCAGGCCGCCGTAGACCATGGGACTGATGTCGATTACGTCGATCTCGTCGTTTTCATAGGGCAGCAACCCCATGTCGTTCGACGCGCTGACCGAGCCGACCATGGCGTTGAATATGCGGACGATCTGGCGGAGATGGCCGGGATTGGGGCCGGAGTAATGGGGATTCAGGCCGAAGGTCATGTACTGGCCCGTTTTCCAGGTCTCGAGTTGAAAGGGCCCGTTGGTCAGGCAGGTGCCGGCGAGGGCCCACTGGTCACCGTATTTCTCCACCTGCCACGGGGGAACGGGCGCGGAGGTCAGGTAGGCGGTGATATGGGGCAGGAAGGCGCAGGACTGTTCCGTCTCGATGACCAGGGTATAGTCGTCCAGGGCGCGGACCCCCACGGTGTCGACATCGTCCGTTTCCCGCTGGTTGTATGCCCGGGCGCCCTTGATATCGTAGTAGAGAAAGGCGTAGACGTTGCCCGCGTTGGGATGGAGGAACCGCTTGAAGGTGAATTCGAAATCGTGGGCGGTGACGGGCCGTCCGTCGCTCCACCGCGCGTTCCGGCGCAGGTGAAAAGTCCAAGTCTTCCCGTCTTCGGTGGTTTCCCAAGAATCCGCGGCGCCCGGCACGAGCTCGCCGTTCACTCCGAACATGGCGAGCCTTTCGAAGTGGAATTCGCTGCCGCCGGCCACGTAAATCGAGACGCCCTGGTCCATGCTCTTGGGTTCAGCGGCCATGTACCGGAACACCTGGTACTCCAGGGGCGCGGCATCTTCAGGAAGACGTTCCATCAACGCGGCGTGGGCAGCTTCTTTCATCTCCACGGTCTGGCCGAAAAACAACTGGGGGCCGCCGCCTTCTTCAGCCTCATCAGGATCTGGCTGCGCGCCGCATTGCAGCAATGACAGCGCAAGTACGGCCGCGACGAAAACCGGCGCCAGGTGACGAAGTCGGTGAATCATCAGCTTACCCCTTGTATCTGCGTACTCGTAACAGCGAACCATTTATCGCAGCTCGTGTATTGCAGCTCGTGTATTGCGGCTCGCATCCTTCACGTTCCGGCCTGCTTGTTCTGCGTACTGCTCGTTCCGCGACTGCTTGTTCTATGTACTACTCGCTCCACGTACTGTTATTTCTGGCCTGCTTGTTCCGCGTACTGCCCTTCGGATCCTTCCATCGTGCAATCTGCTACGCGCCGGGCGGGTCGATACCGAGCCGGGCGAACTGCTCCGGCATGGCCTCGCAGGTTTCCAGGTGCCGGGCAATCCCGTCGGTGAAATGCCTTTCCAGTGCCGGATCGACGATCGGGTGCTGTTGAGCGGGATCGGCGACCACATCAAAAAGCTGGTTGCGCCCCGCGTAGGACGCCTCGTCTGGATGGTGCCTCGGGACCTTGCCCTCCGTGGGGATCTTGTACAGCGGCAGGTTGTAGGTGTGGCCGAAGTAGCGGCCCGTTTCCACCCGGTCGTACACCTCCCGCGGATACCAGCGGTTCAGCCCGCCGGTGGGCATGGCCGTATAGGCGTAGAGCGGGCCGGCATCCTCGTTCACCGGGTTGCGCATATACACGTACCGGCCGTCGGTGATGTTCATCGCCATGCCGAAATATCCGAAAATGCCGTCCGATCGCATGCCTTCGCCGTCCAGCATCCCGCGCAACGACATACCCTGCACGTGGGGCGGCGGCGGCGTATCGAAGTAGTCGAGAAAGGTCGGCATCAGGTCGATGGTCTGCGTGAGCGCGCCGGTCCGCGTTCCGGCTCTCTCGTTGCCGGGGAGACTGGCGATCAG
>MKWU01002707.1_pt1 | contig 25459 bp, 19 predicted proteins | sample 809101 | NCBI WGS metagenome assembly MKWU01 (sample SAMN05860141, study PRJNA318959) | sponge metagenome | host: Aplysina aerophoba | place: Slovenia: Piran, Adriatic Sea, Gulf of Piran | collected 2013-05-07 | reverse complement strand
CCCTTCTGGCGCCCGTCAGGTCATGCTCGCCCTCGAAGAGCAGCTTCCCCTGCTGCGGGCGGTAGAAGCCGCTGATGCAGTTGAGCATCGAAGTCTTGCCCGCGCCATTGGGGCCGATAATGGCGCGTATCTCTCCCGCATGAACGTCAAACGCAACCTGGTCCAGCACCGTCGTGCCGCCAAAGGAGAGTGTCACATCCTCCACCTGCAGGATGCTCTCAACTGTCGTGGGGTATTCGTCCGGGGCCCTTCTCTGATCCGCCATGGCAGGGCAGATGATCCTGATTTACGTGCCTTTTGCTAGCTGTTGATAAGTAGAATTCTAGCACTCGCACTGCGGTAGGCACAATCAGAAGTTCAAAAACCCACAACCATTCAAACCGTGAACTCCTCCACCACAACCGCCACACCGTCCTCCTCATTGCTGACCGTCACCCGGTCCGCCACTGCAATGACCTCCGGCACCGCGTTCGCCATCGCCACCCCCAGCCCCGCCCCCCCCCCCCCCACCCCCCCCACCCCGTCCTCCTCATTGCTGCCCGTCCCCCGGTCCGCCACTGCAATGACCTCCGGCACCGCGTTCGCCATCGCCACCCCCAGCCCCGCCTCGGCCACCATCTCCACATCATTGACGTCATCGCCGAACGAGATAACCTCCTCCATCGCCAGTCCCCAACGGTCGAGCAGCCAGCGCAGCGCCGCCGCCTTCGACGCGCCATGGGGAATCACCTGCACCAAATCGTACTTGGGCGATATCAGCGCCCGCGAAGTCGCAGGCAGTTCGCGCAACAACGTTTCGGACGGCTTGGCGTTCGTGACTTGCCCGTTGTCCGACCGCATTTGCCCCGCGTCCAAATCCTCCAGCGACGTCAGAATCTTGGCGGCAGGACGATCCGTGTGCGCCAGCACATCGCTGACCAGGTGCGCACCCGGCCATTCCACCTCGCGGTTGATGAACAGCTCATCGGCAATCTCGACCCCCAACCGGCAATCGGGCGCCGTCGACTGGATCATGGCAACAATCCGTCTCGCATCCTCAACCGGGATCGCCGTCTGAAACAGGACGTCTCTCTGCCGTTCGATCCAGGCGCCGTTGTAGCAAATCCAATGGAAATCGTGAAGGAAAGAGGGGATGATCCGGGTAGAACGCGGCGGGCGTCCCGTCGCGACAACAATCCGCCGCCCGCTCGCCTGCCATTCCTCCAGCGCGGCCACAGTGCGCGGCGTAACCGTCTTGTCATCTGCCAGAAGCGTCTCATCCAAATCGACGGCCAGTACTGAGTACATAATTGTGGAGCTCCCCAAAATCGGTGAATTGCGGACAGAGGCCAGCCGCCAGCGGCGACGACTGTGCACCAAAAAAAGGCCAAAGCACTAAAACATCAAGTCTACCCTACCTGATGCCTCCAGTCCACCTCTCGCCCCTCCCAAAAAGCCATACCATCTCCTGTCCAGAGCCCAACTACCCTACCCCAGCCATACGCCGCCGTCGATGCAGCCCGGCCTTATCCATCACCGACCAAACGAATGAGCCCGAATCCTTACAGAGCCAAAGCGGCCCCCCGCAGGTCAAATGAAGCTAAGATGTTCTTCGTGGTCCTTAGTGGCCCCTCGCGGAAAAAGGTTTTGCCCTTGACCTTCTCCGTGGCCCTCCGTGTCCTCCGTGGAAAAAGGTTTTGCCCTTGACCTTCTCCGTGGCCCTCCGTGTCCTCCGTGGAAAAAGGTTTTGCCCTTGACCTTCTCCGTGGCCCTCCGTGTCCTCCGTGGAAAAAGGTTTTGCCCTTGACCTCCTCTGTGGTCCTCCGTGTCCTTCGTGGACAAAGGTTTTGCCCTTGACCTTCTTCGCGGCCCTTCGTGGCCCTTCGCGGATAAAGGTTTTGCCCTTGACCTTCTTCGCGGCCCTTCGCGGCCCTTCGTGGACAAAGGTTTTGCCCTTGACCTTCTTCGCGGCCCTTAGTGGCCCTTCGTGGATAAAGGTTCTGCCCTTGACCTTCTTCGCGCCCCTCCGCGGACAAAAAGGTCTTAAGCTGTTCTCCGCGCCCCTTCGCAGATCCACCCCGAACGAGCGGCCCCCCACTGAAAACCAATAATCAGCCCCACAAACCACCCTTTCACCGATTTGACAAGCTTGCCAACCTATAATATTCTTGTGCACAGCAAAATGAGTTAGTGTTCTGACAGGTTTACAGTGGGACGTTCCCCAGAAGTACCCGGGCAGGGGGACATTTTCATGCAGTATCACCAGTCAGTGTGCGGGTTGTTTTGCGCCTTATCTGGTAAACGTAGTTAGCACAGGAGTTTTAACGCCATGAGTGAGCAAGTAGTTGGTACAGTGAAGTGGTTCAGCGATCAGAAGGGCTATGGCTTCATCGCCCGGGAAGATGGACCCGACGTTTTTGTACATTTCTCCGCGATCCAGTCGGAGGGCTTCCGCAGCCTTGCGGAAGGTGATCAGGTCGAATTCGTGATAGAGGACGGTCCCAAGGGCCCTGCCGCCAGTAACGTTGTTAGGCGTCAGAGCGTAGCCTAAGGTTCGGTCCGATTATCTTTGCAGGGAGTGACTTTGATTGTCGCCGCCCCCGGACCTTGGGCACATGGCGGCAACTGACAGGGGTCGCTCCCTCTTTTATTTTGTATTAAGGAGCTAGTCGGCGTCCGTCCCGTCAGTGCAGACAACGGTCAGTTGGTATCCGCCGAGAGCGATTTGGCCGCTATTCTCCCAGCGTCTATTTCGCCCTGTCCACGGATCCAGTTGGAGGAACGGACCTTCCGCCGCTAGCTTTACCTTCCCCGCCAACGATCCACCCTCCTCATTGAACAATATCCACCAGTCCCGCCCACCCTTCTGAACGCGCCGCACGCGCAGCGCCGCTGCCGCCGGTTCGACACTGACATCCGCCGCAACCAATCCATCGACAAAGCCCAATAGCTCTGACGCCGGCGTCTGCGGACCGCAGCGCAGCAAACGTCCTGCCTCTGCCAGCCTTTCCAGCGCCGGCAACGCCCGCGCGTCCGGCTCGTGCATCGCCAGCACCGCCTCGTACCGCATCCCCGCCAGGTGAATGCCGCGCTCGTCCACGACCGCGTCCTCCCACAAATGCCGCTCTTCCACATAGTTGAAATCGCGCTGGTGTTGGAACAGGACCTTCGCCGGCTCCCACGGCAGCCAGTCCACCTTGCCCAGAATCGCCACCCCGCACACATGTTGGCTGTCCGTATTCAGCCAGCTCAGCCGCCGGCACCTGTCCGCGTAGCTCTTGTACCGCCCCCACCACGCACTATTCGGCCCCACGTCCGGCGGCCGTTCATCCCAGCGAATTCCCCGCACACTGTAGTAGAACGCGTGCGGAAATAGCATATTCGTGCCGCGCACGAAACACCAGTCCGCCAGCCAGTTCATCTCCTCCCACGTCAACTCATGGCCGAACGCGCCGCACAGTTCGTTCGCATTGCGCCGCCGCCCCGTATGGATCATCGCCGAGCTGCCGCATTTACCTTGCGTCGACTGCGGCCCCTCAAGTGCCGTCGGATCGTCCGGCAGCACCCACCGCCACACGATATCCTGGCCGGGCATATGAAAATAGCGTTCCGCCCCCAAATCGTCCGCCTTCGCCGGATGCCCCGTCAGCGCAATACCATGCTCCGTACACCAATTGTACAGCGCTGCGTACCAGGTCTCCTCCATCCGCAGCGCGACTGCCCGTTCATAATCCGCTCGGTAGCGCTCCGCCTCCGGCTCATCATCATGCCACAGCGCCGCCAAATGCGGTGCGAAATCGTAGCCCAGCAGCCGGTTCACATGCGCCAGAATCCCCGTCGTCCCCGGCCACACGCCCCGCTCGCGCGCCTTGCCCACCGGGCTCGGCTCATCCGTAAAGATCGCCGGAATCAGCCCCCCAAAATGCGCCCCGAACCGCTCAAAGAACTTATCGTAAACAAGCCGGATAAAGCACGCCACCGCCTCCGGATTGAGCAGGTCGCCAGCCGGCGGTTCATCCTCTTCGGGCCCGCCGTCAATATAATGCAGCCCCCGAATATACGCGTCCATCTTGCGGTCGATCACCGCCAGCCGTTCCCCGCCCTGCCTCCTCACCACCGCAACCAGCGTCTCATCCGCCTGCAGCCTCGGCTCTTCCCCCTCCGCCAGCCCCCGCGCCGCCAAACAGCGTGTCTGATAGACCGGATTCTCCTCTACCACCTGCCCTGCCGAAGACCCCGACGGATACATCCCCTCATCGTACAGCACCACCTGCATCCCACGCCGCTCCGCCTCCTCGATCGCCACATCATAAAACGCCAGCAGCGCCTCCGACATCCACCCCAAAGAGCGCGGCAGCCCCACCCGCGGATGAATAATGAACCCATGCACCCCATGCGCCTCAAAATCCCCAATCTGCCGCCGAATCTCATCAGCGTCCAAATCATCGTTCCAAAACCAAAAAGGCAGCACCGAAAACTCCGTCGGCGGGTTGGCAAATGTATCAAGCGTAGAAGGCATATTCAGGTCCCGGTGGTGATGGGAGTCATGTAGTGTCAGTTACATGAAAGTGTACTGCATTTTGGGCGATTCCAGCACATGCGGGACGGCGAGTGGTTAATCAGCGCCGAAGGGTCTCGAAGCAGGATAATGATCGATCCCCTAATCGGCGAGCACGCGCCTGCCGACGCCGACACCATCCTCAAGCCAATCGATCAAGAATCGCACCGAAGCAAGCCAGAAGCTTGACATCTCCCGTAATCCTTCGCATAATACACCATCCACTCTCTGACAATTCCAACAACAGACCACCCCAGAGGAATCCGTGCAAAACCGCTTCTTCGAACAACCAATCCTCAACTCCCCTTACGAGTACCCCACCCAATACTGGGAACTCGATCCCGACGGCCAGCCGACCCACCAGGTCCTGGACGGCCGCCGCAGTGCCGAATTCATTACCCCAATACCCAAGCCGAAGCTCACCAAGGTAACGGCGCAACAGGCCCGCCTCGAACTCAACAACGGCAGCGGCCTTTCCGACGAGGATCAGCTCTACGACGTCTCCGCCTCCGTTAACGAGATACGCAGTCGCGTCGACGCCTGGCGGCGTCTTCCCAGCCCCAACAGTTGGGGCGTAACTCCCGAGACCGCCCGTCTCCTCCAACACTGGCGCAGCCACCAGTTCAGCAGCTACCGCCCCTTCTTCTGCCAAATCGAAGCGATCGAAACCCTGATCTGGCTGACCGAGGTCGCGCCGAGGATGGGCCCCCAAGGCAGGCCAATCCTCCAGCGCCTGAACAGTGCCAACAAGGAAGCCAACCCAGAGCTGCTTCGCATCGCCCTCAAACTGGCCACCGGTGCCGGCAAAACGACCGTCATGGCCATGATCATCGCCTGGCAGACCATCAACGCTGTCCGCCGTCCCCAGAGCGAAAACTTCACCCGCGGTTTCCTCGTCGTCGCGCCCGGCATCACCATCCGCGACCGCCTGCGCGTGCTCCAGCCCAACGATCCCGACAGCTACTACAACAGCCGGGAGCTCGTGCCTGCCGACATGCTCGAAGATCTCAAGCGTGCCAAGATCGTCATCACCAACTACCATGCCTTCATGCTTCGCGAACGCATGCAGCTCTCCAAAGTGGGCCGCGAACTGCTGCAAGGGCGGGGCGACCAATTGAAGACGCAGGAGACCGAGGGCCAGATGATCCAGAGGGTCATGCCTGACCTGATGAACCTGAAGAACATCCTCGTTATGAACGACGAGGGCCATCACTGCTACCGGCGCAAGCAGGGCGAGGAGGATGAGGATAAACCTAAAGGGGAAGACCTGCAGGAAGCCAAAAAGAACAACGAGGCTGCCCGCGTCTGGATTACCGGGCTGGAGACGATAAAACGCAAGGTCGGCATCTCCCAGGTCATCGATCTCTCCGCCACTCCCTTCTTCCTGCGCGGTTCAGGTTACCGCGAGGGCACGCTCTTCCCCTGGACCGTGAGCGACTTCTCCCTCATGGACGCCATCGAGTGCGGCATCGTCAAGCTGCCGCGTGTGCCCGTCGCCGACAACATCCCCGACGGCAAAGCGCCTATGTACCGCTTTCTCTGGGATGAAATCCGGCCCGATATGCCCAAGAAGGGACGGGGCAAGTCCACCGGCCTGGATCCCCAAAACCTGCCGCTGCAATTGCAGACCGCACTCGAAGCCCTCTACGGTCACTATGAGCAGACGTATCAGTTGTGGAACGATGCCGAGATTCCCGTGCCGCCCTGTTTTGTGCTCGTCTGTAACAACACTGCCACCTCCAAGCTGGTATTCGACTACGTATCCGGATTTAACCGCCAGAACGAAGATGGCTCGACATCATTCGTGCAGGGAAAACTGGATCTGTTCCGCAACTTCGACGAGCATGGCAACCGCCTTCACCGGCCCAATACAGTGCTGATAGACAGCCAGCAACTCGAGTCCGGCGAAGCTCTCGACACCAACTTCCGAAAGATGGCCGCGCAAGAGATCGAACAGTACCGCCGCGACATAATCGAGCGTACCGGAGACAGGAGCCTGGCCGACAATATCAGCGATCAGGACCTGCTGCGCGAAGTAATGAACACAGTCGGCAAGGAAGGCCGCCTGGGCGGCTCGATCCGCTGCGTCGTTTCAGTCTCTATGCTGACCGAAGGCTGGGACGCCAACACTGTTACCCACATCCTTGGCGTGCGCGCCTTCGGCACCCAGCTTCTTTGCGAACAGGTCGTCGGCCGCGCGCTCCGCCGCTACTCCTATGAACAGAACGAGAAAGGCCTCTTTGACGTAGAATACGCCGATGTCTTTGGCGTCCCGTTCGACTTCACCGCCCGCCCCGTCGTAGTGCAACCGCACAAGCCGCCGCCTACTGTCCAGGTTATTGCCGTCAGACCCGATCGTGACAATCTCGAGATCCGCTTCCCACGCGTCGCAGGCTACCGTGTCGATCTGCCCAAAGAGCAGCTCACCGCCGAGTTCAACGACGATTCGATACTCGAACTGACACCCGATCTGATTGGACCGTCCCACACCACCAACGCAGGCATCATCGGCGAAAGCGTAGACCTCAACCTCGGCCACACCAAGGACTTGCGGCGCTCAACCCTCCTGTTCCATCTGACCAAACATCTGATCAATACAAAGTGGCGGGACGCCGGCGCCGCCGCTGAACTTCATCTCTTCGGCAGACTGAAACGGATCACCAACCAGTGGCTCAACCAGTGCCTGGTCTGCAAAGGGGACGCCTATCCCGCCCAGCTCATGTTCGTGCCGCTCGCAGAAATGGCCTGTGATCGTATCGCAGCCGCTATTACGCGCACGAACCTCGATGGCAACATCATCAAGGCGCTGCTCGACCCATATAACCCGGTCGGCTCCACCCGCTTTGTCAACTTCCGTACCTCCAAAGCACTGCGCTGGAAGACCGACCCCAGCAAATGCCACGTCAGCTGGGTCATCCTCGACAGCAATTGGGAGGGCGAATTCTGCCGCGTCGCCGAGGAACATCCTCGCGTGCGCGCCTACGTCAAGAACCACAGTCTGGGATTCACCGTCCCCTACAAACACGGTTCGGCCAATCGCCTGTACATTCCGGACTTCATCGTCCAGGTCGACGACGGCCGCGGCCCGGACGACCCCCTGAACCTGGTCGTGGAGATAAAGGGCTACCGCGGCGAAGACGCCAAGGAAAAGAAGACAACGATGGAGACCTACTGGGTACCAGGCGTAAACGCAGCCGGCGAGTTCGGCCGCTGGAAGTTCGCAGAGTTCACCGACGTGTACGAAATCGGGACGGACTTCGCAGCCGGAGTGGAAGCGGAATTCAACAGTACAATTGCCAAAAACGTGGGTCTATAGCGTTGCAGTGCGGTTGGCCGTCTATGGCATTTGCCGGTCTGGGCAACGACCAAAAAACCGGGGTGGCTTGCCTTAGTCATCTATCCACTGGTAGTATTGCAACCGTACGAGCCATAGATTTGAAGCAATCTCCAACCCGTCACACATACATCGCGCTTCTGATAGAGCCATCGCAGCCGGAAGGAAGCCGTAATCAGAGGCGGAGGAGACCAATCGGTTTGAAACCTTGGAGGGTGTTCTTTACTGTCTGATAGAGGACTTATATCTGGCAGGAACAAGAGCCCAACCCGATAAGCCAAGGCTGTTCAGATGACCATCGATCCCGTTGCCCTTCGAAATCTGCTCTGCGAGCGTCTCTGTGAAGACGTCAGAGTCGACGCGCGCCCCGACGGTGTTTTAATGCTGCGGACGCACTTCGAGTTCCCCGACGGGGACCGCTATCCAATCCATCTGTCTGAGGCGGCATCGGGCGGGCTTCGCTTGTCAGACCGCGGGCATACGCTCATGCACATCAGCTACGAGCATGACATCGACTCGTTCATGGATGGGACCCGCGGTATGCTTCTCGAACGCATCATGGGCGAGACCGGACTAAGTTGGGATGGAGACGGGGGGGCATTTTGCTTGGATACCCCGCCTGAACGTCTGCCTGAGGCACTCTTCACCTTCGGACAGGCATTGACCCGGGTCTACGACCTGACCCTGCTCTCGCGCACCAACGTCGGCTCCACCTTTTATGACGATCTGGCCGACCTCCTGTCCAGCTTGATAGATGACGCCAAGATCGAACGCGACTACCAGCCCCGGGTTCCCAATTCTCAGGCCTATCTGGTGGACTACCGCATCGAAAGCAAGAGCGAGCTCCCGTTGTTCCTCTACGGTGTGCCCAACCGCGACAAGGCGCGCCTGACGACGATCATGCTGTCCCACTTCCACAGGCACGACCTCCGCTTCGAATCGATTCTCGTATTCGCGAACCAGACCGAGATCCCGCGCACGGATCTGGCGCGGCTCTCCGACGTGGGCGGCGATATGATCTCGTCGCTGGCCGCGCGCGACGATTTCAATCGCAAGCTCCTGCAGCGAGCGGCGTAACCGACCAGGCTCGCGTTAAACCATTGCCGGAGACGAACTCTTGGCCCTGTTGCGGGCTGAGCGACCCTGTGACGAAATAAAGATTGTCAATGTTATAGAGAGGACTCAACATAAATGGCGCGTCGAAAGAAGACCAGAACCGTCGAAACCATCACCCACCCCGAAGCCACCCGCAAAAACCTCCCCAGCGCCGAACACCAGCCCCTCATGCAGGAAGAAGACCAGTCCCCCCTCCGCGTCGCCTACCAACGCCGCAACCGCGGCCTGGACCCGCAGCTCGTCTGGCGCGGCAAAGACGAGCAGGACTGGTCCGACCTCGTCGTCAACGCACCGCCCCTCTACATTCAGGAACGCGTCCATCCCAAGGTCCTCATCGACGACCTGATGCAGCAGAGCGAACAGGCGCGGCGCGCGCAGGACGACAACATCCAGCCCGGCTTCGCTGATCTCTTCGCCGACTTCAACGGCCTGCCCTCCGAAGACGCCAAGACCGAGTTCTACCAGCACGACGCCAACTGGTCCAACCGTATGGTCCTCGGCGACAGCCTCCAGGTCATGGCCTCACTCGCCGAGCGCGAAGGACTGCGGGGCAAGGTGCAGTGCATCTACATCGACCCGCCCTACGGCATCAAGTTTAACTCCAACTTTCAGTGGTCCACCACCAGCCGCAACGTGCGCGACGGCAAGGCCGACCACATCACCCGTGAGCCGGAACAGGTCAAAGCATTTCGCGACACTTGGCGCGACGGCATCCACTCCTACCTCACCTACCTTCGCGACCGTCTGACCGTCGCCCGTGACCTGCTGACCAAGAGCGGATCGATTTTTGTCCAAATTGGGGATGAAAATGTTCACCGCGTGCGAGCGGTAATAGATGAAGTGTTTGGAGAGGAGAATCTTGTCTCCTTCCTTACAATTCAGAAGACTAGCAGCCAAACTGACAAAAACCTCTCCTCAGTGTCGGATTATATTCTCTGGTTCTCCAAAGACAAACACTTGCTGAAGTTCAGAAGGCCATTCCTGAAAAAGGACGCAAGCTTTTCTGCTGGAGGGCAATACTCTAAGCTTCAATTGCCGGACTTCAGTCGCACTACAATGACGAAAGAAGAACGGTCTGATAGGTCCAAAATAAGGCCTAACGCGAGAGTATATCGTCACGATACTCTTACATCTCAAAGTGGGAGCGAAACAACAAACTATGAATATTACGATCAAGGTCGGACTTTCGACTCTGGTCGAGGATTCTGGAAGACAAACTCAGTTGGTATGACACGTCTTTCCCGATCTATGCGCCTTGGGCACGCCAAGAATAGCCTCAATTATATTAGGTTCATTGATGACTTCCCTGTTACTCCTATTGGAAACCTCTGGACTGATACACTTACGGGTTCATTCACTGAGGACAAAATTTACGTCGTTCAGACGGCGCAGAAAATCATCCAACGTTGCATCCTCATGACAACCGACCCCGGCGACCTCGTGCTCGACCCCACCTGCGGCTCCGGTACCACCGCCTACGTCGCCGAGCAGTGGGGCCGCCGCTGGATCACCATCGACACTTCCCGCGTCGCCCTCGCCCTGGCGCGCGCCCGCATCATGGGCGCCCGCTACCCCTACTACCTGCTCGCTGACAGCCGCGCCGGCCAGCTCAAAGAAGCCGAGATCGAGCGCAAGGCCCCCTCCGATTCCCCCCGCTACGGCGATATCCGCCAGGGCTTCGTCTACGAACGCGTGCCCCACATCACGCTCCGTGCCATCGCAAACAACGCCGAGATCGATGTCATCTGGGAGGACTTCCAACAGACCCTTGAACCGCTCCGCGAGGGACTCAACACCGCGCTGGGCAAGAACTGGGAGGAATGGGAGATCCCCCGCGAGGCCGAAGAGGACTGGCCGCCGGACGTAAAGAAACTGCACGAAAACTGGTGGCAGCAGCGCATCGCCCGCCAGCAGGAAATCGACGCCTCCATAGCCGCCAAAGCCGACTACGAATACCTCTACGACAAGCCCTACGAGGACAGCAACAAAGTGCGCGTCGCCGGCCCCTTCACCGTCGAGAGCATCTCCCCCCATCGCGTCCTCGCCGTCGACGAGAACGACGAGTTCATCGAATCCTTCGGCGAAGGGAAGGCCGGCTATGGCAGCGTCTACGATTTCGCCGCCATCATCCTCGAGAACCTCAAGACCGCCGGCATCCAGCAGGCCCACAAAGAGGACCGCATCGACTTCACCTCCCTCACCCCTTGGCCCGGCCATCATGTCTGCGCCGAAGGCCGTTACTTCGAGGGTGGCGAAGAGCACGGCATTCAGCGCCGCGCCGCCATCTTCATCGGCCCCGAATTCGGCACCGTCTCCCGCCCCGACCTCGTCGAGGCCGCCCGCGAGGCCGCCGACGGCGGCTTCGACGTGCTAATCGCCTGTGCCTTCAACTACGAAGCCCACACCACCGAATTTGAGAAGCTGGGCAAGATTCCCGTCCTCAAAGCACGCATGAACGCCGACCTCCACATGGCCGCCGATCTCAAGAACACCGGCAAAGGCAACCTCTTTGTGATTTTCGGGGAGCCTGACGTCGACCTCCTTGACGCCGGTGACGGCCAAATCAAAGTACGGGTCAACGGTGTCGACGTCTTCCATCCCAACACCGGTGAAGTGCGCAGCGACGGTCCCGAAGGAATCGCCTGTTGGTTCATCGACACCGACTACAATGGCGAGAGCTTCTTCGTGCGCCACGCCTACTTCCTCGGCGCAAACGACCCCTACAAGGCCCTCAAAACCACGCTCAAAGCCCAGATCGACGCCGAAGCCTGGGAACTGCTGCGCAGCGATACCTCCCGCCCGTTCGAAAAACCCGACTCCGGCCGCATCGCCGTCAAAGTCATCAACCACCTCGGCGATGAAGTAATGAAGGTTTTCCGTGTTGACTAACCGCGAACCTCTGACCACCAGCCACTGACCTCATGCAATACCTCATCGCCGACACTTTCACCGATAGCCTCGTAAGGCTGAGCGGTGACGAACAGAAAGCGGTCAAAACCACGGTTTTTGACCTGCAGACCGATCCCTCGCGCCCGAGCTTGCAGTTCCACCGGCTCGACCGCGCCCGTGATAAAAACTTCTGGTCCGTGCGCGTCAGTTCAGACGTCCGCATCATCGTCCACCGGAGGCAGAATAGCCTTCTGCTCTGCTACGTCGATCACCACGACGACGCTTACGGTTGGGCGCAGCGTCGTCGTCTGGAAACCCATCCCCGAACCGGCGCGGCCCAGCTCGTCGAGGTGCGCGAAACGGTCAAGGAAATCGAGGTCCCGTTCTACGTGCAGGTGGAAAAGCCCAGGCCGCTCCCCTTTGCCAACATTACCGACGACGAACTGCTCAACTACGGTGTACCGGCCGAGTGGCTGCCCGACGTACGCAGCGCCGACGACAACAGCCTGCTCGACCTTGCCGACCACCTGCCGGTCGAGGCCGCTGAAGCGCTGCTGGAGCTGGCAACCGGCGGGACCCCGCCACTTCCCACCCATACCCCGCCCGAAACCGACCCGTTCGAGCATCCCGACGCCCGCCGCCGCTTCCGCGTCATGCACGATGTCGAAGAGTTGGAGCGCGCCCTCGACTACCCCTGGGAAAAATGGGTCGTCTTTCTCCACCCGGCCCAGCGGGACCTGGTCGAGCAGACCTACAACGGGCCTGCCCGGGTATCAGGCTCAGCCGGCACCGGCAAGACCATCGTCGCTCTTCACCGCGCCGTCCATCTGGCGCGTACCAATCCCGATGCCCGCGTCTTGCTGACGACCTTCTCGGAGACGTTGGCCAACGCCCTGCGCAGCAAGCTCCGCATACTGATCAGCTCCGAGCCGCGGCTCGGCGAATGCATCGAAGTTTACGCCATCGACGCCCTGGGAGAGAGGCTGTACCGCCTGAACCTGGGAACATTCACGCTTGCCTCATCCGAACAGATCGGCCAGCGCATCGAAGAAGCGGTTGCCGCGACCGGGAAGAGCAGGTTCTCGACAGATTTTATTCGGACAGAGTGGGAGCGGGTCGTCGATGCTTGGCAATTGGAAACGTGGGATGACTATCGCGTCGTCCCACGTCTCGGCCGTCGCCGCAGTCTGCCCGAATCCCAGCGCAAGGAACTCTGGTCCATTTTCGAGAACGTACGTGCAAGCCTGAAGGCAGACGGCCTGATCACCCGCGCCCAGATGTACGGCCAGCTCGCGCACAGGTTTACCGAAACGCAGCGGTCGCCGTTCGACCATGTGATCGTAGACGAATGCCAGGACGTCGGCGTATCACAACTGCGCTTTCTGCGTGCCCTGGGCACCGCCAAGCCCGACGCTCTCTTTTTTGCCGGCGACCTCGGCCAGCGCATCTTCCAGCAGCCCTTCTCGTGGCGGAAGTTCGGCATCGAAATACGCGGGCGGGCCCGCACGCTCAAGGTCAACTACCGCACCTCCCATCAGATCAGGAGGCGCTCCGACCTCCTGCTAGGCCCCGACATCGCCGACGTCGACGGCAACACCGAAGAGCGCGCAGGCACGATTTCCGTCTTTAATGGCGCCGAACCGGAGATTGTCGTTTCCGACTCGGTCGAGAAAGAGATAGAGGCCGTCGCCGCCTGGCTGACCAAATTGAAGGAAGGGGACTTGGCGCCAGATGAGATCAGCGTATTCGTCCGCTCGACTGACCAGATCGAACGGGCCACAGCTGCCGTCGAAAAAGCCGGACTCCCATTCACAATTCTCGATAGCGACATGCAGACAACCGCAGGTCACGTTTCAATCAGCACCATGCATCTGGCCAAGGGGCTGGAGTTCCGCGCCGTAGCCGTCATCGCCTGCGACGACGAAGTCGTACCGCTACAGGACCGTATCGAGACGGTCACCGACGACGCCGACCTCGAAGATGTCTACAACACCGAACGCCATCTCCTCTACGTTGCCTGCACCCGTGCCCGCGACCATCTCCTCGCTTCCGGCGTCGAGCCGGCCTCCGAGTTCCTGGATGATATGCTGGTGGATGGCATTTGAGAATGGCAGGAACAAGCCTGTCGGATGCCTGGACCATTCATCAGGTAGTTTTTTCTCTATTTGGATAAGCCCCGCAATCGCATTTCACCTCCTTTCGCGTTCATGGATGGGGGAAGACTATTGCCTGCATCCCATGTCTCCGGGCCTCGTGTCGCGAGCAGGACGAAGCCTGTACGAAGACAGTCAAAACGCACCTGCGATTCTTCTTGACAACTCGTTTCAAGAATGTTACCATATAGGTAACGATAATCCTCCATCCCAATTTTATCTGTCCCGTGGAAATTACTTTCAGAACCCAAAGGCTTCAGAAAGACTTCAGCTCGGAAAGAACGCTCAGGAAAAAGTATGGGGAGCGCATGGCGCTGACAATTATGGCGCGTATCGGAGTTCTGAGAAATGCCAGCACACTGTCGAAGGTCCCGACAACCCCTCCGGAAAGGAGGCATCAGCTTAAGGGTGACAGAAACGAACAGTTCGCCGTTGACCTCGTCCACCCCCTCAGACTGGTGTTTGAACCAAACCAATATCAACCTGAACGCAAAGAGGACGGAGGGATCGATCTGGATCAAGTGACCACAATCAAGATCCTGGAAGTGGTCGACTATCACTAAGCGCTATTGGATAGGAGCGCTGACCGAAATTCACGACAATGGCGGCGGTCATCAACGTGAATGGCTCCCACCCAAGGAAGGAGAAAGTATGGCTGCGACAACGAATCGATTCCAGCCCGACTACGCAGTGTCGCCAGGATGGGTTCTGAAAGAGCGGCTTGAAGTGAATGAAATCTCACAGGCTGAATTTGCACGCCGGTGCGGTCGCTCACCGAAACTCATCAGCGAGATCATTGCCGGGAAGGCTCCCGTCGAAGCTGAGACGGCGCTTCAATTTGAAAAAGTGTTGGGAGTCGATGCCGGTATCTGGCTCGGGCTGGAAAAAGACTATCAGTTGCATCAGATGCGAAAGGCAGAGGCGAGGGAAGCTGAAGCGTCCTCCGATTGGGCGCGCAGCTTCCCCGTCAACGAGTTGGTAAAGCGCGGTGTGATTCGCAGGGTGAAATCGGATGGCGAAAAAGTAACGGAGTTGCTTTCTTTCTTTAGAGTGGCCTCCAAAGAGGTATGGCAGACTCGATACAAGGAGGTTGCCGTTGCCTTTCGACACTCACCAAGCTTCAGCAGCGATGAGTTCGCCTTAGCAGCGTGGCTCAGGCTAGTGGAGATTGAAGCTGAGACACAAACAAATGAGGAATACGACAGGTCGACCTTTATCAGAGTGTTAAGAAGTGTCCGCCAACTTACACGCGCAGAGTTACCTCAAGCCTTCGTCGAAGCGCGCCAACTTTGCAGCGAAGCCGGCGTTGCTCTTGTGTGCGTAAAGCCACTGCCCAAGACGCGCTTGAGCGGAGCGGCAAGGTGGCTCTCACCCCGAAAGCCGCTAATTGCCCTGAGCGGGCGTCACGGTTCAGACGACCAGATCTGGTTCAGCCTGTTCCATGAAGCTGCACACATCCTTCTGCACAGCAAGAAGAGTGTCTACGTCGACGGAGACACGAACGGTGACGACGGAGATGAGGCAGAGGCAAACAAATGGGCAGCGAATTTCCTGATTCCCCAGTCTGCTTGGCAGCGCTTCCTCGACGCCGACGCCTACCGCAGCGAGGACGCCATCCGCAACTTCGCCGCCGAACAGGAAATCGCTCCAGGAATAGTTGTCGGCAGACTCCAGCACGAAGGGCTGCTTGCATGGACGAGTCGCTTGAACCGGCTCAAAGTGAAGGTCCGCCTGGAGTGACCGACACAATGATGCAATAAATGCACACATCCCCTAGGGCACATCCGACCACGTAATCCGCATCGTCACCCAAAACACCCACACGCCCAAATTCGACGACAGCGGCCTCGAGACGAAATAGCCAGTAGTAGCCCAAATTCCCGCCACCACTCCCCCTCACTCCTGCTCCTCCCGCGCCCCCATCCTCCCATCCCCACCCCAAATTTAGCCCCCAACTCCAATCCTATGGCATCATGGAAAAAATTTGCGTCTCACCCAAACAAAACCAATACAAACCACCACCAATCCCACCCCAATGAAAGCCCCCCACCTCGCCTGGACCACCCTATCTATCAACACAATCGTCATCCTCCAGGGCGCCATCGTCAGAGCCACCGGCTCCGGCGCCGGCTGCGGCCGTGACTGGCCCCGCTGCCAGGGCGAAATCCTCCCCCTCGACCACGGCCTCGCCACCTGGATAGAGTTCTCGCATCGCGCCCTCTCCGGCGTGGCCCTATTGATGGGCATCTGGCTTCTCGTAAAAGCCATCCGCCTGCGCCACGACCTGCCCGGCTTCCTGCCCTTCGCCATAATTTCTGCCGTCTTCCTCCTATTCGAAGCCCTCATCGGCGCCGGCACCGTCCTCACCGGACTCACCGGCGACAACGTCTCCGTCGCCCGCGGTCTCCTGGTCGCATTCCACCTGCTCAACTCCATGCTGCTGGTCGGCGCCCTCGCGCTCACAACAGTCCACGCCTATCCCGGGCGCGCCTGGCCGCCGGTCTGGACAGGTCAGACCGGCCTGAAAATCCTTATCGGTGTAAGCCTATTGGGAATGATGTTTCTGATGTTCTCGGGCGGCATCGCCGCCATGGGCAACACCATGTTCCCACCGGAATCCCTGCAAGAAGGGCTAACCGACGACTTCAGCGCCCAGGCCCATCCGCTCATTCGCCTGCGAATCCTGCACCCATTCCTGGCAATCGCAGTCGGCGTCTGGCTCTGGATAAGCCACGCCCTGACCGGCTGGCTCAAGCCCACGCCCCAGGCCCGCCGTTTCCGCAACCTGCTCCTGGCAGTCTACGCCGTTCAGCTGCTGGTAGGGACAGTCAATCTGGCCATGCTGGGCCCGATTCCGCTCCAGCTCCTACATCTTGCAATGGCCGTAGCGGCCTTCGGTCTATGGTCCGTCGTCGGCTGGCTGAACCTGTGCGCTTCCCCCACCGGCAGCGCAATACCGTCCGTGCCCTGGCAAACAAAAGAGGTCCAGCCCTCATGATCAACACCACTGCAACCCTGCCCGCCGCCACCTGGCGCGACTACCTGACCCTGACCAAGCCCAAAGTTATCTCCCTCCTGCTTTTCACCGCCATCTGCCCCATGTTCATGGCCGCCCGCGGTCTTCCCCACTGGCTGCCCCTGCTCGGAGTCCTCGTCGGCGGCTACATGGCCACCGGCGGCGCCGGCGTATTCAACATGGTGCTCGACCGCGACATAGACGGCAAGATGCGCCGCACCGCCAACAGACCCCTCGTCACCGGCGTCATCAGCGTACGCAACGCAGTCCTGTTCGGCCTCCTGCTCAGCGTCGGCGCGTTCCTGATCCTGTGGCAAACAGCCAACCTGCTGACAGCCCTGCTCGCCTGGTTCGGTTTACTGTTCTACGTGATTGTCTATACCGCGTGGCTCAAACGGAGTACCTGGCAAAACATCGTCATCGGCGGCGTCGCAGGCTCGGTCATGCCCCTGCTGGGCTGGGCCGCCGTCACCAACGGACTGGACTGGATGGCCGTCCTGCTGTTCGTCCTCATCTTCATGTGGACACCCGTCCACTTCTGGGCGCTCGCCTTCCTCGTCAAAGATCAGTACGAGGCCGTCGGCATACCCATGGCGCCCGCAGTCCTTGGCAGCAAACGCACCCTGCAACAAATGATGTTGTATGCCGTCCTGACCATACTTGCATCCCTGGCGCCGCTCGCCCTCAACGAAGCCGGCTGGCTCTACACCGGTGTTGTCCTCCTGCTGGACATTTTCCTGATGCACAAAGTGGTCAACCTCTATCGTCACGTCGAAGCCGGCCACGAAGTAAACCGGGAAGAAGCCCTCTCGCTCTACAAATACTCCATGCTATACCTGGCCCTGGTATTCCTGACCCTGGTCGCAGACCGAACTCTGACCCTCACATTCCCCATCTAACCACCCACCCCCACTAAGCAACCGACCCTGAGTGAGCCAAACCGAGGCGTCCTCCCTCCTCGCCCCACGCGCCCGCCAACAGAACCGCGCAGTTCCCCGCCCAATTCACGAGCCCTACAACCACAACCTGCAGCGACCACAGACATTACTTTTCTTGGCCTTCAGCCGATAAAAAGAGGCGTACTTCGTGGAAAAAGGAGTTGCCGTGCTGCCGTTGCAGTTCTTCGCGTTACTTCGCGGCCCTTCGCGGAAAAAAGGGAGTTGCAGTTGCCGTTCTCCGTGTCCTCCGTGGGCAAAGGTGTTGCAGTTGCCGTTCTTCGTGGTTCTTCGCGGCCCTTCGTGGAAAAAAGGAAGTTCTGCAGTTGCAGTTCTCCGTGGCCCTCCGTGTCCTCCGTGGAAAAAGGAGTTGCAGTTGCTGTTCTGCAGTTGCTGTTCTTCGTGGCCCTTCGCGGTCCTTCGCGGTCCTTCGTGGACAAAAAGGAAGTTGCAGTTGCCGTTCTCCGCGGCCCTCCTTGTCCTCCGTGGATAAAGCAGTTGCCGTTGCAGTTCCTCTGATTCCTTCATACGCCTCCCCCACCAGCTGAGACGGGAAGACCGCGTTCAATTTAGACGTTGCGCTCTATCAAAGTATAATTGCGGCAAAACAGACTCTTATCTGGAGGGCTCATGCGCATTTCTGAAAAAGGACAGGTTACCATTCCCAAGCATCTGCGGGATCGTTTCGGTATGACCGCCAATGTCGAGGTCGATTTCACACCCACCGAACGAGGACTCCTGATTCGAAAACGGCCTGCTGGCAAACATCCCGTGGAACGCGTCTACGGCATCCTGAACGGAGGAAATACCGACGACTATCTCGACGAAGTACGCGGAAGATGATTACCGCTGTCGATACGAGCGTCGTTCTGGACGTATTTCTCCCTGATGACCAGTTTGGCCCGCGATCGCTGGAAAGACTTCGTGATGCCTACGATCAAGGGACCATTCTAATCTGTGATATAGTCTATGCCGAGCTTGTTCCTGCCTTCCCGATTCGCACCACGTTGGATGAAGCGCTGCGGGAAATAGGCGCGACCATTTCTCCTATTGATAACGGAATTGCCTATGAAGCTGGAATGCGTTGGGCTCAATACAGGCAGGCCGGCGGACCACGCACCAGGATCATGACAGACTTCCTGATCGGAGCCCACGCACTTACGGCGGCCGACACCTTTCTCACACGAGACAGTGGTTTTTACGCAACCTACTTTCCGGAATTAACGGGACTGTAAACCGGCAGTACTGTTACACTATGTCGCTGCCCGGCGTCGACTGATTCTAACTGAATCAGTCGACGCACAATAAGAAACGTCCCCCACAAGGGGGACGTCTGACTTACGAAACTATTGAAGTAATCGCCCGCACTCCGATCGCCATCTTCAGGGGGCACGAGAGGATCTGGAAAACCGAACAATCCTTCTCAGCCCTGAACTACTCCCCACATCAATCCTCCCAAACATACTCCTCACGCACCGGCTGAAACACATCCAATATCCGGCACCGCGTAATCGCCTTCCCCGAATGCTCAGCCCCGCCCGGAATCACATACACATCCCCCGGCCCCAGCACCCGCGTCTCCCCGCCCGTAATCCGGATCTCAAACTCACCCTCAAACATATTGATCACCTGCTCATGCGGATGCGAATGTGCCGGCAGCGGCGAATCCGCCGCAACATCCCAATACACAAACGTCATATTCTCACTGTGAATAAACTTCCCCACAAACCCCGGGAACAACCCCCGCTCCTTCACCTCATCCAAACTATAAACAGTCATCTTCCACTCCCAATATCATGCGTATGATTCCCACTAACCCCTAGTCCCTGCCCTCCGCGCCTTCCAACTGCGCCACCAGCGCCATCGAATGGATAGCGTCCCGAATATCCGTCAGCGGCTTCTCTCCCGTGCGCACACAGTCCACAATATGCTCGTGCATCGACAGCACACCGTCATAGCGGCTCGTGTCCGCCTCATCCACGCCGTCGATCTGCCACCCGCCCAGCGTGCGCGCCTCGTTGTCTTCCGTAATCTCAATCTCATGCGGGAGCTTGAAATAGCAGCCCACGCCCGTGCCGTGCAGCTCCCCGCGCAGCACGCGGCCGCCAGACGCCCGGTTCCCGTGAATGAAACCAGTCGCCCCGTTGTCGAAGCGCACCAGTGCCGTGTAGCAGTTGCGGTAACTGCTGTCGAACCTGTCCTGGTAGGCCGTCACCTCCACCGGCTCGCCGCCGACCATATAGCGCACCAGGTCAACCGCGTGGCACAGATCGTCCCAGTTCGTCGTCGTGAAACTGAACGCATCCTCGCCCAGCATTCGTTTATGGAAAGTGCCCACCGCCGTCGAGACCGGTCCCAGCCGCGCCACCTGTCGCATCGCCTCCCGCGTCACCGCCGCATGCCGCCGCTGGAATCCCACCGCGCAGATGACATCGTTCGCCACCGCTGCATCGTGGATCTGCTGCACCTCGTCCATGTTCATGCCCGGCGGCTTCTCGATAAACGTATGCTTGCCCGCGTTCAAACAGTCCAGCGCCGTCTGCAGCAGCCAGCGCTCGTGCATAACGCAGTAAACCATGTCCGGGTCCACTTCCTCCAGCATCCGCCGGTGGTCGTCATAGCGGTACTGGAAATCGTAAGCCACTGCCACCTCATGCAGGAGTTCCTCGTCCAGTTCGCACGCGGCCACCATCTCCACGTCTTCCAAGCGGTTCACGTTCGGATAGTGCGCGCCTTGGCTGCGCCTGCCCGCGCCGATAAAAGCGGTTCGAATCATCAGGAAACTCCTTCCCAGTCGTAGTCAATGAAATCTTCATCCCGCACCAGCAGCGCCGACTCGATCATCGCTCGCAAGTCGCCGCGCGGCCGGAAGTTGATCAAGCTGCGTGCCTTCGTGTTGTCATGGTCATACTGGTAGTGCACCGGCACTCGCACCTCCAGCGGCTCCACACCGCTCTTCTCAGCCAGGATCGCCGCCGCCTCCGGGAAGCTGAACGGTGCCGGCGCCCCGCAGTTGAACGAATCGTCCACCGCGCCCGGCTCCTCCACCGCACACACCAGCAAATGCGCGATGTCGCGCGCATCGTTAGGCTGATACACCCACGGTCTCCCATCCAAATCGCGCACGCTGCACGGCTGGTTTTCGTCCTCCGCCCGGTCCAGCACATCGTGCCACAGCTCCGTGCCGTCCGCCATGTAAAGCTCACCCAGCGGCGTATTCTGTCCCCTCTTGAGCAGCCCGGCCACCATGCCCACCGTAAACCGGCCCAGAATCGCGTCGCCCGACTGTACATGGCTCGGCCGCACGATCGAATAGCGCAGCCCCGTCTCCCGCGCCGCCATCTTCGTGAACTCCTCGCCGATCAGCTTGCCCAGCGAATACTCGCCCATCGGCCGCATCGGATGGCGCTCGTCCACCGGATGGTAAGCGCACGCGATCGTCTCGCCGTTGTTGGGGAAAACGCCCGAAGAGCTCGTGTACACCAGCCGCTCCAGGTGGTCCGCGTGCTTGCCGCTCACCCGCGTAATCAGCCGGTCAATCTGCATATTGTTGTCAAACTGGGGCCCGACAATATTGGCCGTGTGAACTACCGCGTCCACGCCCGTGACCGCGCCTTCCACAAACGCCTCATCCGTCAGATCGCCCGCGGCCAGCTCTATATCCAGCCCCTCCAATCGATCCAGCGCCGGGTCGTCCGGCAGCACCGTGCCCCGCACCTCGTGATTGCGCTCCAACAACTGCCGCACCAGCCGGCAGCCGACCTGACCGGCAGCGCCGGCGACAAGGATTTTCATGGGGACCCCTTTCTCGTTGCCAGTGGATACTGGCTGATGGTGTAGGCTTTCAGTTGTCCCAAGGACAGACTATTCTTCTTCCTCCAAAACTTCATTCAGATATTCAACCACATCGCGGAAAGAAATAATCCCGCTGGGCTGGCCGTTGTCATCCACCAGCGGAACGTGACGGAAGCCATGCAGCGACATCAGATTCAGCGCCTGTGCGATCGGCAAATCATCTTTCAGAGTCAGCGGGTCCGGCGTCATGAAGTCGGCAATCGTCTGCTGCGCCAGATCGTCGACGAGCCCTGCAACCCGATTCAAGACATCCCACTCAGTGAAGATGCCCACCAGTCGGTCCTCTTCATCCGTCACCAGCACACAGCCGATGTTGTGCCGGTTCATCTGCCGGATCGTGCGAGCCAGCGAGCTGCGCTCGTCCACCGTGATGGGCACGTTCGGTTCCAACGCCGCCAGCGTATCGGTCACCAGCACATCCTGAATCTCCGACAGGACCTCTGCCGGCGTCTCCATCTCATCAATATACTCTTCGTCCAATCCCGTTATCGGCATCTCGTCGAAGTCAGAGGTGCTCGGCGTAATCTCTCTCGCCTCCGTCTCCTCTCTCTCCTCCACCGTCCACAAATCCGCCGCCAGGTAGAGTTGATTCAAATCTCCGGCGCCCCGCTGCTCCTGGGCCGTCTCAACCTGATCCATCAGTTCGCCGGTGTAGTCCGGTTTGCGCACATCCCGGATCACGCCCATCGCCGCCGGATAGTCGGGAAACTCCATGCTCCCCAGAATCGACGCCAGCGGCTTCGAGGTGGCATCGTGCACCAGAATCTCATCCAAATCCACCTCATCCAGCGATACCACCTCCGGCGTAAAACCGTTCAGCCGGATCCCCTTGTCCCGGTCCTTCCCGAAAATCATATGCTTGCCATGTTCCAGGTAAAGGATCGAGTCGTCCCGGTTCTTGCGGTCGCTCAACTCCGTCCACTCGTTCGGGTTGAAGATCACGCAGTTCTGATAAATCTCCAGGAATGAAGTACCCTGGTGTTCAGCAGCCCGCTCCAGCGTGGTGGCCAGATGTTGAGGATGCGAATCGATCGAACGCGCCACATAGGTCGCCTCCGCTGCCAGCGCAACCGCGATCGGATTCAGCGGCTGCTCCATCGAGCCCATCGGCGAAGACTTCGTCACCGTGCCCGGACGCGACGTCGGCGAATACTGCCCCTTTGTCAGCCCGTAAATTCTGTTGTTGAAGAGCACGATGTTCAGATTGACATTGCGCCGGATCGCATGCAGCAGATGGTTGCCGCCGATCGAAAGGCCGTCCCCGTCCCCCGTGATCACCCACACGCTCAATTCGGGATTCGCGATCGCCAGCCCCGTAGCCAGCGCCGGCGCCCGTCCATGAATACTGTGGATGCCGTATGTGTTCATGTAATAGGGGAAGCGGCTCGAGCAGCCAATGCCGGATATGAAGACCGTCTTCTCTTTTGCCACGCCCGTCCCCGGCAGCACGCGCTGCATCTGCGCCAGGATCGAGTAGTCCCCGCAGCCGGGGCACCAACGCACCGTCTGATCGGACACAAAATCCTTACGCGTCAGCGTGATTTCCTCTGTCGCTACAGTACTCATCTATGCTCTCCCCAATACTGACTCAATAATCTCCCGCACCTCCGCGATCTTGAGCGGCCGCGCCGAAAGGTTCGAATACGTCTCCACCTCCACACCGAGCCTGCCGCGCAACAGAAACGCCAGCTGACCGCTGTTCAACTCCGGCACCACTACCCGCCGGTGCCGCTTCAGAACCGCCGCCAGATTGCGCGGGAACGGATTCAAATAGCGCACATGCGTATGCGCCACCGACTTGCCCGCCCGCTGCGCCGCCGCCACCGCCGATCGCACCACCCCGAACGTGCCGCCCCAACTCACCATCAGCAGCTCAGCGTCCTCCGAGCCAAAAACCTCCTGCTCGGGAATGACATCCGCCAGCCGCGCGATCTTCTCCGCCCGGTCGCTGATCATCTGCTCGTTGTGCTCGGGATCGTACGAAACGTTGCCCGTTACCGGCGCCTTGCTCAGCCCTCCCAGCCTGTGTTCCAGGCCCGGCGTGCCCGGCAGCGCCCACGCCCGCGCCAGCGTCTCCGGATCCCGTTCATACGGCAGAAACGGCCCATGACCGTTCCCATTCCTATGCCCCTCCGGGTGCTTTACCTCGATCGCAGGAATATCCTCCGCCTTCGGCGCCTGCCACGGCTCCGCGCTGTTCGCCAAAAACCCTTCCGACAGCAAAAAGACCGGCGTCATCGCCCGCACTGCCAGCCGCGCCGCTTCCAGCGCCATCTCGAAACAGTCCGACGGCGTCGCCGGCGCCACGATCGGGAGCGGGCTTTCGCCGTTGCGCCCGAACATCGCCTGCAGCAGATCGGCCTGCTCCGTCTTCGTCGGCAGCCCTGTGCTGGGTCCCCCCCGCTGCACATTGATAACAATCAACGGCAGTTCCAGCACAAGCGCCAGGTTAATCGCCTCGCTCTTGAGCGCAATGCCGGGCCCGCTCGTGCCCGTCACCGCCAGCGCGCCGCCAAAAGCAGCGCCAATCACCGCACAGATCGCCGCAATCTCGTCCTCCGCCTGAAATGTGCGTACATCAAAGTGGCGCAAAGAAGCAAGCGAGTGCAGGATGTCGCTGGCCGGCGTGATCGGATACGAGCCGTAAAAAAGCGGCTTGCCCATCTTGTGCGCCGCCGTCACCAGGCCCATCGACAGCGCCTCATTGCCCGTAACCTTGCGATACGTGCCCGGTGGCAGCGCCGCCGGCCGCACCATATAGCGATGCTGGAACGTCTCCGTCGTCTCGCCCAGAAAATAACCGGTCTCCATCGCCTTGAGGTTGGCCTCCGCGATCACCGGCTTGCGCGCAAACTTCTTGAACAGCCACTCCCGCGTCGTCTCCATCGAACGGTCGAACATCCAGAACACCATGCCCAGCGCAAAGAAGTTCTGACAGCGGTCCCGCTCCTTGTTGGTCAACTCCGTAAACTCGCCCAGCGCCTCCCGGTTCAGCGACGTCATCGGGATCGCCAGCACCTGGTACCCTTCCAGCGAACTGTCCTCCAGCGGATTCGACGCGTAGCCGGCCTTCGACAGGTTCTGCTTGGTGAACGAGTCCGTATTGACAATGATCGTCCCCGCCCGCTGCAGTTCCGGCAGACTGGCCTTCAACGCCGCCGGATTCATCGCCACCAGAACCTGCGGCGCATCGCCCGGCGTCAGCACATTCTGGCTCGAAAAGTGAACCTGAAATCCGCTCACCCCAGCCAGCGTACCCGCAGGCGCCCGGATCTCCGCCGGAAAGTCCGGCATCGTACTGATGTCATTGCCGAACACCGCCGAAGTCGTGGTGAACTGGGTCCCCGTCAACTGCATTCCGTCGCCCGAATCCCCGGCAAAACGGATCGCAACCGACTCTAATTCCTCGAATTCCTGTATGTTTTCCGTCACACTATCTGTCATCTGCGTTCTCCATCGAACTGCAATTATTCGCAATCATTGACACGTGCAAAAAATATTCAAATCCACGCAGCCAAAGTCAATTTGCCACCCTGAGTGAGGCGAACGAAGGCGTCTTATCTCTCCGCGGTCCTCTATACTTTCTCCTTGCATTATGGCGGTCGGGCCTTCGGCCCTCCCTTG
>MKWU01002706.1_pt1 | contig 25514 bp, 22 predicted proteins | sample 809101 | NCBI WGS metagenome assembly MKWU01 (sample SAMN05860141, study PRJNA318959) | sponge metagenome | host: Aplysina aerophoba | place: Slovenia: Piran, Adriatic Sea, Gulf of Piran | collected 2013-05-07 | reverse complement strand
CGGGTGCGGTGATGACCGGCACGGTGTTGCCGTCGGCGTCGGTGGCCTCCAGCGGGTACGGGCCGGCGGTCTCCTCCTCGGGCAGGCAGGTGCTGGTGTCGCTGCGCAGCATCTCGTCGCCGCCGCCGCCGATGGCCACGTCGACGCCGGAGATGGAGGCGAGCGCCTCCACGTCCTCGTCCACCTGCTGCAGGTGGCTGATGAGGACGATCTTGTTGACGCCGGCCTCGGTGAGGGTGGCGACCTCGGCGTTGACCGCCTCGGCGACCGCGGACACAACGGCGTTACGCGGCGCGGAGATCGCTCCCAGCATCGGGGTGATGGCGCCGATGACGCCGATCCTCTCGCCGCCGGTCTCGACGATGGTGCTGCGGGCCAGGCGACCTTCCTCGACCATCGCCACCAGCGCCGGCTCGGCCGACACGTCCAGGTTGGCCGACAGGAACACGACCGGCGGGTCGAAGCCACCGAAGAACTCCGCCGCCACGTCGGGGCCGAAGTCCATGTCGTGGTTGCCGACGGCCATGGCGTCGTACAGGCCGCTGAGCGCGATGGAGTCGTAGAACGGAGCGCCCCGTTCCAAGCTGACGTTCCACTCCTTGGACGCCAGGAAGTTGTCCCCGGCCGTCACGCTGAGAACGCCGTCGGTGCCCGCACCGTTCTGCAGGTTCCGCATCGCGGTCACGAAGCGGGCGATGCCCGGGAAGCCCCTGTCCGCGTTGTGCAGCAGCTTCGACTCACCGTCGTTGTTGTGCAGGATCGTCAGCGTGTAGGCCGCGTTGTCCTGCGCGTTGAGCGCGGTCGGCGCCAGCGCCGTGACGGAGACGAGCAGTCCGAGCGCCGCCAGCACGACCGCGGGCTTCCGCCACTTGGTTCGATGTGTGTTTCCCCTAGTGGGGACGATCTTTTGGGTCATGGCGGGACTATAGAACGATGGTTTGAACTTTGCTTGCGCGATCGGTGTCATATCGGTGTCGAACCGGCTGGCGAGGTGACGCCGCGCCGGTGCGGGTTGCGCGGAGGTTGCGGTCCCGAACTCCGGCGTAGCCTGTGGCGCCGATCGCCGAGCACCGAACGGAGAACATCGCAGGTGAGATCCGACCGACGCCGACCCGACGAACTGCGACCCCTGTCGTTCACGCGGGATTACACCGAGATGGCTGACGGCTCGGCGCTCGTGACCCTCGGCCGGACTCGCGTGCTCTGCACCGCCTCGGTCAGCGACGACGTCCCGCGCTGGATGCGAGGCCGGGGGACCGGCTGGGTGACCGCCGAATACTCGATGCTGCCCGGCAGCTCGCCCGAGCGGGTCGACCGCGAGGCTCGCAGGGGCCGCCAGACGGGACGCACCCAGGAGATCCAGCGGCTGGTGGGACGTTCGCTGCGGGCCGTCTGCGACATGGCCCGCCTGGGCGAGCGGTCGGTGACGGTCGACTGCGATGTGCTGCAGGCCGACGGGGGCACGCGGGTGGCCTCGATCTGCGGCGGCTACGTCGCCCTGCACGACGCCCTCGGCCGCGCCGGTTTGGCCGGCGCCCACCCTCTCACCGACGCCTGCGCCGCCGTGTCGGTCGCCGTGGTCGACGGCCGGGCGGTGCTCGACCCGGACTACCGCGAGGACGTCAGCGCCGACGTCGACATGAACATCGTGATGACGGGATCCGGCAACCTGATCGAGGTACAGGGCACCGCCGAGGGGGCTCCGTTCGAGCGCTCCATGCTGGACGAGTTGCTGGACCTCGCCACCGGCGGCATCGCCGAGATCGCCCGCCGCCAGCGGGAGTCGTTGCGCGCCCCGCTGCCCGAGCGGCCGGGGTCGTGAGCGAACCTCCCACCTTTGTGGCCGCCACAGCCAACCCCAACAAGCTCATCGAGATGCAGGCCGCGCTGGAAGGGGTGGCCATCCTGCTGGAGCGACCGGTCGACCTCGGTGAGGTGCCCGAGGACGGCGACACTCTCGAGGCCAACGCCCGGACCAAGGCCGTGGCCGTGGCGGCGGCTGCGGGCGCCGCGGCGCTTGCCGACGACACCGGGTTGGAGGTGGACACCCTCGATGGCGCCCCCGGCGTGCACTCGGCGCGCTACGCCGGATCGCCGGCCGACGACGCCGCGAATGTCGCCAAGCTGCTGGCGGCCCTGGAGCACGTGCCGCCGGAGCATCGCACCGCCCGCTTCCGCACCGTGGTGGTGGCGCACTGGCCCGACGGGCGAGAGGTGCTGGCCGAGGGCGTCGTGGAGGGTGCCATTGCCACCGAGCCACGAGGCAGCCGGGGATTCGGCTACGACCCGGTCTTCATCCCGTCACCCGGCGAGCTGACGTTCGCCGAGATGACTCTGGAGGGCAAGGACGCCATCAGCCACCGCGGCCGAGCGCTCCGGGAACTCGCACGGCTCCTGGCCCCCTCCGGTGCCAGTTGCCCCTAGGCGCCCGCCGGCTACGCCCTTCGCCCGTCGCCCCTAGGCACCCGCCGGTCGCGCCCTTCGCCCGTCGCCGCTCGGCACCCGCCGGCCGCCACGCCCACCGGGACTCGACAGTGGCACGGATCGCTAGCCGGTGGTTGCGCCGCTTCCGGTCGCCGGAAGCGTGACGATCATCTCGGTGAACTCGCCGGGCTCGGACTCGGCCGCTATGGAGCCGCCGTGCTGGCGGACCACGTCACTGGAGATGCTGAGCCCCAGGCCGACGCCGGTCCCCGACGGCTTCGTCGTATAGAATGGGTTGAAGATCTTGTCCATGGAGTCCGGCCGGATCCCGGTCCCGTTGTCCCTGATGCGGACGATCACCTCGTCGCCGGTCCTCTCGCTGCTCAGCCACAGGGTCGGCTGATACGAGTCGCCGTCGCCCGCAGCCAGCCGACGCCTCTCGTCCATTGCGAAGAACGCGTTGCCGACCAGATTCAGGAACACCCGACCCATGTCCTCGGGCACGACCTCCAGCTCCCCGACGTCGGGGTCGAACTCGCAGCGAACGTCGACCCCGAAGTCCTCGTCCAGAGCTTCGGCGCTGTGGAGAGCGATGTTGGCTCTGTCGCTCAGCAGGTCGTTGATGTCAACGGACTGAGGCTTGCCGCCGCCGCGTCCGATCGTCACCATGTCCCGGACGATCCGGTCGGCGCGATCGCCATGGGATCGGATCCGCAGCAGGTTCTCGGTCAACTCGTCCACGGCGCCGACGATGACGCTGCGGCTGGTATCGGCGAGTCCGTCGGTGTGCTGGTCGAGTTCGCCGCGGAGCTCGGTGAGGAGTTCCTCCGACGCCTCGGAGAAGTTCTTCATGAAATTGAGGGGGTTCCGGATCTCGTGGGCCACGCCGGCGGTCAGCTCGCCGAGCTCCACCAGCTTCTGGCGCAGGATGATGCGATCCTGCGTCCGGCGCAGCTCTGCCACCACCCGCTCCAACTCGTCGTTCTTCTGTTGCAGGCTCTCGGACAGCTCGCGCACCAGGTCCAGTTGCAGCGCTTCGATCGACCGTTGACGCAGCCGCTCCAGCGCCCTCGCCGCCTCGTTCACCTCGTCGTTGCCGCTCAGATCCACGGTGTAGTCGAGGTTGCCTTCGCCCATGTGGCGAATCCAGATCTCCAGCTCGACGGTGCGCGTACCGGTTTCCACGAGGCGATAGAAGGCGAAGAGGGTCAAACCGAGGCACAACGATGCCAGCGCGATCAAGAGTCCCCGGCCGCTGCCGACCGTGTGCCAGAGGAACACGACCTCGACGGTGAGTATCAGCATCATGGTGAGGATCACCTGTACCGACTTGCGCTTGAGGCTGAGACGGGAGACCGGTGGCGGGGGCCTGTTGGGGATCGACTCGGGCGCCATGTTCACCGTTCCTTGGGCTCGCCGGTCGACAGTAGGGAGAGCTGCGGCGTGCGCGTCGTGGCGAGGACAACTCAGTGCGCCAGGTGGGATTCGAACCCACACGAGCCGAGGCTCACAGGGACCTAAACCCTGCACGTCTGCCAGATTCCGTCACTGGCGCTGGGCGTGGCCCGCGATCAGATTATCGGTAGCCTGCGCGCAGGACGTCCGGGAGGTGTGCCGGTGGAATTGTCAGCTCTTTCTCTGCCGGGCGCGCCCGACGCGGCCCGCAACGAGGACGCCGCCAAGCGGGACGGCTCCCCGGACATCTTCCAGCAGTTGCTGCGCCAGAGGATTGTGTTCCTGGGACGCGCCGTCGACGACGAGCTCGCCAACTCCATCACCGCCCAGTTGCTCTACCTCGAGGGTCAGGACCGCAACCGGGACATCTGGCTGTACATCAACTCGCCGGGCGGGTCGATCACCTCGGGCATGGCGATCTACGACACCATGCAGTTCGTCACCCCTGACGTCGGCACCGTCTGCATGGGGCTCGGCGCCTCCATGGCGCAGTTCCTGCTGTGCGCCGGCGCCCCCGGCAAGCGCTACGCCCTGCCGCACACCCGCATCCTCATGCACCAGCCCCACGGCGGGGTGCAGGGCCAGGCCTCCGACATCGCCATCCAGGCCGAGCAGATGACCTACATCAAGAAGATCCTGGCCGAGCGCATCTCCGAGCACACCGGTCAGCCGGTCGACCAGATCGAGGCCGACTTCGACCGGGACCGCTGGTTCACCGCCACCGAGGCCAAGGAGTACGGCATCATCGACGAGGTGATCGCCAACCGCGGCGAGATCCGCTAGCCCGCCGCCACCGCTCTGTCTCCCCGGTAATCTCGGCCCTTTCGCCGCCGGGGGACACCGTCGCCGGGGGGCACTGTCACTGGCGGGCACTGTCGCCGGGGGACACCGTCGTTCCGGCGGAGGCTGAAGTTCGAGTCCGCCATGCCGGTGCTTCAGCGAAGGCCCGCGGAGGTGGTGTGACATTGGTCACATCTGTCGGGTCGTTCTGGAGCAGGGCTCCAACAAGGACCGACCAGGCCGCTGAGCAGCGGTTTTGGTGATGAGTAGGTGCGCGCTCCAGCGGGGCCTTCCCCCGACATTCCTCTAAGCGCAAGATATTCGTACAGATGTTGGTCTAGTGTCTCAACCCTATTGTAATATCGGGATAAGCAAATAAGAGGTGCGCACTCACCGGTATCGCGATGAGGGCGCGAGGAGCTTCACAGTAGAGGGGTGACGAATCGGTGGACTGCGATCGGAAGCGCAACGACTACAGCAGCGCCGAGCGGACAACCGAGTGGGCGGCCTTGGGTGAGTGGCTGGATTCGCCGCCGCCGTGGCACGAGGTCGACCTGGAGGTGGTTACGGAGCGTCTTGGTTTCGTGGGCCGGGCGCGGGCGTCGCTGGCGGCGCTGGAGGCCGGTCTGGTGGCTGAGGTGTCTCGCCGGAAGGGAGACTCGGCAGCTGAGGAGATCGTGCGCCGCGAGCAGAAGCGTTCCCGGCGCGGCGCCCGCAAGGCCGTGAAGACCGCGGCGCAGTTGGAGTGGGCGCCGAAGGTGGCCGGCAAGCTCGCCGACGGGGCGATCACGCCGGAGGCTGCGGAATTGATTCTCGATGCGGCCGCGGACACGACGGTGGATCAGGGAGAGTTGCTGGAGGCTGCGGAGTCTGAGCCGGAGGATCAGTTCCGGCGCACGTTGAAGGACCACGTCAACGAACGCACCAGCGCCCAGGAACTCGAAGAGCGTCGGGCCCGCCAGCGGCGCCGGCGGCGGGCTTCGATCAGCGAGCAGCCCGACGGCATGTTCCACCTGTTGGCCCAGTTCGATCCCCTGGTCGGTAACCGGGTCCGCGCCGCGCTCATTGCGAAGTCCGATGAGCTGTTCCGCGGCGAAGACGCTGCCGATCGGGCCACGGCGCCCCAGCGCCTCGCGGACGCGCTGGGGGAGTTGATCTGCAACAACACCGGCACCGGCGCGCCCGCTGGCACAGAACTGATCGTCCTCGCCGATTACGACGTTCTGCAGGAACAGATCAGCAACGTCCGCTTGACCGACGGGACTCGCCTCACCGAAGCCGAGACACTCGCCGTGGCGTGTGACGCCAAGATCCTGCCGGGCATCTTCAACAAGAACACCGGCAACGTTCTGCTCGCGCGCTCGCAGCGCAAAGTCCCCAAATGGCTCCGGAAACGACTCATCGCACGCGACGGCGGCTGCATCGGCTGCGGCGCCCACCACCAGATCTGCGAGACCCACCACCTCGACCACTGGGCCGACGGCGGCGAAACCACCCTCGAGAACACCTGCCTGCTGTGCTGGCGCTGCCACCACATCCGCCTCCACGAAAACGGCGAAGAAATCACCCGCCACCCCGGCGGCAAACTCACCCTCGCACCACCCGCCAACCCGCCTCCCGGACCTGCGGGTCCGCGAGATGGCGAACAGACAGACCGGCACGAACCGCGAACGCGCGACCCCGGACACCGCCGCAACCACCTTCCGGTGGTGAGCCGGATTCCGGTGGTGGTCTAGCCGGCTCGGGCGGCTTCGGCTCGCTGGCGGAGGTCGGTGACCGCGGCGGCCAAGCCTTCGGGATGGCCGAAGACGGCGCTGCCGGCCACGAAGACGTTCGCTCCCGCGGCGGCCGCTCCGGCCACGGTGCCCGGGCCGATGCCGCCGTCCACCTCCAAGTCGATGTCACGACCGGACTCGTCGACCATCCGGCGAACCTCGGCGATCTTGGGTTCCATGGTGGCGATGTACTTCTGGCCGCCGAAGCCGGGGTTCACCGTCATCACCAGCACCATGTCGGTGAGGTCCAGCACCTGCGCCACGGCGGCCGCCGGCGTCGACGGGTTGAGCGCCACACCGGTGGCAGCCCCCAATCCCCGGATCTGCTCGAGCGTGCGGTGCAGGTGCACGCACGCCTCGGCGTGCACGATCAGCAACTCGCATCCCGCCTCCACGTAACGCCCCGCCAGCGCCTCGGGGCGCTCCACCATGAGGTGCACCTCGAACGGCAGCGACGTGTGCGGGCGCGAGGCGGCGATGACGTCGGGGCCGAAGGTGATGTTCGGCACGAAGGCGCCGTCCATAATGTCCCACTGGATGCGGTCCGCCCCGGCGGCCTCCAGCGCGGCGCAGTCCGCTCCGAGCCGGCTGAAGTCGGCGCTGAGGGTGGAGGGCACGATGTGGATCGGCGGATTCGTGGTCATGGCGAGCCGGGGAGGGGACAGGGCGCCGTCAGGTTACTTCCCGTTGGTTTGCAGACCGGGGCGCTGGGGGACGAGGGGCCGCGGGCTGCTTCCCGGTCGATCGCAGCCCGGGGCGCTGGGGGATGAGGGCCGCGGTTACTTCCCGGTCGATCGCACACCGGGCAGCAGCGGGACGAAGGCCACAGGCAACAGCCCGGCGCGGCGCCGGGGCGCGAGGCCTGACCGCCCGTGACCCGACTGCCCGTGACCCGGCGGCGGTATCTCGTACAGCGCCAATTGCTGGTCCCGCCCGGTCGCACCGACGGGCGCCACGAGCCGGCCACCCTCCGCCATCTGCTTGAACAACGCCGCGGGCACGCTGGGTGTGGCGGCAGAGAGGAAGATGGCGTCGTAGGGAGCGCCCAGCGGGTGGCCCTGCGCCCCGTCGCCCCACACCACCGTCACGTTGTCGTAGCCGAGGTCGCCCAGCCGCGCCCGGGCAGCGGCGGCCAGGGATTCGATCCGTTCCACGGCGACCACCTCGGTGGCCAGGCGGCTCGCCACGGCCGCCGCATACCCCGATCCGGCGCCGACCTCCAGCACCCGGTCGGTGGGAGCCAGCCGCAGCGCCGCCAGCGTCACCGCCACGACGTACGGCTGCGAAACGGTCTGGCCGAACCGCAGCGGCAGCGCCCGGTCGGCGTAGGCGCTGCGCCGCTGGTTGGCCGGAACGAACGCCTCCCGGGGCACCGAGCCCATCGCCTCCAGCACCCGCTGATCGCGCACGCCTCGCCGGGCGAGGTCGCGGCGCACCATCTCCGCCCGGTGGGCGTCGAACGGCGGTTGTGGTCGGGCCTTCATCGCGCTGGTCCCCCCGGTGAGTCGAGCAGCAGAGCCCCGGTCGGCGGCGCCGCGGCCGAACACCTGAACCCGACCGTACCACCGGCCCCCTCGGCGTCATCCCGACCGAGGCCGGGGTTCGGGGCCACGACCTCCGGCCGGCGCCGCGGCGGAATTGCCGCCAGGCTTGCCGGAGGACGTGGAGTCTCTACTGTTGGGCCATGCCCCGGTTGTTCGTGGCGGTCTGGCCCACCGAGGAGGCGTCGGAGGCTCTCGCCGGGCTGCCCCGGCCCGACCTGCCCGGTGTGCGCTGGACCGCCCCGCAGCGCCTGCACGTCACCATGCGATTCCTCGGCGACTGTGACGAGGCAGACGCCGTGGCGGCGCTGTCCGGATTGCGCCTGTCGAGGGCCGAGGTGGTCCTCGGCCCGGCCGTCGAGCGGCTGGGGCGGGCGGTCCTCGTGGTGCCGGCCCGTGGCCTCGACGCTCTGGCGGCGGAGATCATCGCCGCAACCCGTCACATCGGGCGGTCCCCGCCGGACCGGCCTTTCACGGGTCACCTGACTGTTGCCCGCTACAGGGGCAGGCCTCCCGACGGCTACGCGCCGCCGGTCCACGCGACCTTCATGGCAACCGAGATCGCCCTGGTCCGAAGCCACCCGCCGGGCACCTATCAGAACGTGGCCACGTTCGCGCTGCGCTGAGCCGGCCCGGACCCGCGAGGGCGGCGCCGCAGCCGTCGCCGCCGGACGCACCCGGTCGCTTAGCATGGGATTTCGTGGCTGAGTCGTTGCCAGAGCCGGGCAATGGGCTGCTCGATTTCTACGAGCCCGCCCAGGGATTCGACGAGGCTTTCGAACCCGACGGCGTGGCCCGCGACGTCTACCGCAGGATCGTCGCACGCTTCGGCGAGCTGGACGCCGGCGAGGCGCAGCGGCTCGAGAGCCTGGTCGCCGACGAGTTCCGCCGACAAGGCATCACCTTCACCGTGTACAGCGAGGAGGAGGGCACCGAGCGGATCTGGCCCATGGACCTCTTCCCCCGGCTCATCTCGGCGCTCGAATGGGACGAGTTGGAGCGGGGCCTCACCCAGCGGGTTACCGCCCTCAACTGCTTCCTGGCGGACCTGTACTCCGGCGAGGGCGCCGCGATCGCCGACGGGGTCGTGCCCAGGTGGCTGGTGGTGTCGTCCCGCGGCTTCGAGCGCAACGCCATGGGGATCGAGGTGCCGCACGGCGCGCACTGCAACATCGCCGGCATCGACGTCGTGCGCGACGCCGGCGGCCGCTACCGGGTGCTGGAGGACAACCTGCGCAACCCCAGCGGCATCTCCTATGTGATCGAGAACCGGGCGGCCATGGCCAAGGCGTGCAGCTGGCTGTTCTACGACCACGCCGTGCAGCCGGTGGAGCAGTACGGGCGCATGCTGCGCTCCACCCTGGAGTCGATGGCACCCGGCGGTGGGGACTCCCCGCAAGTGGTGGTGCTGACCCCCGGCATCTTCAACTCGGCCTACTTCGAGCACGCCTTCCTGGCTCGCTCGATGGGTGTCGAGTTGGTGGAGGGCCGTGACCTCGTGGTCGACGGCGGCACGGTGTTCGCCCGGACCATCGAGGGGCTCATCGCCGTGGACGTGATCTACCGGCGCATCGACGACGACTTCCTGGACCCGGTGGCCTTCCGACCCGACTCCACCCTGGGCGTGCCCGGGCTGCTCGGCGCGCTTAGGGCCGGGACCGTGACGGTGTGCAACGCCATCGGCAACGGTGCCGCCGACGACAAGGCGGTCTACCCGTACGTCCCCGACCTGATCAGGTACTACCTCGGCGCCGAGCCGATCATCGACAACGTCTTCACCTACATGATGTGGGATCCCGACCAGCGGGCCGAGGCGCTGGGGCGACTCGATGAGCTGGTGGTCAAGCCGGTGGGGGAGTCGGGCGGTTACGGGGTGCTGATCGGGCCCCACGCCGGCGACGAGGAGTTGGAGGCCGCCCGTGCCGCCATCGCGGCCGATCCCCGGAACTGGATCAGCCAGGAGGTCGTGCAACTCTCGACCCTGCCGTCGTTCACCCAGGAGCGCCTCGAGCCCCGCCACGTGGACCTGCGGCCCTTCGTGCTCACCGGCGAGCGGACCGAGGTGTTCCCCGGCGGCCTCACCCGCGTGGCGATGCGGCGCGGGTCGCTCATCGTGAACTCCTCCCAGGGTGGCGGCTCGAAGGACACCTGGGTGCTGGCACCGGAGTACTCGTAGTGGACCGCAGGCGGTTGACCCCGTGATCCTGGCCCGTCACGCCGACGCCCTCTTCTGGGTGGGCCGTTACCTTGAGCGGACCGAGGCGACGGTGCGCTGCCTCGACTACGCCGCCAACTCCATCATCCACTTGCGTTCCGACGAGGCCCGCATCGAGATCGAGCAGCTCGTCAAGACGCTCGGCCTCGAGTCGGTCGCAGCGCCCCTCGGCAGCCTCGGGGGGCGCCGGCAGCTGTTCGCCTTCCTCCTGTCCGACACCGCCAACCCCGGCTCGGTGCTCTCGGCGGTCAGCGCCGTGCGGGAGAGGCTGCGCTCGACGCGGGAGCGCATACCCATCGAACTCTGGGAGGAGGCCAACGGCCTGTACCTGCGATTCCGGGAGTTCGCCGACACCGAAGTGCCGCCGGAGCGGCTGCACGAGACGCTGCTGATGGTCCGCCGCGCCTGCCTGGCCATCAGCGGCGTGCTGAACGAGGGCATGCGGCGCGACGAGGGATACGAGTTCATCCTGATCGGGCGGATGATCGAACGGTCGGTCTTCACCGTCGGGCTCCTCGTCGCCGGCTACACCGATCCCCGGGACGTCATGGACGCCACCCGGATGCTGCGGCTGACCAGCTCACTGCAGGCGTACCATCGCCGGCACGGGCACGCGCCCGACCCCGAGGGCGTGGTGCGCTACCTGCTGGTGGGGACCGACCTGCCGCGCTCTGTGCTGTCGTGCCTGCTGCGGGCCGAGCAGAGCCTGCAGGGCGTCGGTTCGGTCGCCGATGCGCTCGACGCGCCGCGCCGCCGTGCGGGTCTGCTGCGCGCCCGCCTCGAACTCGGCGAGATCACCGAGGCGATGGCGCAGGAGCCGCTGCCGGCACTGTCCGAACTCCACTGGGACCTGACAGAGGTGGCGAGCGAGATCGCGGCGGGGGTCGTGCCGCCGCTCGGCTTCCCGACGGCCAGCTCCCAGTACCTGCGCCCCGGCGGGGCCCATCCCGACGCAGGCCCGATTCCGGCGGGCCCCTCCGCCGAGCCGGGCCGCACCCCGTCGCCGGGGATCGACCGGTGAAGCTGGATCGGTGAGGGTCGACCCGTGAGGCTGGAAATCCGCTACCGGATGCACTTCCGGTACTCCCGGCCGGTCCGGGAGTCGCAGAACGAAATGCGGGTCCGCCCCCGGGACGACGAGACGCAGCGCGTCCTGTGGTCCCGGCTGACGACGGAGCCGCCGACGCAGGTGTTCAGCGCGTTCGACTACTGGGGTACCGCGGTTGACCACGTCGGCGTCAGGACCCCGCACGGGTCACTCGAATTGATCGCCGAGACGTCCGTCGAGACCTCGGCCCGCCCGGTGCCGGCGCCCGACGCCCCGGTCGAGGGCTTGTCGGCCCCCGGCTTCCGCGCCGCCCACTTCGAGTTCCTCGAGCAGTCCGAGCACGTCGGTTGGCGCAGCGGCGACGGCGTCGCCGAGAGGGCCGCAGCGGCAGCCCAGGGTGCCCGGTCGGTGCAGGAACTCCTGGCGGCAGTCGTGGCGGCGGTTCGGGGAGTGCTCCGCTACGAGTCCGACACGACCGACATCGGCGTGTCGCTGGGGGAGTTGCTCGCCGGCGGGGTCGGGGTCTGCCAGGACTTCGCGCACCTGGCGATCGGGATGCTGCGCAGTGTCGGCGTGCCCGCCCGCTACGTGTCGGGCTACCTCTTCGCCGCCGATGAGACCGCCACGGGGGAGGAGACCGCGGACGTGGTGAGCGTGCAGACCCACGCCTGGATCGAGGCAGCGGTACCCGGTGCGGGCTGGTGGGCGCTGGATCCCACCAACGGCGGCGAGGTGGGGGAGCGCCATGTCGTCATCGGCTGGGGACGCGACTACAGCGACGTGCCACCGGTGCGCGGGGCGTTCATGGGCGGCGCCTCAGCCGAGGTTGAAGCCGAGGTGGTCATCGGCCGGCGACGGTCCGACGAGCCCCAATCAACCCCCGGCCGCCACAGCCGCCCCCACGCCCTGGTGAACGACCCCCCACCGCCACCCCCCACCCACCAACACCAGCAACAGCAGCAATAGCCGCCTACCGCGCCGGCACCCGATCTGTCTTGAACGGGTCGGCGTCGAAACCAGTCCTGGGACGCAGTGCGGCTTAGGCCGTGATTGTGAGGGTCGCGGAGAGGGCGCCGTATCGCGGATTCAGGCCTTGACGACTCCTGCACAGTTCTGCCGAGTTCAGCCTCTGACTACGATTCTCGCGAATTCGTGTTCTGTCTCAGTCTCTTTGTAGGTTGTCGAGGGTCTTGGTGCAATCGAGACAAGTCAGCTGGGGAGCGTCCACGACCGGTGGTTCTGGACCTTGGAGGAGTCTGAGATGAATGAACCTGAGGCTGCACGGTTGATCCCGGTGTCGGGGATTTCGGGTCAACGCGAGGCAGAGAATCGAGCAACGTCGGCGCTGCTGGCTGTGCTGAGCATCGTCAGGCCCTTCAGTACGAGTCTGCTGGCACCGTTGGGATGCACACGCGCCAAGACCGCACGTGTGGAGACGTTCGTGGAACCCGCATATGAAGTTGGCGACAAGACGCTGCGGCCAGATGGGCTCATACGGGTCAGTGTCGGCAACCGCCCGGGTTTCGAGGCGCTGGTTGAAGTCAAAACCGGACTGGCGAAACTCGAAGCCGACCAGATCAATGCGTACCTCGATGTCGCCCGGGCCGAGGGTCACGACTGTGTGATCACGATCTCCAATGAGATCGCGCCCTCGCCGGGCGTACACCCCACGTCAGGTCTCCGGGTCCGAGCGAATTCCAAGGTCTCCGTGCATCACCTGTCGTGGATGCTGGTCTTGTCCGAGGCAGTTAAGGAGCATGCTCACCGGGGAGTCGAGGATCCCGAGCAGGCCTGGATACTCGGCGAATTGATCCGGTACCTGTCCCATCCGAAGTCGGGGGCCCTGGAGTTCACTGACATGGGGGACAACTGGACAACCGTGCGCGATGCCGTCGCTGAAGGAACCCTGCACCGGTACAGCAGCGAGGCCGTGGAGGTGTGCCAGAGGTGGGACCAGTTGCTGCGGGTCGCGGCTCTTCGCCTCGGCACCGAGATCGGTACCGACGTCATGGAGGTCATTCCCAAAGCCCAACGCCAGAACCCCAAGCTGCGCAACAAGGAGTTTGCCCGGTCTCTGGGCACCGAGGGCACTCTGAGCGGCGTGCTTCGAGTCCCCTCCGCTATAGCGGACGTCACGGTTGTCGCCGACGTCGACGCAAGAAAGGTGGAGGTATCGACGGTGTTTGCCGCGCCGGATGATCGAACGGCCAGAGCAACGGTCGTATGGCTGGTCAGGCAACTGAAGCACGCCCCCGGGTCACTACTGGTCGACGCCTACTCCAAGTCGTCACGCATTCCGACCACCGCGTCGCTGGAGCAACTGCGCGAAGATCCGCGACAGGCCGTTCCGGCGAGCGGACAGATCCCCGTGCGCTTTGAGTTGCGTCAGCAGAGTCCTATGGGTACGGGCCGCCGCAGCACCCGCAAGAAGGGCTTCATCGACTCGGTGATCGATGCCCTTATGGACTTCTACGCCAACGCAGTTCAGGATCTCAAGCCGTTTGTGCGTCGTGCGCCCAGCATTGACCGTCCGGATGGGGCGGCAGCGGGGGAGCAACAGGCTCCGCCGCCGGCGAGCAAGTCCGAGGTCCAGAGTCGAACTGCCGCTGCCGGCGCTTCTGGGGACACGGGCCCACACGCGGCAGGCTCTTGAGGCCGGGCGGTTGGCGGGCCGCGGACGTTGCTGCTGCTCGAATGTACTAGCGACCGGTTTCGCAGATGACCGCCTGTGAGCCGTCGTCGTTGGTGTGCACCTGGTATGAGGTGCCGTCGCGAGTGAAGACGAGCCGGTAGCCGGGGACAATCACTTGCGCGTAGACGTAGCCGGGTTCGGGGCAGCCCAGGCTGGCGTCGCTCCACTGCACACTCTCTGAGCTCTCGAGACCGAAGTCCCCGGGGGTTGCGCCGACCTCCCGGCCAAGCAGTGCACGCGCTGCCTCCTCGTGCGCGGGAACGGGGCGGGAGTCCGGGAGCGAGACCAGCGAGAGCGGGGAGCTGGCCAGCCAGCGGGCCGCAGGAGCGGTCGCGGGCAGGAACCGGGCACGGGGCAGCCGGCGGTCGCCCCAGGAGTCGTCGGCCTGCCGCTCTTGGAGTCCCACCTCGACTCGGCCGCCGCCGAGTCGGCGCGCGGCGATCCGTACCTCGCCGGCCGGCAACGTGAGCGGTGAGCCGGCCAGCCAGCGATCGATCGGGGCGGTCGTCGGGAGCACTCGCGCCCGCGGCAGGTGGCGGTGGCCCCAGGAGTCGTCGGCCTGTCGCTGCTGGAGTCCCACTTCGACCCCGCCACCGGCCAGCGTGCGCGCAACGATGCGCACCTCGCTGCTGCCGGCCTCCTCTGCGGTCGCCGGCGCGGCGCCGACGACGCCGGTCACGACGGCGAGGACGGCGACGGCGGGCAACCAGATGTGACCCGAGCGTCGTGCCCGCCGGCGCACGTCACCGTTAGCCGGCGCCGCTGGACGTCGTCGCGTCACGATGCAGGTCCGTCGCGGGGAGAAGCGCGTCCCTGCCATGGCGCTACGCGTAGGGGTTCGAGAACGGGCTCTGTTCCTGGAACGGGCGGGGTTGGCCGACGAACTGGATCAGTTCGATGGAGACACCGTCGGGGTCCCGCAGGTAGCAGGCCATGTTGCCCTTGTACTTGCCCCAGGCGCACCGGACCGGCTCGGGTGAGCGGAACTCCGCCCGGCCCTGCAACCGCTCGTAGTCCCGGTAGATGTCCTCTGTCTCCAGGCAGAGGTGGGTGTTGCCGGCGTTGTAGGACTCCATGTCCACCTGGCCCGGCCCCGGGTTGTGGTACTCCAGCATCTCCAGCACGGTGCCGCCCGGCAGTTCCCAGAACGCGCACGTCATGTCGCAGTTCTCGTATCCGACGATGTGCCCCACGTAGTCGTCGATGTCGGCGGCCAGCCAGGTGGCCTGCCAGAACGGCTCCGCCTCGAGGAAGTAGCTCCACCACGGGACCGAGACCTCGAGACTCTTGACCGTGATCCCGACATGATCCACCGACTTGAACGCTGCCATGGTGCGCCCCCCTGATTCTGTAGGCCGTCGGTGACGACAGTACGTCAGGAGCCGTGCAGTGTGCTCAGGCGGAGCCGGTCGGCCTTGCCGCTGAAGGTCCGGGGGAAGGCGGGGAGGATGTGGACTCCGGCAGGGATGAGGGATCCCGGCACTCGCGCCCCGATGTGCTCTGCGATCTCCTCCTCGTCGGCGATGCCGGAGGCGTTGAGTTCGACGAAGCAGCGGACCTGCTCGGCGGCGTCCAGCACCACCGAGGCGTGACGCACCGCGGGGTGGTCGTAGGCGGCGTCCTCCACCTCGCGGAGGAAGCCGCCCCGACGCGCGGCGGCGTCGGCCTCCTGGACCCGACCCATGACCTTGATGTGCCCCTGCGGCGAGGCCATCCCGACGTCGCCGGTGTGGAGGACACCGCCCGCCGTGGTCTTGGCGTAGGCCTCGGGCTTGTTGCGGTACTCGCCGAAGAACCCCTCGGCCACGACGACCTCGCCGATGCTCCCGGCGGGGAGTTCCCGGTTGTCGGCGTCCGCCACGAAGGCCAGCCGGTCCGGGAGCGGGCGGCCCGCGAAGCCCTCCGGAGCGGTCTCGTCTCCGGGGGTTCCGAGGACCATGAAGCCGCCGAGTTCGCTCTGGCCGTAGCTCTCGGCGAGGGGAATGCCGAGGTGATCCCGGTAGTCCCTCTTGATGCGGGGCGCCAGCGGGGAGCCGCCCGACAGCGCCAGGCGCAGCCCGTGGGAGGGTTTGGTGTCCTTGGCCAGGCCCACGACGTCAGCGAGGGTGAGCGGGTAGGCGACGAGGACGGTTCCGCCATGGACACCAATGTCCTCCCAGACCTCACTGGGCGTGTGACCGGCGGCGAGGATCACGTGGGCGCCGGTGTGCAGCGCCGGCATGGCGCTGGCCACGAGTTGGAAGCTGCTCGCCACCGGCGTCGTGGCCACGAGCACGTCGTCCATCCCGTATCCGAGACGCTCGGCGATGCAGGAGGCCCCCAGCGTGACGGGACCGCTCGTGAGCACGACTCCCTTCGGATCCCCGGTGGTCCCGGAGGTGTAGGAGAGGAACAGCGGGGACGACTCGTCGTGGCGCCGCGGCGCGGTCGTCCTGCCGCCGTGGGCGACGTCCTCGAGCGGCGCGGCGTCGATACCCAGGATGCCGGCGAGCCGGGGGCGGTTCTCGTCGTCGGACACGACGACGGCGGGGTCCATGTCGCCGACGAAGTAGCCGAGCCGGTCGTCGGGGGTGCGGGCGTCGATGAGCGCCGGCAGGGCGCCCAGGTGCCAGGCGGCGAAGATGGTGAGCCAGGCCTCGATGCTGTCGGGGCTGCACACGCCGACCGTGCTGCCCTTCGAGACACCCAGACTCGCCAGCGCGCCCGCCACGATCGGCACTCGCTCACCGACCTCGGCGTAGTTGACCGTCGTTCCCTCCCTGCTGAGCGCCGGTCTATCCGGGTGGCGCTCGCAGGCACGCTCGAGGACTGTGACGATGTCCATGTCTGTTCGTCTCCCTATGGGTCGTAGCGGGTGTTGTCGATAGTGGCTCTGGCGAGGTAGCCGTCGATGACCTCCATCGCCTGGTCGCGCAGGGCCTCGGCGTCCAGGCGGGTGAAGGCTCCGTCCTCGATGACGACGTCGCCGTCCACGATGACGTGGCACACGTCGGATCCGCTCGCACGGTGCACCAGGTTCCAGGCCGGATCCAGGATCGGGCCGAACCCCAGGCCGTCCGCCGCCACGCAGACCAGGTCGGCGAGCGCCCCGGCGGAGACCTCGCCGAGTTCACCGCCCAACCCGACGGCCTTGGCGCCGTTCGCCGTCGCCATGCGCAGCGCCAGGCGAGGGGGGATCGCCCCGGGGTTCTCGTTGCGGATCGACTGCAGCAGGACCTCCTGGCGCATCTCGGAGAAGATGTCGACCATCTGATCGACGCCCAGGCCGACGTTCACGCCGGCATCCAGCAGGTCGAGCACGCGGGTGAATCCCTTGGCCAGCTTCATGTGATTGCTCGGGCAGTGCACCACGTGGGTGCCCGAGCGGGCGAGCAGGCGAATCTCGGCGTCGGAGAGCAGGACGCAGTGCACGAGGGTCACGTCGGGGCCGCAGAAGCCCAGCCGGTCGAGGAACTCGATCGGCCCGCAGCCGTGCTCGGCCTGGATGTTGTGGACCTCGGCGGCCGTCTCGGCCACGTGGGTGTAGAGCCGGAGGCCGTAGGTGGAGGCGAATTCCCGGGCAGCCACATAGTCCTCGGGTGCGGCCTGGCGGAACGACACGGGTGCCAGCATGATCCGATCGGCCGCCACGCCGTCGGCGAGAAGCGCACGAACCCGCCCGAGTCCCTCGGTGATCGGCTCGCAGATCGGGTCGTAGCCCCGGGTCATCAGGCCCCGGGCCAGGTGCCAGCGGATGCCGGTGGCTTCGTACCCGGCGATCGTGGCCTCATCCAGTCCGGGGAGGTGGAACGGGTACACGTGGTCGACGACGGTCGTCACGCCGGCGGCAAGGAGCCGGGCGGTGCTGTAGGCCGCCATCGTCTCGTACTCCACCGGACCCGCAGCCTCGTTCAGCTGCCAGTAGAACCGCAGCATCTCGTCCAGCTTCAGGCCCTCGCCCGCGCCGAGCCCGGGTGTCATGTCCCGCAGGTGGTCATGCAGGTTGACGAGTCCGGGAATGACGATGGTGCCCGATGCGTCCACCCGGCGTCGTGCCCGCAGAGGTGGGCCGCCGACGGCGACGATCCGGCCGCCGTCGACGTAGATGTCGGCGGCGGTGACGTCGTCGGTCTCGTTGCAGGTGACGCAGAGGCCGCCCTCAATGACGAGGTCGACATCACCGGCTGGAGCCATCGTTTACCACCAGCCCTGCTCGGCTGCGGATCGGAGTCCTGCAACACCCTTACCGTCGAGGCCCCAGCCGGCGAGCGTCTTGCCCTCGGCGGCGTAGTCGCGCCCCGACGCCACCGACGCCAGGGTGATGAGGCTGTCGGTGACGGGCGTGTCGATGCCGAGTTCGCGGCCCAGCGATGAGGCCAGTACCAGCGAGTACGGCACGTCCTCGGAGACGAACCGGTGGTCCAGCGCGCCGGGCCCGCAGTGGAATTGCAACGTCGGCAGCAGGCTCGACTGCAGCGTCTCGTGCAAGTCGGCACCCCGGCGCGGAGCGAGGCCCTGGCCGACCAGGTAGTCCTCGTACGGCGTCTCGTTGGCGAGGCCGAAGGCTGCTCGCATCGCCAGGAACTCGCCGTCGAGCGCCTCGATGACGTTCACCACGCCCGGGGTCCCGCCGGCACCCCAGAGGGTGAAGGTGCCCTCGGGCTGCTGGATCGCCCCCAGGTTCAAGAGCATGGCCGGCACGTGGTCGATGGCGTTGAAGTTCAACAGCAGCGTCTCCCAGACGTTCTCGGCCTCGGTGACCCACGGCCAGATGGCGGTCGCCACGTCGGAGACGTGATCCCGACGGCCGCTCGGCAGCGCGGCGACGAGCGTGCCGCCGCTCTTCTGTATGGCCCCCACCTTCCCGGGTCCGGAGACGAGCGCGCCGTAGTAGGGGAGGGTGTTGGTGTCCGCCAGGGTGATGTCGGGCCGCCGGTCGATCCGGCGGAGGGCGGCGACCGCGGCGAACCCGCCGCCGGGCTCGCCGACCCAGAGCACGGTCTGGCCGTCCTGCCAGCGGGTCGCCAGCATCTCCGCCAGCGGTTCGTGGCCGAACGCCGGCACGCAGATGATCACCAGCTCGGCGGCCTCGACGGCTGCGGCGGGGTCGGTCGAGGTTGCGGCGACCGGCGCCAGCCGCGACGGCGATGTCGTATCGGTCAGCGAGGTGCGGAACGTCAGCTCCACGCCGCCCGCGGCGTCGACGGCCTCGAGGGCGGCGCCGAACCGGGGCTGGTCCGCAAGCACGGCCGGGTGGCCGGCCAGACCGAGTTCGGCGGCGATGGTCAGGCCGCCGCCGCCGGTGCCGATGACGACGATGTCGCGGGGGATGCTCACGCCAGTTCTCCTTTGACGATGGGTGCGATGGTGCTTATGAGGGTCGTCGTGGCGGCCGTGTCCCCCTCGCCGAGTTTCAGGATCGCCAGGTCCACGCCGAGTTGGCGGAGTTCACCGAGCCGCTCGGCGACCGTCTTGAGGGTGCCGCCGATGGCGAAGGCGCGCACCATGTCGTCGGTCACGTACGGTGCCTCGGCCACCTGCGGGTCGTTGAGCGCCGAGCGGAGCGTCGCCACTGCGCCGGGATCGAACCCGTAGACAGGTATCAGCTCGTCGGCATACGTCCCCCCGGCCATGAGGGTGCAGCGCGGGCGGAGGCGGTCGATGGCCGCCGCCTCGTCGCTGTCGACTTCCACGTCCAGCATGACGGCGATCCGGCAGTCGCCGGGGTCGCGGCCCGACCGGGCGGCACCGTGGGCGACGCGGGTGCGTACGTAGTCGATGAAGTCGCGGTGGATGCCGTGCACGATGATCCCGTCGGCGATCTCTCCGGCCAGTTCGAGCATCCGGGGGCCGCGCGCCGACAGGAAGATCGGCGGCGGGTCGATCCGCCAACCCAGTTCGGAGCCGTCGGCGGAGAAGTAGTCGCCCCGGAAGCTGGCAGGCCCGGACGTGAGCTGCCGGATGATCGCAACCGCCTCGCGGAGCATGGTGAGCGGGCTCTTCGGGCGCATGCCGAGCTGGGAGGGGAACTCGTGGCCTCCCGGGCCGATCCCGATGACCGCCCGCCCGCCCGAGCACTCCGCGATTGTCGCCGCCGCGCTGGCGATGAGCGCCGGGTGGCGCAGTTGGATCGCCGCGATTCCAGTGGCCAGCCGCACCGAGGAGGTCCGCGAGGCGATGACGGCCTGTGCCGCGTACACGTCACGCAGGAAGTAGTGGTCGGGCAGCCACACGTCGGAGAATCCCGCCTCCTCGGCGGCGACCGCGATCTGGGTGATCTCCTCCAACGGCTGATCCAGCCAGATCGTGAGTCCGTAGCGCATCGGCGGGGGTACTTGCAGACCGGGCGGGCTCAGAGGCGCGCCATCACGGCGCGGGCTGCCTCGCGCCCCCTCGCCCGGACTTCGGCCTCGTCGACGGTCATGATCGAGCCCTCGTCGAGGACCGGCGTGCCGGCGACGATGACGGTGGAGACATCGAGGCCGGTGGCGAACCATCCCGCCGTCGCCAGCGGGTCGTTGACGGGTTCGTGATGCAGCGACGAGGTGTTGACGACGATGAGGTCGGCGCGCTCGCCGGGAGCGATGGTCCCGGTGCCGGTCCCCAGCGCGCGTGCCCCGCCGCCGGCGATCAGCTGGATCATGTCCCCCACGGTGATGACCGAGGCATCGGTCGCGGCTACACGCTGCAGCAGGGCGCCGAACCGAGCGACGGTGAACATGTCCTGGCCGGCCACGGCGGATCCGTCGCTGCCCGCCGCGAGTGGAACCCCGCTGGAGCGGAGTTCGGTCAGACGCATGGTTCCCGATCCCAGGTAGGCGTTCGAGATCGGGTTGTGGACGAGGTGGGGGAGCCGGGTTGCGGCGAGTTCTATCTCGGCGTCGTCGAGCCACACGGCGTGGGCCAGGGTGGCATCACCGTCGAGCACGCCGAGATCCTCGAGAAGCCGGAGCGTGCGCCGCCCGTCCTGGTGCCGGCACGTCACCTCCACGGCGAAGGCGTCCTCGGCGGCGTGGGTGTGCCAGCGAACCCCGTACTGCCGTGCCAGATCGGCCCCCGCCAGCAGGATCTCGTCGGAGCAGTACGCCACGTTGGCCGGCCCCGGCCAGACGGCGACCGGCCCGCCCACCGTGGCCCGCATGGCCTGGGCGGTGAACTCGATCTCCTGCGCGTTGGTGTAGCCGAAGTTGGCCGCGGGCAGCCGGAAGGTGTCTGCGGCGGCCGTCCGCTCGCCGACCATCATCCGGGCGACCGCGCCGGCCAGGCCGACCCGTTCCATGGCACCGGCAACCGCCACCGCATCCTCGGGTTCGCGGAGGCCGCCGTAGTGGTGGTTGACGGCGGCAACGGTGCCCGACCGCAGCGCGTGCAGGGCGGCGAGTTCGGTGAGCGCCACCATCTCGGTGCGCCGCAGCGCCAGCGCCAGGGGGATCATGTGCGTCCCCAGCCACTCCGCCAGCCCGAGGCCGTCCCCCAGGCCGCGGGCGGCCACCTGGAACAGGTGGGTGTGTGCGTCGACGAGACCGGGCAGCACGACGCTCCCCGAGGCGTCGATGACCCGTCGCGGATTCCCCAGGGGCCGATCTGCCAGAGGCCCGACGGCTGCGACCCGGTTCCCGATGACATCGATGAAGCCCGGTGCGACCGACTCGGACCTTCCATCGAGCGTGAGCACCGTCCCGCCCTCGATACGCAGGTCAGGCGCGGGGAGATCGTCGGCGACTCGGGCCGAGTGTGCCGTGCCTGCCGTCTCGCCCGGACCGTTCACGAGGAGGCAGCGTATTGACCGCGGGTTGTGGTACGTCAGACGACTGGCGGATGGGTCGGTGAAGCCGCCGTGGTTCCTAGTCCGGCGGCGCGGGGTACCAGTAGTCCGGTGCCACGGGCTCGGCATCCGGCGGGCGGTGGACGATCTCGAAGGTGGTTTTGAGGGGTCCCTCCGTCTCGACGTAGGCGTAGCGGATCCCGTCGATACATCCCTCCATCACCGGCGGGCAGCCACGCTCGGTGAACAGTGCCAGCGCCTCGTCGTAGCCGAGCCCCTCGTGTTCGACGATCAGGTGGTGGAGTCCCTCCCCGCGCTCGTTGAGGAACTCCTGGTAGATGGATGGACCGTCCACCGGCTCGATGATCTCCCACATCGTGGTGCCCGTGCGGGCGACGGCCAGCTTCATGCTGTAGGGGACGGGCTCACCGCGGATGCGCATGTCCGTGAGCCGGGGCGGCGCACAGTTGATCACCCGCCAGGGCCCGATGCCGAGCCGGTTCGTGTACTCCTCGATCGTCGCGTCGAGGTCGCGAACGATGAGCGCCACCTGCTGGACGTCGGTGACGAAGCCGTTGGGCAACATGTTCGATCCTCCTGGCAGGCGTGCGCGTCGCAGGCTACGCCAGCGCAGCTGGGACGTCTCAGCCACGACCCCGTGTCCGGCTTGCACCCGCCCCCTGCGAAACCCACCCGGGCGTTTCCGGGCAGAGACGGGTTCAAGCGCCCGCGACGTCGAAGTGGAGCTTGGTCCGGGTGGTCGTCTCGGCGACGAGGCGGCCGCGGCGGATGACAAAGCGGCGGTCGGCGTTCTGGCGGAAGGCCTCGTAGGCGCTCGGCGCCGACAGCACGTTGAGGTTCGCCGCGTTGCCCTCGGCGATCCCGTAGCGCTCGAGCCCCATGATGCGGGCCGGGTTGACGGTCCCCATGTCCATGACCGTCTCGGCGTCGGTCATCGTGTTGAACTCCCCGGCGTGGAGGGCGAAGAGGCCGGCTTCAAGCATGTCCATCCGCCCGTAAGGCGAGAACATGTCGGCGTTGTTGTTGTGGGCATAGGCGCAGTTGATCCCGGCGGCCACCAACTGCTTGATCCGCGACGGCCCCATGCCGGAAATGATGAGTTCCTCCTTGGGGCAGGCGCAGAAGTTGATACGGGCCTCCGTCGCCAGTTCGATCACCCTGGCGGCCTCGTCCTCGGAGTAGGCGGACAGCGCGCCCCAGTGATTGAGGGTCACGCGGCCCTCGTAGCCCTCGGTGAGCGTCTTGGCGAGCACGACCTCGGCGGCCCGCGAGTCGCTGGTGGCCTCGGTGTTCTGGTCGATGTGGAGGTCCAGGTCGACGTCGTAGTGCTTTGCGACCGCGAAGACGAAGTCCACGTAGCGAGCGACGCCGGCAGGGGAGTGCTCCAGATGGGGCGATCCACCGATGGCGTCGGCGCCCAGATCCATGCCCCGGCGTACCAGCGCCCGCAGTTCGTCGTTCAGCGGGTTCGCTGCCGGCAGGACCAGCACCTGGAGGTCCACGAGACCGGCGAACATCCGCTTCAACTCCATCAGGCCCTCCACCCCGGTCGTTCCCCAACCGAAGTCCACGTCGGAGTGCACCCGGATCGCACCGGTGCCGTTGGCCACCGCCCACTCCAGCGCCTGGCGGCCACGCGCCACCACGTCGGCCACCGAGCTGGACTTCTTGGCCACGTACGAGCGGGCGAGGCTCTCGGTGATCGTCCCGGTGACCGCGGGCGGGCTCTGGTAGATCATCATCGACTTGTCGAGATGGGAGTGCGTGTCGACGAAGCTCGGCGTGGCGAGCCCGCCGTCGCCGTCGATCTCCGCCTCTCCCGCCTCGGCGATGTGGGGCTCGATGCGCGCGATGTGCCCGCCGACGATCCCGATGTCCCGGAGGTCGGCAACCCCGCGGAGCCGGACGTTGCGGATGACCAGGTCCATCGTGCACCCCTCGGCGGTCGTAGGCCGACATTGTCGCGTATGCCGGCCCCGTTCGACCTCTGTCCCCGTTGAGGGCCACGCACGAGCGGGTGGTTAGACAAGCTTCATAATGTGGTGTACTCTCTAACAGAAGCGGTGTTGACTAACGCAACAGTGGAACGGGGGTTCACGGGTGACGGCCAACCAGGAGCGCGCTAGCCGCCATCTCCTACCGCACTTCACTCGCGGAGACGCGTGGAACGCGTCCGATCTGGTGGTGATTGAGCGTGGTGAGGGTTGCTACGTCTGGGATGTCGACGGCAACGAGTATCTCGACGGCCTGGCGGGCTTGTTCTGCACCAACATCGGTCACGGCCGCAGCGACCTGGCCGCCGCCGCAGCGAAGCAGATGGACAAGCTGGGCTTCTATCCCAACTGGGGGTTTGCCCACCCATCGGCCATCGAGGCGTCGTCGATGATCGCAGCCGTGGCGCCGGGCGACCTCGACCGGGTGTTCTTCGTGAGTTCCGGGTCCGAGGCGGTGGAGTCGGCCCTCAAGTTCGCTCGCTGCTACCACCTGGCCAACGGCGACGAGCAACGCCACAAGGTGATCGCCCGGCGCTGGGCGTACCACGGCACCACGCTCGGCGCCCTCGCGCTGACGGGGATTCCCAACCTGCGGGACCCGTACCTGCCGATGCTCGCCGGAAATGTGCGGCACGTGTCCAACACGCTGGGTTGCGACCTCGAGCCGGGGCAGACGGCCCGGGAGTTGCCCTGCGTGGCTGAGGTGGAGGAGGCGATTGTCGCCGAGGGTCCCGAGACCGTGGCCATGGTGATCGCCGAGCCGGTCCAGAACGGCCGCGGCGCGCTCGTGCCGCCGGAGGGTTACTGGCAGGAACTGCGCCGCATCTGCGACGACCACGGCGTGCTGCTGTGCGCGGATGAGGTGATCAACTCCTTCGGGCGCGTCGGCCACTGGTTCGGCTGCGAACGCTTCGGTGTGGTGCCCGACATGATCACGTTCGCCAAGGGCGTCACCAGCGCCTACCAGCCCCTCGGCGGACTGGTCGTGCGCGGCCCGCTGGTGGAACGGGTGTGGGACTCGCCCGCAGGCATGTTCCTGCACGGGTCCACCTTCGGCGGCCACCCCGTGGCAACAGCAGTGGCGGTGGCGAACATGGCGGCCTTGCGTGACGAGGATGTCTTCGCAGGCGTGCTGCGCAACGAGGATCGACTCGGCGACGGCCTGCGGGCGCTGATGAGCGCCCACCCGTGCGTGAAGGATGTTCGAGGGATCGGTTACTTCTACGCGCTGGAACTGATGCGCGACCGCGACTCGGGCGCCGAGTTCAGCGAGGCCGAGATCACCGAACTGCTGCCGGGAGGCGTGCTGGACCGGCTGGTGCGCGAGGCGCGCGTGCTGGTGCGACCCGACGGCCGGGGCGCGGTGATGCTGTCGGTGGCGCCGCCGCTGGTGGCCGGCAGCGCCGTGATCGACGACCTGGTGAGCCGGGTCGACCGAGTGCTCGACCGCGTGGGCGGTTGGCTGCGGGCCTCTACCGGAGGTCCCGACACATCTACCAATAGGGAGGGAAATCAATGAAGCGAATGATTGCAGTACTTGCACTGCTCGTACTTGTCGCCGCGGCCTGCGGCGACGACGAGGACTCGACTGCCCCCGAACCGGCGGCACCGCCGCCGGCCGATGCTCCGGCTGACGCCCCGGCACCGCCCCCATCGGACGACCCTGCCGCTGCGCCTACTGCGCCGGAGGCTGAGTCGATGTTGGATGAGTTGAATGTGGCGTTCTTCTTGGAGTGGCCGACGGCGAATCAGGTGGCGCAGGCGGAGCAGACTTATGACGCGGCGTTGGGTTTGACGGTGAATTGGTTCCCGTTCGCCAGCGGCG
>MKWU01002705.1_pt1 | contig 25515 bp, 21 predicted proteins | sample 809101 | NCBI WGS metagenome assembly MKWU01 (sample SAMN05860141, study PRJNA318959) | sponge metagenome | host: Aplysina aerophoba | place: Slovenia: Piran, Adriatic Sea, Gulf of Piran | collected 2013-05-07 | reverse complement strand
AGTCATTGGTGATGTTGACCAGCACGCGTGCCCCAGCCGCTACGTGCTGGCGCACCAGATCGGGAAAGATGGACTCAAAGCAGATGAGCACGGCAAAGGGATGCCGGGGATGGGCAAAGACTGCGTGCTCTGTGCCGCGCGCAAATTCCGCTGGGCCGAGGTCGCCGGTCAGGCGGGTCCAGTCGATGTCGCGCAGCAGGGGGATGGCGTCTCGGTAAGGCGTCCGCTCGCCAAAGGGCACTAAGTGCATCTTGGCGTACGAGGGCAAAGTTACAGACCCGGGCTGGACGAAGAAGGCCGCGTTGTAGTTCGCGTGCGGCGCGCCAGTCAACAGGGAAATGTCCAGCTCCTCGACGAGCGCTTGGACGCGGCCTCGGCAACCGGCCCGGCGGACGGGATCACACGGCAAGGCGGTTTCGGGCCAGACCAGCAGTTCGGGATTGCGCTTGGCTGCTTGGCGCGAGAGGGTGGCGAGGGCTGAGAAAGTGCGCTCCAGCCCGTTGGGTCCCCACTTGTCGGCGTATGTGGTGTTCGGTTGGATCAGGCCGATGCGCAGGCCCTCGGCCGGAACGGACACAGTTAGGGCGCTTTGGGCGTGGATCCAAGGCAAGAGATAGCCCAAGGCAACGCCTGCGAGAAAGACGCGCCGCTCGACGAGCGCCAAGTATAATAACGCGTTGAGGCCGACGACCCAACAGGAAACGCCAAAGACGCCGGTCCAGGTGGCGTACTGGATGAAGTGGGGCAGGGCCGCTTGGCTGTGCCCTAGCAAGAGCCAGGGAAAACCCAACTCCCCGAGCGAGAGCAGATATTCCTGCCCGGTCCACAACAAAGGCAGCAGCGCGAGCGCCTTCGCCCCCCACCGCGCGGCCAGCACGTTGAACAGCCCAGTGCAGAGACCGGTAAAAAGGCCCAAATAAGCGGCCATCAGCCCAGTGCCCCCGACAACGGCAAGCCCCCCGCCTTGGGTATAGGCGACCCAGTACAGGGACAGCAGGTTCCACACTAACCCGCTGATCCAACCCGAGGCAAAGCCAGCTTTGAAGCCGCGATCTTTCAGCACCAGCAGCAAAGGCACCAGCGCACAATGGGCCCAGAGCGGATGATAGAGAAAGGCGAGGGGGTGATCCGGGTGGCTGGGAAAGGCCAGCGAGAGCAAGGCCCCGCTTAGTGCGGCGAGCAGCAGGCGATAAAGCGGGGTCAGAGCCAAGACAAAGCGTGGGTTAGACATCGGCAGTGGAGGGTAATGCGAAAAATATAGGAGGGGGGTCGGGGTGGAGCAAGGTGCTGGCATAGATTCTGCTTTTATATATCGGTTGCGCCTAGTACCTAGGGGATAGTGAGGGCTAGACGCTACATTCGCGTGGTTTTTTTGCTACAGCTTTGCCCAAGGAGGAATGCGCCGTGCCAACCCAAACTCAGCCCATTGACTACGACTTTGCCGCCCGCACTGTGGGCGAGGGGCCGCCCATCCACCGCGATGAACTGCCAAGGGAGCGGCTCGCGCGCTTGGGGCCGCAGGCGCTCAAGGATCAAGAACTGTTGGCCGTGGCCTTAGGAACGGGGTATCGCGGTCGGCACGTGATTGACTTGGCCGAGGGAATTCTCGCCGATTACCCCAAGGAATCGTTGGTAGATATGGATTTGGGGGAATTGAGTCGGATCAAGGGCTTGGGCAAGGCCAAGGCCGGGGTTTTGGTCGCGGCGTTTGAATTGGCGCGCCGCGGGTTGCACAAGGGCTTGGGAGTGCGCCCGGTGATTAGTGCGCCCGGCGACGCGCTGTCCATGCTGTCCGACATCAAGGATCAGCAGCGCGAGCACTTTCTCTGCCTGTATCTCAACGCTCGCAATCAGGTGATTCATAAAGAGATCGTGTCCATCGGCAGTCTATCTTCGGCCATCGTGCATCCGCGCGAGGTCTTTCGCACGGCTGTAGCGCAAGCTGCAGCCAGCGTGATCTTGGCGCACAATCACCCCTCTGGCGACGTGTCGCCCAGCCAAGACGACATCAACCTGACGCGGCGCTTGGTGCAAGCTGGCGAAATCATGGGCATTGATGTGCTGGACCATCTCATCATCGGCAGCGATGATTTTATCAGCTTGAAGGAGCGCGGATTGATATGAAGAAAGAAAATTGTATTTGCTCGGCAAAAGCCTATATTACTGACAAACGCAGCAATTTATACAAGGGTACGCGAGCGATGAAAGACGAAGAAAGCCATCTAATTCCAGTGTACATTTTCGACATGTACCCCTATCCAGACTCGGAACAGGGTTTGGGCATGCCACAGAAGTTCTTGGTCTTGCTCAAGGGCACGGAAAACAGTGTGGTGCCCATTACGATCGGCCACTTTGAGGGCCAAGCCTTGGCCATGGCCCTGCGCAAAATCGCCTTGCCGCGGCCCCTGCCGCACGATCTGTTGTGCAACCTGCTCAAGCGAATCGACGCCGTGGTCCACAAGCTGGTAGTCCACACGCTCAAAGAGGATGTTTTTCACGCGTACCTGCTGGTCCAAGCTCAGGGCCAGTCCTTCTACCTCGACTGTCGCCCCAGCGACGGCATGATCGTGGCCACGCTTTTGGGCGTGCCGCTCTTCCTGACCCCAGAGGTCATGGAGGCGGCCGGCCAGCCGCTGGAACACTCCGACCAGCGCGAAGGGGCCGAGGGCGAAAAAGCCGCTGCGCCCGAAGTGGTCCAGGATGCGCCCGCAGAGGACAAAGCGGCTGAGTGCGAAAGTGCCGCGAATAAGCCGGAGGCGTTCGTGGATCCGCAGACAGGCGAGCCGATAAGTCGATTGGAACAGCTCAAGGCGCACTTGGACTGGCTCATCGCCTGCGAGGCCTACGAGCAGGCAGCCAAGGTCCGCGACCGCATCAGCGAGCTAGAGTCCGATAGCTGAGGGCACTCTCGCTGCGCCGCGCTTAGACGCTCTTGTACGGCTGTTGTCGTGCAGGGGCGTTTTTTTGTGCGCGCTAGGTGGCGGATTGGGTGCGGGCGTGCAAGAAGACCATGAGCGAAGCGAGGTCCGCAGGCGAGACCCCGGAAATGCGCGAAGCCTGTCCTAGCGTCTGTGGGCGGATCGCCGCGAGCTTTTGGCGCGCCTCGGTCGAAATGTTTAGTCCGGGAGCGGCGAAGTCAAAATCGATCGGCAGGCGCAGGGATTCGAGGCGCTTGAGTTTTTGCGCTTGGGTCTCTTGGCGCTTGATGTAGCCCGCGTATTTGATCTCGGCCTCGACGTGTTCGGCCGCGTCTGGGGAGAGGGGCTGTGGCGGCGGGGCGAATTCGCAGAGGTGGTCGTAGTTGAGTTGGGGGCGGCGCAGCAACTCGGCGAGCGAAGTCGATTCGTTGATGGGTGTGGTGCCCTGTCGCGCCAAGACTTCTTGCACCTTTTCGGTCGGTTTGACGCGCTCGTGCTGGAGGCGTTCGCGCTCGGCGGCGACCTGTTGCTGCTTGGTTTGAAATTGACGCCACAACTCGTCGCCGATCAGCCCTAGCGCCCGGCCCTTGGCCATCAGGCGGTCGTCGGCGTTGTCCTCGCGCAAGAGCAGGCGGTGCTCGGCGCGCGAGGTGAAGATGCGGTACGGCTCCAGCGTGCCTTTGGTCACGAGATCGTCGATTAAGACGCCGATGTACGCATCGGCGCGGGTGAGGACCAGCGGGTCGTCACCGCGAGCCTTGAGCACGGCATTGATGCCAGCCATGATCCCTTGGGCCGCAGCTTCTTCGTAGCCGGTGGTGCCGTTGATCTGGCCGGCGAAGAAGAGATTGGCCACGCGCTTGGTCTCTAGGTGCGGGTAGAGTTGGGTCGGCGGGGCGTAATCGTATTCGACTGCGTACGCCGGGCGCAGGATCTCGGCCCGTTCGAGGCCGGGCAGGGAGCGCACGATTTGGGGTTGTAGGGTTTCCGGCAGGCTCATCGACAAGCCGTTGAGATAAAATTCGAGCGTGCGCCGCCCCTCTGGCTCGACGAAAACTTGGTGCCGCTCCTTGTCGGCAAAGCGGGCTATTTTGTCCTCTATGGAGGGGCAGTAGCGCGGGCCGATGCCCTCGATGCGCCCGCTGTACATGGCCGAGCGCGCTAGGTTGTCTTGGACGAGTTCGTGGGTGTGGGCGTTGGTGTAGGTGATCCAACAGGGCATTTGCGGCTGGGTGATTTTTTGCACCGCATAGGAAAAGGGGCGCGGCGGGTCGTCGCCGGGCTGTTCGTCGAACGCGGCAAAGTCGAGGGTGCGGCCATTGACGCGCGGTGGGGTGCCGGTTTTGAGACGGCCGGTTTCAAAGCCGAGCGCGACCAAGCCCTCGGCGGCTTTTTCAGCGGCAGTCTCGCCGGCGCGCCCTGCGCTATAGGAGAAATCGCCGACGTGGATTTTGCCGCGCAGAAAGGTGCCGGTCGTGAGGATGACGGTGCGTCCGCGGTAGGCGATGCCACCCTTGACGCCGACGCCTTGGACGGTTCTGTCCTCGATTAGCAAGCTCTCCATCATGCCTTGGCGGATGTCGAGATGCTCTTGCTGTTCGCAGGTGTACTTCAGTTCGAATTGGTAGTCCTTTTTGTCGGCTTGGGCGCGCGAGGCGCGCACGGCTGGTCCGCGCGAGGTGTTGAGGCGGCGGAATTGGATGCCAGTGCGGTCGATGTTGACGGCCATCTGGCCGCCAAGTGCGTCGATTTCCTTGACTATGTGCCCCTTGCCGATCCCGCCGATAGCCGGGTTGCAGGATAGCTGGCCAATGGTGTCCAAGTTCATGGTCAGGAGCAGGGTCTCGGCTCCCATGCGCGCCGCGGCGAGCGCGGCTTCGGTGCCAGCGTGGCCGCCGCCGACGACAATGACTTGGTACGCTTTGTCGTAGAAAATCACGATCGTTTATACTCGGCGAGAATGCGGTCGCCTTCCTCTTCGGTTTCGCGCAAGAGCGTTTGCAGCACGTCTTCGGGGGTGCCGGTGCGCTCTTGCTTTGCGGACCAGTGCCACTGGTCTAGATAGGCATCGGTGCCCACCAGTCCCTCCTGCATGGCGATGCGGTCGATCGCGAGTTGGAAGCGGTCGGGCAGGGTGTGCGAGCTTGGTCGGCGGCCGACAAAGAGCTTGATTTGCACGGGGATGTCGCGCCAGTAGAGGACTTGGTATTGGATCATGAGTCGAGTGCTTGGCGAAAGGTGCGGATGTGGTCGGGTGTGGTGCCGCAGCAGCCGCCGATGATCTGGACACCAGCGGTCGCTAGGTCTGGGATAAACGCGGCCATTTCCTCGGGGCTTTGCGAGTAAATGGTGCGGAGGGCGCTGTTGAGCTGCGGCATCCCAGCATTGGGATAGGTAATCAGCTTCTTGTCGAGGCCGCGCTCCTGCATGGCGGCCTTAAACTGCTCGACGCCGTGGAGGGCGTATGGCATGCCGGTGTGTTCGATGCGCCGGGTTTCGGCGCCGCAGTTGACCCCGACGAGGTGGACGTGGTCGAGGAGGTTGTCGCCGCCGGAGTATTGGCCCGAGGCGAGTATGTCCAAAAGGTCGGCGACCGAGTGCCCCCAATCGGTGCGATAGACGACCTGCTTGCTTTTGCGGTCTTGCGTGTATTTGAGCGCGAGGTTGACGGCAATGGGCAGGCCGGTCTGGCGGGCGATGTCGCAGATCATGGCCGCTTCGACGGCTGAAAACTGGGTTTCAACGGAGAAAAAATCGACTCCGCCTTCGCAGAGCGCGTCGATGATGCGCTGATGCGCGGCGCGGACTTTGTCGTTGGCAATGCCGAAATCCGTGCTGCCCGCGTCGGCCTCGATGGCCCCGGGGGAGGGGCCGATGGAGCCGGCGATGAAGACGTCGCGCTCGCCGAGTTCCCGGGCGCGCTGTGCCAGTTCGGCCCCGCGCCGGGCCAGTGCACCGGCTTGAGTCGGGTCTTTATCGGCCATGGCGAGGTGCAGCTCAGAGGCGACAAAGGTGTTGGTGCCAATGCAGTCGGCACCTGCGGCGATGTATGCGGCGTGAATATCGACGACCGCCTCTGGATGGCTTTCGTTGGCAAGGGTGGAGTTGGTCAGTTCGATTTGGCGGGCGAAAAGCTCGGAGCCAAAACCGCCGTCGTACAAGAGGGGACGCGGGTCGTCGAGGCGCTGAAGGAAAGGGGACACAGGGTTGTCTCCGTCTTAGGACAGGGTGTCGGGGCGGGAGGCGTTGAACAGCCATTCGAGCAAGTGTTGGCCAAAGTCCGGCGCAAAGTTCGGAACATGCGAGCCTTGCTCTATGGTCCACAACTCGATGGTGACGTCGTGGCGGCAGCCCGTGCGGTAGCGGGTGCGGATCGTCTCGGGGCCGTCGAGATTTTGGTCGAGGTCGAGCGGGGGGAGGGTTTCTGGATCGGTGAGGTCGCAGCGGGCGAGTGCAGCCCAGCGCAGCGCGACTTCTTCTGCGCCTGCGTACTCATGTTCGCCCGTGCTTCCGTCGTAGGCTACGGTCTCGTCGGCTGTGCCGTGGATTTGCAACACTGAGACCGGGGATGCGAAAGCACAACGGGAGGGATCGCTAAAAGAAGTGCCGGCGAGGCTGGCAATGGCGGCTAGCTTTGGGATGCCTTCGCAGGCGAGTCGGTAGGACATGAAGCCGCCGTTGGAATGCCCGAGGGCGAAGATGCGCTCTACGGCAATATGCGTGGCGGCCTCTTCGAGTAGCCCGGAGAGGTACTGCACGTCATCGACTTGGGTGTTGTGGAGATCGCAGCAGAAGTCTGTGGCGTTCCAGAAGCGATTGTCGTCGGGATCGCGCGTGCCGTTGGCCATGATGAGGGCGAAGCGATCGTCGTTCACCCGCTTCGAGAGGCCGAAGTAGCGGTCGTGCTGGGCCGAGTGGCTGGTGAAGCCGTGCAAGCTGAGCACGAGCGGGATGGGCGTCTTGGGATCGTGATCGGCTGGGAGGACCAAGAAAGCCGGACGTTGATCGCCCAATGTGTGGACGATGTGATTCTTTCTCAAATTGGCGACCAATTCGGTATGGGATGTTTCTTTGCTGCAGGCGGTGAGAGTCAACAACAGCAGAGCAGCAAAGGTACAAATTTTGTTGTTCCGCATATTGCCCCTCCTTTCCGTTGGCGATCTACGAGACCGACGGCGACAAAGCACGTTCTAAGCTCAGTTTTTAATTTACGGGCTAAGGTCAATAATGACCAACGCGCTAAGCGGCGAGCTCGCCTTTGCGATAGGCGCGGAGGAAGGAAGCGCAGTACTCGTCCCGGCCCAGCAACATATCCTCAGCTAGCTGGTAGGGACGGGCTTGCCGGTCGGTGGCAAAGAGGTCGGCCAGTGAGGTGGTAGTCGGGTCCATGATCGCGCTGTCGGCTCCGGCCTCGACGGCTAGCAGCAGGAAGGCATCGTTGATCAAGTGCCGGCAGGGCAGGCCGAAGGAGACGTTGGAGAAGCCGCCGGTGATGTGGACGTCGGCACCCAACTCGTCGCGCAATTGGCGGATGGCGTCAAAAGCGTGGTGGCCGAATTGCGCATCAACCGAGATGGGGAAGATCAGGGGGTCGATGTAGAGGTCGGCGAGCTGCAACCCCAAGGCGAGGGCTTTATCTACCATTTGCCGGGCGTGATCGATCCGTTCTTGCGCGCTTTGCGGCATGCCGGACTCACCCGCCGCGGTGATGATGACTTGGGCGTTGTACCGTTTGGCTAGCTCTAGGGCTTCGGGTCGCTCTAAAGACGCGGAGTTGAGCAGTAGGCGCTGGGGGAGGTCGGCACCGGCTTCGAGGCCGACGGCAAGGGTGTCTAGCTGGGAGGAGTCGATGGCTAGTGCCGTCTGCGACATGGCCGATACCGCCTGCACCAACCAGCGCATGGCCTCTTGCCGCTCTGCGGGCTTGAGGGATATCTCATCGACATTGAGGTCGAGGAAATCGGTACCGGTCGCTTCTTGGCGCTGTACTTGGCGGCGGAGGTAGTCGAGGGCATCCGCGTTGCCGAGCATGGCTTGTTGCACGGCGATTTTGAGGTGTTTGACGCGGCCTTCCTCGTAGTCTTGGGTTGTTTTCACAGCTTCGGGAATCTGGAGGAAACGGCGCTTGTTGCTGGCGTCGCGGAAGCGCACCGATTCGACGCCTTGGGGGTCTGCGCCGATGAGCTTGCCCTTGCGCAAGATGACGCGGGTGGTGTGGATGTTTTCGCCGATGACGACGAAGGGACGGTCCGTACCGGGGATGTTCATGGGGATTCCGTATTTGGGTGAATTGGTGATTGGGATGGGCGTTGTTGGATGAATTGAATGAAGACAGGCTTCTTCAGGCTTCTTAATGGATGGGGGAGCGATTCACCGGTAAGAAAATCGCTGCCATCTCGTCTAAGAAGCCAAACCTTTTTAAAATATCGCCTCCCTCGTTCTTGGTCAATCCCTATCATTTGACAAGAGGTAATTTTCTTGATAAACTCCCGCCGTTATTTGTCGTCTCGCCGCGGTCAGACTTTTGTCTTGACAGCACTCCCTCCCTCCTAATTCGCCACGAGGTCTTACCCATGAAAACCGCATTAACGTACGTATCGCTGCTTGCACTCTTAGTGGTCTATTTCTTCGCCATTCCGAGTCCCATGCATGCCCAGATAGCAGACACGCTTGACATCCAAGTGCTTCCTGCCGGCAACATCAATGCCGTGATTAACGGAGACACGCTAGCCAACGGTTTGCGAGCCCATCCCGATCGTGCCTACCGACTCAAGCGAGGCGCGGTATATCAGTTTACGGAGACGATGAAGATCAATGGTGACCTAAATCTGATTGCTACCGAAGTGAACGGTGATCCGGATGAACCGGCTAACAGACCTCCCGTAATTGTTCCCGGAATCTTGCCGGATGACTCGTCTCCAACTCAGTTCTTTGACCTGATTGGGAAGGGTGGAAAGATCGATATAAATGATCTCTACTTGCTGTCCCGGAGAGCCGATAACGTTGTTGCAGGATGGGACAACTACATGACGCTAACTGCCGATTCGATATCGCTGAAACTCCGTGACATTGTATTTGATAGCGGTGGCGGATTTGGCATACTCATAGCTGGCCACTGGAGCAAGATCGATATGCAGGATTGCGTATTTCGCAATAATCATCACAGTCTAGCGTGGATTGCGGGCGGTTCACCCATGATTGCGTTCCCGGGGGTCCATATGGATACGCTGAAAGTGATTAACAACACTTTCTTTGGCGTTAATGGGTATATCTGGTCGGTGAGAGGCTACGACCATCATTCGGTATTCGAGCACAACACCCTAGTTTACACCCATGTTAATCCCTTCCTAGCCCACCACGGCTCCAATGTTCACATCAAAAACAACCTGTTCTACTCGGTACATTCCTTGGGTTGGTGGACGAAGTTTGTCCTCGAAGACCCCGGTTTCTCCAATTGGCCAGATACCACATCCACTAGCCTGATTCACTTTACGGCACGGGATTCTGTCAGCAAGTGGAGCACGGATATTTGGAACCAGACTATCCCTGGGCCGGAGGTATATATCGATCCGGATCGAGGGGTCACCGCTGAAATGCTGGATCCAACGAGGCGCGTAATAGATGTTCAGAACAACGCGTATTTCTGGCCCAAGAAACTGTTTGATTATTACGATACCTATAACGCTAACATCACGCTTACTGATAGCGTCAAGGTCCCCGATGGATCAATACAGATACTCCCCAGAAGATTGCATAAGCCGAGGTGGATTACAGAATACACGCAATGGACGTTCGACAATCTGTTCCCAGCAATCGGCGTTCAGTCAACTCTAGCGGGCAACATGGAGGCAGATCCTGGATTTGATTCGGACATCGAAGGACACGTGGACGCCTTGATCGAGTATATGGACAAGACCGTACATGAACAGCTTGATCTGAATTCACGATGGTCCTACGATCCGGGAGGCGAAGGTATCCACTATCCGCCTCCGTGGCCTCTGCCGGAGAACTTGGCGTTTTCGAATCCGGCATTGCAGAATGCCGGTACCGATGGATTCGCGGTGGGGGATTTGAACTGGTTCCCTGAACAGAAAGAGCAGTGGCTGAAGCAGAATACGGCAACCGCTATCGAACACTTGGCAGGGCAGGTACCAACCGGCTACCTACTTGCGGAAAACTATCCCAATCCGTTTAACCCATCTACCACCATCGAATTCGAGGTGCCTAACGCGGAATTGGTTACGCTCAAAGTTTACAATACCTTGGGCCAATTGGTGAGTACTTTGGTTAATCAGCATCTTACCGCCGGTGCGTACAAATTCCGTTTCGATGCTTCTAACTTAAGCAGTGGCATATACTTTTACGCACTAGATGCAGGAGACGTTACGCTGTGGAGGAAAATGATATTTCTCAAGTAGTCAGTGTAACTTCTCGGTGGCATGGGCATGGGAGGACTTCAGACGCCTATATGCGTAAGCACAGATGTAGGCATGTTGGCTTGCTGGCGGCGTGGCTAGCCGTACTTATCACAAGTACGGCTAGCGCGCAGTCGGCAATGGTATATGGAACCATATTGGATGCGGTTACCAGTGAGCCATTGCCGTGGGCAAATGTAATCATAGTTGGCACGAGTATTGGGGGCGCAAGTGATATAGAGGGCAAATTTGCAATCAGGAACGTCCCAGTTGGATCCTACACTATAAGAGCGACCTATATCGGCTACGAGACTCGTGAGCTTGAAGTAGTGCTGACGGTTGATCAAATGCTGGAATTAGAACTGTCGTTAGATCCAGTGAGCCTTATCGGAGAAGAAGTCACTGTTACGGCACAGGCAAGTGGCCAAACGGAGGCGATAAATCGGCAACTGTCGTCGTTGGCGATTACGAATGTTGTATCTGGTGCACGAATACAGGAACTCCCCGATGCAAATGCAGCTGAATCAGTAGCAAGACTTCCCGGTGTGTCGATTATCCGGGAAGGAGGCGAAGGTGCCAAAGTAGTTGTTCGTGGCCTATCGCCGCAGTATAACCAGATTACGATAGACGGTGTTCAACTTCCAGGTAACGTAGTATCTAATGACCCCAATGAGCAAGCGTCATTAGTCGGGGACAGGGCGACCGATCTCAGTATGATATCCTCAAGCGTCCTTGGAGGTATTGATGTAGTAAAGGCGATTACTCCGGATATGGATGCTGCGGTTATCGGTGGTGTAGTAAATTTTGGCTTACGGAAAGCGAAGACCAGCGGTACTCGCCCCGCCTTTGGCTTTACCTCACAAGGAAGTTATAATGATTTGAAAGGAACATATGCCGACTATAGATTGGTTGGTTCACTTGAACATCGAGTCTTCAATCAGCGGCTGGGCTTGTTCTTACAGGGTACCACTGAAAAGCGCAATCGGAGTTCTAATCGGTTAGGTGCTCATTATGTGCTAAACGACAAGTCTAACGGGGATGACGGTATTCCCGATCTAACTAATGTCGATCTAAAGGACGTCTTCAGTGAAAAACAGCGTCATGGTGCGACGCTTGTATTAGATTACAAGCACGATTCGGGCGAAGTGGGCATTATCAATTTTTTTAGTACATCGAAGACGGGGTCTCTGCATCGAGGACAGTCATTCGTACATGCCATTGACGATATTACTTACTCGGGCGGGCGGTCCAACAATGATTTAATGTCTATTACTAATCTGCTCAGTATGCGGCAGGAAGTACCATTGTTTGATGTTGACCTGAAGCTCTCCCATACCTATTCGATGAGCCAGAACCCGGAAGATTTCACACTCGTGTTTTTGCAAGAAGACAAAGCAGGGTATGCTGGCCAAGGTGACTTGTCTAAATCACATCCTTCAGCCATAGCCGCTTTAGGAACACCCGACTCGACAGGCGCTAAGCTGAAAACGATTAATAGCTCGGAAAACTTTGCTAGAGACAGGTCGCTGACGGGATCTATGGATCTGGCAAGAAATCTTGTAATCACTGATGTTCTTACATCTAGAATCAAGCTTGGAGGTTCTTATCAGTATCGCAAGCGATCCTACGACATCGATGACAGAGCAGGAGTACATTTCGACCTAGGCGGGAGACAGCTATACGCAAGAGTGTTCGAACAGTATCCCGAATTGGACATGTACAATGGCGATGTCGTCTTAGCTCTATTCACGAATGATCCATATTCATATCGAAATTTTCTCTCTGGCGACTATTCGCTGGCATACCCGATGAATATTGATTTCATGGAAGAGATTATAGGAATCGCTATAGCCAGAGATGTGGGCTTCATCGAGAACGAGTATAGGTCTCTCGGCTTTGATTACGATGGATCAGAGGCTAGGAGCGCAGCCTATGGGATGCTCACGGTTAATGTAGGAGAGAAGATTACTCTATTGCCTGGGGTACGTTTCCAGAACCTTAGGACGAGCTATACGGGTAATCGCGGTGTACAACTGCCAGATGCTGGCGGTGGGATAGCATTCAATGCTAGGGATACGACCGCAACTAATTCTCAGGGCTTTCTGCTTCCTATGGTACACGTGCGATACAAGCCGCTACAGTGGCTACAAATTCATTTTGCTTATACCAATACATTAAATTACCCGGACTATAGCGCAATTGTCCCACGGTATGACGTGTCCTTGGCGACGATCATTTACAATAATTATTCGCTAAGGACGGCTTCGTCGGAGAATATCGATCTCGCCGTGTCGGTCTATGGAAACGCAGTAGGATTGTTTACTGTCAACGCTTTTCGAAAACGTATAGAAGATTTGATCTTTCCGTCAACAACATTCCTTAGCGATCTCAGTGCGTATCCGGATCTGCCACAAGGCGGTCAGCAGAATAAGCAGCTATATAATTTCAGTACGTTTATTAACAATCCGAACCCGACCGACGTTCGAGGTATTGAGATTGACTGGCAAACGCATCCATGGTATCTACCTGGTCTCCTGTCTAATATGGTCTTTAATATCAACTATACGCGAGTGTTTTCGGAAGCAAATTATCCGCGAACGGAATTGGATATATCGTATGATGAACTCGGAACGCTGTATAGAACGGTGGTGGATACGTTTTATACGAGCCGCTTATTGCACCAGCCCAATGACATCTTTAATCTAGCAGTCGGATTCGATTATCGTGGATTCTCAGCCAGAGTGTCTGCCTTGTACCAAGATAATATTTTCAAGAAACCCGACTTCTGGTTGCAACAGCGAATTCACTCGGACAAGTATACACGGTGGGATCTCGCGATCAGCCAGCGGCTTCCGTGGTTTGGAATGCAGGCGTTTTTTAATCTAAATAATATTACAGGCGCGGATGATATTGATCTCAATCAGAAAACTAGCTTTCCGGCGTTGCAAGAACGTTATGGTATGACGGCGGATATTGGATTGAGAGTGATGCTCTAGTGGCACGATGAGGGGCTTGGCAGTCATCACCTATCTATATTTCGCACCAGTACTCTCAGTCTTTTGGTAGAGTAGCTCTGTGCATTGCCGGAAAAAGTCCAATCGGAGTGTTTATCAGCCCGATTCCCAATGCCGATATCGGCGAGTTCACCCCGACGCCAGTGGTTGATGGCAAATAGCGTCTGTTCCGCTGTGGCGTTGTGTATCTGCATACTGCCATAGCCGTCGGCGGGATCTACAGGCTGGTCGCCAAAGTCGTAGCTCTGCTGAGAGGCGCCGGGCACGGCAGCGGCGTTGGCTGGGGTGTAGTTGTTGGGCCAGAATTCGATGTGGCCTCCTGCTAGGCCGATGCCGTTGTGTACTCCCGTGTTGGACCAGATGTTCATCTGGGAGACGGGTTGTTGGAAGTGGGCTCCCGAGGCCAAGGTGGGCACGCCGATCATTTTGAGATCATCGGTAAAGGCATCCAGTGAAACGTAGAGAAAGCGCGTTTCGCCATCACTGCGTTGTAATTCCACAAAATAGGCGATGCGGTCAAAAGGCGCGGTAATCGCAGCACTATTGTCGACGTCGTAGTGGATATCCGCACCGAGGTTGGCCAGATTGAGGTCGTACACGAGGCGATAGTCTGCCGCTTCAGGCACTTCCATTTTGAGCCGATCGCGTTGGGGTGCGGCACCAGCGCGGAATGGGGCGGCGGGTAGGCCGGCGGCGTTGACTAGATTGGGTTCGGCCAGCTTGTGCCAGGCAAAGCGCACCGCCACGGGGTTTGCAACACCCGGCGCTGAAACTACAACCTCATCACCTACAATCTTGGCATTTGCTCTGATAAATCCGTCGCGTTCTCGGTCGATCACTGCAAAGTGATCTGGTGCCGCGCCGTCGCGTGTTTTCAGGCCGCCGCCGTGATCAAAGCGCAAGTGAATTTTGTCGCCTTTGATCCGCATCGAACGGTAGAGCGGACCTGAATAGCTCACCTCTTGGTTATAGGTCTTGGCCAGCGCCACCAGTGCCAAGCGTCGCCCGACTTCCTGCTTGTTTTTGGGGTGGATATCATTGAGGTCGCCGACATCGTGGATGATGACCATGCCGGTGTGGGGAATTTCCAGCGCGGCTGTTTGCGCTTCCCAGAATTTGGGCAGTACATCAGACGCTTCGTCGCCGTAGGGAAAGGGGGCGATCTGCACGTAGTAGAACGGGAACTCGCCGCTTGGCCAAAGGCCGCGCCAACCCTTGATGAGTGCCTTCATTTTCTCGGTGTAGCGCATGCCCTCGGTGTGGTTGGACTCGCCTTGGTACCAGATGGCACCGCGCAAGGCAAACGGGACCAGAGGGTGTATCATGGCATTGTAGAGCACGGCGGGTTGCTGCGGGCCGTTTGGCGGCAGGAGTTCGGGGGGATAGGTCGGCATTTCCGGTACCAGCTCTTCGCTTTGTCGCGCCGTGCGGGCCGCGCGGAGCCAGTCTTCGACTTCGTCCAATACCGTGTCTAGGCGCTCTTTGTACTGGTCGCTGCGTGGATTCCGCAGTTGTAGCTGCTCGTAGATATCGCTCACTGCGGGTACTGCGGCAAAACCGGCGGGCGGGATCCAGGGTTCGATGCGGGTACCGCCCCAAGCGGCCTGAATCAGGCCGATGGGCACGTCGAGTTCGCGCTGCAAGTGGCGACCGAAATAATAGGCGGCGGCTGAGAACCCACCCCAGCCGCCTTTGACGATCGTCTCCGGGGTACAGCGGGTCCAATTGGCCTCGATGTCCGTTTGTGGTCCGGCGCTGAGTTTTTTGGGAATCTGGAAGAGACGGATTTGTGGATGATTGGCTGCGGCGATCTCCGCTTCTGGGTTGAGGCAGAGACTGACGCCCATTTCCATATTCGACTGCCCCGAGCAGAGCCAGACTTCGCCGACGAGCACGTTTTGCAGTTCAATGCTGTTAGTGCCTGTCACTGTCAGCACATGGGGGCCACCGGCTTTGACCGGCAGCAGTTCCACCTTCCACTCGCCCTGTGCATTGGCACTGGTACTGTCGATTTGCCCAAGGAATTCGACGATGACCTGCTCGCCAGGCCCAGCCCAGCCCCAGATAGGCAGGGGGCTATCGCGCTGCAATACCATGTGATCGCCGAATATCTTGGGCAAGCGTACGTCGGCAAAGGTCGGCGGAGCGAGGGCTGACGCGAGGATCAGGACGATCAGATACAGGGGATTGGGGAGAAGGAAAGATAGAGGTTTTCGCATGAGTTCTGCGCAGTTATAGGAATACATATATTGCCGTTTTCTGGTTTACTCAGGGGTGTAAGTTACTTCGAGTTTGATACCGTCAGGGTCGAAGAAGAATGTCGCGTAGTAGCCCTCGCCGTACTCTGGACAGTCGATTGGCGGGTCTTCGACATTCACATGCTCTAGGTTTTTGATTACCTCTTCGTAGATTCTTTCGACCTCTGCGCGTGAGTCCACAGAAAAGGCGAGGTGGTGCAGTCCAGGTTTTTCCCTCTCGTGTCGGCCAGCTTCCGTAGTATGGCCGATCAGTAGGATCATCCCATCCTTCTCGAATCGCAATCTGTCGATCTCGCCCTTCCCTGTCAGTCGTGGGGACAGTTCTCGGAATCCAAGCCCTTCTAGCAAGGGTGCGTAGAATCGCGTCGAAGTATCTATATCGGAGACTGATAATCGAATGTGGTGGATGGCTGCCATCTATTCTTCGGTGTTTGTCATTGATGGTGTGTGCTACGTCGATCCTGCGTGACGGCCCACTGTCTGCCCTATTGGGTAGCATCATCGGGGGATGGTAGCGGAATAGTCAATGATGCAGTATTACTGCGAATTTTTCTTCTTGCCGCGATGATCTCTTTGCAAAAAGGCGTTGGCCCAGGCGCTAGTGCCTTGTAACGCAGCATCCTTGATGACGGCTGTGTCGCCGAGCATTTGTTCCTCTTCGCCGTAAGCCTTGAGGCGATCGTACGCGCGCGCCCAAATGCAGTCCTTTTCGCCGACTTCGCACTTGCCTTGGCGCGTGCCGCCACAGGGGCCGTTGCGTTGGTTTTTGACACACTGCGATTCCGGGCACAAGTAGGCGATGTCCGGCAGCGAGCAGTCGCCGCAGTCGCGGCAGTCAAAAGCGGCGATTTTGACTGCGTGCTCTACGGTGTGCAGGGGCTTTTGCAGTTTCCCACCCTCGACTTTGCGCGACAGGGCCGCTCCAAGGCGAAATAGAGCCTTGCCCGGCTCAAAGACGCGGTCGTGGAGTTGGCGATTTATCCGGTACGTTAGGGAGGCTTGGCGACGGCCACGGGGCGTCTTTGAGTCGAGATAGGCGTGGTTGACTTGAGTGGAGGCCAAGCCGGTGTCGGGATCCTCCTCGAAATAGAAGAATTCGCCGGGGCGCGAGTAGCGGATCTGGCGGGCGAAATCGCGCCAGTCGTCTGGGGCGTACTGTGCGGCTAGTTCCAAAATGCGGCCGTATTCCTCGGCTCCGATGTGGCCCCCCAAGTACACGCCACGGTAGCCCAGACCTCGGGCAATGGCGCACTGCTGGGCGGCGAATTCGAGGAAGAAAGCTCTGCCCTTATCGGGGGAAGCGGCTTGCTTTTGCGCCACCGCGAGCAATTCGTCGGTGACTTCGACACCGGGAATGCGGCCGGCGTGGAAGAAGCGGGCCACGCCTCCGGACAAGACGAAGACATTGGCGATGACCGGAACTTGGAGGCCGTGCAGAGCCATGTACTTGAGCAGCTCGTCCTGCTTGCGGGCGTCGTAACCGATTTGGTTGATGATGAAACGGGCACCGGTGTGGATCTTCTTGGCCAGCTTGAAATACTGCGGCATGACCTCAGATTCGAGCCGCTTGTGGTTGTTGACTACGGCACCCAAAAAAAAGCGGGTGGGTTTTAACAGAGGCGGCTTGCGGCCTGGCGAGGCATCTTCGAAGCGCCCCTCGTTCATGTCGGTGAGCAATTGCAACAGGCCGACTGAATCGATGTCGAACACGCCGCTGGCCTGGCCTTGGTACCCAGCGATGGGGTAATCGCCCGACAGGGTGAGAATGTTGGCGAAGCCCCCATCGGCCAGCTTCCAAGCTTGGCCCATTAGCCCGTTGCGGTTGAAATCCTTGCAGGAGAGGTGGATGATAACTTCTTGGCCGCTGTCTTTGAGCGGAGTGCCCAGCGCGTCCGCGGTGATCATGGGATTGCCGCCGGGATTGTCGGTAATCGAGAGGGCGTCAAAGCGCGGATCGGCAGCTAAGGTGCGGGCCATCTCCAGCACCCGCTTGCCACTGCGGTCGGCCAAGGTTCCCCGGGACGTGACCAGCTCGACGCAGGTGATGAAGCGGTCGGTCTCTTCTAGCAGATGGCGCAGGGTAGCGGTTTGCTGCATGGCCTTGCTCAGACGGAGGCTGCGGTCAGTTGGCGAGGCATGGGTTTGAATTGGCAGCCCTCGACGAAGAGCTCAAAAAAGTCGGGGGTCGTCTCCAGTTCGACGTGCTCGATGCGCTTGGCCAGCGCTTCGATGCGGGCGCGTTTGCCGGCGGAGAGCAGCACTTCGCGTGCACCTTGGACAGCGGCGTTGCCCACTTTGGCGATGCGCGCTGTGGGCACGGGGGCCAAAAAGCCGATGTCAATGGCGGCTTGGACATCGACGTAGTTGGCAAAGCCGCCGGCGAGGTAGAGCTGTTGCACGTCGCTTGGATTTAAGCCCAAGGTTCGCAAGACGATGTACTGGCCGCAGAAATTGGCCGCTTTGGCTTGGGCGAGGTTGGAGGCGTCGAGACGCGAGAAGGTGATGCCGCGCTCGGGGACTAGCTCAAATTGGCGCTTTTTGTCGGCAAAGACGCCCTTGGGGGTCATTAAGTCGTGGCGGCGCAATTCGGCGAGGAGGTCGATTAGCCCGGAGCCGCACAGGCCCGCTGGTGTGGTGTCGCCGATGGTTTCCCACTGCCAGCGCGTATCGTCCCAGCGGATGGATTCAATAGCTCCGTCGCAGCCGGGCATACCATAGGTGATGCCGCCGCCCTCAAAGGCCGGGCCAGCCGGGCAAGAGGCTGCGACGAGGCGGCCTTGGTGCGCGACGACGACTTCGGTGTTGGTGCCCACATCGACCAGCATCGCGCTCTCGCTGGTAAGGTCCATATCGACGGCGACTAAGTCGGCGGCTACGTCCGCGCCGACGTGGCTGGCGATCAGCGGCAGCGAATACGCGCGCGCCTTGGGATTGGCCTTCAGGCCGAGGCGACGGGTCTTTTCGACTAGGCTGGTTGCGGTGCGTTCGCCGCTTAGGTATTCGTGCTCAATGCGCGATTTGTAGGGTTTTTGGCCGATGCTCTGCACGTCGAGGCGGAAGAGGATGTCGCGCATGGTCGAGTTGCCGGCGACTGCGATCTCGTAAATCTCCTGCCGCACAAAGCCGCCGCGCCGACAGAGGTCCGCGATCTCGTGGTTGAGCGCCTTGACCAGGGCTTGGCGCAGCTCGCCGGGGTGTTGCCCGTCGTAGGAAATGCGGTGCATGATGTCGCTGCCGCCAAAGCGCTGCGGGTTTTCAAACGCGCTCAAATGCACGCTCTCGCCCGTCTCCAGATCGACTAGGTCGAGGACGATGGTGGTGGTGCCCAAGTCGATGGCTAGGCCGTAGAGGTGGCCGCGGTATTGGTCGATTTCCTCGTCGCCGTAGTAGATGGCTTGCCCGCGCCGCTGGACTACGGGGTCGATCTCGGCGGGTCGATCCACGGTCTGGGTCAGTATCCGGGGCGTGCGGAAAAGTGGGGCAAACTCGATATCGACATCGGCGTCTTCGACTTTGGCTTGGCAGGCGAGCCGGAACTCACCGCCGAGAAATTCCTCGGCCGGCGTTGGCGCGTTGAGGGCTTGCGCGCCATTTGTGACCTCGACGATGCACTCGTGGCAGTGGCCGGTGCGCCCGCAGGAGGTGGGCACGCGGGCGCCGAGTTGATCAGCGTAGTCGAAGAGGGTGCCGCCGGTGGACAGCGGGTAGGAGGTGCCGTCGCAGCGGATTTGCCCACGGCCGGGTGTGGCTGGGCGTTGATCCGTCTCCCAAGCCGAGCGGTAGTCGAGCTGGTCGTCGCTGCCGCACTGGAACAGCCCGCCCGGCTCTTTTGGCTTGCGCTGGTTGCGGCAGCCGAAGTGGGCGGTGCATTGGTCGAAGCGGTTCTTGTATGGGCAGCGAAAGGTCGCCTGCACGTCGGCATGGGTGGCAATGCCCGCGAGGATGCCCGACAGGCGGTCGAGGCTCTTTTGGTACTGTTGGGGGTCGATTTGGGTCATGGACAAAAGGGCGTCGTTATCGCTCAGAAGTGTACAGTGGCAATGGCTCAATCTGAGCCAATTCGTCTCGATATTGCTGCTCCAACTCCCAAAGATCTCTGGCGTGTTGGGCTCTCAGCCAAAACTCAGGAGAGTTCCTGAATAAACGGGACAGTTTCAAGGCCATGATGGACGAAACAGCGCACTGCTCTTGCAAGAGTTCGCGGATGGTCTGTCGAGATTCGCCCAACTCATTGGCCAACGAGTCCGCCGTCAATGCGTAGTCGGGAAGAAAATCTTCTCTTAGCATCGCCCCAGGATGCGTGGGCGGGATAGTGCGTTTCTGATCATTCGCGATAGCCATTACAGCACCTCTTTAATGATAATCTGTGATCTCCACATCGTAGGCGTCTCCGTTGACAAAGCGAAAGCGGATACGCCACTGATCGTTGATGGATATGGAGTATTGGCCTTGGCGATTCCCCTTCAAGGAATGTAGACGATTGCTGAGCGGTACGCGCAAGTCGTTCAAGGTCCGAGCAAGATCAATGTATTCTAATCGCCTCATGGCTCTTTGAATTAGATCGGGTGGTAAACGTCTGGATTGTCCCTCTATATAGACCCTTTGGGTTTCTCCATCGGCGAATGTTTTGATCATAGTCGCAGGAGAGCTTTACGCATACACCCTACTCGTCCGCAATTTCGCTCAGCAAGTCCTTGGCCAAGGACACGCAGGCGAGGGCGTCCTTGCCGTAGCCGTCGGCGCCCATGTCGTCGGCAAATTCCTGGGTTACGGGCGCGCCGCCGACCATGATTTTGACGTCGTCGCGCAAGTCGGCGTCGATGAAAGCCTCGATGGTTTTGCCCATGTTCGGCATAGTAGTGGTCAACAGGGCCGACATGCCCAAAAGCGGGGCTTCGTGCTCTTCGACGGCGTCGATGAACTCGTCTTCGGAGGTATCTACGCCGAGGTCGTGGACGACGAAACCAGCCCCGCGCAGCATCATAATGCACAAGTTTTTGCCGATGTCGTGGAGGTCGCCCTTGACCGTGCCCATGATTACAATGCCGATCGGCTCGACGCCTGAGGCTGAGAGAATAGGCTCAATGTGGGTCATGCCGGCCTTCATGGCACGGGCGCAAGCCAACACTTCGGGGACGAAGATAAAGTTTTCGCGGAATTTGATGCCGACGATAGCCATGCCGGCGATCAGCCCGTTGTCCATGACTTCGATAGCCTCCACGCCCGAGGCAATGGCTTGGCCGGTCAGCTCGTCGACCGTGTGGTGGTCGCCGTCGATGAGGGCGGCGGCGATGTTTTGCATGTCCGTACTGGCTTGGGCGAAGAGGTTGATTATGCGTTCGCGCTCGTCGTCGCGCTCGATGAATTCTTCGATCTCGTCGCGGATAAATTCGTTAGCGATGTCGGTAATGTCTGCCATTTATGATCTCTTCTTTTAATTGCGCGCTTGGTCGCGGTGCCACTCTTGTACCGTGCGGGGAATGGCCTTGAGGTTTTCGATGGAGGTCTGCAAGGGGATGGCGCACTCCGGGCCGATGAGTTGGACGCCGGCTTCGAGATTGCGCAAGACTTCGGCACCGACGACTTCCGGCCCCTTGGAAAAGAGGGTTTCGGGGTTGTTGATATTGCCTACTAATGAGATGCGGTCGCGCACGATTTGGGTGGATTCCTCGGGCGTGTTCTTAGAGTCGAAATGGAAGGCCGCCATGCCGGTTTGGGCGATGTACTCCATGCGGTCAACCGTGCGGCCACAGATGTGGAGGATGATGGGCACCGAAAGCCGCTCGGCAAACTCGATGTGCAAGTCGCGCAGGTAGCGCTCGTAGTACTCGCCGCTGACGAGGTCGCCGGTGGCGTGGTCGGGCAGGCACAGAGCGTCAGCACCGGCCTCGATTTGCGCTTGGCCAAACTCAATGGTGATCTCCTTCATGCGGTCGAGGCAGAGCTTGGTCTTGCCTGGGTCGTCGAGCGACATCAGCAGAAAAGGCTCGACTCCAAAGCAGTGATAGCCCAGCGACCAAGGCCCCATGGTCTTGCCGACGATGGCGACTTCGTCGCCGTATTCCTTGCGCAGAATTTTGATCGCTTCGGTGACGCAAGCCGTGTCGGGGTGGGTGCAGAGGTCGGCGGGGATTTTGATGTCGTCTGGCTTGTGCCAGATTGGCTCGCTCATGCGGACGGTGGGCCAGTTGTCCTTTTGCTCCCACTGGATTTTGCATCCGAGGGCCGAGGACTCTTGGATGATGGTGAAAACCGGCATGATGGTGTCAAAGCCCAACTCGGTGTAGCCGGTGGCGGCCAGCCGCGCCATGAGTTCTGGCTCGCGGTTGGCTGCGGGGAAGGGGGCATCGACGAGGTCCATTAATTCGACGGTGGCCACCGAGGTCGGGTTGCAGAGCGGGGTGCGGTCCACAGGTTTGCGGGCAAGAGCGGCGAGGACGCGCTCGCGACTGGTCATCGACGAGGTCATGAGAGACTCCTTTATTCCTGGGCGCTAGGGGCTGAGAGTACGCCGCGGCTGGCCATGGATTCGGCCTCGCGCACGGCGGCGCGCACGTTGGGGGCACGGATGAGCAAGAGGCCGAGCAAGGCGTCGTGGGAGTGGCCGCAGCCGAAGCGCACTTGGTTAGGTTGATCGGCGATTTCTTCCATCTCACCGAGGCGGATTAGGCCGCGGGCGATGGTAGCAACGCGGCGTTCTACGCCTTGGACCTGTTCGGTGGTGTGGGCCTCGTACAGACCTTGTCCGAGGCTGGCGACGGCGATGGTGGCGTTGGCCTTTTTGTCGAAAATGTGCAGTGGGCGCGGCTCTATGGGCTGATCCGGCGGCAGCTTGCAAGCCTCTAGGAAGAGCCGCCTGACCGCGAGCAGATGGGCGTGGCCGCAGGGGAAGCGGAGCAGGCCATCGCCGGTTTGCTCCATGTCCCCGAGCACCTGCATGGCGCGGGCGACCCCGGCGACGCGCTCGGCGGCTCCGGGAAGATGGCTGTAGGTGTGGACTTGGTAGGCCGGGGCGTTATCCGGGCCGGGGCAATAGAGGGCGATGGAGATGTCGTGGAAGTGGGGATCCATGGAGACCAGCTCTATGCGCGGGCCGAGGTCCAAAGTCTGTGTCATCTGCATTTCCTCTTGACAGCAAAACGTTAAGTTGAGTACTGTTAGACAAAATAGCTAATGGTCAGACCATCGGCAAATATTTTTCCACCATCCGCGATTTTATATCTTGGCTCCCTCTGCTAAAAAAGCCGCGGCCGTGGCCATGCGCCCGGTGCAGCGCACATCCGTCAGCGACGAAATTATCGCGCAGATAACGGACTTAATCGAGCGCAACGTCCTCAAGCCCGGCGACAGGCTGCCGCCAGAACGGGAACTGTGTAAGCGCTTTCAGGTTGGGCGCTCTTCGCTGCGCGAAGCCCTGCGCTCGTTGTCCATGATGGGCCTGCTCGATGGTCGCGTGGGCGAGGGTACCTTTGTATGCGACAAAGGCCAATACGTGGAGCGGGCGTTGCAGTGGGGATTTTTGCTCGACGGCAAGAAGCTCCAAGACCTGAGCGAGACGCGGATGATGCTCGAGTCGCAAAACGCCTATCTGGCGGCTGAACGGGCTACCGCCGAGGATTTGGCGGCCATTGCCGACGCGCTGGCCGGCATGGCCGGGGGGCTTTCTGACGAGGGGCGCTTTCTCGCCAGCGATTTACAGTTCCACCTCCTTATTGCCCAGGCCACGCACAATTCCATTCTCTACAGCTTGCTCGAAACCACGCGCAACTATCTCCAAGAATGGATCAAGGAAAGCTTAGCGGAGCCGTCGCTGGCTAGCCCTCGGGCCGAGCTTTCGCTGGAGGAACACCGCCAGATTTTGGAAGCATTGCAGCGGCGGGATGCGGAGGCCGCGCGGCAGGCGATGGCGGCGCACATCCGCTCCAGCAGCGGGGATTTGCAGCGGATTAGCCGTCAATCAGGGTCCGGTTGACGAATTCAGTGACTTCCTCGATTCGCCCCAACCCCGTTAAAATCAGGCTCTGGGCAATGCGCCGCGAGAGCCCGACGATGCGCTCGTCGTCGAGTGCAACTGGCTGGCGGCCGTCGGTCGCGCTCAATAGAAGGCAACCGAGGTCGCGCACGGCTTGGTGTTTGACTTCCTCGGTTTTCTTGTAGCTCGCGCTCTGAAAATAGCTGTTCCAGAATACATTGACGGCCTCTAGATAGGCGGCTTTTTGGGCGGTGTTCTGCATGGCCTTGATGCACATATCGGCCGTGTAGAAGGCGAGGTCAAAGGCGGGGTAGCCGTAGTGGGCGGTGGCAAAATCGACCCAGTAGGGATGGCCGTTGGCGACCCATATATTGCGAGGCCGCAAGTCACCCAAGACGAGACAAAACCCCTCTTTGAGCAGGCGGTTGGTGTGGACGGCAATGGCCTTTTTGAGGTCGGGATAGGCGTTGGCTATGTAGTTATAGTGCGGGTCGATGCGCAGTTGCTCAAAAGCCTTAGTGGATGCAAACTCGTCGGCGACTTCAGACGAGCCGGCGGTCTCGTTGTGGACAGTGGCCAGCAGTTCGCCGCACTGGACGGCGATTTGCAGGTCGATGCGGCCGTTGACCAAGTCGCCTTCCCACGATAGGGCGTTGTGCGGTGGTGGGGTCGTCACGAGGATGAAGTCCGTGCGGTCTTCGAGCAGGACTTCCGGCAAGATCTCGGGAGCTAGGAGTTGCGCCAAGCGCTCGATGCAGCTTTTCTCGGCGAAGATGCGCCGCCGATCGATCCACCAGCGCTCCTTGATTTGGACGCGCGAGTGCGCCTGCTTGACGATCCAAGTCTGGTTGGGTGACGCTACGTAGTACACCCGGTTCTTCAGTCCGTCGCTCAAGCTCTGGACTCGGACCGGGTCCTCATTAGCGAACAGTTTCTTGCGTTTCAGATATTTAGGTATAGCCTTTTTCTCTAGATTCATCGGCTCCTCTCAAGAGGTAGTGGTAGTGGCGGTCCGCACCTGTTCGACTTGGCTGGCGGCGTGGTACGAGCTGCGCACTAGCGGGCCGGACTCGACGTGGCGAAAGCCCAAGCCGAGGGCGAAGCTCCGCCACTGTGCAAACTCGTCCGGGTGGACGAACCGTTCTACGGGCACGTGGTGGGCGGATGGGCTTAGGTATTGGCCCAAGGTCAGGATGGCGCAGCCGACATCCGCTAGGTCGTGGATGCTCTGGGCTATTTCTCTTTTGGTCTCGCCCGCCCCCAGCATCATGCCGGACTTGGTGGGTGCCGGACTCATCTTGCGGGCCCGGTCGAGGAGTTCCAGCGAGCGGCCGTACTGGGCTTGTGGGCGCATGGTGGGGTAGAGGCGAGGCGGCGTCTCAATGTTGTGGTTGAGGATGTCCGGGCCGGCTTCGAGGACGGTCGTTAGGGCCTGCCAGTCGCCCTTGAAGTCCGGGATCAGGACTTCGACGCTCGTCTCGGGGCAAAGGCGATGTACTGCCGAGATCGTCCGGGCGAAGATACGCGCCCCGCCGTCTGGCAGTTCGTCGCGATTGACTGAGGTAATCACCGCGTGCTCTAGCCCGAGGCGGGCAATGGCGGCGGCGACGCGCTCAGGCTCGCCCTCGTCGAGCCTTTGGGGGCGTCCCGTCTTGATCGCGCAAAACCCACAGCTACGGGTGCAGACATCGCCCAAAATCATAAAGGTCGCCGTGCGCTGGCTCCAGCACTCGCCGATGTTGGGGCACTGGGCACTCTCGCACACCGTGTTAAGCTGTAAGTCAGCGAGCAGGTTTTTTAGGGCGATATAATTGGGGTGGCCCGGGGCTTTAGCCTTGAGCCAGGGTGGGAGTCGGCGCTTGGAGTCAGATGCCATAAGACAGACAGGGAAAAACTAAATCAGAGAATAGAATATAATACGGCTCCGGCATGCTAATA